>Ga0105049_10002730_pt1 | contig 20892 bp, 17 predicted proteins | sample MAT06_FD_78087 | JGI IMG/M metagenome (GOLD analysis project Ga0105049, IMG submission 78087) | Freshwater microbial communities from Lake Fryxell liftoff mats and glacier meltwater in Antarctica - MAT-06 | ecosystem: Environmental > Aquatic > Freshwater > Ice > Liftoff microbial mat | place...
GCGGTGGCGAGAAACCGGGTTTTTCCCTTGAATTCTTCGTTACACCCGAAGATATTGCGAAAAACCCGGTTTCTTTGGTATTTATGCGTGGCCAGAAACCGGGTTTTTTCCGAGAATATCGATACACCGCCTAAAAACTGCAAAAAACCCGGTTTCTTTGGTTTTGGGTGCGGCGAATCCCCAGGGTTCGTTTGTTTGTCCGCGAGTCCGCCCGGGGTTGAAACCCCTGTCTCATAGCTAAAGTCGGTTGAAACCGACTGAATAATGGCGACAAATACTTTATTATGGTGACAAATATTTGATTGTTTATTTAAGTTGCTTTTCAGTCCTCTTGAGAGGACTTTTGCTATGAGACGGGGGTTGAAACCCCGGCGGACTTGTGGGGTAGCGTAGGGGATTTTGGTGGCGGGGATTTTGGTGGCGCGAATGTGCGATCGACCTTTTGGTAAAATTTTGGTTAGGGGCGATCGCACTTTAATTTGATAAAATTAGATATCTGGAAAACATCTGAGCGATGCTAAATGTTTGACTCGGACAAATACAGTAGCTTGCTATCTCAATATCAACCTCGGATTATCAAAAACGAAGATGAAAACGAGAGATTTTTAGAAATCGTTGAAAGCTTGCTCTCCGCAAAAATCTCACTCCAGAAGAAGATACTCTGCTAGAACTCTTAGTCAAACTAATTGAAGATTTTGAGGAAAAGCACTATCAAATCGTAACCGGCCACCTGTAAAATAATAAAAAGGGTATAGGTGATCTTTATGGCGCGTCTTACCGATCGAGCTTTTGAAATTTTGCGGGCCGAAGTTGACAAGTGCGCGGCGGCTGATAGTCTAGCGGGTGAAGTGTACCGACGGATGGTAATCAAGCGGTTAGAGAAATTACGATCGCAGAATGGCACTTTCGCTTCAATAGAAGAAATCCGCGATACCTTCAAAGACGAATTTCCCAACTTCAGCGAAAAAGCTCTCAAAGCAGCCGTCAAAGCCAACCGCCCGCCCGGATTGTTCGGTAAAATCATCTTTGCTGGCAGTTTGTTGGGAAGTGCTGCGGGGATAATTTGGCTGATTAACCTGCCTTTTCCGATGATTCGCTGGCCCGTGGCGAAAACAATGCCGATATTATTGCTGCCGAGTTTTATGAGTATGGATCACAATTACCGGCAGGCGATCGCCCTTGTGGAACAATCTGATCAACTGGTGAATAAAGCCACGGCTGTCGCTGATTTTGACTTGGGCGAAATAAAAGCAAAAGAGGCTCAAAAACACCTCGACGCCTTGCCGGTGTGGTTCCTCGGCTATTACCCCAAAAGGTACTGCTCTTTTTTTAGCTGCAGTTGGCGGTTTACACTCGATGAATTTCAAGCCGCCCGCAAAAATGTCGGGCGGATGGAGGCTCAGATTTTCCAGCAAAAAAATGCTTTTACTCAGTTAAATCAAGTCGAACAAACTCTCAACGCGGCGAAACAGCAGTATCAGGAAGCCAAAACCGCTGCGGACAGACAAAAAGCGACGGTAAATTGGCAAAGTGCGATCGACCAACTCAATCAAATTCCCACCGAAACCCTCGCGGGAGAAACGGCTAAGAAAACACTCAAAGCAGCAGAAAGAGACTTTCAAGCAATGGGCGGCGTCGCCACCGGTTCTGTACAGGCTGACAACTTAATTGAAGCTGCTAAAGAATTTGCTCTCTCCGCCGCCGTCGCCTCCCAAAAACCTCCCCATCCCGCCGCACAGTGGGAGCAAATAGCAGAATTGTGGCAAGAAGGAATTAACCGACTAAAATTAATTTCTGTCGATAACCCGGGTTATCTCGATGCTCAAACTAAACTCGCTGAATATCAAAAAAATTTAGGAATTACCCAGATTAGACTCCAAGCAGAAAAAGATTCTACAACAGCTTTGCAAGCAGCTAAAAACTTGTTTGCCAACTTGCAAAAAGATGTGAATTCTCAAAATCCCGATTACTCCCTCAGCCAGTTGCAACAAATTATCAATCAATTAGAATCCGTCAAACCGGGGACAACTGTTTATCCCGAATCCCAAAAATGGCTGCAATCTGCTCGCAAAAAACAGCAAGAATGGCAAAAAAATTAGTCAGTTGTCAGTCAACAGTTAACAGTTAACAGTCAACCGTCAACCGTCAACCGTCAACTAACAAATTACCAAGTCGGGTCAACATACAGATTAATTGTCACTTGCTTTTTCCCGGAAGGGATGCCGGAAATACAAGCACAAATCGTATCTCTGCCATCAATTTCTACTTCGCAAGCGTGACAAGAACCCATGAGACAGCCGGTAGGAATAGAAACGCCTGCACGTTTAGCTACATCTAGCAAAAGCTCTCCTGGTTCAGCTTCAACTGTCACGTTATTAGGTAAAAAACAAACTTTTGTCATTGAATTTGAACCTCAACTCTAATAAACAATAATCAACTGTTAACAGTCAACAGTTAACAGTCAACAGTCAACAGTCAACAGTCAACATTTAACTAATTAACCTAAAATATGCTTTATATCTAAATGCTTTTCCACGGTATCTGCTAGAGAGTCTAACAGAGCTTCTCGGTGTTCCCGGTAATTAGGAATACCTGTAGGCAACGCGCGGAGTCCCCGCTGCTGCCGCAAGTGATTTAACCAAGCTCGCCGCCAAGCTCCGTTGTCAAAGATGCCGTGCAGATATGTGCCCCAAATTGATTGAGAAGTATTGACAATGCCTAAACTAGCATCGTCAAATAACGGTTGAGTCAAATCTGACTCTAGGATTTGCGTTTTTCCTTGATGAATTTCGTAACCGGAAACTGGCAAACCCGGTTGAGGATAGTTAGATGTTACGATTCGTTGGCGGGCAATTTTGTTCGGTGCGATCGCAGTTTTCAAAGGCAGCAACCCCAATCCTTGAAACTCTCCCTTTTCTCCCTCAAGACCTTCTCTATCGGTGATACTTTGTCCCAGCATCTGAAAGCCGCCGCAAACTCCCATGACTGTACCGCCAGCTACTAAATAATTTTGAATAGCTTTTGCCATACCTGTTTGGCGCAGCACCTGCAAATCGGAAATTGTAGTTTTAGACCCTGGTATAATCACGGCGTCTGGATGGCCTAAATGGTCTTTTGGGCTGACATATTTGACTGTGACGGTAGTTTCCGACTCTAAGGGGTCAAAGTCGGTAAAATTGGAAATTCGGGGCAGGCGGATGACCGAAATATTTATGTCGGTTTGAGAATTGGGAGAACGTCGATCGAGCAAATCGAGAGAATCTTCTGAGGGAAACACTTCGTCTATCCAAGGAATCACCCCAACTACCGGGATTCCCGTCCTTTCTTCTAGCCAAGTCAGGCCCGGATCTAAGATCGATTTTTGTCCTCGGAACTTATTAATAATGAATCCTTTAATTAAAGCTCGTTCGTCGGGATCTAGCAATTCCAAAGTACCGATGATGTGAGCAAAAGCACCGCCGCGATCGATATCAACTACTAGCAAAGTTCGAGCCTTTAAATATTTAGCTACCCGCATATTTGTTAAATCGCGGTGTTTGAGATTAATCTCAGCAGGGCTACCGGCTCCCTCACACACAATCATGTCAAATTCTTGGCCCAGAAATTCTAAAGATTCCCGAATAGCTTGCCAGCCGATATCGAAATACTGCTCATAATATTGAGATGCTCGCACATTTGCGATCGCCCTGCCCTTGACAATCAATTGAGAAGTCATGTCTCCTTGTGGCTTGAGCAAAATCGGATTCATTTCTACCCAAGGTGCGACGCCCGCAGCCCAAGCTTGCACTGCTTGAGCGTAACCAATCTCTCCGCCGGCCGCTGTGACATAGGAATTCAGTGCCATATTCTGACCTTTAAACGGAGTTACCCGCCAGCCTCGCCGAGAAAAGATTCGGCACAAAGCTGCCACGAGTAAAGATTTCCCTGCGTGAGATGTTGTTCCCACGACCATAATTGCTTTCATAATATTAAAAGAGAAGAAAGTTCGGCAACGGATTCTGTAACGGATTTAACGGATTTAACGGATTTAACGGATGTAACGAATCGATGTTGAGGGAATAAGAAAGAAGTCAGAACTTACGGACTTCGACCAAAGAAACCGGGTTTTTTACTGGATTTGCGGGTTGCAACGCGTCTTTTTGTAAAAAACCCGGTTTCTCGCCACCTGTGCATAAGTCCTAAAAGGTAAGAAGTAAGAAGGCAGAAGGCAGAATCAAAAAAATTCTGGTTTCTACCTTTTACTTTCTGCCTCAAGATGACGGCTTATCTTCGCCGGATACATTCTCAGACTTGGATTCAGTGGCAGGTTTAGCAGTTTCGACTAGATTCGGATCGGGGTGATTCGGGGGACTCAATTCAGTTTGTTCTGCCTCAGAAGAGAGTTCTTCGCCTGTTGATTCGACGATCGAGATCACTGATACTGAAACCGTTTCCACCTGCACGCTCAACCCAGGTTCTCCCGGTACTTCTATCTCTACAGGCGCTGCCATTTCCACCACAGTCATTTCCAGAGATACAGCAGGGGCTTCTGCTTCTGGTACGCCTGCTGCTTCCGGTTCACCAACTGCAGCCAGCGGTGTCTGGGTTTCCAGAGATACAGCAGGGGCTTCTGCTTCTGGTACGCCTGCTGCTGCTTCCGGTTCACCAACTGCAGCCAGCGGTGTCTGGGTGTCAGCGGACGATCGATCTTCGATCGGAGTTTCCCCTATTTTGTCAGAACTCGCGGTTTCTGTGGCCATCAACTCGGCCATTGCTTCAACATCGTTGGGAAACGGCACTCCAAGGCTTGTTTCAACAGCAGTGTTGCTGCTTTCGGCTGCAACTTCCGCAGCCGCCTCGGCTAATTCGGATTCGAGAATTTGGTCGATACCCGGTGCAGGAGTTGCCGTTATTTTAGATTCAGGTGCGATCGATTCTGGAGTCGCTGAAGGTTTTGGCGTCTGGGGAGTTGCATCAGACTTGTTTTTACCCGCACCGAGTCCTAACATACCGCCGAGACTATTTTTGATATTGCCGAACAGACTTGCGAAACCGCCGGATTTTTTAGCAGGTTTAGGAGGAGTTGGGGCCGCCGCCGCTGCCGCTGCCGCCTGCGACTCTTTAACGGCTGTCCTCCATTCTGTTTCCTCGTCAAAATCATTGGCTTCTGGCTGCTGTTGACGCTCTGGCTGAGCCTGTGCTGGCTCCACAGTTGGTGCAACGGCTATTTCTGAAATTTCTAGAGGTAGAGGTAGAGGAGTGAAGCTGCTGGCTGCTGATTCTGCTGGGGTTGGTGAAGTCTCAGCAGCAGGAGTTTCGACTGAAAACACTGGTATTTCTGCAATTGCAGGTGCTTTCGAGTCGGGAATTTTCAAGTCAGGGGCGATCGCAATTTCAGTCGTCGGAGCGATCGAACTTTCAGCAATACTTTCAGCTATGGGGGGAATCGCCGGCTGTTCATCTAGCTTTACCTCGCCCTTATCCAGAGTGGGTGCTGGAACCACATCAGTTTTCGGTTTGGGCGATCGAACAAACTTAGGTTTTTTCGCTGCGGGTTCTTTTTTCTTGGCAAACAAGCCCGCAAACGGCACGCCTGCTGCAGCCAAATTCGCCGACTGAGGAATCGGCGTTTGCTCAGCAACGGGCGTCACCTGCCGGCGCAAAGTCAGAGTTTCCCAGGCAAACCAGCCCAACATCGCCACGCCCGCCATTTGACCAAGCAGGAGAGCACCAGTAATTCGTCCCGCACAAGCCCATAAAATTAACGCATAAAAAAGCCCTACCCCGCTCCACGTAAAATCACTTTTGCGGTGCACTTCTGGAAAAAAGAAGGCCGCCATGTAAATACTGAAGCTGCCTAGACCGACCGCCAACGCCAGAATGTATGCAAGCATATTGTCGGTACCTCCGCTGTGTCAAATAACTTCTACGCGCTAATTCTACCCTTGTGAGAGACCCAACGGCTTCTTTCTCTAGGACAATTCTTGATTTGTAGGGAAGTTTGCCAACGAACCAGTGTAAGGAATTTAACACGTTCAACGGATGTTGACGGTAGAAAGGCGAGGAAAGATTTCCCACTCTCCCCCACTTCCCTACTGCCCATCACCCCCTACCCCCATCACCCCCTATCCCCATCACCCCCTCTTCAGTCGTGATATGTGTCACTGATATATGCCCGTGCGATCGCACCAAGCGACTGAGGATGTTTATATGTTGTAGGTGTAAGAGGAATTATGCCGTAGGGCGTATGTATTGGAGACAGTGCCATGTTAGAAAAACTATTATTAGCCGCCGGCTTAACCTTATCGCTTCACATATTTACCGGAGTCAGCACTTCCGCGAAATTACCAAAAAATTTGGTATTGCGATCGAGCGATCGCAATACTCAAACCCTGAAACTTCCCCTCGTTGCAATACCTGTGGGCTTCAAGCCGAACGTCGAATCCTAATGATACCTGCAAGATCATACGTGCAAGTGCGATCGGACTTAGGCACAGTCTTTCTAATATTGTTTTCGATCTGTTCTCTTTTCTATGTGACTGTTCACAACTTATCAGTTTGTAGTCAGGGCTTTAGTCCTCATTAATATCACCTAATAAGGACTAAAGCCCTTACTACAAACCGTAGCCAAATAATTAGTAGCAGATAGAACATTAATTCCCATAACATACTAGACAAATCTCAACATTAGGTTGTGTCATAGACACATTCAAACCTTAAAAAACTTGGGAAACCTTGAGTAAAGGCTCAAAATAGATATATGATGTCAGATTGAGCTCAAAGCTAATAAGCACATTGACTATTGAATCAAGGACAGCAAAAATGGGACTTAGCGATATTCTATTGAATGAAAACAACAGAGACACTTTTGTTGATGACTGTGTAAAGTTGATAGACAAACACGTTGCAGCAGCGCCCGGATTGGGTGGTCTGGCTCTGAAAGCTGCCTACTCTACTGTCAAGGGGATACGGGCTGACTATTGCGCCCAAGTCGTCGATCAACTTCTGCCAGAAATCTCGATCGCACTCGATCCCATGTGGACTGAAGCGGTAAACAATGGCAACCCAGTCCAATATCTTGCTGAAAGAAAAGCTAAAGTGGCAGACGAATTGCTCCAAATCAGTGACAAAAGGGTTGAGAACAGCACAAGAGCGATTGTTAAAGGTGCCTATGCCAAACTCCGCCCCTCAGCTAAGACTTACGTGGAAAACGGAGTACCGGATTTAGCCGAAATTATTAATAAACATAGTGCGGCCTGATAAGTGAGCAACGGCTAAAAAACAGAATACCCAGATACCCGGCTTCTTCCAGAAATCGGGTATCTAAAAGCAGACTTATTCGTAATTTTGCAGTTAGGAGAAAGAGTCCTAATTTTATGCTTATCCATTGCCAATTACCCATTGACTTGCCCCCAATATTTTCAACATCGCCTGTCCGGTAATTCCCAACCCCAACAACATTACAAACATTGCGCTAATCGCAGGCAGAAATTTGACTGCTGTTATCTGTTTTGGCAGTTTATCAAAATTTCGTTTGGCATAAACTAAGACTAATCCGATCGCACTCAGCACTAAAGCCAATCCCAAACTAAAGGCTACCACTAACGTCATTCCCAAGCCAACATTGCCCAAAGCCGACGCGCTCAACAGCATCACCAAAGCGGAAGGACAAGGCAACAAACCGCCGGAAATTCCCAACGCTAATAAGCTTTTCCAAGTAATAGCAGAACCGTCTGCACCGGGCGGCAAATGCGAATGAATCCGGCCGTCTCCGTGATGGTGGTAGTGGTGAGATATATCGGGTTTTACAGGCTTAAATTCTCGCTCCCAACTTCCTCTACTCAAAAGATTTACTGGTTCTTCACATTCCGCAGTAAAGACTTTACTCCTTAAAAAACAGTTTTTATTAAAAATTTTAGTTTTGATTTTTTTGAGAACTTCAGTCCTCACTACCAACCTCGTCTTAATTTTTGATAATAATAAGTTAAGCCCGATCGAGGCTACTAATAAACCAGAGATTAAACTCAGCCAAGGATCTAATTTTTCTGGATCGATTAAGTTAGAAGCAAACAAAGTAATTCCGCCCACCGCAAACACGCCGGCAGTGTGAGTAATTGTAGTCGTCGCTGCTAGAAATAAAGCGTGTACCGGAGTAGCCCGCGAACCCACTAAATAAGCGCCGACTATTGTTTTTCCGTGTCCGGGCGACATCGCGTGCACGCATCCCCAAGCAAATGCTCCCGCTAATGCTAGCAGCAAACTCCAACCTGAATCCCAGATAGATTCCTTTCCTGCTAACAAAAAATCCCGGTTTTGCGGCGTAAACACAAAGCTTTTTATAGCACCCGCTTGCACGATCGTAGCTTGACAGCTAGCTGTCACCACTCCGGGTAAAAACAAATTGTAATTAATCCGCAATTTCTCTGGTTTGGAGATGGAAATTGAGTCAGGTAAACCGGAGGTTTTATTTTGAGAAGATGCGGGCCAGGTGTAGTCTAAAATTAAGGTGCTGTGGGTATTGGGCTGCTGGATTAAGCTGGCGGTTTTAGCTGCTATGTCTAGCGGTTTTACTGCTACTGAGCCTTGAATGTTGCTACTGTTGGTGAGGCGGATTTGTTGGCTAAAAAACTTTTCTAGCTGTGTTTGGTGGCTGCGAACTTCAGCAGGTTGTAGCTGGCTGTCTCGATTGTCGTCGGCGAATTTTGTTAAGCCGGTTGGGAAAGTTAATGTTATTTCGGTTTGCAAATCGTTGACTACTATTTCTGCTACGGATAAGTCTGACCAGTGCGAGTAAACTGGTCTGGTTGAGGTTGTTAGTAAGAATGAAAGTGTCAGAAAAAATAGGAGAAATAATTTTAAAATTTGGTTCAATTTGTACTGCATAAATACCTTTTTTTTGAGTGATTTTCGGATGAATTATTTGTTTTTGTTGTGATTGTTCCGGCGCGCTTACCCGCAAGTCCGCCGGGGATTGAAATCCCCGTCTCATAGCGAAAGTCGGTTAAAACCGACTGAATAGCTAATTAAATTCAACAATTGCGGATTTCAGTCCTATGCAAGAGGACTTAAGCTTTGAGGCAGGGGTTTCAACCCCTGGCGGATTGACGGAATGGCAAACTTGGCCGAATGGCTGCTATTAGCTAATCTCAAAATTCATAACTTCCCAAACCTAATGCTTGGCGAGATCGATCGTCAAAACTCGGGTCAATTTCCTTGGACTTTTGAAAATAAGCGCGAGATTCAGCATCTTTACCTAAAGTACGGGCGATCGCACCAGCCCGGTAAAATATACCCGCATCCCGAATGCCCGATCGCACTATTTCGGCCATCACTCGATCGGCTTTTTGCCATTCACCAGCACTCGAAAGCGCCCAAGCCAAAGTATCCAACGTCACCGCATCCCGCCGAATTTTCACCTCCTCCTGCATTAACGCCAGCGCTTCCGCGACATCCTGCGATCGACCTTTTTCCAGCAGCAAACTCGCTAAATCGCGCCGGTGCCCAAAACCGCCAGATCCAGAAACCTGTTCCTGTCGCAGCCCCGCTTCTGCTTTGTCGCGAAGTCGCCGGGATTCGATCGCATTTCCCTGCAAATCCTTCACCCTCGCCATACCGCGATCGACAATGCGATCGAACACAGTCGCAACCGGGCCAGAATACGCAGAAACCTTCCTGTAATAGCCTTCCGCCTCTCGATTATTGCCCTGTCGCGTCTCCAAATCCGCCAAATAAATCAGCGCCAGCGGGTATCGCGGCACCAACCGCAGCGCCTCCAAAAACAGCGCTTTCGCCTGCACAAACTGCCCGCGACGCGCGTAAAATCGACCCAAGAGCGATCGGGCCCGCGCCGAACCCGCCACCTCTCCCGGTTCCTCCGCCGCCATTGCTTGCCGGTAATCCTGCAAAACCTCAGCATCTCGGCCCTGAGACTCTCTCACCAAAGCTCTCAAAGTGAGAGAACCCAAGTTTGGAATCCGGTTAACTAAGGCTTCTGCGGCTGCATTTGCCTCGCTCACTTTTCCCATCGCTAAGTTAGATGTAACTGAAAGGGCGATCGCATCTTCATTGTCAGAACCCACCTGTTTAGCAAAGCGCAAAGCAGTAGCAAAATCGTGTCTTGCCTCGGCAATTCGAGCTAAAACTAACAGCGCACCTTGGTTGTCAAAAGGCAAATCGGCGATCGACCTTTGAGCCGCCTGTTCTGCCAATAAAAACCAACCTCCCTCCCCAGTAGCGCGAGCCATTTTCAAATAAGATCCCGCCAGTGCCGCCCGGTTCAAACCGCTGCGGGAATCAACAGCCAATCGCTGCTGGTAAAAAGCAATCTCTTGCTGAATTGCTTCCTTTTGATTGGGATTATTTCTCAAACTTTCCGAGAAATGATAGCGGTAATTAGCATCGAGATTTGCCGGACTTTTGTTAGAAAAATTATCTGAAACAAAACGCAAATTAGGAGGTAAATTAACTAATACCATCCCAACTAAAGGGACTACTATCAGCAGCCACCACGACAAAACATCCGATTTTTTTTCCGGTTTAGTTTTAGTTTTCATAAATCCGCGTTAATCAGCGTTCATCTGCGGTTCAAAAAAGTATTTTCTATCTGTCATTAGCCAATGACCAATAACTAATGACTAATGACTAATGACTAATGACTAATGACTAATTAGGCAAAGCCAAATAAGGAAAATTCGGTTCTAAAGGTTTGTGTCCCTGAGCCGGATTTCCGGGAGTTCCGTTATAAGAAACGTTATCGCCAACCGGAGAACCCACCAAAGCTCCCAGAGTGATATCAATAACGTCGTCCATAAGCAAACGACCTCCGATCAAACTTCCTTGAGCATTTGTAGCGCTAGCATAGCCACTGGTTTTTGTGGTATCGATCCGCATGACATCGGGTAAGAAAGCTCCGGCGATCGCATTTGGATCGACATTATCCCGGCCGTCCAAAAGATCGACAGCATTCAGAGTAGCAACAGCTTCCTGCCGCACGGGAGCAGCAGCAGCACTCAAATCCAATCTCGGAGGAATATTATTAAATGCCTCCAGATAAGCGGGAGAAACTATCAAACCTTCATTAATTGCAGGTCTCGCCAAACGCTCGAATTGTTTAAAACCGCCAGCTCCGTCTCTGATAGAAACAGTTGACCACACATCAAAAGTATTCGCCCCAGTTCCTGCTTGCAAGAACGCTTTGGGAACGCGCACGGCAATTGTATTGACGTTGTAACCTTTAGCAAAGTCGATCGCTTGATTCGGTTGTTTAAAAGCAGTGCGCGGCCCTGTTCCCAAAGCTGCGGCGCGAACTCGGAAAAATTGTTCCACATCAAAGAAAAACGGGTCTTCCCGTAAACCCGCAAATACAGTCAAGTTAGAACCGCCCACAGGTACTGTATTCAAAACAGCATTAGAATTCAGCGGAGTTGTGGCAATTAGCCCGCCGTTAACTGTAGTCTTAGCAACAGTCTCCGAGCCACCGCGAACAACAGTTACAGCTACCGCTTGCATACCTTTATTGTTAGGCGGACTGAAGGCAAACCGCAAGATAATATCAGAGCGTCCAGTAGGTGTAGAATTCACGTCACCTACCTGCGTGATGTGAAATTGGTAGAGGGCTGTAGTGCTGAAATAATATTGATAACGGGCTACAGACCGGGGATTTGAATTCATGGTAAATACTAAATCCCCGTCCGCAGCACCGGAGTTTTGGTCTTTTTCGCGATATACGTACAGGTCGGTTAAATTGACAGCGCGACCTTTGATATCTACTTCGCCGTCGTCGTGGTCGGAAGCGGCAATTATCCCAGGAGTTAATACAACAATTAGAGCTACTTCAATAGCTAGTATGGTTCGGCGAAGTTTTTTTGTGATCTTCACAGTTAGCACCTTTATTTCAATGAGATTTTTGCACAAACCAATGGTCAATAACCCGCATTCGCGGGTTTTACTTTTGTAGCAACAGGTTGAAATCTGTCAACCTGTCGGGCTTTTGCGCGGTTGCTGAGCCTTCTCCTATTGGTGGTATACGAAGGTTTGGCAATTTTGGATCTGTGCTGCAAGATTAATTTATGTAAAAAAGTGCGTTATTGAGGATTTACTCGTTCCCGGACTATTATTGAGAATGCCGGATCGGAGACAAAGCCTCCCTAGATTTCAGTGGAGGCAGATCCTTGCTGATATGAGTTCCCACGCTCTTCTTGGGAGCGAGCGAACCGAGCTTAGGAACGAGTGAATGGCGCGGTTTTGACTGTTCAGGCTCCGGGCATTTATTCGTTGTACATAAAGCGGATTGCTAAGTGTCAAAAAAATTACTAATTAGGTGGTAAGATTCAGGATAACTTGAGATTTTTACAATTCTAATCACGACAAAATTAGCCAGAAAAGGCATACTCCAGCTTGTACCCGCAACTTCAAACTTATAATTATGTTCTGTAGTGATATACGCCGAATTTTTAATTTTGGATCTGTGCCGTCAAAACAAAAATTTTTCGGTACACTGAGATGACAGGCCAAAAGTCAAGCGATGAATCGCTGCTCTTAGTGCAGATTGCCCGGAAAGACCAAACGGCATTAGCTAAACTTTACGATCGCTACGGTCGTCCCAGTTACGCTCTCGCTTACAAAATCCTGGGTTCGGTAGAAGAAGCTGAAGAAGTAGTCATCGATGTTTTTTCCCAAATTTGGCAAAAAGCAGCAACTTACGATCCTTCTCGCAGTCGAGCAGATACCTGGTTGTTCATGCTTACCCGCAGTCGTTCCCTCGATCGGCTCCGAGCGATGCAGCGAACAGTCCGGGCTGCTGAAGCTTGTCTGGAAGATGCGAAAGTACCCATTTCTAGCGTTGCAGAACCGATGGAAGATGCAATGTTTAAAGAACGTAGCGAACAAGTCAAAGCAGCCTTAGAAAAGCTGCCAAAGGAACAGCAACAGGCGATCGAACTCGCCTACTACCAAGGGCTGACTTGCGCGGCGATCGCGGCTAAAACTGGTATCCCGACAGGTACAATCAAAACTAGAATTCGGTTGGGTATTTCCAAATTGCGTCAAGCTTTGAGCGAACAATTTTAGATTGTCAAAAAACAAAATTTAAGTTGTTTAGCATCAATCTAAAATTCTGGCATCTCCAATCATCCATCTTGAGTGCGAGGGCCGCAGACCAATCTCAAATTTAAAATCAACTTAGGCTGAATTACAATTAATGGCAGAAAACAGATGGAAATGATGCCAGACGAGGAGTCTATCATCCTTGCAGCCCTTCAAGCTCTCGATACCCTCGACGAGTCAGAACGCGGCGCATTTGCAGAGAGATTGAAAGAGTCCGCAGAACTTACAAGTGAATTAGCGGCTTTTGAATCAACAATTGCCGCGATCGCGTACACAGCCCCCCCAGTTCCCGTCGCCCCCGACCTCAAAAACCGCCTGTTCCAGCGCATAGCCGAACTGCCGCCAACCCCGACAGAATCAGTCAATTTAAAGCCCATTGTTACCTCCCCAACGGAGAACAATGCTCCATCTTTAATCGTGCGATCGCACGATGTCAAATGGAAATCTTATGAAGTTCCGGGAGTTTCGTTCGGCAAGCTTTACATTGACAAAAAAAAGCGCGAAATTACCTGCTTGATGCGATTAGAACCTGGAGTAACATTTCCCCTCCACCGCCACGCTGCCTCCGAAGAAGTGTTTGTATTAGAAGGAGACTTAATTGTAGAAGGGGAAATTTGCCATCAAGGTGACTACATTCGATCGGTTCCCGGTTCCACACATTCGCCCCTCACACAAGGAGGATGTTTGCTGTTAATGAAAACTTCCCTAGACAACGAAATGTTCGTCTGATATTATTTTTGTTGAATTGCCGACAGCTTGGAGGGCTGGTTTATGTAAATTTTGAGTTAGAATTATAGATTGTTGGTGAAACCAGCCCTACAATTATTTCGGTTAATTTACCGGACACGCTCTGACTCAAGAACACCGCTTTTATCTGCATTCTGCGGTTAAAAATCCTAACTATATCACGTAATTCCAATGCTAAAATACTCGCGTATAACTGCTGTTTTGTCCGCCGTTATTATACAATTTGTACCCAGCGACCCAAGCGCGATCGCCCAAGAACGCGAAGGATGTTTTCTTGTTAATTCAGTGGGAGAAGTAATTAACTTAAATTTGTTGTGTTCGCCTCAAGAATCCGACATTAAGCTGACAGGAAACGATGGGAAATTTCTCGAAGACTACAAACGCTTAGCAAAAAGCTACTCTCCCGAAGCAACGGATAATTTACTGCAAGCAATCCAAAGGGCGCCTGGTCAAAAAATTGCGGCCGCTAAAAGAATGTGTGCGGAAGCAAAATCGGGAGTTTCTCTGCCGGAAGTTAAATTAAGAGCGATCGGGCAAGCTGCGAGTATCGAAAATCCCACTGTCAAAGAAAGTTTTCTTGCGGATGCCGATATTATTACCACCCTTGCAGCCAACCATTATTGCCCGGAATTAGCCAGTAAGTAAATACTAATGTAGGGGCAATTAAGGAATTGCCCCTAGATGAAATTACCAGCATTTTAGAATCATTCCAGTGGTTCGACTAGCTGAGTAATATTGTCGATACCAACCACATGAACGATTTGACCGGGGACAAGAATTACTTCTTGCTTGCACCTTGCGGGCCAAGAAGTGGCCTGAAAATGAACGCGACCAAGGCAATGAGGTCGAATTTCTTCCTCTACGATCGCTTCTTTGTCGAAATTCTCAGCTTGGTCAACACCTGGGACAGGCTGTTGCCCAGAAATGGTTTGGCCAAAAGCGATCCTGTTGAGCACGAGTGCAAAAGGAGCCAGAGCTCTTGCAAGTAAATTTGGCGACTTGAGTTGTATCATGGCACTAAGTTAATTTTATGTTCGCCACCTCTGTTTTGGTTTACACCAGACCGAGGTGGTTTTTTATATTCTCCTATTTGTGGATAGTGACTGTCAAGCACTATTGTATTAAAATATTACAATGTCTAAATAATAGACAGTTAAATGCGTTATCTTAAGTAGGAAGAGCAAAAGGTCGATCGCCCAACGGGTATCTGTAGCAAAAGTTCCTTGCAGTTTCAGGACTGACGCACTCCGACAAAGAAACCGGGTTTTTTACGGGATTTGGGCGCTGCAACGCGTCTTTCTGTGAAAAAACCAGGTTTCTGACCACCCGTGCGTCAGTCCTAAGTTTCGTTGTGGGAAATCTTGGCAGTGCGGGGAAGCTGGTAAAATATGGAGTTTAGAAAGTGCGATCCCCCCTAATAGCGTATAAATATTAGACAAACACTATGTGTAGATCGGGGAACAGTCCAGTTATCCCTGCGTCCAAATCTTCCAGAGGGCAACAAATAGCCTGAAACTATTACCCAGTTGTGTATAAATCGAGTACAATCGATTCCCGGGGGTAGCATCTAGTACACCTCAGAAACCTGCAATCAGCGCGAACACGGGGTTACAGCCCCTACTCCAAAGCAGTTTCTTTTTGCTTCACTCACCTCAAGAGTGCTGTAACATTCATAACAAAACAGATTATAGGTAATTATGACCGGCCCAAATCACAGCTTAGAAAAATATGAAGAGGAAGAAAATCGCTATTGGCAACAATTGCGTCAAGAATTTAATCGGTATAAAAGCGATTTAGACGTTACCAACGTAGAACTAGCAGAAGGTCTCGGCATCAGCCGTCAGCCGCTAGTATCATTTATGAACAACTCCAGCCATAAATTGCCAATTCGCAGGTCTAACCTGATGCGTCTGTGGGATTTTCTGACTGCGCCAGAACAAATTGATCGTAAAAATATTTCAGATGAAGCCAAGTCCAACCGCGAACAGTTGCGCGAAGCAGGCTCAAATAGCTTGCTAAAAGCTGCTGGATTTTTGCCGAGTTCAACAAATATGATTCTGGAAGTAGAACCCAGTAGACACCAACAATTGCAGCGAATTGCTTCTCGGCTTTGTAATTTGCAATTCACAGAATTTACTGACTTTATTAAAATCACCGAAGCTATTGAAAATGAAATCGCAGCCAGGTATTATCATGTTTCAATTCCTGATGAAAAACCCATCATTGATGGTTACGCATCTTTAGAAAAGATAGACCTTATTGTTCAGCAGTGGTGGCAGGATCGCATTCACTATGAAAAACCCAGTCTAAAAATGCTAGAGGGTATGAAAGAGGCAATCACTAAACTCATAGCATTGGGCAAATCAGAATTTAATAAAGCCGAACTTTTCGAGCTATTTCTGTGCATCTTAGAGCACGAGCAGACTACTGCTAACATGAATAAGTTTTTAAGAAAAATTAGAGTGACAGAGTGCCAATTTAAAACACTAACATTTTCTGTGGACGAAGAGACTGATGATTTAGGTACGAAGCAATTGTTAAAAAATGCAGGAATTAGAGCAGAAAGGTACTTAAGAGGTGACTTATATCCAGAAATTTCTGACACAGCGATCGAAGTATCTGTTACTTGCAACTTTGGCAAAACCAATCAAAATGTATGCTGGCAATATTGCTCCTCTGGGACTTACTATGACAATATGCTAGCTGCTGTCGCTAGGGGAATGGGATACCGATCGAATCTTAAACTTGTAGATATTGCTTCCCAGGCATTAGGTAGAAAAGAAGTTACAGCTAGATTGGTCAAAGCCTCAGCTACATTAAAGGATGAAGAAAAAAACAATCAAGCTGGCAAATTTTATCAGGGAGTATGGATCGATTTAGATACGATTACAAGCGTTCTACAATCACTTGTCTCCGCAGCCAGGAGTTGGCTGTCTGAAAATTTGCTCGCCGATGAGCTTTGCAAAAGTTATTATGAAGTTTGCGAAGCAGTAGCAGAGATAGAAAATAGTTTGACTTACTGTCAGAAATTGACGAGTGGCTATGTCTTTCAGATTGATCGCCGTTTGAAGGATCGGTCTGTTAGAAGTTACTTAAAAGAAGCTATCGAGCAAATTCAGGAAATCCAAAAAACCTATTTAAAAGCTCACCCAATTTTTAGAGAGTTTTATGCAAGTGATTTAGAACGCCAATTGTGTATAGCTAATTTAATGTTAGCGCGTTCAGCTCACATTCAAATCAACATGACAGAAGCGGCAGAATCTTTATCAGAAGTTGGGTCTGCGTTGAATGGAAACAGTCAAATATCTGAATATAAACCTGTTGTCATTATGTACAGACTCGAAGAAATGTTGCACAGATTTTTGTCAGGCGATCGCTCTTTTATAGAACAGAAGCAATGGCAGTCTCCATCGTCCAGCTATAATATTAATTATTGTTTGGATGAACTAAAAACCTACATCAAAGAAGGAAATTCAAAATACGGCAGTTATCCAGGACGTTTTGATTTTGATGTATATTTGTGTGCGTCAGAAATTTTTGCCCGATCGGCTAGATTGGATTTCTGCTCGGAATTAGAAAGTGTCCAAAAGCTAGACACTGCTGCTGAAAATTTTTTGATGGCAGCATACTATTCCTCAAAAATTGGTTTGAGACTTAAAGCCGCTCACTTACTTGCCAATGCCAGTCGCGTCTACTGTAGGTTAGGAGATGGCGATCGAGCTGAAAAATTAGCTGCTCTTACAGAAAATATCATTAAAGCAGAAATTAAGCCCACAGATGTGTTTAGTTATCAGAAAGCAATTCTAGCAGAGGTGAACATAGCCAGAGGTGAAAGACTTTTGCTAATTGATTGCTCCTTTACAGAAGCATTGAAGATGTTTTTTAAGTCACTCAAAGGTTCAATTTATTTAGGATTTACCAGACTAATTGCTCAAAATTTTTACAATGTTGCGAGAGTATGTGAAAAACTAAAAACCTCTAAGCTTAAATTTTCAATGCTGTTGGCAAAATACTTTGACAAACAACACTTAGAAGCATTTGACGAAAACAAAGGATGGGAAAAAACACAAGTTGCTACCGATGCGATAAAATTCTTAAATAACCTCGATTCTAATGCTGATTGGGGAACAATTGCTAACCAGTTCAAAGATGAGGCTAAAAGTATATGGCATCAATGCTTTGAAGAAGCTAATCCGGGAAAAGAGGGAAATCACCCGGTTGAGGAGGCGATCGACAATTACAAATTTTTGTGCAAGTTAAAATAGATGAAACATTTAAAATCAAGTTCCGCCGACTTGCGGGATTTATTCAAAGACAGCATTACAGTTAAATACCTCGCGGAACCGTTGAAATCTGTCCCCGCTTGCGAAGATGCAGCTAAATTGCGATCGTGGATGGAGGCCCGCGATTTTGACGTGCTCGGTATCGAAGAAAATGGCACGGTTTGCGGCTATGTAGAACGATCGCACTTAATGACAGGCAAGTGCAGTGACTACCAGCAAATTTTTCACCCCTCCGAATTAATCGCCGCCGCCACTCCTTTGATGGAATTGCTGCCGCTGCTTCGAGAAAAACCGAGATTATTTGTATTGGAAAGTAACAGGATCAACGGGATTGTTACCTGTGGCGATTTGCAAAAAGCACCGGTGCGGATGCTGCTGTTTGGATTGGTGACGCTTCTCGAAATGAATTTATTGCGAATCGTGCGGATTTACTTTCCCCAAGATTCTTGGCAAAAATTGCTTAAGGGCGATCGCATCTTAGCCGCAAAATACCTTTGGGAATTGGGGCGATCGCGAAATGAAGCAATTGACTTAATCGATTACCTGCAATTTTGCGACAAGCGAGATTTAATCCTGACTTCTGCGGAAATAGTCGATCGGCTGGGGCTCAAATCCAAACGCTACGGGGAGCGTTTTTTAAAGTCAGCAGAAGCATTGAGAAACAAATTAGCTCACGCTCAAGATTTAATTAACGGTTCTTCTTGGCCGGAAGTAATTTTTTTAGCCCAGGAAATAGAAGCACTTTTGCAGCGTTGCGAAGAAATTGAAATGGCCGCACCTAATGAAGTAGAGAGCATTTAATCCTAGTCTTTTAGAGAGATATTTTGTTTGTTGAGTCGCCATTTCAATCGCCTATTTTGATAGAGGAAGGTGCGCTTCGGCGCACCCTACATTTAGTTTTTAATTTTTAGTTTCCTGTTAGTATACTGAGGAACCCAGCCTTGAGCAGTGGTGTAATACTGCAAGGCTTTCAAGTACAGCGACGGAGTGAGATAAAACCAATGTTCGGTATTGGCAGGCACTTTAATGTATTCTTCAGCTTGCAGCATTAATTGTACCTGAGAGCCGTTAGAATATACAAACCCAAAAACGCATTCCCCAGCTAAAATGTGAAGAACTTCTGCATCTGTGTGGGTATGAGTGCGATCGCTTTGAGTCATCAGCGCGTAAATCTGCTGCGAACCTGGATGCAGCACTTTTAAGTCGCACCACCGATATCCGCTGACGCGCTTAAACTGTTCAAACTCGCTATTAAATGCTGCGAGAATCTGCTGTTTTTCTGTAACATTGAGAATGTCTTGAACTAGCAGTTCTTGAAACGCCGGATTTTTGTTTGTGGGCAGGGAATCGATCTCAATATTTAAAACTGCCAGTTGACTCGCGATCGCCCGGATATCCGTATATGTTCTACCGTCTTCTAGTTGCAGGACAGCCATATTACCACCTAATGTGTTGAGCTTTGAGGGAAATTTAGTTTCCATTTTTAAGCTGCTGTTTTAAGCTTTCGTCAAAAACTAAACTCCTGCTTTTTTTCAATAATAGCCGATCGCTAAAATCCTATATCTACCTTCATAATCATCAAAGAATTACCACACATGAGATGATTTGTTGAGTTATTTAAGTTTTATTTCTAATTCTCAGAGTCGGGCTGGGAATGCAGATCCATAGGCTGTGGCTATTTTTTAGGGTTCGATGTTTAAACGGGCGATCGGTAAAACACCGCCTACAGCATGAAAAGACAGAAACACAGCCTCAATCTATAAAATTCCGGTCAGATTAGCTTACAATACAAGACTAAACCTCAAAATTACGGCGCAGCCTAATTGCTGCTACTTTTATGTCTCTACCTATAGTTGCTATTATTGGACGCCCCAATGTAGGCAAATCGACGATCGTCAACCGTTTAGCCAACAGCCAAGACGCGATCGTCCACGACGAACCGGGAATCACGCGCGATCGCACTTACAGACCAGCATACTGGGGCGATCGGGAATATCAAGTCGTAGACACCGGCGGGCTAGTATTCGACGACGAGACAGAATTTTTGCCTTTAATTCGCGAACAAGCAATGGCCGCCCTCGCAGAAGCCAGCGCAGCCATTTTCGTAGTAGACGGAAAAACCGGACTCACAGGCGGCGACGAATCAATCGCATCTTGGCTGCGGGTGCAAAAAGTCCCCGTCATTCTCGCCGTCAACAAATGCGAATCGGAAAACACAGGACTCACCCAAGCAGCAGACTTTTGGACATTGGGACTGGGAGAACCTTACCCCATTTCCGGGATTCACGGTAACGGCACAGGTGAATTGCTAGACCAATTAATGACTTACCTTCCCACAGAAGTAGAGCCAGAAGTAGATGAAATAAAAGTAGCAATAATCGGTCGTCCCAACGTCGGCAAATCGAGCTTGCTAAACGCATTTCTCGGAGAAAACCGCGCCATAGTCAGCCCAATTTCCGGCACAACCCGCGACGCAATTGACACCATAGTAGAACGCAACGGTCAAACCTACCGCCTGATCGACACAGCCGGAATTCGCAAAAAGAAAAACGTCGAATATGGTGCCGAATTTTTCGGAATCAACCGCGCTTTCAAAGCCATCCGCCGCGCCGATGTCATACTGCTAGTCATTGACGCAATTGACGGCGTTACTGATCAAGATCAAAAATTAGCCGATCGCATCAGCCAAGAAGGTCGAGCCTGCATCATCGTCATCAACAAATGGGATGCCATAGAAAAGGACAACGACACCATCTACGAGTACGAAAAAACAGCAAGA
>Ga0105049_10002731_pt1 | contig 20888 bp, 21 predicted proteins | sample MAT06_FD_78087 | JGI IMG/M metagenome (GOLD analysis project Ga0105049, IMG submission 78087) | Freshwater microbial communities from Lake Fryxell liftoff mats and glacier meltwater in Antarctica - MAT-06 | ecosystem: Environmental > Aquatic > Freshwater > Ice > Liftoff microbial mat | place...
CGGGCCGATGCACCCGTAATCGGTGCGCGACCCAGTCGGCCAGCAGGTGCGGCATCAGCGGCGAGGGCACGACGGCGTCGAACCCGGCGCGTTCAGGGTGCTCGATCGCGGCGCCGAACCACTCCTGGAAGAACGGCTCCCACTCCATCGCCACGAACTCGATCGGCAGACCGACATACTCGTTCACCGCGACAGCGTCACCTTCGTCAACTCCAACGCGTCGCTGGCGCCAGGCGTGCTCCTGCATCGCCATGCGATCCCCGTGCCCGATCGCATCGACCAGATGGCGCACCCGGCAAAGCGGATCACGATCCACCACCAGGATCCGCTCCACCGTCGCGGCGCCGGCCGCTACTGCCCGGGCCAGCTGTCGCACGTAGTAGCCGCCGTAGCACCCGCCGCCGCACACGACGATCGTCCCGAACCTCACGTGCGGATGTGTCGACCGCCGTCGACTACGATGACCTCACCGGTCACATACTCTGCCTGCACCAGATACAGGACAGCCTGCGCCACGTCGTCCGCGTCACCGAGCCGACGGAGCGGCGTCGTGCCGATCAGGCGGTCTGCCGTCTCCTCGCTCCAGTCGTCGGGCAACAGCACCGCGCCGGGGGCAACGGCGTTGACGCGAATCTCGGGAGCGAGCGCGCGCGCCAGACCACGCGTCATCTGCACCACGCCCGCCTTCGTAATCGCATGCGGTACGTACGCCGGCCACGTTTCGTACGCTGCCAGGTCAGCGATGTTCACGATCACACCGCCATTCGCTTTCAACAACGGTGCTGCAGACTGCGCAACGAAGAACGGTGCCCGCAGGTTGAGTGCGAACATCTCGTCCCACTTCGCCGGCGTCACGTCACCGATTGGCGTCCGCACCATCATCGCGGCTGAATTGATCACGATGTCGAGCCGTCCGAAACACGCGTGCGCGCGATCCGGCAGTCCGGCAGCGACGGTGGCATCGCGAAGATCGCCCTGCACCACCGCAGCACCCACACCGAGCGCGCGAATCGCGACAGCCGTATCCTCTGCCTCAGTCTTACCGCTGTTGTAGTGTACGACGATATCGGCACCCTGCTCTGCCAGCACCAGTGCAATCGCCTTGCCCACGCGGCGCGCACCACCGGTCACAAGGGCCACCTTGCCGGTCAGGGGAGCGACGGTCATTGTGTACGCCGATCAGGCGGCGCGAGCGCGCCACTGCATCGCACGCTCGATCTGCGCATCCATCCACGGCGCCGGAACGTGCATGCAACCCAGCGGGCGAAATCCATCCAGCGCACCGTGCCAATCCGACCCACCGCTCCGAATCAGGTTGAAGTGATCGCAGAGCGTTGCAAGACGTGCGACGTCTTCGCTGTTGTGACTCGGGTGACGCACTTCGACGCCATCCAAGCCGAGCGCGGCAAAGCGACCGATCCGTTCACGATTCCCTTCCCCCTGCGGATGTGCCCACACCGCGACCCCGCCGGCGTCGTGAATCAAGGCGATACCTTCCGCGATTTCGAGGCGGAGCTTGCCGACGTTGGCGGCTTTCCCGTCGCCCAACCAGCGATCGAAGGCATCACGGATGTCGCGCACCCAACCCCCGGCAACCAGCGCCCGCGCGACATGCGGACGCCCAACCGCGCCACCGGCTGCTTCGTGCTGCACCATCTCCATGGTCACCGGCATGCCCAGCTCGTTGAGCTTCTCAACCATGTGCACTGCACGGTCCACCCGCGCCGAGAGCACCGCGATCAGACGGTCGGCGAGCACGTCGGTCGATGTCAGATGGAGGCCGAGCAGGTGGATCTCACGGGTCCCATCGATCGTACTGAGCTCGATCCCGTGCACGAGCTCGATCCCGAGCGCGTCGGCGGCGATCTGCGCCGCCGGCAGCCCGGCCAGTGTGTCATGATCGGTGACGGCGATCGCCTGCAGATCAGCGGCCTTGGCCAGCGCGATCAGCTCTTCCGGGGTGGCGCGACCATCAGACGCGGTGGTATGTGCGTGCAAGTCGACATACGGACCCTGCGGCGCGGTCGGCGCCGTCACGATCGGTATCCGCCTTCAGGCGCACGTACGCTCGCCTGTGAGGTGAGAAAGAGCCGCAGCAGCGTGGCATCCGACAGCCCTGCAAAACTCGTTTCGCGCGAACGGGTACCACCTGGCGAATACCGGGAAAAACGGACATCCACCCCATCGCTGTCAGTACGCGTGAAGACAAGTCCGAACTCATCGCCCACGTACTGGGTAATGAAACCGGATGGCGCGACCGCCCAGCTGATGCCGTCGTGCGTGATCGTACGTGACATGTTCATGACAACGACACTTCCTGATAAATGCGATTCGCATCGAGCACCTGATCGGGCGCCTCGGCAAGCGCGGCTTGCAAGGTGCCGCGATCGGGTGCTTCGGTGAACTCGATGAACGCGCCATTCAGCGCCGCCTCTTCAAAGACCCAGAAGCTGCACCCGGCCGACGCATAATACGTCTTGCGCTTCTTCAAACGTTCCACGTACCGCGCGCGTTCGGGGAGCGGCACGATCGTCCGTTTCATGATGAGCGCGCGCGCCACGATCAGGCAGCCGGTGCGGGCATCGTTTCCAGCGTACGCTTCACATCGGCCATGAAGCGATCTGCGTCTGCCCCGTCCACCACCTTGTGATCGAACGAGATCGAGAAGTAGGCGCAGGTGCGAATTGCAATGGTGTCCTCACCATCGGGGCCGGTGATCACCTTGGGTCGCTTCTCGATTGCCCCGAGGCCAAGGATGGCAGTGGTCCCGACGGGGATGATCGGCGTCCCCATCAGTGAACCAAAGACACCCGGGTTCGTGATCGTGAAGGTGGCCTGAGTCACCTCATCCGGCTTGAGCGCCTTCGACCGTGCGCGCGCCGCCAGATCGTTGATCGACTTCGTCAATCCGCCAAGCGACAGATCGTCGGCACGTTTGACCACGGGCACGATCAGCCCGGTCGGGTCGAGTGCCACCGCGATGCCGATGTTGTACTGCTTGCGGTAGATCATGTCGGTGCCGTTCACCGCCGCGTTCATCATCGGGTGACGCTTGAGCTGCACGATCACCGCCTGCACGATGAACGGCAGAAACGTGAGCTTCTGTCCGTTCTGCGCTTCGAAGTCCTTGCGCATGGCGGCGCGGATGCGAGCCACGCGGGTGAGATCGACCTCGAAGAAGCTGGTGACATGGGCTGCAACGCGACGCGCCTGCGTCATGTGCTCCGAAGTCAGCCGTCGAATCTTGGAGAACGGCTCGACGACATCACCCGGCCACGCCTGCGCCGACGGGGCATCGTGCGATACCGGCGCAACGGTCATCGGCACTGCGATCGAGTGCGGCAGCACGGCCACCGGTACTGACGCCTCCGGCATTGGCGCCTCGGGTGCGGACTCGAGGTGCGCGAGAATGTCGCGCTTGGTCACACGACCAGCGATACCCGACCCACTGATCGCAGCGATCTCCACGCCATGTTCGGCGGCGATCTTTCGCACCAACGGCGACGACTTTGTCCGCAGCCGCTCTTCGAGACTGTTGTCACGTGGCGCGAGCGACACCGACCCGACCGCAGCCAGTGGTTCCGACACCGGTATGGAGGGCGACGTCTCGAGCGACGGCACAGGCGCCGACTCGATCGCCGCCGGTTCGGCGAGGACGGGCGATGCGACCACGACCACAGCTGCCGCGGAGTCGGTCTCGATACGCGCGACCACCGCCTGCACCGGGACCGTCATCCCTTCCGTCACGATGATCTCAACCAGAATCCCCGCCGATGGCGATGGAATCTCGGCATCCACCTTGTCGGTCGAGATTTCGAACAGGGCTTCGTCGCGCTTGACGCTGTCGCCCGGCTTCTTGAGCCAGCGCGACAGGGTGCCTTCGGCGATCGACTCACCCATCTGCGGCATTACAATATCAATACGAGCCACCGGCTCACCCTCAATCAGACAGAGCGGGAACGATCGTTGACGGTGTCGCCACGCCTGAGGCGCCACACCGAGATCGTCGGAAGGATAATCATGCCCACCACGCCACCACGCGCGGCCCAGGTGAGCCAGTTACAGGTCGGAAGCCCTTCACACTGCGGTTCATTCAGGAACTGCGACACAATCTTGGCAAGCAGCACCGAGGTCATCGCGCCACCGAAAAAGCCGATGAACATTGTGAAACATCCCACACCAACGTTGCGATAGATCCGGTTGGACTTATCGTCGGCCGGCGCGCCATTCGGCGCCGGGGTCTCCGTGTCAGCCACGATCAGTACCGTGCGAGGTGGCGCGCGACCGCCACGATATCGCTCACCTGCGGCAGAACAAAGTCCTCGAGCGGCGGCGAGTATGGCAATGGCACATCATGTGCCGTCACGCGCAACACCGGCGCGTCAAGCCACTCGAAACACGTCTCGTTGATCCGCGCTGTGATCTCACCCGCGATCCCGCCGGTGCGGGTGTCCTCATGCACGATCATCACGCGATTGGTCTTCTTCACCGTCGCCACGATCGCCTCATCGTCCATCGGCAATAGGGTGCGAAGGTCGATCACCTCGACCGAGATCCCGTCCTCCCGCTCCAGCTGCTCAGCCGCCTCCAACGCTTTCCAGACCGTCGCAGCGTAGGTGATGATCGAGACATCCTTCCCTTCGCGGGCCACCCGTGCCTTGCCAATCGGGACGACGTGGTCGCCGGCGGGCATCACCTCCTTCACCCGCCGATACAGATACTTGTGCTCAAAGAAGAGCACGCAGTCGTCGTCACGGATCGCGGCCTTCATCAACCCCTTCGCATCGGCCGCGGTGGCCGGATAGACGATCTTCAGGCCCGGGGTGTGAAGGAAAGCGGCTTCAGGGTTCTGCGAATGAAACGGCCCGCCTCGTACGTACCCGCCACTGGGGCCGCGAACGACCATCGGACAGGGGAGAAAAGCACGATACCGCGCGGTCGCGACGTAGTTCGTGAGCATGTCATAGCCACACGAGATGAAGTCGATGAACTGCAGTTCGGCGACCGGTCGCAGTCCCATGTGCGATGCACCGGCGGCCGCACCGATGATCGCCGCCTCGGAGATCGGCGTGTCGATCACGCGCTGATCGCCAAACTTCGCCATCAACCCGTCGGTCACCTTGAACGCACCGCCGTAGGCGCCGATGTCCTGGCCAAGGCAGAAGACGTTGGGGTCGCGCTCCATCTCTTCGAAGAGCGCTTCGCGGATGGCTTCGAGGTAGGTGATCTCAGCCATCGTGTGTTCCCCAGCTGGCGGGGCGCTCATGCGTCTCGACGACGGCGCGGACACCGTCGCGATACCAGTGCGGCGGCAGTGTTGCAGGCTCGGCGTAAATGCCGATCAGTGCGTCGAGAGCCTCGGGCATCGGGCTGGCGTCTGCCTCATCGGTCGCGGCATCGATCTCGGCTCCGACCGACGCATCGATCGCCGCCAGCTCCTCGGCGCTGATCCCATCGTGTGCCGCAAGCCACGCGGTAAATCGATCGATGGGATCGTTGTTGGCCGCCCACCACTCGGTCTCGCCGTCGGGGACGTACGACTGATTGTCATGTTCGGCATGACCCTTGCGCCGATACGTGATGAGTTCGACGAGGGTGGGGCCGCCTCCGGCGCGGGCACGATCGACGGCCGACTTCGTGACGTCGTAGACGGCCAGCACATCGTTACCGTCGGCCTGCACACCGGCGATGCCGTAGCCGGCCGCCTTCTCCATGAAGGAACTCGCCGCCGTCTGCTTCCCGGTCGGCGTGGAATAGGCATAGCCGTTGTTCTCGACGACGATCACCAGCGGGACACGTTGCACGGCAGCGAAGTTGATGCCTTCGTGAAAGGCGCCGGTGGAGGTGGCGCCGTCACCGATGTAGACGAGTACCACACGATCCTCGCCGCGCATCTTGAACGAGAGCGCGATTCCCGCCATGACCGGGACCATGTCGCCGAGGTGCGAAATCTGGCCGACGAATCCGCGGACCAGATCACCGAAGTGGATGTTCAGCTCGCGCCCACGCGTCGGCGAGTCACCCTTGGCCATGTACTGGCGCAGAATCTCCAGCGGCGTCGCTCCCTTGACGAGCATCGAGCCCATGTTGCGAATCAGCGGCGACATGATGTCGCGACGCTCGAGTGCGAAGGCGCTGCCGACGGCGTCTGCCTCCTGTCCCAGCGAACGAAAGAGTCCACCCACCACCTTCGTCTGCCGATACAGCGCGACCAGGCGTTCTTCCAGCGTCCTCGTCATGCGCATGTGCCGATACAGCGCGAGGTGCTGTTCGCGCGTCAGCAGGTCCGCATGCGGCCGGTGCGAATACGCATGGTCGCCGCCGGTGTGCGTAGGCGCGGCAAGCATTGCATCCAGATCAAAGGGCCCAGTCGGAAACTCCACGATCAGTACCCCGCCGTTGGCACATGCTGCGGCTCGGCCGCGCGATGGACGCGGTTGAAGAACTTCTTCACATTCTTGTCGAGACGGCTCTCTCCGATCTGGTCAGTCACCGCTTCGATCAGCGCGTAATGGCCACCGTCGCTCCGCACCGAGAGCTGCAGGATGCCGAGGTCACCGACGAAGGTGCGCGACCGCATCGAGGCTTCCGCACCGCGGAGACCAAGCGCATTGAAATGCTCGTCGGCGAGGACCATCACGTCCGACGGCAGGATGGATGTCCGATGAAAGAGACGCATGATGTCAGCGCGCGTTCCGAACGGTTTGCAGCCAATCCATCGTTTCCAGTTTCTTCGTTGAATCGCGACGGAACTGCAGGCCGATGGCCCATTCACCCGCCGTGAGAAAGCTGAGCTTTGCGTAGTACGTGCCCGGTTCGGGACCACGCTCCAAGCCGTCAAACACCTTCGTGCTGTCGCGGCTCATTGCGTAGATCCGTCCTTCGCCGTGCTCGACCGGCGCTCCCGAATCCTTGTCGGAGACAACCACCTTGACGATGACATCCTCTCGCGCAAACGGGGGGCGAGGTGTCAGCCGGATGCGAAAGGCGAGATCATCCGTCCACATCCGGGTGTCGATCGCGGCCTGCGGATCGCGCGTGTTGCAGCCGCCGACGATCCCCCCGGACAGCAGCACAGCCGCAGCCAGCACATGGCGCATCGTTCGCGCGGTGTGCGGCTGCGTGCCAACCGGCGCGCGAGCGCCGACCCGGCATCGCGCGACGAATCGTCCGACTGCGTCGCACAAGATCATCAGGTGTAATACTCCAGTCCGAGATGTGTGATCTGATCTTCTCCCATCAGGAAGCGGAGCGTGTTCTTCAGCTTCGTCTGCTGGATGAACAGATCGTGTTCCGGCTGCAACCCGGGTCCGGCCATGGGGCTCTTGTAGTAGAACGACAACCATTCCTGAATGCCTTTCATGCCGGCGCGGTGCGCGAAATCGCTGAACAGTGCCAGATCGAGGACGATCGGTGCGGCAAGAATCGAGTCGCGGCAGAGGAAGTTGACCTTGATCTGCATCGGATAGCCCATCCACCCGACGATGTCGATGTTATCCCACCCTTCCTTGTTATCGCCGCGCGGCGGATAGTAGTTGATCCGCACCACGTGCGCGAAATCCTTGTACAGGTCGGGGTACACGTCCGGCTGCAGGATGTTGTGCAGGACGGAGAGCTTCGACTCTTCCTTCGTCTTGAACGAGGCCGGATCGTCGAGCACCTCGCCATCGCGATTGCCGAGGATGTTGGTCGAGTACCATCCCGCCAGGCCCAGCATCCGGGCCTTCAGCCCGGGCGCGATGATCGTCTTCATCCACGTCTGACCGGTCTTGAAATCCTTGCCGCTCACCGGCACACCGCGCTCGTCGGCCAGGGCCAGCATGCAGGGAAGGTCGACCGTCAGGTTCGGTGCACCGTTGCAGAAGGGCACGTTCTCCATCAACGCCGCCCACGCATAGAGCATGGAAGGCGCGATGGCCGGATCGTTCTCCGCCATCGCCTTCTCGAACGACGCCACCGTGGCGTGCTGCGGGCCAGGCTGAATGTACGCCTCGGTGCTCGCACACCACACAATCACCAGACGATCGCAACCGTGATCGGCCTTGAACTTGCGCATATCGGCGCGCAGCTGCTCGGCGACATCCCGATAGGTCGGACCGGTCTTGACGTTGTTCACACCAAGCAGCCGTGTCACAAAGCGCGGCTCGAACGCGGCGGACATCGGCTTGATCGCCGACATGAAGTCCTTCAGCGGCTCGAGGTGCTCCGACGACAGCACCCCGGCCTTCTTCGCCGCAATGTAGGCGTCATCCGCGATCGGATCCCAGGCACCGAAGACGATGTCGTCCAACCCTGCCAGCGGCACGAAATCCCTGATCAGCGGCGAGCGGTTCTCGGTGCGCTTGCCAAGACGGATCGTGGCCATCTGCGTCAGCGATCCGATTGGCTTGGTATGTCCACGGCGAATGCTTTCGACGCCGGCCATGAAGGTGGTGGCAACGGCGCCCAGACCGGGCGTAAGGATTCCGAGCTTTCCCTTTGCAGGGGCGATAGACGACGGACGAGTGAGCGGACCGGACACGTAGGGGAATCTCCAGGGTGAAACGTCGCGCCGTCAGGGCGCGGCGGAAGCGGCAGCATCATCAGAGAGCGACGACGATGTCGCCGATGAGGCTGTGCCGGATGGGCGCGGTGCGAGCACTCGCTCACTGACAGTATCAGTCACGCGCGTGACGTTGTACACAAACAGAATGCGCTGGATCGCGGTGATCCACGCCGTCACCGACAGGAGTGTCACGATGCCGGCCAACACCCAGCCGTCGAGCGCCAGACCAAAGAACGCCTGCGGCGCCGCGAGGAGCGCGACACGTTCCGGCCGCTGCATGATACCGACCTTGGCGTCCAGCCCCAGCGACTCTGCACGAGCGCGGGTGTACGACGTGAGAAAGGTGCCGATCAACCCGGCGATCGTGATGGACAGCATGATCGGGCTGCGATGCACCATGTTGACGCCGTAAAACACCGCCAGGCCGCCGAGCACGAACCCGTCGGCAACCCGGTCCAGCGTCGAGTCGTAGAACGCGCCGAACACCGTACTGCGCCCGGTACGACGCGCGACGGTGCCGTCGAGGACATCGAACAGCGCCGTCAGGCCCAGGAACCATCCCGCCGTTCGAATGTGCCCACTCGCGAAGATCGCGCCGGCGCCCATCGTGCAAAGCGTCCCGACGGTGGTGATCAGATTGGGGCTGACGCGATACCGGACCAGAAGGTCCGCCACCGGCGCGATCACGCGAAGGTATCCAGCCTTGATCGCGTCCCAGACAGCAACGAGCATGGAATTCAGGTGGCGGATGAACGGGCACTCGAGACAGCAGCGAAAAGGAAAACCCCCCGGCATCTCCGCCGTGAGGGCATGCGGGCGTCATCGCCGAAGTCCAGAGCAATCGGGAAAATTACGCAGCGCGCCGCGTTGCAGCAACGGCGGGGACTGCTTCAGGCGCCAAAACTGACCCGCCGTGGCTGCTCGGCGCAACGGGCGCGGGTTGCCGGGGTTACCATACCTCACGCTCCGCCGGAGCGACCTTGAGCGCCGCCCCTCACCGTCTCTGATGCGTTTCCACCTCGTCGCCGCCCCCGCCGCCTTTCTCGCCCTCGCGAGCTCGAGTCCAATCCGTCCAATGGTGCGAGGACCGGAATTGCCCGCGCCGATCCGATCGGCTGGCCCAGCATCCTGGCAGGCTCGAACGGAGTCGCTACCCGACGAGTCACGCGATCCACGAGTAAAGCTCAGTCCGCTAACGATGCGCTGGGTCGACAGTACACTCACATCGCTCTCCGTCCGCGAGCAGGCCGCCCAACTGATTCACGTCTGGCTGCTGGGCGATTACGAGAGCAGCAGCGACAGCGCGTTCGCCGAGACTGCTCAGTGGGTGCGCCGCGACGGGATCGGCGGGATTCTGATGTCCGTCGGCTCGCCGATCGAGGTCGCCGACAAGCTCAACGCGCTGCAGGCCATGTCACGGGTGCCGCTGCTGGTGGGGTGCGACGTCGAACCCTCGATCGGGCGGCTCGAGGGTGGGATTTTCATCCCCTCGCTGCTCCGCGGTGGCGGCGCGACCGTGATTCCAACCAACATGGCGATCGGTGCGACTGGCGACACGGCGCTTGCCTACCGGGCCGGCCTCGTGACCGGACGTGAAGCGCGGGCGATCGGGATTCATCTGGCCTACGCTCCCGTCGCAGACGTCAACAACAACGCCGCCAACCCGGTGATCAACGTCCGATCGTTCGGTGAAGATCCGGGAGCAGTGGCGTCGCTCACGGCGGCGTTCGTCCGCGGGGTGCAGGATGGTGGTGCGCTTGCAACGGTCAAGCACTTTCCCGGTCACGGCGACACCGAAACCGATTCGCACAACGCGCTCCCCGTCGTGCATTTGAGCCACGCACATCTGGACAGCGTGGAGTTCCGTCCCTTCCGGGCTGCGATCAATGCCGGCGCCGCCGCGGTGATGTCGGCGCACATCAGCAACCCGACGTGGATGGGTAACGACCTGCCGGCCACCCTGCAGCGCCGCGTGCTGCACGACGAACTCCGCGACTCACTGCAGTTCCGCGGGCTCACCGTGACCGATGCGCTCACGATGCAGGGTGTTGCCCGCATGTTCTCGCAGGAAGAGATCGCGATTCGGTCCGTCGAGGCGGGAGCCGAGGTTCTGCTCAAACCCGCCGACGTCACACCGGTGCTGAATGCGCTCGCTGCGCGCGCCGGCGCTGATCGGGCGTTCGCTGCGCTGATCCGATCGGCGGCACGGAAGAATCTGGAGATGAAAGCACGCGTGGGGCTGCACCGCACCGTTAAAGTGTCTCTCGACTCATTGCGCACCGTCGTTGGCGCGACCGCGCACCGCGCGCTGGCATCCGAGATCGCCACCCGCGCCATCACGCTGCTCCGCAACACGGACGGGAACCTTCCCCTGCGTTACACGAATCAACTCACGTTGGTGGTGTACACACCGGAGACGGAGTTCAACGCTGGCGCCGGTTTTATCGACGAGTTCCGAAAGCGCGCCGAAGTGTCCGTGACGCGCGTTGGCCCGCTCACGCCACGCGCTGCCCTGGATGCGATCAGCGCTCGTGCCACGGCGGGACGCACTGTCATTCTGACGGTGGTCCGTCGCGTGGAAGGGCGTGGTCGTGTTGCGATCGTCGAACCGTTCGCCGGGTGGGTTCGCGACATCACGCCTGCGCTCCAACCGATCGTCGTTGCTGAGGGGAATCCCTACGTGCTGAGTCAATTTCCAACCATCGCATCGTATCTCGTGACGTTCAGCGTCGGCGATGCACCCGAGCGCGCCGCAGCACGCGCCGTGTTTGGCGGCGTTGCAACGGGACGGTCACCGGTGAGCCTCCCCGGTCTCTTTTCAATCGGCGATGGCCGGACCGCGATGGACGGATCGCGATGAGCGCGCACCGGACACGAATGCTCGTCGCCGCCTGTTGTGCGACCGTCGTCGCGACCACGACCACCGTCGCACAGCGGTCACGCCCCACGGTCGCGACGCGCGCCACCGTCACCTCGCGCGCGACATTGTCGGCCCGGCTGCGCGACTCGTTGCGGAGCGTGCTGACGGCCGCGCTGACCGACGGTGCCTTTCCAGGCGCAGTTGCCGTCGTGGGCAATCACACCGGTATCATTGCGTCGGCAAGCGTCGGCATGCTCGACGCCTCGGATCAGACGCGCCCGTCGCTCACGACGATCTACGATCTGGCCTCTCTGACCAAGATCATTGCAACGACCTCGTTGATCCTCGACCTGACCGACCAGGGGCGGATCGCATTGGACACGCCGGTGGTCCGATACCTGCCGGAGTGGCGCGGCCCGCGCACGGCCGGGATCACGATCCGCCAACTGCTCACACACAGCAGCGGGCTCGCAGCGTGGCGGCCATTCTACAAGGAGGCGACCGATCGTGCTGACGCCCGCGCGCAGCTGATGCTCGTTGGCCCCGATGCACCTCCGGGGACGCGCTTTCTCTACAGCGACATGAACTTCATGTTGCTCGGCATGGTTGTGGAGCAGCTCACCGGACTGCCACTCGACAAGGCATTCGATCAGAGGATCGCGACGCCGCTCAGGCTCACCGACACGCGATTCCGCCCCGATTCGTCGCTGCAGCCACGCATCGCGCCAACGGAGTTCGATCCGTGGCGCCAACGCCAGTTGCGCGGCGAGGTGCACGACGAGAACGCATCGCGGTTTGATGGAGTGAGCGGGCACGCGGGGCTCTTCTCGACTGCGACAGACCTCGCCCGGGTGGCTCGGATGTGGCTGAACCGGGGAACGCTGGATGGCGCCACACTCGCCGCCCCTGCAACGGTCGCCGAGTTTGCCCGGGTACAGGACACGCTGGTGAGCCGTCGGGCGCTGGGATGGGAGACGCCCACCGGGACGAACTCGGCGGGCCATCACCTCTCGGCACGGGCGTTCGGGCACACCGGCTTCACCGGGACCTCCGTCTGGATCGACCCGAGCCGCGACCTCTTCGTCATTCTGCTCACGAACCGAGTCAATCCCACGCGGGAAAACAGAAGAATCGGTGCTGTCCGGATCGCATTGGCCGACGCCGTGGCCGGTGCACTTGTGAGCGTTTCGGCCGCGCGGTCGAGTGCGTCGTCCCCCTGAGCGGCGCTTACTGGAGCAGTGGTCAGCCCTCGGAAGGAGGAAGACGGGTGGTCGGGAGCCCTTACGCGGCGGCCGGGATCGCATAAATTGCAAGAGAACTGGTCGGGATTCTCCGGCCCCCCCTTTTTGGAGGACGACGCATGAGCACGATGCAGACGCCTGATGTCATTCTCTCGATCTCTGCTGCGGCGGGGGTCGAGGTACTGAAGTTTCTCGCGACGGAGGCGGTTGATCCGACCATCGGCGGGCTTCGCGTCGCTGTGCAGCCGGGTGGCTGCAGCGGCTTCAAGTACTCGCTGCTGATCGAAGACAAGCCGGCTGACGACGACACCCTGCTCGCACATGACGGCTTTCAGGTGTTCGTCGATCCGTTTTCGCTGCAGTACCTGAACGGGATTCTCATCGACTACACGACATCGATGCAGGGTTCCGGTTTTACGTTCAAGAATCCGAACTCCACCGGTGGTTGCGGCTGCGGATCATCGTTCTCGGCGTAACTGCAGACAGCCGTACCGTTTGGCAGAGAGGCGGACTCCCATGGGGTCCGCCTCTTCTGTTGTGGGAGCGGTGACGCAGGCTCTGCTGTCGCGATTAGTTTGCGACGATCCATGCAGAACCCAGAGAAGATTCCAACCGTCATCTGCGACGATCCCGACGTCCTGTCGGTGCGTGTCGCCGATCGTATCGAAGCGATCATGCGCGCCAACGACAGCGCTGGCCGGCGCACGGTGCTCGGCCTGGCCACCGGATCGACCCCGATCGGTGTCTACCGCGAGCTCATTCGCCGCCATCGTGAATCCGGGCTGAGCTTTGCGGCCGTGGTGACGTTCAATCTCGACGAGTACTGGCCGATGCCTCCAACGTCGATTCACTCGTACCATCGATTCATGTGGGAGAATTTTTTCTCACAGATCGACATTCCGGCGGCGCAGGTGCATCTGCCCCCGGGGGTGATCGACCGGCACGATGCGGCGGCGACGTGTGCAGCATACGAAGCGGCGATTGCCGACTCCGGCGGGATCGACTTTCAGCTGCTTGGGATCGGCAAGACGGGACACATCGGTTTCAATGAGCCAGGATCGGGACGCGACAGTCGCACACGGCTCGTCACGCTGGACGCAGTCACGCGCAGGGATGCATCGGCCGATTTCTTTGGCGCCGAAAACGTTCCGCGAGAGGCGATCACGATGGGTGTGGCAACGATTCTTGCGGCCCGCGAGATTGCCATCCTTGCGAACGGTGAACACAAAGCCGCGATTGTCAAACGCGCCGTGGAGGGCGTGATCGATCTGGAGGTCGCCGCCACGTTTCTGCAGTCGCATGGGAACACCACGTTTTATCTGGACGCTGCCGCCTCCGTTGATCTGACGCGGATTGCAACGCCGTGGCTGGTCGATGAGGTCGTGTGGACGAATGCACTGGCGGTACGGGCGGTGGCATGGCTGTCGCAGACGGTTGGGAAGGCGATTCTCAAGCTGACGCAGCACGACTACGCCGAGCATCGACTGTCGTCGCTGGTGGCACTGCACGGCTCGCCCGGCGCGATCAACGGCTTTGTATTCAACTCCCTTGGCGCGCGAATTCGCGGCAAGAGCAAGCTGCATCGCGGCAAGCGGATCATCTGCTTCTCCCCCCATCCCGATGACGACGTCATTTCGATGGGCGGCATCCTGCGCAAGCTGGTCGAGAACGAAAACTCGACGCTGGTGGCGTACATGACGAGCGGAAACATCGCAGTGTTCGATCACGATGTGCGGCGACATCTGGATTTTCTGGTGCGGATGGGTGCGCGGACGACCGAAGCGACCACGCCAGCCGCGCTTCGCGGCAGAGATGTGCGCGAGTTCGCGGTCGGTCTCTTCGGTGCGCTCGCCGGCAAGCATTCGGGTGAGGTCGACGTCGCGCCGATTCTGGAGATCAAGCGAATCATTCGTGAGACGGAGGCAGTGAGTGGGCTCGAGGTGGTTGGGCTCACGCGCGACAACGCCCGCTTTCTCGACCTCCCGTTCTATCAGACCGGCAAGGTCCGCAAGGATCCGATCGGGCCTGGCGACGTGCGTATCGTGCGGGATCTGCTGGAGGAGTTTCACCCTGAAGTCGTGTTCGTCGCCGGTGACCTGAGCGATCCGCACGGCACCCATCGCATGTGCAAGGAAGCGATCGACACGGCGCTGGCCGAATACGAGGCTGCCGGTCACGCGCGTCCCGAGGTGTGGCTCTATCGCGGGGCGTGGCAGGAGTGGCCTGTGACTGAAGCGACAGTATTGGTTCCGCTGAGTCAGGAGGAGCTGCGCCTGAAGATCCAGGCGATCTTCAAGCATCAATCGCAAAAGGATTCGGCGCCGTTTCCGGGTCAGGATGATCGCGAATTCTGGCAGCGCGTGCAGGATCGGAACACGGCCACTGCCGCACAGCTCAACCGGCTTGGCCTCGCCGAATACTTCGCCATGGAGGCGTACGTTGTTGAATAGCACGGGCAAGACCTGATGGGTGGCGGCAACGGATTCACGATCCTCGATGGTGTCGTACTGGTCGTCTACCTGGTCGGGACGACCGGACTTGGGCTCTATCTTGGCGGCAAGCAGAAGGATGCCAGGGACTACTTCGTCGCGAGCCATGCGATTCCGTGGTGGGGCATTCTGTTCAGCGTGGTTGCGAGCGAGACGAGTGCCCTGACGTTCATCAGCATTCCGGGGCTCAGCTATCTGGGCAACCTCGGGTTTCTCCAGGTCGTTGCGGGCTACATCATCGGGCGCTTTGTCGTGGCGTACGTGCTGTTGCCGAAATACTTCGCCGGCGAGCTGGTGACGGCCTACGCCCTGTTCGAGAAGCGGTTCGGCGGGGAGACCCGACGCTTCACGAGCATTGTGTTCATGGCGACGCGTGCCGTGGCCGACAGCGTTCGAATCTTCGCGACCGCGATTCCGGTGGCCCTGATTCTCGGGAATACCCTGCCCCGCGAGTTCGTCATGCCGGCGGCGATCCTGGTACTCGGCCTGCTGACAGTCGTGTACACGTACAAGGGCGGCATGCGTGCCGTTGTGTACACCGAGATGATTCAAGCCGGCATCTACGTGTTTGGCGGCATCTGTGCACTGGTGCTCCTGGGCCGCAGCGTGGAGGGCGGATGGAGTACCATCATCGCGACGGCAGGCGCCTCGGGCAAGTTGCAGGCGATCGACTGGTATACGGGTTTCGACAGACCGCATACGGTAATGGCTGGACTGATCGGCGGAGCGTTTCTGGCGATGGGTTCGCACGGCGCCGATCAGTTGATCGTGCAGCGGCTTCTCGCCAGCCGCGGACTGCGGGATGCACAACGCGCACTGATCCTGAGCGGCTTCGTGGTGTTCGCGCAGTTCACGCTGTTCCTGTTCATCGGCCTCGGGCTGTACGTCTATTACGGCGGCAAGGCGTTCGACGCGAGTGATCAGATCTTTCCGACGTTCATTCTGGAACGGATGCCACCGGGACTGCTCGGTCTGATTCTGGCGGCGATCGTCGCGGCGACGATGAGTACGCACAGTGCGACCATCAATGCGCTGGCAGCGACGACGACACACGACATCTACCTTCCGATGACCGGCAAGAGCGTTGACGATCCGCGCACCTTGCGTACGGGAAAGTTGTTTGCGCTGGTGTGGGGCGTCGTGCTGACCCTGGGCGCGCTGCTCTATCCGCAACAGGGCGCGCCGGTGGTGGTCGTGGCGCTCAGCATTCAGAGTTTCACGCACGGCGGGCTGGTGGGCGGGTTCTCGCTGGCGCTGCTCTGGAGACGCGCGAATCAGCGCGATGCGATCACGGGCATGAGCGTGGGTATCGCATGCATGGCGGTGATCGTGTTCTCCAAGCTGTTGATTGCGAAGATTCCCTCGCTGCAGCCGACGCTCGGTGGCCTGGCGACGATCGCGTGGCCGTGGTACGTGCTGATCGGCACCGGCATCACGCTGACGGCGGGGATTCTCTCGTCGCTCACTCATGCAGCGCCCACTGAGTCATTGCCACGTGCGATGACCGTCACCGAAGAGACCGAGGCACGACCATGACCGCTCCGACAGAACTCGTCGTCGTAGGCGTTGACGGCGGTGGCAGCAGCACCCGTGTGTACGTGGCCGATGAGCGCGCGCAGGTGTTGTTCAAGGCCACCGGCGAGGCGAGCGCCGTGCGCCCAGGCGCGGAAGCCGATTCGGCCGATGTGATCGGCGCGTTGGTCCGGAACGCCGTGATCGACGCGGAGATGGGACACCTGATGCCACGCGCGCTCGTGGTTGGCGTTGCGGGTGTGGGACGTGAGGCGCAGAAGATCGCGTTGCAACAGGAGCTGGAGCGCCACGAGATCGCAGAAACGGTGGTCGTGATTTCAGACGCGGAGGCGGCGATGGAGGACGCCTTTGCCGAAGGTCCCGGCATCCTGCTGATCGCGGGGACGGGGAGCATTGCGTGGGGTCGCAGTCCCGCCGGTGCCGTGCAGCGGTGCGGTGGGTGGGGGCCAGTGATCGGCGACGAAGGGAGTGGCGCGTGGCTCGGGCGCAAGGCGCTGCAGGTGATCGCTGCTGCACACGACGGGCGCGAGCCGGAAACGGCATTGACGGGTGCCCTGCTGACGGCGCTGGAGCTGGACGACGTCGTCGCGACGATCGCGTGGGCGTCGGAGGCGACGCCGGCCGATTTCGCGACGCTGGCGCCAGCCGTGCTGTCGGCCGCAGAGGTCGGGGATCTGCGGGCCAACACCGTGGTGACGATGGCGGTGGAGGAGCTCGCGCTCCACGTGCGCGCACTCGCGCGCGCGCTGTTCGTCGATGAACGGGCGATGATTCCGGTCGCGCTGCACGGCGGCCTGCTCGGCAAGGGACGTCCGATGCGTAAACGGCTGGAGCATCGCCTGAAGACGCTTGTTCCGGGGTCCGTGGTGCGGCATCAGAGCGTGGACGCGACGCGCGGTGCCGTGCAGCTGGCGTTGCGCACGATCGGACTCGCCATCGAGACTTAGTCGGCTCGGCAGCGGTCGCGTGTTCGGTGTTCGTCGCTGGGATGAGTAGATTCAGCGCATGTCGATCACTCTCCCCCGTTTCAGCGCCACGCGATACGTCCAGCCGCTCCGGGAGGGGGGCTCGCTTCCCGCTGTCGTGGACACCGATGGCGGCGGGCTGTTCGTGGCCAAGTTTCGTGGAGCGGGACAGGGGGCCAAGGTGCTGGTCGCCGAGATCATCGCGCATGGGATTGCGACGGCGCTCGGATTGCCGATCCCGGAGCTCGCCATCATCGACCTCCCGGACCGGTTTGGCCAGAGCGAACCCGATCCCGAGATTCAGGATCTGTTGAAAGCGAGCCGCGGCGTGAACATCGGGCTCCGCTATCTGGATGGCGCATTCAACTTCGATCCGGTCGCGGCGCACGACGTCGTCGATGATCGTTTTGCGGCGTTGCTGGTGTGGATGGATGCGTTCATCACCAATCCGGATCGATCGGCGCGCAACCCGAACCTGATGGTCTGGCAGCGCAAGCCGTGGCTGATCGATCACGGCGCCGCGCTGTACATGCACTACGACTGGCCGAGCGTCACGGACGCCCGGATCGGATCGGCGTTTCCGCTCACGACGCAGCATGTACTCCTGCTGCGCGCCGGCGACCTGGAGGCTGCCGCACAGCAGGCGGTTGCCGTGCTGACGGACGATCTGTTGCATGCCATCGTCGCGTCGGTGCCGGATACTCTCCTCATGGATCCGGTCACCGGCGACACCTCGCCTGACGCGACCACCGCGAAGGCGCGGTACACGTCGTATCTGCAGCGTCGGCGCGCCGCTTCACCGGTCTTCACGTCGGCTGCCATCGCGGCGCGTGACGCGTTGCGCGAGTCGCCGTTACAGCCGTACTCGGCGCGCCGATGAGCGAACTGCTCACGCCGTACGACTATGCCGTGCTGCGCGCGGTGCCTCACGTGCATCTGGGGGCCTTCATTCCGGTGGGGGTCCTGGTCCATGCGCGACAGTCAGAGTATCTGGGGCTGCTGGCGCTCACCAGCGAGAGCACGCTGCGCAATCGTGTGCCGAGCGCGGATGTGGGAATGTTGGCGCGCTATCTCCGCGCCATGGAGCGTGTGGCGAGCGGCGATGCACAGGGCGGACCGATCGCGCTGGCACCAACCTCCGAACGCTTCCACTGGCTCACGGCGCCACGATCGGATGTCCTGCAGGCCTCGCCCGTGCACGAAGGGCTCTGCGAGGGTGACCCGGAGCGCACACTGGCTCGACTGTTCGCACAATACGTCGCTGGTTGAGCCGGTGCCCGCTGGCATTGTGCCCTTCCCGTCCCTGCGAGATTTCTTTGTATGACGCTCATTTCGTTCGGTGATGTCGGCGTGGCCTTTGGAGCCACGACGCTGCTCAAGGATGTGTCGTTCACCGTCGCCCGCGGTGAACGCTGGGGAATCATCGGCCGAAACGGTGCCGGAAAGTCGACGATCTTCCAGATCATCACCGGCAAGCTGCAGCCCTCGAAGGGGGCGATCGCGCGCATGCCGGGCCTCAAGGTGTCGCTGCTGGATCAGCATCGTGACTTCGGTGCTGCGACGACGGTGTGGGAGGCGGCGGCGGCGGCATATGCACCGTTGATCGCGATCGAGAAGGAACTTGGCGTGCTCGCCGAGAAGCTCGGCGATGGCGATGAGGCGCTGATGGACCGCTATGGGCGCCTGCAGGAGAAGTTCATCCACGAGGGCGGCTACGACTTCCCCGCTCGCGTGGACAAGGTGCTGCAGGGCCTCGGGTTCGACGCGGTCGACGCGCGCACGCAAATCCTGACGGGATTGAGCGGTGGCGAACGCGGTCGCGTCGGCCTTGCCGCACAGCTGGCCGCTCCGGCCGAGCTGCTGCTGCTCGATGAGCCCACGAACCATCTCGATCTCGAGACCACGCAGTGGCTGCAGACGTACCTTGGCGAGCTCGGTGAGACGGTGATCGTGATCAGCCACGACCGTGCCTTTCTCGATGAAACGGTCGATCACATCCTGCACGTCACCGGCAACACATCGCACGCGTACACCGGCGGATATTCGAGTTTTGTGAGCCAGCGAGACGAGCGCATGCTGGCGTTCCAGCGGCAGCTCGACAAGCAGCAGAAATTCATCGCGAAGGAAGAGGAATACATCCGTCGTCACCTGGCCGGCGTGAACAGCGCGCAGGCCAAGGGGCGGCGCTCGAAGCTCAGTCGGCTGCCCCGCATGTCGCCGCCGCCCGGCGAGTCGGGGGCGATGTCGCTACGTCTGGAGATTGGTGATCGTGGCGGCGACCGCGTGATCCACACCGACAAGTTGCGGGTCACGGTCGGCGATCGCGTTTTGCTCGAAGACGTGACGTTGACAGCGATGCGGGCTGATGTGATTGCGCTGGTGGGGCCGAATGGCGCCGGCAAATCGACGCTGATCGCGACCATCCTCGGCGCCCGCGAGGCCGCCGGTGGTGCGGCCACCGTTGGTGGTTCGGTGGATGCGGCCTGGTACCGTCAGGATCTGGGACAACTGCCGCTCGATCGCACGATATTCGAGGCGATTCAGGACGCGCGCCCTCTGTGGGGACGCGGCCAGATCCAGGGACATCTGGGTGCGTTCGGCTTCAGCGGCGACAGCGTGATGCGCACGATCAGCACGCTGAGTGGCGGAGAGCGTGCGCGTGTGGCGCTGGCGCTGATCATGTTGCAGAAGGCGAACCTGCTGGTGCTGGACGAGCCGACGAACCATCTCGATGTCGAAAGTATCGAAGCGCTGGAAGATGCCATCGACGAATACGAAGGCACGGTGGTGCTGGTGAGCCACGATCGCGCATTCCTTCGGGAGTTGGCGACGCGCGTCTGGAGTTTCGATGGCACGCGGCTGCGTGACTTTGACGGGCCGTTCGTGGAGTGGGAGGTCGCTGAACGGGAGCGACGGGCGCGATTGGCATCGGAGAGCGCCACCGCGGCGCAGGGCAGGCGTGCGCAGGAGAAAGCGGCCGCTCAGAAGTCCAGGGGTGGCGATGATCGCGATGCGCAGCGGGCCAAAGCGGCGAAGAAGGCCGCTGACGATGCAGAACGTGAGGTGGTGCGCCTCGAGGAGCGGGTTCGCGTCGTGCAGCGCGCGCTGGAAGACGGCGATCTGTACGACGGGTCGCCAGACAAGGCGCGTGAAGCGGGGCGCCTCGAGAAGGAGCTCGGCGCGGCGCAGCGGCTGCTGGATGACGCGATGACGACGTGGGCGGAGCGCACGACCGCGATCTAGCAGGGCAGTTTA
>Ga0105049_10002738_pt1 | contig 20868 bp, 11 predicted proteins | sample MAT06_FD_78087 | JGI IMG/M metagenome (GOLD analysis project Ga0105049, IMG submission 78087) | Freshwater microbial communities from Lake Fryxell liftoff mats and glacier meltwater in Antarctica - MAT-06 | ecosystem: Environmental > Aquatic > Freshwater > Ice > Liftoff microbial mat | place...
CACGCGATGGCGAACAGCAGCAGCGATAGGATTGCGCGAGTCATAATGAAAGTATATCGTTTGCCGATCACTTCTTCGCGTCGAACTTTGGCAAGTCCACGGGTGGCTTGTCCGATCCGTGCTTTCGCTCGATGGATTCCTTGAGCTTCGTCGTCGTGTTTTGTGTGTTGCCACCTGTTATGAGGTAGAACCCGGCATCGTCGCTGCCGGCGTCGATGTTCGTAACGGGGTTCGCATCGGCGGTGAATCGCGATTTGGTAATTGCTTTCCAATCGCCATCTTCGGTCTTCACCCAGCCGTTGCCAAAGTGCGCCTTGCGGACTTTCGTAGTCGAGATTTTATTGCGTCGAAAGTCTTCGACGAACGAGTAATACCCAGAGAGCGGCTTGCCACCAGCGATCGTGGAGAAGGTGACGATGTGCGTCCACGCTTTCTTTTCCGGCTGATAGAAGTAGCCCGCGAATGCAGTGCGTTCGGGGCCATCGGGCATGCTGGTAACGAGGAAGCGATACGTGGTGCCGATCTTCCAATCGAAATCGAGGAACGATTGACCGCCGGTGCCTTCGTTGCCGAAACGGCCAACTCGCACAGCATCATCTTTGTGCAGCATCTTCACACGTTTTTCGTCGGGTACTTTCTTGGGGTCTTCTCCAGAGTTCGGATCCCATACCGAGAAGATCACGAGTTTCTTGCCGTTCGCCAGTTCCTGGATGCCGAAGTAACCTTTGTTCCAACCGCACGCCATGAAATATGTACCATCGGCAGAGGTATCGACGGTCATCTCGTTGTAAAACGCGGTGCCTTTTGGCACGTCGTAACCGAGGTGAACTGAACGACACGCGATGTCCTTCAGCTTCTCGTCGGCCATCGTCGTGGAACAAGCGACGGCGAGCATAAACAATGCGAGCGTGCGAAACATCGGTGACTCACTTCTTCGGCGTAATGGGCACCGGCACAGGAGCGGGTACAACCGCAGGTTTCGGCGGTGCGGCTGCGGGAACGGGCACGGGAGCGGCTACAACCGCGGGTTTCAGCGTAACGGGCACAGGGGCAGGAACAGGAGCCACGACAACGGGCGGTTTGAGCTTGTCGAGCTTGGCCTTCGCGGCGACGACTTCGGCGGTGGCTCCGTTGACAACGACTTGAGCCGCGTTGAACGCATCGAATACTGGCTTGCGTGCCGCTTGTTGCGCGACCAAAGCCGCCTGTGCGACGGGCACTTTCGCGGCGGCATCGACTACAGCCTTGGCGGCAACGGGCACTTTGTCCATTGCGACTTTCTGTGCTGCTACGGAGTCTGCGAGAAGCTTGTTTGCCGCGGCGAGTTCGTCGGCAGCAACTTTCGCGATGTCGGCGGCCTTCTTCGCTTGAATCTTCAACTCGGCATTGGCTGCGTTTTTGTTCGCGGCATCGAGCAGCTTCGCGGCGGCTTCCTGAAACACCGTTGCACCCGTCGTCTTTGCGGTCGTAATGGCTTGCGCGACAACGGTCGCATTCGTGGCGACGGCAGCGGCCGTCACTGAAGCTTCGGATGCCACCTTAGCGGCAGCGGCAGCGACAGTAAGATCGACGATCACTTTCTGGAACGGTGCGAGTTCCGCGTTCGCTTTATCGGTGTTCACTTTCGCGGCGGCGAGTGCGGCGATCGTTTGCGCTAGTTTCGCATCGCTGGCAGCTAATGCCTGCTGAGCTAGTAGAATCTGCTCGGCGACCGTCTTTGGGTTCGTGTCGGCGACGATATAAGTCCTGCCATCGGCCGCGATCCAGCCTTTCACGATGCCTGCCCAATCACCCGCGAACACCTTGGCGTTATCGTGCGCGATCGCCACCCGCAAACCGAGGTCGGCGAATGCCTCGAACTGACGCTGCAACCCGCCGTTCTGATCCCAGAGTTTCGTAATCTTATCGCGGCCCGTCGACACCAATCGGCTATCGTGGCTGAACCGCACGCTCGCGGCACCACCTGGGTGCGCCGCCCAATTCTTCGTGAGGTTGCCGTTCTCCATCTCCCACGTTTTGATCGTGGTATCTTCGCTCGATGAAGCGAGCGAGTTCGAGTCGTCGCGCCACGAGACATCAGTAATCATCGCGGTATGCCCGCGCAGGCTGAAGTATTCGCGGCCCGTGTACGATTCCCACACGAACAGCCCACCGTTGCGATCGCCCGTCGCCAGCAACACTCCATCGGGCGAGAACTCGACGGCACAGATCCAATCGGTGTGCTTCTTGATTTCTCGCAACACCGAGCCATCGGCAGTGCTGTAAATGCGGATCAGTTTCGAGGAACTTCCCACGGCGATCTGCGTTTGATCGGCGCTGATATCCGCGGCGAGGATCGCATCCGTTTCGATGCCGACTTCGGTGATCTTCTCGCCCGTTTCGACATTGTAAAGAACCGCCTTGCCGGATTGTCCGCCACGCCCGCCAGCGGCGATCAATAGCCTTCCGTTGCGGGAAAACTTAAGGTCGTTGATCTGCCCGTGTTCGAACGGAATGTGGCCAACGGTGTCGCCCGTGTCAGAGTTTAACAGCGTGATTTGTTTCTGCCCACCGATGGCAAGGAGCGGTGCCCACGGCGATGCAGCCATCGCGAGAACCGCACCAGGACGGCGGGCCTTGAGAATCGGTTCGATCTTCAGTTTGCCCGCGGCTGGCATCGGTGGCGGGCCTTCGGGGCGGCCCTTGACGACGGACTTCAAACCGATGTCGGTCTTCGGTTTGACGGCGACGATCTTACTGCCGAGGTTCTCGCGAGCACCTTGTTCGACCCACAACCGCAATACTTCGATTTGCGCATCGGGAATCTTCTGCTTGCTCGGCGGCATCACCGGCTCTTCTTTGTGCGCCGACATCGTAAATAGTCGCGACTTATCGGGGTTACCCGCAGCCACTACTACGCCGGAAGATCCGCCCTGCATCGTGGCGGCGAAGGTGGCCATGTTTAGCCCACCCTTTTGCTTATCGTTACTGTGGCAAATAATGCACGATTGCTTCAAAATCGGCATCACATCTTCATCGAATGTCGGCTTCTTCGCATCGGCGAGGGCCAGCGCGGGCATCAACAGCGTAATCGGCAAGCAGTAGCGGAGCATGGTAACCTCAACGGTGGAAAATCCAGCTGACAATTTCTAGTGGTTGAACATAAACTCGCGAGTGTTTAGCACGGCCCAGAAGACATCTTCGAGTGCGGCTTGCTGATTCTTCCCGTTGGCGATCATCGCTTCGAGGTTCGCTCGTTCGGTAGCGGTCGGCTGACGACACAGGCACCGGACGTAGATTGTTTCGATAATCTGCCCATTCGATTTCTTCTCTTGGAGCATCTTCGCCACCAGGCCGCCTTGTAGGATTTTCGGGCTGACGGTGTCGCCGTTCATAAGGTGCAAGCTCTGCGACAATGTCGGTTCGAGCCGCACTTCGCAAGCGCAAACCGTGTCGCGCGTCGCCCGGCCGAACGTGGTCAAGAAGTACGTGCTCGTACCTCCGTCGGCGATCTGGACGGCCCGTGCGCCCGAAGGTAAGCCGGGGAACTTGTTCTTCGTATCCGTGACCTGGCTGATGCAGTCGAGCAGCGTTTCCGCGCGAATCCGGCGGACCGCCCCACGTGCGAAGTTACGGGTATCACCTTCGTTCGTTTTGGTCGCCTGCGTGCTGAGCTGGTACGTTCGGCTCTTACAAATGTCACCGACGAGTTTCTTGAAGTCGTACTTGTAACCAGTAAATTTCTTTCCAAGTTCGTCGAGGAGTTCCTGGTTGCTCGCGGGGTTGCTGATCCGCACATCGTCGACTTCGTTGATGATGCCTTGACCGAGGAAATGCCCCCAGACGATGTTCGCGAGGTTCTTGGCGAAGTATGGATTCTCTGGCGACGCCAGCCACTCGGCGAGTACCGCACGGCGGTCTTTCCCTGCGACATCCGGCTCCACGCCACCGAGGAACTTCGGCTTCATCGGACGGGCATACAGCGGGTGATTCACTTCGCCACCACCGGCGTTGAACACGATCAGTTCGCGCGGGTCGTCGGCACCTTTACGACCGACTTGGCTGAAGAACGACGCGAAACCGTAGTAGTCATTCATCGTCCAACGGTCGAACGGGTGGTTGTGACACTGTGCACACTGGATGCGCATTCCCATGAACACCTGGGCCACGTTCTCAGTGACTTTGACGATGTCCGTTTCGATCTGGTAGTAATTCGTCGCGGGGCTTTTGAATGTGCCGCCGCTCGCGCCGAGGAGTTCCTTTACCCATTCGTTCGTCGGTACGTTGCGGGCGATCTTGTCTTGCAGCCACGTGTAGTAAAGCAGCATCGATTTCGGGCTGACCTGCGTGATTCCACCCGAACGAATCTGAAGCAATTCCGACCACTTCAACACCCATAGTTCGGCAAACTCTTTGCGGTCGAGCAGTTCATCGACGAGCAGTTCCCGCTTGTTCGGCAAGGTACTCACCATGAACTTCGCGTACTCTTCCGGCGATGGCACAACACCCGTGACATCGACGAACAGACGGCGTACGAAGGTGGCATCGTCGCACAATTCAGACGGTTCGATACGCAGCTTTTTGAGCTTCGCATTCACCAAGGTGTCGATGTAATTATTTTCGGGCACATTCGGAAAGGCAAACTGCATCCCCTTCGGTAAGGTGATGAACGGCACGCCGATGGTAAACGTCGCGAAGCGAGCCATGACGAACGCTTCGCCGCGTTCGCCTGCCAGCACGTTGCCAGTACCATCGATCTTCGCAGCATTATCGTTGTTACTAAGGAACAATGCCAGTGACGTGACATCGCGATCCGTGCCATCTGTGTATTTCGCACGCACGACAACGCGCTGTTTCTCTCCTTTGCCGTCGAGCACGCCGCCAGGCGGGAATACTTCCATACTGACCGGAGCAGCCACGGTGGGCAGATCGAGAGGGGCATCGGCTTCGAGCCAGCGTACGAAAGCGTTGTAATACTCGTCGCCTTCGGTCATCTTCTTGCCGCCAGTGTGCGGCACTTTGCCCGTCGATTTTTCGACGAGCATCGACTCCGCAGGAATCGCAAGGTTGATGCGTCGCCCGTTCATTTCGCGAGTGAGACGGAAGTGGTCGCCATCGGGGTCGAAACCGAACAGCGATAAGCGGAAACCATCTTTGCCGCGTGCGGCACCGTGGCAACCGCCGACATTACAACCCGTTCGCAGGAACACCGGCATCACATCGAGCTTGAACGAGATCGGGCGATCTGCGGCCGCGCTAACGACTTTCACTGGCACTTTCACCGTCTGCCCCGCGAACACCACAATCATGTCGGTCACGCCGTCGGTAACCGGAGTGATGGTGAAGTTATCGCGTTTTACGAGTGCGGGATTCGAGAACGTGATCTGCGCCTGTTCTGTCACATCCCGGGTGATGCCAGATAACTCGGTCACTTGCACGACGAAAGTTTGCTTGTCGCGCGATGTTTCGAGGTTGATATCGGGTGGGTAAACCGCAACCTTGACGCCCACGACAGCAGGCGGCGCAGTCCCGACAGCCGGAGCCGCCACGGGTGCCGGAGGAGCGACGGCGGGAGTCGCCACGGGTGCAACGGGTTTTGCGGCGGTCGTGGCCTGGGCAATGACTGAGGAGACTGCGAAGGCAAACGCGATTATCGTAATGGCAAGTCGCATGTTAAAGTCCCTCATGCGTGGTAAGTCCGGTTGTTTCGACGCGATCATTCGGGTTTACTTCTTGGGCACAACGGCTGGAGCGGGCATACCGGCTTTCAGAGCCTTTTCTCGGTCTTCTTGTTCGAGCCGAAGCTGTTCGAGACGGGTGAGTCGTTTCGCCATCGGCGGGGCCACGGCGACGACTGCGGCAGGTACGGGCACAGCCGGTTTCGGTGTTGCTGATGCGACAGTCATAACTTTCGGCGGCAGTGGTACATCGATACGCAGTTCGTTCCCGCCGACCGAATGCAACAGTTTCTCGCCGTTGTGGACGATCTCAACCTGAACGTACGTGCCGTGCTTCCCGGCGGGGCTGGTTATGTCGGTCGTTAAGTCGAAGACGATTTCCTTCTGATCTTTGGTGAACTCAATCGGCGTTGCGATCACCTTGGCGGGCAGGCCGATAATTGTCGCTTTCGCTTTGCCTTCGAACGGTGTGTTCGTCGTCACTTTGCAAACGACCTGCGTCATCTGCCCCTGTTCGGCGGCAGAACGATCTTGCGCGAACACCACAAATGGCGGTGCGATTTCAATCGAGAACAACTGGGACGACACCCATAATGGCCCATTGCTCGCAGCAGTGGTCGGGTCGTTTGGTTTCGGTGTAGGGCCGCCGGTTGCAGTGGCAACGGCGATGAACGCGGTCTTCCACTTACGCGCGGCAGCATTCGGGGCGGCATTCGTGTAAACGAGTGCCTCCGTCGCCCCTTCGGCGATAACGGTCTGACCTGCAATTCCGGTGCCGGGCGGCGTGAACAACGGGTAAACCGTGATGGCGCCTTTGAACATCGGTGCCCGTTTAGCGATCACTTTCAGATACATCGAGCCGTTCTGTACCAATGGCGATTTTGGCTCGACGACATCGATACTGAACGGCGCGACATCGGTTACCGCTACCGCGATTCGATCCGTGAAATGGCGGTGGAAGGGTAGGTTGTTTTGTCCAATGTTGAAGTTCACATCGAGTGCGGTTCGCGTCGTTGCGATCACTTTCGGATCGGTCGGCTTCATCTGGAAATCGCTGAGAACGCCACCGAGTGCGGCATCGGCTTTCGCTTCGAACACAACGGGCACGACGCCTTGACCAGGATCGACGCTATCTGCGGTCGCGATCACGCCTGGGGGCAGTTTGTCGAACGAAACCGTAGCGAGTCCACCCCAGTCGACGCGGTTCGCCTGCACAATCGTTGCGAAGCGATTCCCACGCGGCACACTGATAACCTGGCGATCCTGATTCGAGATATTATTCCCATCGACCTTGGGAATGCCCGTCGATGTGGCGGCGGACGGCACGGTAATTTCGACACGGTAGAAGTAGTCGATCCCGCCCTTTTTCAAGTGGTCGTGGACCGACAAAACATAATCGCCGTCTTGCGGAATCGTAAAGCGAAAGTAACTATCTGGCCCAACCGCATCGTCGTTACCTACGAGGTACGTCCCCATCGCGTTGTTCGTCCAAAGGTTCAGGTGCATGACGGGGTCGAGTGCCGAACCGAGGCGACGCGTGTAACAGTGGAAGTCGAAGACCTGGCCCTTTTTGGCGGCGAATTTCATATAGTCGGTTTCGCCCGCCGCCGATACGACGCCGTTGAATGCACCGGGAGCGGCACCCACCATCGCGGCGACCGCAGTGTTTGCATTCGCGAGTTCGCTTGCATTCGGCAAATCGACCACGCGGAACTTCATGCCCGCCGGGTGTATGCCATCAGCAGTTGTGCAGTGAACGCGAAAAATGTCGCCGCCCGCCGCAGGCAGCTTGATTTTCTGCTTAATTTCGCCGCTCGGATCACCGATGAATCGGACTTCGAGTTCTTCGCCGGGCTTGCCACCCGAAGGAACAATGGCCGTGGGGCGGGAGAAATTCCCGACGTGCAGTTGGTAGAATCCTGACCCGGTATAGGCGCTATCGCGGACCATCACCGTATATTTGCCGTCGGCGGGAACGATGATCGAACACCCGCAGTCTTGCGTGTACAGAGGCGAATCGTCGCCGAACGCCAACTCGAAACGCTTGTCGTTGAGAATCGCCACGTATGGATCGAAGAAGCCAATACCGAGCCGCATCCCTTCGACTTCCACGGAAAGTCGCTGCCCTTTTTTACATTCGACCACATAATAGTCTACGTCTTCAGACGTGATCTGGCCTTGCACGGTCGTGTTATTCACGATCGGTTGCGGAAGGGAAAACTCGCTGTTCGGTTCTTTTTCCTGCGTCACCGGTAAGGCACCGACCCACAACGTGCGAAATTCGGAGATTCCCGATGACGTGCGCACGCGAAACCCATGCTCGCCCAGCCGACAATCGGATGCTATTGTCAGCGTCGCTCGAAGTTGGTCCTTGCTCATCACTTCGAGTTTGGTAACCGTAATTCCCGGATAGTAGATGAGCAGTTCCGGTGCATCGTTGACATTCGAACCATTGAACAACAGCGTCGCCGTCGTGCCGCGTTGGGCACCGTACGGATTGATGCTATTGAGGTGGGGATCGATGGCCAACGATGTGCCAATGCTGCCACCGAGAAAGCACAATGCGAACAGGAATCGTAGGGTGTGGCGCATGGGCAGGGGCCTTAAATGAATCGGCCGCGTTGCGAGGAAAAGCATACGCTCTTCGTTCGTTCACGCGGCCGGGAGTTCGGACAATTATGCGAGGAGTTCTTTTCGCGTGTGACCTTCGCGAACGATGTCGATCGGCCGATCGCCTGGCGACATCAGTTTCTTCTCGGCATTGATACCCATGCAATGGTAAACGGTGTGTGCCAAGTCTTCGACAGTTAGCGCGTCTTCGTCGGGTTCGCTGGCGGTTGCATCGGACTTGCCGTAAATCGAACCTTTCTTGATACCGCCACCCGCGAGTGCGACGCTGAACACTTTCGGCCAGTGATCGCGCCCCGCATTCGTATTGATCTTCGGCGTACGACCGAACTCGCTACTCACCATCACGAGCGTCTTGTCGAGCATTCCGCGTTCTTCGAGGTCGCGAATCAGGCGGGCAAACGCTTGGTCGAACGCAGGCAGGTTCGCACGCATATTTGCGGTGATCTGGTTGTGATAATCCCAGCCCGAATAGTGAACCGTCACGAATCGCACGCCCGCTTCGACGAGGCGACGAGCCATCAGGAATCGCTGACCGGCGGCATTTCGGCCATATTCATCTCGCAGCTTCGGAGTCTCCTGGTTGATATCGAACGCGGCGCGGGCCTTGTCGCTCGAGATCAAGCCGTAGGCCCGTTGATAGAACGTGTCCATCGCGGCGAGGTTGTCGGACTTTTCCTTCTTGGCGAAATGCTCGTTGACCGCTTCGAGCATCGACCTACGGCCATCGAATCGCTCGGGTGTCACTCCGCCTGGCAGTTGTAGGTCTTGCACCTTAAAACCGCCGTTGGCCGGATCGCTACCGAGAGCGAACGGGCTGTAACTGCTCGAAAGATAACCGCTTTGTGCGTAGTTGGTAACGACATTCGGCACGGCCACGTACGGCGGCAGGTTGTTCCGCACGCCGAGTTCGTGGCTGACCACACTGCCCATGCTGGGGAAGGTGATGGCTGGGCTGGGGCGATACCCCGTGAACATGTTGTGCGTACCGCGTTCATGGGCGGCTTCACCGTGAGTCATGGCGCGGGCAACAGTGATTTTGTCCGCAATCGCAGCGGTTTGCTTCATGCTTTCGCTGAAGAGTACACCTTCGAGTTTGGTCTGGATCTGAGTCATGTCGCCGCGATATTCGATTGGTGCGTATGGCTTAGGATCCCAACTCTCCTGATGGGCCATCCCGCCGGGCAGATAGATGTGAATGATCGACTCGGCTTTCGGCCCCTTCACGGGTGCAGCAACGGCGGATGGTGCTGCCGCTTGTGCGGCTTGCATCCGGAAGAAGCTTTCAAGCGACAGCCCGAGTCCACCGAGAAATCCGACACGCAGCATCGTACGTCGGGGCAGCGGCGAGCCTAAGCAATTTAGCGGGTTCGTCACGGTCGGATCTCCCATGTTAAGCTAGTTTGGCGGGTGCTCGACAACTATCTAGCCTTACGCAGCGTAAGACGCGAAAGGTTGAGCCTGAGTTTCCAGTTCCGCAAAATTAATTCCCGTCGCAGCCATAATAGCTTGCGAATAGAAATCACAACGTCGAGACCGCCCGATTATCGAGCGTAGTAGGCGGGGTGAGAGCTTCGTCTTTGCTAAGCATAGGCAAACTTTACCGGCTAGTCAAGATCGAACGCTGGCACAAAACCCGGAAAGGCGACTGCATTCGCACGAAGGTGCCGCTGTCGCTCGACGAGGCCCGCGTAACGGTCGGCGAGTATGTGACGCATTACAACGAGGTGCGGTTTCACTCGGCCATTGCCTGGCGAGCTTGTCCAGCAGATACGCACCACTCAAGATGTCGCACGATTGCAGAATGCGATTCGCCACGCTTTGACCATCGCAAACATCGACCAAGTGCTTTTATAGCTTTACCGTTTAAATATGGCACAATCGCGGATGCGAGCGAGCAGTTGTTGTTCGAGCGCGTAATCGCGACCGACGGGGATCCAGCCATAGCTCGAAGCGACTTCAGTTGGAATGACTTCGTTCCGGCGATCCACTGTTGGTGCTTCGCGAAACACCGCCCCACCGGCCGTAGCGCGAGACGGTCGTTCTAAATCTTGCAATTCTCGGCGGACTTCGAGTGATATTTTGTACCCGCCTCGCTCCCCTGCCCAAATGTCCACAATTACGTACTTGCGCATCGTCTGGAATGTCGCAATCAAGCGTTCGCGGTGATCGGGGTTACCCGCTTTCCAAGGCTGTTCGAAACCGGGCGCGATATGAGGAAAGGTTTCGATGTGGCCTGCGTAGCGCGAAGTCGGTTTGATTTCGAAGTAATCGTCGAGGACATCGATCACCCGTTCGTAAACTTCCGCGTAGCCGTTGGCGTCCGGCTCGCCCGGCGAGACGAGCAAAGGGTTTTCGACATTCGCAATGACGGGGCGAACCACAATCGGGTTGTCCAGCGGCGCAACGGAGGCACACCCGGTGGTTGCCACCGCCAATATGCCCACCACTCGAACGTACGAAGTCATCAAAAGTCCCCCAGGCCGTTTCTATCCCGACATATGGCAAGCGACACGTGATGCGTCAAGTCGGATCGAAACGAAACTCGGGTTGCTGCCGTTTCCCCGATTTGTGTAGGATTGGGAACTGACGCAGAATGGGCGAAACGGAACTGAGGAACAGCGGCATGGATGCCGAGCCATTGTCGGCAAAAGATTTCGTCGTGTACCTGGAGAAGGTGACCGAACCGTACACCGGCACGATGCTCCTCGGTCTAGGTGGCTACGCGCCGATAACGACTAAACTGTTGCGTATTGAAGTTCGATACGATGGCGAAACTGCATCGGTGGCGCGAATGAAAGTCATCGATTCGGAATCTCGCGTTCACTTCACGACACAACTGCCGTTCGAATCAGACGTGGGCCGCATCTCTGTGGTGGCCTGCGATTCCGCTGGCGAATTGGTGCTACGCGATGTGCCGACAAACGAAATCGGACAACGCGAAGAAACAATCGCGGTTGCCAACAACGGCATTGCCTTCAAGTTGATCAACATCGCGAAACGGGGCGGTAAGAGTATCGTTAGTGGACAAATATTCTCGCCGCGTCGTTGGTGGGCGCGCGCAAATCGTGTGACCAAAATGCTGCTTCGGATCAAACAAAAAATCCGCACGAAGCTATTGCTTCGCCGCTTTCCGGGCCGCTCAGTTCACGATGCATTCATCGCCAACACCGCGACAGTGCCCGACGACGTTCGATTCGCCTATCGGCCGAAAATCAGCATTTTGTTACCGGTCTACAATGTCGAGTCAAAGTGGTTTTTGAAGGCGGTGCAATCGGTTCGCGATCAGCATTACGACAACTGGGAACTGTGCATCGTCGACGATTGTTCGACAGATCCGCAACTGCGGAAAGCGTTCGCACAGTTGAGCGATGACGCAAGAATTCACGTCGTGGCTCGTACGGAAAACGGTCACATCTGTGCGGCGACGAATAGCGCCGCAGACCTGGCAACGGGTGAGTTCATTGCCTTGCTCGACCACGATGATTTGCTTGCCCCGCATGCGTTATTCGAAATCGTGCGCAGGCTTCAGACGAAACCCGAAGCGGATATTTTGTATTCCGACGAAGACAAAATCGATGCCGACGAACGCCGTTACGATCCGCAGTTCAAGCCTGATTGGTCGCCGGAACTGCTACTGAGTTACAACTACGTCAATCACTTTACGTGCATCCGCATGAGCCTCTTCGAAAGCGTCGGACGCTACCGCATTGGCTACGAAGGTTCGCAAGATCACGACCTGCTTTTGCGCGCGACCGAATGTACGGATCGCGTCGAGCACATCCCGAAAATTCTCTACCATTGGCGGGCGTTACCGAGTTCCACGGCCACGGCGGCGGGCGTCAAAACTTACGTCCATAGAGCCGGACGGTTGGCCGTCGAGGATGCATTACGACGGCGAGGTGTCCGTGCCACGCTCGAAGTCCCCGCGTTCGCGCGAAAACTCGGGTTGCCGATTCTGCAACTCGCCGGAACGAGCGAAGGTCCGAGTGTCGCGGTAATCGTTCGCGGCGCGACAAACGACGCGATGCGAGCCATCGAAGCGAACACTGATTACCGGAACTTCACAGTCTATTCCGAGACACCTGGAGCCGAAGATTACTTGCTGTTCATCGATGCCGGCGTTGTGCCACGATCGTCGAATTGGCTCTCAAAACTGATGGCGTATGCAACACTGCCCGGCGTGGGTGCGGTGGGTGCGCGAATTGTCGATCCGCACGGCGTGACCGCCTCCGCAGGCATCGTATTGGGTATGCACGACGGTATCGCACCGGCGAGTGCATTTTGCGGATTGCCTGAAAATCAAGTGAGTTATTACTTCTACGCGGAAGTATCCCGTAACGTGGCCGCTGTCGGTGATGGTTGCTTGCTGACTTCTCGAACCGCGTTTGAGCAAGTCGGTGGCTTCGATGATTTGCGATTTCCGCAGACGATGCGCGATGTCGATTATTGTTCGCGCATCCGAGCCGCAGGCTTCCGTTGCGTGTCGGTCGGTGGTGTCGAATTGCAAGTATCAGAAGTAGTACCACGGAGAAACGATCCGCTCGAATTGGACACGTACTTCAAGCGAAACGGTCGGTCGATCGACCCTTATGCCAACCCGAATTGTTCGAGTCGCACACCGTTTGAACCTGCGAATGACAATGACAATCGCATGTCATGGCACGCGGCAACGCGCGAACCGCTTCGCGTTTTGGTCGGTGCGCATAACCTGAATTCGCCCGAAGGCGCACCGCGGTACCTTTCGGAAATCATCCTCGGTTTGCAGGCACGGCACGCGGTGACACCTTCAATTCTCTCACCACTCGGTGGGGCGGGCGAAGCGGTTTACGCGGCGGCGAGTGTGCCGACGACGATCCTGAATGAAGCGTGGAGCCGCCGGTTCGTCGATGGTAGATGGTCGCCACGCGAGTATGAGGCGGCACAGGTCGCGTTGCGAAAACAACTGAAAAACCAGCAGCTGGACGTCGTTGTTGCGAATACGCTCTTGACGTTTCCGCTCATCGAAGCCGCCGCGCGGCTCGGTATCCCATCGGTCTGGATCATCCACGAAAGCTACTCGACGGAACACCTTCGCCGCCTGTTTCCGACGTTCGCAAAGGACTGCATCGAATCCGCATTCCGTCTGGCGTCGAGGGTCGTGCCGGCCTCGCACGACACGGCGACGCTGTTCCGACACCTCGATTTCAGTAAGAATTTTCGCATCATTCACAACGGCATCGAACCGAAGCCTTTCGACGAGTACTGTCGTCGCGTGACGCGTGAAGACGCAGCGCGACAACTGCCGGGCGATCGCACAAAAAAACGTATTCTTTCAGTCGGTACGGTCTGCGAACGTAAAGGCCAACACACGCTGATCGAAGCCGCAGCGATTTTGTCGCGGACCCGCAACGACTTCGTTTGCGACGTCGTCGGCGTTCGCGATTCTGTGCCATATGCGAGCTACGTTTGCGAACTCGTACGGCGAAATCGACTGGAAAACGTTGTCAATCTCGTAACCGAGACAGATCGCGTCTGGCCGTTCTACCGTGCAGCGGACATCTTTGCGTGTACGTCGCACATGGAGACGTTTAGCCGATCAATTCTCGAAGCCGAGGCGTTCGGGTTACCGATTGTTTCGACGCCATGCGAAGGAATCGCGGAACAAGTATATTGGGGTTTCAACGCGTTGCGTTTTGAAATCGGCGACGCGAATCGACTGGCGACGCAGATTGCACGCTTCCTCGACGATGACGAATTCCGCAAAATCGCCGGTCTGCGGTCGCGAGCCGCTTTCGATAACCACCAGACTTACGACGAGATGCTCGACCAATACGAAACGACCTTACGGTCGGTCGCAAACGTCCGCAATCTGCAACCCGTACAAAGAGTCGCCGCACGTCGCGCGGCATGAGGGAACCTATGGCCGCACTCCAAACGATCGGGCGACGGATCGCTTTTGCCCTGTATCGCAAGCTCTTTACGCCAATCCGCAACCGCTACCGGCAGGTCGCCGATTACTATCGCGGTGAAACGGATGCGACATTGTTCGACATACACAACGTGCGGAAATTCAACCGCACCCTCGCAAGTTGGGGTATCGCCCCGCTCTCGCTCGACCGCGTCGCTGCCGAACGCGATATCGCCGGTGCGATCCGCTTCGTCGTCAGTTTACTTGCGAATCATCCGGCACTTCATCGGCGTTTCCCACAAGCATTGTCGAGCGGTGTCGATGGCGAATTCGCAAAATGGGTTTGTCATTCCGGACTATCGGCGATTGCCACCGTGCGGATTCGTGAAGCGTTCGAGGCCGATCTCGGTGCGCGGGTGCGTCGGGTGTTCGAACTGCGTGAAGATCTGCGTGTCGTGTGGCCGCTCGCGCTGACGCCTAAGCAGCGCGGCGAATTCCTTGGCTGGTTGATGTCCTACGGCAAAAAAGACTTCCAACTCAGCGAAGAATCGGTGTTATGGTTCGCCTACGAAACCGATGAAGACCCGGCGTGCGGTTTGGCCTCCAGCTTTCGGTTGCACCCCGAATGGCAGGCTGCCGTGCCACATGGCCTGACACGATTCGGTTGGGACGAACTCAAAACGTGGGTCGGGAAACGCTACGGCTTCGATTGCCGTTGGCTGAAACGCGCGACGTACATTCCCGAATGTGGGCCGTGGGACGAACTACGCGTGTGGCAGATCGCAGAGCCAAATGTCGTCGGCGAACTTCCCAGGAATGCCGATGCGGTGGCGGCGTGGATAGCCGCGCGACCCGCGGTGCGCACCATGAGTGCGCACGGAGTTTCCACTTTACAACGCGAGATTCGCGAGGGTGTTCCCACACAACTCGGCGTGAATGTGATCGGCCTGTTTCGCTATACGTCGGGCTTGCAGCAAGCCGTACAGAGCACGGTCGAATCGTTGAATCGATGTGGCGTACGGACGACGTTGCGCGATTTCCCCGTACTTTTCCTGCGAGAACCGCGCAACAAAACCGCGTTCGACGCGCTCGAAACATTCGACGTAACGATCTTGAACACCGGTATCGATGTGCCCGTTGCGGAGGCGTATCGCAAGTGCGGCCTTCACCCGCGTGTGGGCGTTCACCGCATTGGAATCTGGTGGTGGGAACTCGAAACGCTGCCAACTGCATGGCACGATCGCAGCGATGGTGTCGATGAAATTTGGGCACCAACCGAGTTCATCGCACAGGCAATGCGGACGGCGTTTCGCAAACCGGTCTACTCGATTCCGCCTGGCGTTTCACTGTCGCCGTTCGTGCCACTGCCCAAGTCGGCATTCGGACTCGACCCCGCGAAAACGACGTTCACTTTCGTCTTCGACATGAACAGCCGAATGCAGCGGAAGAATCCACTAGGGTTGATTCAGGCTTTCCGCAAAGCCTTCCGCACCGATGAAGCCGTCGAACTGGTAATAAAAGTGTCGCCACCAGAAACGTATTACAAGGAACAGTGGAAAGAACTTCGCGAAGCCGTCGATGCCGCGGGCGTCACGCTGATCGACCGCGTGTTGTCGCGTTCGGAACTGCTCGCGTTGCTGGATGCTTCTGACAGCTATGTGTCACTCCATCGCTCGGAAGGCTTTGGTTTAACCTGCGCGGAAGCGATGTTGCTCGGCAAACCGGTGATTGCGACGGCGTATTCGGGCAACCTCGATTTCATGACACCCGAAAATAGTTTGCTCGTGCCGTACCAGCGAATGAGATTGCAGGAAGACATCGATCCGTACCCGCGCGGGGCAGTTTGGGCCGACCCGGACCTCGACCGCGCGGCGCAGTGTATGCGCTTCATTCACGATAATCCGGCACAGGCGAAAGCACTCGGCGAACGTGCGAAGCGCGAAGTTGAGGTGACGCTTTCGCCGATCGAAGCAGGAAAGCGGATGGTCGTGCGGCTCGAACAGATTCGTCTCGAACGCGGTCAGTCGGCGAGGTGAGCCAACTCTTGCTGTGCGGTTTCGCTTACTCACGCAGGAAGTTCGACGCGAAACCGACTGCCTTTCTCCGGCTCGCTTTCGACGTGAATCGTACCTGCCAATTGCGCAACGTACTCTTTGACGATGGCGAGGCCCAACCCCGCATGAACCCCGGTGGCTGTGCGCGACGTATCCGCGCGATAGAACCGCTCGAACACCCGCGACACGACATCGGGCGTCATACCAATACCCTTATCGACAACATCGAAACGAACGGTATCAGGTGGAATTCGTTCGACGAATAACTCGACGCAACCGCCGGGCGAGTTATACTCAATCGCGTTGTGTAACAAATTCGTCAACACTTCACGCAGCTTGTCCGCATCGGTTTCTAACTCGATGCCATACTCGGCATGAATCTGAAACTTTAGCCCTTGCGACTCGGCCAGCGGGCGAATAATACTCACGCAACGTTCGACGAGTTCCCGTGCATCGAGCCGCACTTTCGCCACCTTCGTCTGGCCCGCGTCGATGTATGCGAGCGTCATGACTCTTTCGACGAGTTGACCGAGTTGCTTAGTAATCACGCGGCATTCGCCTAGCGTTTGCTTGTACTGTTCGGCGCTCCGCGGCTTGCGAAGTGCAACATCGAGCGTAGTGAGTAATGCCGCCACGGGAGTGCGCAGTTCGTGCGAAATGTCCGCAACAGCCTGTTTTTCGCGGTCGAATGCGTGCTTCAACTGATCGAGCGTGTGTGTGAGATGTTGATGGATCGGTAGTAGTTCTTGCGAAAGTTCGTCCTTCTCGACGGGCAGCGAAAAGTCTTTTTCCGTCACGCAGCGCACGGCGTTGGTCAGCGTATGGAGCGGCGTCATTCCGCGGCGAATCAAGATCGGCCCTCCGACCAAGAGCGCCACAAACGTCGCGGCTCCGGTAGTGGCCAACGCGATGCGTACCGCACTTTGCGTTCGGGCCGTTTCCGCGGAGAGGTCGTCCTTTTGTTCGGTTTCGTCGGCGTGAATCTTCGCGATGGTTTCGGTCAGTTCGGCAACCGGCCGCGCGACGTGGATGTAAACTCCTGGCAAGGGGTCGGGCGGCGGGGAACTCGCGCGGTTCGGCAGTCCCGGCGGTCCAGGCGGCCCCGGTGCGCGTGCAAAGTTCGATGTCAGGAACGGTAATACCGTACGAAAGACGACGCGCCGCCCGAAAGCCCCACCCGGCAAATTTACATCGTCGTGGAAATGGTCGCCGAGCGACAAGCCAAACTTCGCAGGTTCGAATGGCAGCGTGTAGTTACCGAGATTTGCCGAGCGCCGCACGCTATTCGCCGCGCTATTGAGTTGGATGAACTCTTGCGAGCGATCGTCTTCGTCGAGTTGCTTGAGGAATAATTCGTCGAGTTTCAGGCTTGAGAAATACGCGCGCATCGCGGGATAAAACATCGGCCCTGGGTTACGCCGCCCCGGTACGCTGACCGCGAGCCAGACGGCGGGCGAAATGGCCCCGACGGGGCCTGTCATCATTCCGGGAATCGGGATGAGGCCGAGCGCCGGCGCATTGATGACGAGTTGAAACTTGCGCGATTCAACGTTGGCCTGCGCGATGTATTCGTTGTTCGCAGTCTTCCCAACCACACGCGCATGCGCGAGTAATTCGCGATCGAATTTTTCGCGTTCATCACGAATGCGTTCCTCAGCTCGCAGGCCAATCGCTTCGGCGGCGGCTTGTTCCTTCTCCATGAGTAGGCGGCTACTCACCCGGTCCGCAAGCACGCCGACCACACCCAAACCGAGGGTGAGCAACAACAGAAAATAAATGATGAGCGACCTCTGAATGGATCGCATGTTTGGGTACCGTAAGTGTAATGACTATTTTTTCGCGACCGGTTTTGGTGCCGCTGGAAGATCGTCTTCGCCACGCAAAATGTAGCCTTCGCCCCAGCGCGTCATAATGAGCGGCGGATCGAACCCTTTGTCGATCTTGTTCCGCAAATAGCGAATATACACATCGACCACGTTCGACGTGTTCTCGTCGTATTCGTCGTAGAGGTGCTCCCAAATCATCGTCCGCGTGACGACCTTGCCGCGGTGAAACGCAAGGAATTCGAGTAATGCATATTCGCGCGGCGTCAGGTGGATCGAAACTCCTGCGCGATCCGCCCGCCGTGCCGCCGTGTCGATTGTCAGATCGAAGATTTTGATGAACGGGTCTTTGACTTGATGGCTTCGGCGAACCAGCGCGCGAACGCGAGCGAGAAGTTCATCGAGTTCAAAGGGCTTCGCCAGGTAATCGTCGGCACCCGCATCGAGGCCGAGGATCTTGTCCTCGGTCGTCGTGCGTGCGGTGAGCATAAGCACGTGAGTGAGAATCCCGCTCGTACGCCACTGTTTCAGCAGAGTCAGACCATCGATCTTCGGCAACATAATGTCGAGTATGATGACATCGTACTGGGTGGCCCGTGCCTTCGCGTCGGCGTCTTCGCCATCGCTCGCCACATCGACTGCGAAACTCTCTTCTTCCAGGCCCTGCCGCAACGCTTTTAGCAGCGGGATTTGATCCTCGACGAGCAACACCCGCACTACAGTCTCTCCGTGAGTTCATCACATTAACAACTACCGTTTTAACACGTTTGCCATGAGTGTGTTATGAGAATTGAAAGAATTCAGCGAGACACCTCTTCCACGCCATCGACAAATTGTTTGCAATCGGGCAAGGCGTTCAGAAACTGTTTGCCGTAGCCTTTAGTTAAAACGCGTGGGTCGAATATGACCACCATGCCTTTATCGCTGGCGGTGCGAATGAGTCTGCCAAAACCCTGTTTCAGCTTGATGATCGCTTGCGGGACTTGATAGTCATTGAACGGGTTGCCCCCGTTTTGCTGAATCGTTTCGAGCCGGGCTTCGGTCAGCGGGCGATCTGGCACAGCAAATGGCAACTTCGTAATCATTACGTTCGACAACGCATCGCCGCGAATGTCGACGCCCTGCCAGAAACTATCGACGCCGAACAGCACGGAACGCGGCGTCGTGCGAAACGCTTCGAGCATTTTCGGTGCAGGCAATCCTTCACCTTGGCAGAACAGTGTGTACTGATTTTTCGCGATCCACGGGCGCAATCGATCCGCGGCCCGCTGCAAAAACTGATAGCTCGTGAATAGCACGAATGCCCGCCCGGCTGTCTTCGCGATCATCTCCGGCAACTTGTCTAGCACCGCCGATTCGTACGCCGCCGCTTGTGCGGAAGGGTCTGGCATGTTTCGGAATAGGTGCAACTCGACCTGTTTCTTGTAATCGAACGGGCTGCCGAGTTGCACGGTGTCGGCTTTATCGAGGCCGAGCCGTTTGCGAAAGTGGTTGAAGCCTTCGCGACCGCCCGCGCTCATCGTCGCGCTCGTCAGAATCACGGACGGTACCTTGTCGTATAGCTGTTCCTTTAATGCTTTGCCGACTTCAATCGGTGCGCTCGACAGCGTCACTCGTGGGATGCGGCCTTGGCCCGCACGCACTTCGATCCAATAAACGTGCCCGTCCATCATCTGCCCGAGCCACTCGCGCACGCCGTTCGCCAACACGGTCAGCCGATCCGCGCGGCTCGTCAGTTCGATTTTGTCTTCGTCCTCGCTGAGTGCCTTCGCCAGAATCCGCAACGCGACAGCCAGCTTGTCGAGTTCGTTCGAGAGGATGTCCGGGATGATGCCCGTTTCGCGAACCCGACCGGTGCCACGCGGTTGGCTGGAATGCCATGTGTGCATTGCGCCAAAGAAGCGTTCCGTGGCATGTCGTGCGGCTTCGACGAGTTGAAAACTTTCGCCGTCGCCGTTCGTGGTCAGCACGCCTTTGTTGCCGCGCGGCGCTAACAGTTCGTTCAACAAATATTCGACCGTGCCTTGCCCGATCTGCAACCCGAGGTGGTCGGCGGCCACGTCTTCGAGGTTGTGCGCTTCGTCGAAAATCACCGCCGTATAATCTGGCAATAGCCCCGCCCCTTGCTTGCGAAGTGCCAGATCGCTGAAGAATAATGCGTGGTTGACTATAAACAGATTCGCTCCGTGTACGGTCTTGCGGGCCTTGTAATAGAAGCAGTTTTTGTAGGTTTTGCACTTCTTGCCGAGACAGTTGCCGTTATCGGACTGAACGACATCCCACACCGAACTCATCGGCTGGAACCCGAGATCGGCCTTGCTGCCTTCGAGTGTCGTTCGGGACCATTTGCCGACCTGTATGAGTTGCTCCATCGCGACGGGATCGTTACCGATGACGTTCATGCGTTGCTGGGCGGCCTGCAACCGACGCAGGCTGAGATAGTTCCCGCGGCCCTTCACCAACACGGGGCGGAACTCCATACCCAAAGCGGCTTGCAGGAACGGAATATCCTTTTCAATCAGTTGCGATTGCAGGTTGATCGTGTGCGTCGAGACGACGATGCGGGCGTCTTTGTTCTTCGCAATTTCGGCAATCGCAGGGGCAAGGTACGCGAAACTTTTGCCAACGCCCGTGCCCGCTTCCACGAGCAACGGCCGACGCCGCGCGAGCGCATTCGCCACTGCGGCCGCCATATCCTGTTGCTCGGCCCGCGATTCAAACCCCGGCATCCGGCCCGCAATTAGGCCACCAGGTGCCAGCATATTCTCGTTCTTCATCTTCGCATTATCGGAGTTCGGGCCGCCCCTGTCAGCGTC
>Ga0105049_10002739_pt1 | contig 20863 bp, 14 predicted proteins | sample MAT06_FD_78087 | JGI IMG/M metagenome (GOLD analysis project Ga0105049, IMG submission 78087) | Freshwater microbial communities from Lake Fryxell liftoff mats and glacier meltwater in Antarctica - MAT-06 | ecosystem: Environmental > Aquatic > Freshwater > Ice > Liftoff microbial mat | place...
GCGCTCGGCGACCGCGCGCTTCTTCGGCAACAACCGCCGCCACTCGATGAACCCGGTCGGCTTGCCCACGTTATCCTCCAGTCCCGGTGACGAGCGTGAGCCCGGCGGGGCGACGTGCCGCGGCGCGGCGCGCCTGGAGCACGCGCTTGTAGTCGGTCGGCATCACCTTCACGAACCGCGCGATCAGGTGCTCCCAGTTGTCGTAGATCCGGCGGCCGAGCGGGCTCGAGGTCAGCCGCACGTGCGCCTCGATCATCGAGTGGACGAGCCACATCTCCGATTCGTCGACCAGCGATTCGAGCTCGACCATCTCGAGGTTGGTACGCGAGCGCAGGGCGTGCTGCGGATCGTAGACGTACGCGGTGCCACCGCTCATCCCCGCGGCGAAGTTGCGACCGACCGGGCCGAGGATGACCACCACGCCACCGGTCATGTACTCGCAGCCGTGATCGCCGACGCCCTCAACGACGGCGCGCGCACCGGAGTTGCGGACCGCGAAGCGCTCACCGGCGAGGCCGCTCGCATAGAGCTCGCCGGCGGTGGCGCCATAGAGCACGACGTTGCCGATGATCACGTTCGCCTCGGGCGCGAACCGCGCGGTCGCCGGCGGATAGACGACGATGCGGCCGCCGCTCATGCCCTTGCCGACGTAGTCGTTGGCATCACCGCACAGCTCGAGCGAGACGCCGGGTGCGAGGAATGCGCCGAACGATTGCCCGGCCGATCCCGAGAGCCGGACGTTGATCGATCCATCGGGCAGGCCCTTCGCGCCGTGGCGACGCGCGATCTCGCCGGACAGCAGCGTGCCCACCGCGCGACGCGAGTTGTCGATCGGGAGCGCGAGCTCGACGGACTTTCCTCCAGAGAGAGCCGGCTCGGCGCGCCTGATCAGATCGTGATCGACGTGATCGCCGAGGTCGTGCGGGACCGCCGCGACGAAGCGGCCGGGGGCGCTGGCGAGCAACGCCGAGAGGTCGAGTGTGCGGAGCTTCCAGTGGTCGGTGGCTCTGACTTGCAACAGCTCCGCGCGACCGATCAGCTCGTCGAGCGAACGCACGCCGAGCGCGGCGAGCCGCTGCCGCACCTGCTCGGCCATGAACGTGAACAGATGCACCACGTCCTCGGGCGTGCCGACGAAGTTCTCGCGGAGTCGCGGGTCCTGCGTCGCGATGCCGACCGAGCAGGTGTTGAGGTGACACTTGCGCAGCATGATGCAGCCAGTCGCGATCAGCGCCGCCGTCGCCACGCCGTACTCTTCGGCGCCGAGCAGCGCCGCGACGATCACGTCACGTGACGTGCGCAGCCCACCATCGACCTGCACCCGCACGCGATCGCGCAGCCGGTTCGCGACCAGCACCTGCTGGGTCTCGGCGAGGCCGAGCTCCCACGGCAAGCCGGCGCGCTTGATGCTCGAGAGCGGCGCGGCACCCGTGCCACCCTCGTAGCCCGCGATCACGACCGCACCCGCGCGCGCCTTCGCGACTCCCGCCGCGATCGTGCCGACGCCCGCTTCACTGACCAGCTTGACGCTGACGCGCGCCTTCGGGTTGACCGCCGTCAGATCGTAGATCAGCTGCGCGAGATCCTCGATCGAGTAGATGTCGTGATGCGGCGGTGGCGAGATCAACGTCACGCCCGGCGTCGAGCAGCGCACGCGCGCGATCCGCTCGTCGACCTTGTTGCCGGGGAGCTGACCACCCTCACCGGGCTTGGCACCCTGCGCGACCTTGATCTGCAGATCATCTGCGTTGACCAGGTAGTGCGTGGTCACGCCGAAGCGCCCCGACGCGATCTGCTTGATCGCGCTGCGTCGCGAATCGCCGTTGTCGTCGAGCTCGAACCGGTGCGGTTCCTCGCCGCCCTCGCCCGAGTTCGACCTCGCTCCGAGCCGGTTCATCGCGATCGCGAGCGTCTCGTGCGCTTCCGCGCTGATCGATCCGAACGACATCGCGCCGGTGACGAACCGCTTGACGATCGAGCTCACCGGCTCGACCTCGTCGATCGAGATTGGTGCGCCCGCGGGCACCAGCTCGAGCAGGCCGCGCAGCGTCACCGCGCTCTCGTCTTCCTCGTCGCACAGCCGCTCGAACTCCGCGAACCGTTCGCGATCGGCGAGCCGCACCGCGGCCTGCAGCGTCGCGACCGTCGCCGGGTTCCACTTGTGCGGCTCGCCGCGACGGCGCCATTGATAGAGCCCGCCGACGGGAAGCTCGTCGGCGATCGCAGCTGCGCTTCGGCCGTAGCCACGGTCGTGACGCGCGAGCGCCTCGCGCCCGAGCTCCGCCAGCCCCAGCCCGCCGATCCGCGACGGCGTGTTCGTGAAGTGCCGCTCGACCATGCCGCCGTCGAGCCCGACCGCCTCGAACAGCTGCGCGCCGCGATAGCTCTGCACCGTCGAGATGCCCATCTTCGACATCACCTTGAGCAGGCCGTCGTCGAGCGCGTGGAGATAGCGTGCGATCGCGGCCTCCGGTGGGCCGGGCACGCGACCCTGCGTGACCAGCTCGCAGACGAGATCGAGAGCGAGATATGGATTCACCGCGGCGGCGCCGAAGCCGATCAGCAGCGCGACGTCGTGGACCTCGCGACAGTCCGCGGTCTCGACGACCAACCCCGCCTGCATGCGCGTGCCTTCACGCACCAGGTGCTGCTGCACGGCGCTGAGCGCGAGGATCGCGGGGATCGCGACGTGCGCGGCATCGACGCCACGGTCGCTGAGGATCAGCAGGTTGTGGCCCTCGTCGATCGCGAGCTCGGCTGCACGCCGCAATCGCGCGATCGCACTCGCGAGCCCATCGTCGCCGGCTGCCACCGGATACACCATCGACAGCGTCACCGGTTCGAACACGCCCTCGTGCGCGTGCTTGATCCGCGCGAGATCGGCGTTGTCGATCACCGGGCCACGCAGGTTGAGCTGGTGGCACTGCTCGGGCGTCTCGTCGAATGTGTTGCCGTCCGGACCCATCGTGGTCTCGAGCGACATCACCAGCGCCTCGCGGATCGGATCGATCGCGGGGTTGGTGACCTGTGCGAACAACTGGTGAAAGTACGATCCGAGCGACGGCGCGCGATCCGAGAGCACCGCGAGCGGCGTGTCGGTGCCCATCGATCCCACGGGCTCCTTTCCCGTCGCCGCCATCGGCTCGAGGATCAGCTCGACATCCTCGTCGGTGTACCCGTGCGCACGCGCGAGCCGGAACAGCGACTCGCCCGCGATCCGCTCCGGCGGCGACACCTCGGGCAACTCGTGCATCTCGAACACGTTCTTGTCGAGCCACTTGCGATACGGGAACCGCCCGGCGACCTCGCGCTTGAGCTCGGCGTCGTCGACGATCCGGCCTTCGCTGGTATCGACGAGGAACATCATGCCGGGCTGCAGTCGACCCTTGCTGTGCACGCGCTCCGGCGGCACGTCGATCACGCCGGTCTCGGAGGCGAGGATGACGCGATTGTCCGTCGTGATCGTCCACCGCGCCGGGCGCAGGCCGTTGCGATCGAGCGTCGCGCCGACGATCTGGCCATCGGAGAACGCGATCGTCGCCGGACCATCCCACGGTTCGACGAGCGACGACGCATAGCGATAGAACGCCTTGCGATCCTCATCCATCCCCGGCATCTCGGCCTCGGGGATCATCATCATCATCGCGTGAGGTAGCGCGCGACCACCGAGCGTGAGCAGCTCGACCATGTTGTCGAACTGCGCGCTATCGGACTTGCCGGGCACGATGATCGGGAACAGCCGCTCGAGGCCGCCGTGAAACTTCGCGCTCTTGAGCTGGCTGCGCCGTGCCTGCATCCAGTTGGTATTGCCGCGCAGCGTGTTGATCTCGCCGTTGTGCGCGATGTAGCGGAACGGCTGCGCGAGATCCCAGGTCGGGAACGTATTGGTCGAGAACCGCGAGTGGACGAGCGCGATCGCACTCGCGATCTCCGGCGCCTCGAGATCGACGAAGAACGCCGGTAGCTGACGCGGCAGCAGCAGACCCTTGTAGACGATGGTCTCGGTCGACAGCGACGCGACATGAAAGTACCGATCCGGATCGGCACCGCGATCGGCGACGCGATTCTCGGCGAGCTTGCGGATCACGAACAGCGTCCGCTCCCACGCGCTCGGCGGCACGCGACGCATGCCGATGAACAGCTGGCGGAACACCGGCATCACCTGCTTCGCGACCGAACCGACGTGCGCGGGATCCGTCGGCACGTCGCGCCAGCCGATCACGCGTTGCCCCTCTTCCACGACGACCTCGACGAGGGTCTGCTCGCACGCCGCGCGCTGCACCGGATCAACCGGTAAGAACACCTGCGCGACGGCAAACCGCCGACCCACCGGAAGATCGAGCCCTGCCTTCGCCGCTTCGGCACGGAGGAAGCGCTCGGGCAGCTGGATCAGGATGCCCGCGCCATCCCCGGTATCCGGGTCCGCGCCGCACGCCGCGCGATGCGAGAGTCGGCGCAACAGCTCGAGCCCGTCGTCGACGATGCTGCGCGTGCGGTTGCCCTTGATGTCCGCGACGAACCCCACGCCACACGCATCGCGCTCGAACGAAGGATCGTGGAGTCCGCGGCTCATCTCCTTCACTCTAACGCGATGCGTCAGCGGTCGCGAGCGCGCGTTACCGGTTCTTGCGTGCGACGAAGCGGACCAGCTTCGCCTGATCGCGTGCCCAGTCGGGCCGGCCGTCGACGCGATCGTCGCGCAGGATCGTGAAGCCATCCCCGAACAGCTTCGCGAGCTGACCGGGTTGATAGCCACCGTCGTCGTCGCCCGGCTCGCCCGCGAAGAACTCCAGCACGAAGAGACCGCTCTTGTTGAGCGCGACCTTCGACTTCTCGATCCACGGCACGTGGTTGTCTCCGGGATAGATCATCGTGATCAGGTCCCACTTCTGGTTGCCGAAATCCCACTTGTCGATGTCCTGCACGACCGTGGTCAACGTCAACTTTCGCCGGTCGGCTTCCGCGCGCGCGATCCGCACGCCCTCGTCGGCGAAGTCGATGCCGGTCGTCTTCCAGCCCTGCGCCGCGAGGTAGAGCGCGTTGCGTCCCTGACCCATCGCGAGATCGAGCGCGGTGCCCGGCTTGATGGGCTTCACGATCTCGACCATCAACTGGTTCGGCTGCTTCTCGAAGCCCGAGTCATTGCGGAAGATGTCGTTCCAGGTCTCGCTCTGCGTGCGACCGGCGCGCTGCCAGGTCCACAGCCGAAGCTTCCATGCACTCCCCTCGCGTGCCCACTGCAACATGTACCAGCCGAGGTAGCGGTAGCCGCCGTGCGAGTCGTTGCCGCCTTGCACCTCGGTGGCCTTGCCGATGAACACCGCATCGTCGGTGCTGAGCTGCACGTGCTCGTCGGTCCACGTCCGCGCCTTGACGTAGAGCTCGCCGGGTGGGCGCTTCTTCAACTGCGCGAGCTCGTCGGCGCGCGAGCTCGGCTTGCCACCCTCGAAGTGCAGCATCCGGTCGGACCACGCGGCCTCGAGCGGCGCGATCTCGGCGTGATCGTAGGCGAGCAGCACCGCGTGGCTGCGCTCGATGATCTGGTCCTTCGTTGGCGCAGGCGCCGCAGCAACCGCCGGGGGCGTGAGTGTGGGCGCGGCGACCTGCGGTGGCGAGGCGGCGCTCGTACAGGCGGCGAGGACAAGCAAGAGGGCGCGCATGTGACGTTGCTACCAGACCCCTCGGTCCGGCATTCCACTTCGGGTGACAGGAATCACGAGCGAGGGCTCGTTGGTTCGATCGGCGTTCCCAGGATCACCGGTCTGCGGGTCGAGGCTGTATCGTCAACCGTCCGCCGTCGGCCGTCAGGGGTGATCATGAGGAAGCTGCCACTCGCTCTACTTGTCGTTTCATTCGCATCGCAAGGCGCGCTCGCGCAGCCGGGAGCCGATGGCGCTGCTCCGTATCCGCCGCCGCCGCCCGATCAATCACAACCTCCACCGCAGCCGTACCCTCAGCCACAGCCGTATCCGCCGCCGGGGTACGCACCGCGCCCCATGATGCAGGTGCAGCTGTCGCGCGACGATGCGGAGCTGCTCCAGCGAGGCGAGATCTCCGACGGTCAACATGTCGGCGGCGGCGTTGTGAGCCTGTTCGTCGGCTTCGGGATCGGCCAGGCGGTGCAGGGTCGCTACGGCGAGACCGGCTGGATCTTCACCGTCGGCGAGATCGCGTCGTTCACCGCGCTCTTCATCGGGCTCAACAAGGCGTTCGATACCTTCGACGATTCCAACGACAGCGCCGACACCGGCGGGGGTGGGGGCCTGATCTTAGGTGGCCTGGTCGGCTTGCTCGTGTTCCGGGTCTGGGAGGTCGTCGATGCGTTCGGCGGTCCATCGAAGCACAACCGCAAGGTGCGCGATCTCAAGATGCGGCTCGGGATGCCGGTGCCGATGTACACGCAGCGCTTGGCGCCGTTCATCAATCGCACACGCGACAACGGCGCGACCGCCGGCGTGATGTTCCGCTTCTAGTCCGCGAGCGCGGCGACGTCGTTGACGACACCCGCGACGCGACGACCCGAGGTCTCGATCCTGTGATCGGCGCGCGCGTACAGCTTCTCGCGTGCGGCGAGCAGCGCGCGAAGCTCGGCGAACGCGTGCGGGTTCTCTCGCATCGGCCGCTGATCACCCTGCGCGACGACGCGGTTCCAGTGATCCTCGGGCGTCGCGTGTAGCCACACGGTGCGGCAACGCGACCGGAGCAGGGCATAGTTCGTGGGGTCGTTGACGATCGAGCCGCCGGTGGCGAGCACGAACATGATGCGACCCGCGAGCAACTGCGCGAGCACCTCGCGCTCGACGCGCCGGTAGTACGCCTCGCCGTGCACCGCGAACACCTCGGAGAGCGGCAGGCCGGCGGCCTCTTCGATCTTCTGATCGAGCTCGACGAATGGCAGGTCCAGCTTCTTCGCGAGCGCCTCTCCGACCGTGGACTTGCCCGCACCGCGCACGCCGAGCAGGGCGAGGGGCCGCGCATCACTCGGGGCATCGGCGGCGGCGAGCAGCGCCGACGGCGTGGTGCCGAGGCTGTGCGCGACCTCGGCGAACCGGCGCAGCGAGATGTTGCCATCCCCGAGCTCGAGCTGGGCGAGGAACCGCTCGGAGACCCCGGAGTGCTCGGCGAGCTGGCGGCGCGACCAGCCCATGCGCTCGCGCTGCGAACGCACCGCCGCGCCGACGGAACCGAGGTAGCTCACGTATGATATATAGTGCATGAACATCTCACGTGACAAGCACTAAATTGCTTGGTACCTGATCGTGATGGAAACCGCCGCCCGTTCCGGACCGACCCAGTTCGAGACGCATCCGAGCCGCTACAAGCACTGGGCCCTCGCGGTCGACGGCGACGTCGCGACCCTGAAGATGCAGGTCGATAGCGATCATCCGCACAAGCCGGGCTACGAGCTCAAGCTCAACTCGTACGACCTCTCGGTCGACATCGAGCTCGCCGATGCGATCCAGCGGCTGCGCTTCGAGCATCCCGGCGTCAAGGCGGTCGTGTTCTCCGCCGATCTGGACCGCGTGTTCTGTTCGGGCGCGAACATCTACATGCTCGGGCTGTCGACGCACAGCTTCAAGGTGAACTTCTGCAAGTTCACCAACGAGACGCGCATCTATCTCGAGGACGCGAGCGCTCATTCCGGACTCGCCTCGCTCGCGGCGTGCAAGGGCACCACCGCCGGTGGTGGCTACGAGCTCGCCCTCGCGTGCGACGAGACCATGCTGGTCGACGACGGCAACTCCGCGGTGTCGTTCCCCGAGACACCGCTCCTCGCGGTGCTCCCGGGCACCGGTGGCCTCACGCGCCTGGTCGACAAGCGCAAGGTTCGCCGCGATCGCGCGGACGTGTTCTGCACGACCGCGGAGGGCATCAAGGGCAAGCGCGCGAAGGACTGGGGCCTCGTCGATCACGTGGTCTCGCGCTCCGCGTGGGACAAGACCGTCGCCGGACGCGCGCAGACCTTGGCCAGCAAGCAGACGGTGATCCGTGGCCCGGCGATCGAGCTGCCCGCGCTCGCGCCGAAGATCGACGACACGTCGATCCGCTATCGCCACGTCACGCTGACGTTCGATCGCGCGGCCCGCACCGGCGAGCTCACCGTGCGCGGTCCCGAGGTGGGCGCGATCGAGCTGTCGTCGGCGAGCACATGGAGCCTCCAGGCGTTCCGCGAGCTCGACGATGCGCTCCTGCACCTGCGCTTCGATCTCTCCGAGATCGGCATGGTCACGGTGCGCACCATCGGCGACCCCAAGCTGGTCGTCCAGCACGACGAGCAGCTCGCCGCGAACCCCAGCGGCCTCGCGCGCGAGATCCGGTTGCTCCAGCGCCGCGTGCTCAAGCGGTACGACAACACCGCGCGCTCGTTCTACGCGGTCGCCGATCGCGCCGACTCGTGCTTCGCCGGCTCGCTGCTCGAGCTCGCGCTCGGTGCTGACCGGTTCTACATGCTGATCGATGGCGCCGGGACGGTCGGCGTCACCGTCTCGGTGGCGAACGCCGGCTTCCACACGATGTCGTCGGGCCTCTCGCGGCTCGACGCGCGGTTCTACGGCAACCCCGAGCTCGCGCGCGCGGTGCTTTCGCGTGGCAAGCAAGGCCCGATCCCGAGCGAGGAGGCCGAGCAGCTCGGCATCGCCACGATCGCCGCCGACGACATCGACTTCGCCGACGAGCTGCGGATCGCCGTCGAGGAGCGCGCCTCGCTGTCGCCCGATGCGCTCACCGGCATGGAGCAATCGCTGCGCTTCGTCGGGCCCGAGACGCTCGAGACCAAGATCTTCGGCCGGCTCTCGGCCTGGCAGAACTGGATCTTCACCCGCGCCAACTCGACCGGCGAGCACGGCGCCCTCACGCTGTACGGCCAGCCCAGCCGGCCGCAGTTTCAGTGGAACAGGACGTAAGCCATGTCGACCGTGATCACCGACGACAAGATCCCGAACAACGTCAACCTCTCGGGCGACAAGCGCCTGCAGCGCGCGCTCGAGGCGTGGCAGCCGAAGTTCATCGACTGGTGGAAGGAGATGGGTCCATCGCCGTGGAACGCGAAGGACATCTATCTCCGCACCGCCGTCTCCGTCGAGACCGAGGGCTGGGCGCACTTCGACTACGTCAAGATGCCGGACTATCGGTGGGGCATCTTCCTCGAGCCCAAGGTCGATCGCGTGCACCACTTCGGCGACAACATGGGGCAGCCCGTGTGGGACGAAGTGCCCGGCGAGTTCCGCAACCTGCTGCGCCGGTTGATCGTCACGCAGGGTGACACCGAGCCCGCGAGCGTCGAGCAGCAGCGCCTCCTCGGCGAGACCGCGCCGTCGCTCTACGATCTGCGCAACCTGTTTCAGGTCAACGTCGAGGAAGGCCGTCACCTGTGGGCGATGGTCTATCTCCTCCACACGTACTTCGGTCGCGATGGCCGCGAGGAGGCGGAAGAGCTGCTGCAGCGCCGCAGTGGCGACGCCGACAAGCCACGGATCCTGGGCGCGTTCAACGAGCCGACCAGCCACTGGCTGTCGTTCTTCATGTTCACGATGTTCACGGATCGCGACGGCAAGTATCAGCTCGCCGCGCTCGACGAGAGTGGCTTCGATCCGCTCGCGCGCACGTGTCGCTTCATGCTCACCGAGGAGGCGCATCACATGTTCGTTGGCGAGACCGGCGTCCAGCGCGTGGTGAAGCGCGCGTGCGAGCTGATCAAGCAGGATCCGAACGGCGATGTTCGCGCGCAAGGCGGCGTCGATCTGCCGACGATCCAGAAGTATCTGAACCTCTGGTACACGCTGTCGCTCGATCTGTTCGGCGGCGAGGTGTCGTCGAACGCGGCCGATGCCTTCGCCGCCGGCCTCAAGGGTCGCTACAAGGAAGCGCGCTACGACGAGCACACGCTGGTCGGCTCGACGTTCGAGATGGACGTGTTCGAGAACGGCAAGGTCGTTCACAAGGACGTCGCGATGCGCAACGCGCTCAACGAGGTGCTGCGCACCGAGTACATCAAGGACTGCCAGCGCGGCGTCGATCGCTGGAACAAGACGATCAAGGACGAGGGCATCGACTTCGAGCTGAAGTTGCCGTCCAACAAGTTCCACCGCCAGATCGGCATGTGGTCGACGCAGGCCTTCACGCCCGACGGTCAGATGATCGATCAGGCCACGTTCGCGGCGCGCCGTGGCGCGTGGCTGCCGAACGACGCCGACGAGACATACATCAAGTCGCTGATGCATCCGGTGTACGAGCGCGGCAGGATGGCGAACTGGATCGCACCGCCGCTCAAGGGGATCAACGGTCTGCCGGGTGACTTCGAGTACGTGAAGCAGCCGTAGCGATCGCGCGCGCTTCGGCGACCTCGACGAGCCGACTGGATCGCGACCGAGACATTCAACGTCGCGAATCGCGATCAGTTCATCGAGCTCGGTCCGCCCGTAGCCGTCGAGTGCTCAGCGCTTCTTGAGCAGATCGCCAAACGTGCCGAGACCCGCGGGATTCTTGGTCGGCATCGCGGCGGCTTCGTTGCCTTCGACCTCCTCGAGCTTCTCCGACGCCAGCGACAACGACAGCCGGCGCTTCTCCGTATCGATGGAGAGCACGACGGCCTCGACGGCCTGACCTTCCGAGACCACTTCCTTCGGGTGGTTGATCCGACGACCGGCGCCGAGCTCGCTGATGTGGACGAGGCCTTCCACCGACGGTGCGATCTCGACGAACGCGCCGAACGGCTGCAGCCGCGTGATCTTGCCCTTCACGCGCTGGCCCTCGTGGAGGCTCTTGGTGACGTCGAACCACGGGTCGTTGCCGAGCGCCTTGAGCGACAACGAGATCCGCTCCGACTTCTCCTTCGGACCCTGCGGCGGCTCGATCTTGAGGATCACAGCCTCGATCTCCTGCCCGAGCACGAGCACGTCCTCGGGCTTCTCGACGCGCGAGTAGCCGAGCTCGCTGATGTGGAGCATGCCCTCGATGCCGCCGATATCGACGAATGCGCCGAACGGCTTGAAGCCGACCACCTTGCCGCGAACGACGAGGCCGATCTGCAGCGTCTTGCGGGTCTCGATGGCGCGGCGCTCCTGCTCCTCTTCGAGCAACGCGCGGCGCGACAGCACGAGGTTGCGCGGCTCGTACCGCGTGATCCGGAACGTCTCTCGCTGACCGACGTAGACCGCGAGATCCTCGACGAAGCGGTTGTCGATCTGCGATGCCGGGCAGAACCCGCGCACGCCTGCGACATCGACGGAGAGGCCGCCCTTGACCACCTCGGTGACCATCCCCTCGACGGGAATGCCGAGGTCATACGCTTGCTGGAGCTCCGCGCTTGCGTGGGCACCGCGGCCGACCTTGACGCGCAACGTCAGCACGCCGCCGGCATCGCCGCCGACGCGCGCCTCGATGGTGTCGCCGATCTGGAACAGCAGCTTGCCTTCGGGGTCGCTGATCTGGCTGCGCTCGAGCGTGCCCTCGGCCTTGCCGCCGATGTCGACGAACACGGTGTCCTTGCCGAGCGAGATGAGCTTGCCGGTGACGACATCGCCGACCTTGGGACGTTTCGTACGCTTCGCACCAACTTCGGATGCGGCGAGCATCGAGGCAAAGTCTTCTTCGTCGTCAGCCATGGGGCTGGGGAACCTACCCGAAATGGCCCCGGCGGTCAGTTCGGAGAGGCGCTGACCTGCGGTGCGCGAGGGGGCTCGGCGACCACCACCGGCGCCGTGGGCGTGAAATCGAGGTCAAGGACCTTGGGGGTCAGGAAGCCGACCTTGCGCATCGCCCAGTCCCAGACCCTGGTCGGCGCGAGCGCGCGGAACACGAAGATGAAGTTCGTGCTGCGCGGCGCGACGTAGCGGGCGGCGGGCCGGCGCGCGTTGACGGAGCGGGAGATCGCCTTCGCGACCACGATCGGGTTCGACGCGAAGCGGTCCGCCAGCTTCGACATCTCCTCGTACTTGCCGAGGGCCCGCGAGTACGGACCGTGCTCCATCGCCTTGAGGTTGCCGACGGCGGTCGCCTCGAAGTTGGTGCGGATCACGCCGGGCTCGATCAGCGAGACGTCGATGCCGAACGGGCGCAGCTCGTAGCGGAGCGCATCCGACAGCGACTCGACGGCGTACTTCGTGGAGTTGTAGACGCCGAAGTAGGGGAGCGTGATGCGGCCGCCCACGCTCGACACGTTGATGATCCGCCCGCCCTTGCGCTCGAGCATGCGCGGGAGGAACGCACGGGTGACGGCCATCAGCCCGAACACGTTGGTCTCGTACTGGCGACGCATCTCGGCGTCGGTGATCTCGGCGCTCGGGCCGAGCACGCCGAAGCCAGCGTTGTTGACCAGCGCGTCGACGCCGTAGCCGTTGGTCAGCGTGGCGACCTCGCGGACCGCGTTCGCGATCGACTCGGCGGAGGTGACGTCGAGGACCAAGGTGTCGACCCTGCCGGTTGCCTCCGCCTTGAGCTTGTCGAGCTCGACGACCTTCCGCCCGGTCGCGATCACGTGGTGACCTTGGGTGGCGAGGAACAGGGCCGATTCGCGGCCAATGCCTGCCGTCGCGCCGGTGATGAGGACGATCTTCGAGGTGATGGACATGGTCAAAGCTCCGTTGGAATGAACGTTCATTCCGTTAAAGGGCAAATAAACACCAAGCGCTAGCTCGGCCGAGTGAAGAAAATCAGGCGCGAACGGCTTCCCAGATGCACTGCTCGGCGAACTTCCAGTCGGCCGACTCGAGCGCCTGGTTGATCGTGCTCCGCTTCGCGTCGCTGCGCGCCCTGGCAGAGCCAGAACGTTCAACCGTGGCTCCGTCCTCGACGCAGCTCCGGATCACGCCGGTGAACGCGCCCATCACGAGCCCCATCAACAGCTGGGGATTGCCGGCCTTGAGCTCGCCACGCCCCTGAGCCTGCGTGACGATGCCGGTGAACAGCGCGAGCATCCGGTTCTCGACCGCGCGGCTCTCGTCGTCGAGATAGCGCGCGTGATGATGCAGCTCGAGGAACACGAACGCGTTGGTGTTCTCGGTCGCGAACTTCGCCATCCGCATCCACAGCTGCCGGAACTGCTCGCGCGTGGTGGCCGCGGGCGGAAACCCGTCGAGGACCACGTTCGCGAAGTGCAGCTTCTGCTGGCGATAGATCGCGTTGACCAGCGCTTCCTTCGAATCGAAGTAGCGATAGATCGTGCCCGCGCCGACCCCGGCCTTGTCCGCGATCTCGGGCACCGCGGTGCCGAAGAAGCCACGCTCGACGAACAGCTCGAGCGCCGCATCGAGGATCGACTCCCGCTTGTCGCTCGGGACCGCGCGCTTCGGAGCCTGCTGGCCCGGCCGGGCTTTGGGCTGCGCTTCGGTCGTCATCTGCGGTGAGGAATGAATATTCATTCCGCGCGCTGACTGCAACGAATTTCTTCGCTTATCTCGGAGCTAACTGGAATCTAAGCCAAAACAGGCCGAGTTCGCGGAACGTTCATTCCGCGAACTCGAGGCACGACCCTCGAACGCGCAAGCAACGGTGGGCCATGGAGGTCGCACGGATGCTCACTTCTTCTGTTCGCGCTCGCCGATCATCCACACGTAGACCGGATGACCGGTCGCCATCGTCGCCTTATCCCGAACACGTGCGACACCACACGCGCGCTGGGGCGGTGCTCTCGCAGTAGCTTGGGGCGCAACCGCAAGTTCAGGTGCTCGAGCAGATACAGCGCGACGACCGTCGCCGGCGAGGTATCGACCTCGAACATGTTGCCTTGGCGGATCTCGACCTTGTCCGCGACCCCTGCCTTCCGAGCATTCTCGCGCGCCTCGCGCACGAGCACGGGGTCGATCTCGATCCCGACACCGCGGGCGCCGAATTCGCGAGCAGCCGTGATGACGATCCCGAGAAGATGGTCGATAGCGGACAGACGACCTGGCGACTCGCACTCAAGCGCTGAATCCCCGCCGATCTTCTGTACGGTTCCGAGTCGAGATCCTCCTCGACGAGAGCGGGACGTTACCGCGATCGTCGTACCACCCGTCATTCCGCGGGCTCGCGTCGCGGGTTACCGCGCCAGCGGCGGCGTCAGCTCCGGCTTCTCCTTGGTGTCGAGCGCCTTGTCGAGGTCGCTCTCGAGGCTCTTCAGGTTGTCCTCGACGTCGGCCTCGAACCTGTCCCAGTTGGTGATCGCGATCGAGTCAACCGCGGTCAGGCGGTTCGAGACCACGTCACGCTTCGTCTTCAGATCCGCGGCGAGCTTCTTCGACACCGGATCGATGCGCGAGCCGAGCGTCGCCACCTTGCCATCGACCGCCGCGAGGCGACCCGCCACCGACGCCTGCAGGCGCGTGCGCGCATCCGCGAGCTTGCGCTCTGCCTCGGTCAGCTGGGTGCCCTGCTTCACGACGTCACGGCCTTCGCCAGCAACCTTGGTTGCTTCGTCCGCCATGTCCTGGTTCGCCTTGACGACGTCACGTGCTTCCTCGCGCACGTCCTCGCGCTTGTCGGCGACATTCTCCTGGGCCTTGCGAACTTCCGTCGCGGCCTTCTCCGACTCGGACTTGTTGCATGCACCGCCAGCGGCGAGTGCGAGTGCCATCAACCAGATCGTCTTCCTCATAGGTCCTCCTGTTTTCTGAGCTGAAGAAATGCAACGCGGGTGCCGCTGCAGAACGCCTGAGCACGCGCTCCGAGGGTCAGCGTCAGGCATCCGTCGTGGCGAGTGGGCACGAGTCCATGTTTGGAGCGCGCCCTGGCACGGATTGTCAGCGCTCGGTTACATGCTCGTCGGAATCGCGACCCTGCGAAGGGTCGCCCACAGCGCGAGGTGATCCGACACGCCTTCGCCGTCGCGAACGAGACCGTGTGCTGGCGACTGGCGATCGTGCGTCCTACCGCGTCGATCGTCGCTTCGACGGAGAACGCTTACCAGTGGTTGCCGCCTTGTGCTCGGGCTGGCGCGGCTGCTTCCGCTTCGGCTTCGATAGACCTTGCCGGAGCTCGGCGGTCTCGCGCGCACCAGACATCGCCCACTGGCAGACCGGGCAGCTCAGCCGATCGTGTTGCTTCGCCGTGCAGTGGGCGCGCCCGAACTCGATCAGCTGCAGGTGCAGCGTGTTCCAGCGCTCCTTCGGAAAGACCTTCATGAGGTCGCGCTCGACCTCCTCGACGTTGCGCGCCCGCGACAGCTGCCAGCGACCGGCGAGGCGATGGATGTGCGTGTCGACGGGAAACAGCGGCGCGCCGAACGCCTGCGAGAGCACGACACATGCGGTCTTGTGACCGACGCCGGGCAGCTCCTCGAGGGCGGCGACGTCGTCTGGAACCTCACCCGCGTGCCGCTTCACCAGCGCGCGCGACATCGCGGCGAGGTTGCGGGCCTTGGTGCCGGCGAGGCCGCAGGTCTTGATGTACTTGCGGATCTCGCGCGGTGTCTTGGTCGCCATCGCGGCTGCGTCGGGAGCGAATGCGAACAGCGCAGGCGTGACCAGGTTCACCCGCGCATCGGTGCACTGCGCCGAGAGCAGGGTCGCGACGAGGAGCTGGTACGGCGTCTCGTGCGAGAGGAACGAGCGGACGTCCGGATAGTGCTGGTCGAGGATGCCGAGGATCTTGGCGGCGCGACCGGCGCGATCTTTGGGGGCCTCAGTCATCGTCGGGATCCGGGCGCTTCGGACCAGCGAGTTTCGCGGTGCCCTGGAGCGTGTCGAACAGCGCCTTGGCGTCGGAGTCACTCGGGTCGGCGAACACCGCGTCCTTGGCCTTCGCGATCGCCTCGGGCTTGCGTCCGACGGTGACCAGATAGCGCGCCTCCTCGACGAACGCACGGGCACGACCGGGCTCGTCGCGTTGCGCGGCGTGGAGATGCTCGAGACCTTCGCTAGCGCGATCGGTCTGGATCAGGATCCGGCCGAGATAGAAGTGCGCGATCTCGGAGTGCGGCTCGATGCCGAGCATGCCGCGGTAGGCCTGTTCGGCCTGCGCGACATCGCCGATTCGGCGCTGCGACCCGCCCCAGAACCGGTAGTAGTCGATCGCGACCGTGGTCGACCGATCGACGGCGAACACGAGCACGAGCCCGACGAGCACGACGAGTGGCGCTGCGGCGGTAGGCCGCTGCTGCTTGATTTGCGAGCGCACCATCGCGATCAGCGCGACGCCGAGCGCGATCAGCGCGAGCGGGAACACGTGTGGGAGGCGACAGAGCAGGGCGATCGGAACACCCGCGAGCACCGCGAGCCCGAGCATCGGCGGCCCAGCGCTGTTGACGATCGCGCGCCCGAGCGCGCCGAGCTTCGCGAAGATCCCGATCTCGGAGGCAGCGCGCCAGATCCGATCCGGGATCACGAGGATGTAGAGCGCGAGCATGTCGTACACGAACAGGCCGATCTCGAAGCCGGTCGCGAGGATGCCGAGGTGAAGCCCGAGCCCGATCGGCGCCGCGAGCTTCCAGGCTGGCCGGAGCCAGACCGCGAACGCGAGGAAGAGCTCGACCACGACGACGGTGATCGCGGCCACCTTGAAGCCGACGGTGCCCAGGATCAGCGAGCGCATGCTGCCGGTGATCTGCGAGTCGAGCGCCGTGCCGTCGAGCCACACCGGATCGAGCTTCGAGACTGCGGCCCACAGATACACGATGCCCATCTCCACGAGGATCAGCCGGATCGCCCACGACCTCACGACGGCCTGGCGCGGTTGCCAGGGGACGAAGCACGAGACCGCGAGCACGAGGGCGATCATGTAGTGGTGCTGGTACGAATCGAGCTGGCTGCCGAAGTACAGCCACGCATAGAGCGCGGTCGCGATCGGCAACACGAAGCGCGTCGCCACGCCGAGGGCGGCTGACGTGAAGAGGAGTGCCAGGGCGACCTGACACGCGCCGTACGCGAGGCGCCCGGCCCCGAGCCCGTCGAGGAACGACAGCTGCGCGACGTTGAAGTCGGTGGCGCCGTAGCGTGGCGCGTGGCGGAGCTGGAGCACGGCGTCGATCGCGAGCAGGCCGAACAGCACAACGCGCGCGGTGCAAAGCTTCGCCCACGGCACCTCGAAGCCGAACCAGAATGCCGGCGCAGGTGCGGGTGTCTCGGGTGCGTGGACGACGCGTGCTTCCGGAACCTCGAAAGATCGCGAGACGGGCGTGCGCCGCTGCGGGTTTCCTCGCTGTGGCCGCTTCTTCTTCGCCATCAGATCTCGTCGGCCAGGCACATGTTGAAGCCGCCGTAGATCGTGGGCTGCGGTTGCCCGAGGTACTGACACGACAGTCGTAATGTGACCTCGGCGCCCACGTTCTTCCTGCACAGCCGCGCGGCCATCTTCTCGACGACGCGAAACCGCCCGCGCTTCGCCGCCTCGAGCCACGCCTCGTGGAACTCGCTCGCCAGCTCGAACCGCTTGCCGTCGATGCGGACGTCGGGCGTGCATTGCGCCATCCGCATCGGCGAGAACATTCGCCATGCGAACCGCTCGTCGTGCGGATCGCGACGACCGAGGTAGTAGTGGAGCGGGATCAACAGCTGGCTGACGACGATCAGGCCGATCAGTCGACCACGCCATGTCGAGAGCAGCGGCCCGAGATGCGGAATGTTCGCCAGCACGGCATCACCACGGTAGCGCGGCTTGCGGCGTCGGGGCAGGCTGCGAAGGGGGCGAATGATAAGTGAGGTCGTCGTCGATCCGCGCGCCAAGCGGGGCAGGTGCCCGGTGGACCAGCTGACCGGCCTCGAGCGAGGCCACGGCCTGGCCGTCGACGTAGAGCACCGCGTTGCCGACGACGGCCGTCACGCGTGGCCCGGGCGACAGCACCCCGACGAGGTTCAGCGGATCGGTCGCCGCGATCTTGCAGACGTCGGGCACGACGTTCGGGTGGCGCACCGCGCGCAGCTCGTCGAGCGCCTCGGGGAGCGCAAACTGCTCGCCGACGAAGCCGTTGACGAACCGACCACCGCGGATCTCGCCGCGCGCCTCGAGGCGACGAAGCGCGACCAGGAGGTCCCGCCAAGGCGGCAGGCACGACTCGCGCGTGATCAGATCGCGGAAGATCACGCCGTAGCGCAGCAGCAGCTGGCGTGCGGTGGCCTCGGCATCGATCTGTTCGGTCGACGTCGGCGGAAGCAGCGACCAGCGACCGGCGGCGGTGGGCAGCGAGCGCAGCGCATGACCGGGCCGGCTGCGATCGTGCGTGCGGACCTTGCGGATCGCGTCCTGCCACTTGCGCACGGGCATGCTCGGCGCAGCGACCGCCGTCGTGCGCTTGTCGAACAGGCTCTTGACCTCACCGCGCTTGCGATCGACCAGCACGCGCAGGCTCGCGAAGCCGTCGGCCGTGGCGAGCCCGGCGCCGACCAGCTCCCACAGCGCATCCTCGATCTCGTCGGGAGGGAGATCGATCGCGGTGCACAGATCCGGCAGGAAGCTCGCGCCGACCTTCGCGAGGTGATCGCGCACGCGCGTGGCGCCATCGCCCAGGGTCGCGGCGTCTGCTTGCTCGATCGCCGCGGCCGCGCGCAGCCACGCCACGTCACGTCGCAACATCAGCGCGAGCGGCGCCGAGCGCGACGGTGCGACGCGCGAGATCACGACGCGCTTCACCGGCTCGGGTGCTCGTGCAGGCGGCGGCGTCGCGCGCACGCGTGCCGTCGCGGCCGCCCACTTCGACGGGAGCTTGACCTCACCGACGCCGTCGATCATGTCGACGCCGACCTGGGCTTCGTCGAGCTCGCCGGCGGTCTTCAGCATCGCGGTCGCCGTCACCAGCGAGGCGATCACCTCGGCGGCGCGGACCGGCACGTGGGGCCCGAGCGCCTTGGTCGCGGCCACGGTGATCTCGCCGCGCGAGGCCCCGGCGAGCCGGGCAGCTTCGGCACCGGCCTCCGCGAGATCGTAGGACTCGCCGAACAGATCGCGCAGCGGTGCGACCAGCTTCTTGTCGACCCGCTTCTCGGGCTTGCCCTTGCGAAGCTTGGGGTCGTTGGTCTCGTCATTCGCGACGTCGGTCTCGTCCTCGACCTCGGCCGCTGCCTTGCGAGGCGACAACCGGCACCACACGAGGTGGCCGGCGAGGCACATCTGATCGAGCCACGACGGATCGTAGTTGCAGAGCCGCGCCGGCAGGATCTCGCGCTCCCACGCACCCGAGGCCGTCTCGAAGCCCTGCAGCTGCTCGATGATCTGCGACAGCCCATCGGCGCCGATCAGCTGGCGATTCTTCGCGACGCGGTGCCAGCGGAACAGGAATCGCTGCAGCGCCGCCGCGCTGACCGGCTCGATCTCCTTGCGCAGCTTCGCGAGCGTCATCCGATGGATCCGCGCGAGCACGCGGCGATTGCACCACTCGACATCGTGGAGCGCGGTGGTCTCGAACGCGTTCGTCATCGCCTCGCGTGACGTCGACATCAGGATCGGCCGACCCGCCGTGAAGCGGCCGCGCAGGATCCCGCCCTCACCCTCGAGCACCAGCACGGCATCGACCACGGCTGCGAGCGCGAGCCCGAGCTCCGCGGCGAGCGCGCGCGTCGAGACCGGCCCGCGATGATCGAGGTGCGCACCCACCAGCTTGGTGATCGCGACCTCGCGGGGCTGATCGTACTTGCCCCACGTCGGCGTCGGGATCATCGGGGCGCACGCGACGTCCTCGCCAAAGCTGACGCGCGCGGCGCCGAGCTTGTCGGTCGCACACCACGCGGCGTGCTCGATGCCCTCGCAAATCCACGTCAGCCGCACCGCGCGTCCCGCAGCCGCGAGCGCCTCGAACCAATCGACCGCGTGGCTCTCCATCGCGATCCCCTGCGCCTCGGGAACCAGCCACAGCCCGAGCAGCGCATCGTGGAGCTCGTCGACATCGCGCACCACCGGCGCGACCTCCTCGATCGCTGCCGCGATCGCAGCCTCGTCGAGCGCCCCGATCTGATCGTCGTTCGCCGCGCTCGTCATCGCCGGCAGCCCACGACGCAGGGTCACGGCACGCGTCCGCCGCTCCTCGAGTGGTGCGTCATCGAGGTACGCGTACGGGTTCGCGTTGATCATCTCGTGCGAGAGCGGGCTCGGCTCGACGGTGTCGCGGGCGACGATCCGGATCTCGCCACGCTCCAGCTTGTCGACGAGCTCCTGGTAGCCCTCGACATCCATCGCCTCGACCAGGCAATCGCGGATGGTCTCGAACACCAGCGGGTGATCCGGAATCTCGCGATCGCCGGGCATGCCGGGCAGCGAGCCGGGCAGGTTCTCCGGGCACGCCTGCGCCTGCGGGAACACCACGCTGAGCGTGTCGGCCGCGCGCATCCTGATCAGGTGCGGCGGGATCTTCTTGCCGGCCCTGCGGCGCAGCACGACCAGCGAGCGCGTGACGTTCCATCGCCACCGGATCTCGAACATCGGGCGATCGAGCAGCGCCTGGATCAGCGTGTCCTTCGCCGACTTCGAGCGCACGAAGCCGAACACGGTCTCGAGCGCGAAGCTATGCGGCTGACCGAGCGAGATCACGATGCCGTCATCCGTCGCGGCCGCCTGGAGCTCGAAGTCGAACGTGCGGCAGAACTTCTTGCGCAGCGCGAGCCCCCACGCGCGATTGATCCGACCGCCGAGCGGCGCGTGGATCACCAGCTGCATGCCGCCGGCCTCGTCGAAGAACCGCTCCGCGACCAGCACGTCGTTGCGCGGCAACACGCCGAGGGCGAGGCGACCGGCGACCAGGTACGCGACCAGCTGCGACGCCGCGCGCGGAGACATCGACGTCTCGTCGACCAGCCACTTGGCGACCACCTCGATGTCGTCACGATCGAGCCGCCCGTCGACCTCGCGTCGCAGATCGCTGACCTCGTCGGACAGCTCGCGCGTGCGCGCCGGGCCTTCGCCGACCCAGAACGGGATCGTCGGCGGCTGGCCGTGCGCATCCTCGACCAGCACGCGCCCGGCC
>Ga0105049_10002743_pt1 | contig 20849 bp, 18 predicted proteins | sample MAT06_FD_78087 | JGI IMG/M metagenome (GOLD analysis project Ga0105049, IMG submission 78087) | Freshwater microbial communities from Lake Fryxell liftoff mats and glacier meltwater in Antarctica - MAT-06 | ecosystem: Environmental > Aquatic > Freshwater > Ice > Liftoff microbial mat | place...
CTGCGTCATCCGGCGGATTATCTGCGGCAGGTTTTTCCGTTGGCGTGGTCTTCGGCGGTTTCGAACCAGTGGGCGATTTTTTTGCGCGGGCGGCGGCGGCTGCAGCGAATTTCTCTGGCGTCGTTGCGGCGGTTGGCTCGGGGCTTGCTGAGGTATCAGACGACGCATCCGCCACTACGGCCGATTGATTGGTGTCGGTCGGTGCGGCGGAAGGCGCGGGTGCCGCAGAAGCTGCCGCAGGTGCAGTCTGGGCTTTAGGTTTTTTCGTCGGACTGGCTTTCGTCTGATCGGTGGTGGGCGCAGCCGCGGCCATGGGGTTCGCTGGCGCTCCTGCTTCTGCACCGGGCGCAATCACGGCGGGTGCTGCTGGGGTCGCGTACGGGGTGGCGGAATTTTTAACTTTCGCGGGCTGGTTTGATTTTTTCCCGCTAGTGACGAGGGCTGCGGCGGCGTTGGGGGATTCGTCTGCTCCGGCGCCAGGCGCCGCCGTGGCCGATGATTCTTCGGGCGAGGCTGAAGGGGCATTAGGTACGGTCGTTGGGGAGTTTTTGTTCTTTGCCGTACTCGTGGAAAATGGGGGTGCGGTATTTTCCGCTGCGCTCGATTGGTCGCTTTCATCGGGTGCGGAATCGGGCGTGGTCTCACTTGGTGGCGACCCCTTGTCCGCTGGCTTCGTGCTATTGGTGGGTTTGACGGCAGGAGCCGCCGATTTGTCGGTAGGCTTGGGCTGTTCTTGCGGCGCGCCGGGGAGTTTTGTCTTAACGGTCGGGTCGGTGCTGGTCGGCTCCGTCTCTGCCGCAGAGGAAGATGACCGTGCGGTCTCGGGAGATCGCGATAGAGTGGGGCTCAGGGCGCTGCTGGTTTTATCCGGAGTCTGCGTCAGTGGGGTCGTTATTTTCGGTTTCGTGGTCGTTTCAGGAGGAGGCGTCCACGTTCCTTCATCGCTAATCTTGCGAGTTTCTCTCGAGGTATTGTTGACGTCATTGATCGCCAGTTTTCCGGTCGCCGTCTGCCAGCCGACTGACGTTTTTATTGCCGCCACAGGCTTGGGTGCCGGACGAGCTGCGCGCCAGACGCAACTGCCAATCAGCAAAAGGAGCAGCAGTAATCCGGGGACGTAAAATTCACGACGTTGGTACCAAGGACGGGGTTTTTCTTTCGCCGCGGGAGAAATTTCCGCCGAGTCAGTGCTGCGGCGCAACGTCAGGCTCGTGATCGCTTCGTGATCCATCGTCACCGCCAGTCCGGTGGGCGAGAAATCAGTGGGCTCCGTCACGCGCACGCGGTAAGTGCCGGGGGGAACGTTCGGGAAATGAAAACTGCCATCACTGCCGGTTTTGGTCTGAGCGACGCTGCTCCCCTTCGCGAGTTCGAGGACGACGTTGGCCCCGACCAACCGTTCCTCGCCGGCGAACACCGTGCCGCTGATCGCTTCATTTTGCGCATCGAGCGATTGAGGCTCAGCGGCGTCGGAGGCGCCCCAGCTATGCAGCATCAGCCCCGTTTCCGTCCGGCAGATAAAGCGTGTCAGGGCCGCCTCTCGCTGCGCCATCAGCTCCTCGATCATTTCATTCACGGCTTCTTGGACTTGTCTTTCCAGGGTCGCGCCTCCTCGGCCCGAAGCATCGACATCGCGGTCTCTTTGGGAAAACGTGAGGGCGAGCAAACGGTTCGCTTCCGTCAAGCGCCGGCGAATTTCGGCCAGCTCAGAGGCAGTCACCGGGCGGGATTCGGAGGCTTCGCGCCAGGACCAAGCCACGTTCCCGCTGTCGGGTCGGCGTTGTGGCGTGATCAGCAACGCTCGAAAATGGGCGGAGAAAAGATGCCAAAACTGGTGGATTGTCCGTGAGCCGATCCGGAAGTTGACGGCCTGGCCTTCGATTTCCGCGACCATTCGACGCATGATGGGGGCCGCACTCATGACGATATTTAGCGGGGCTCGAAGCTGCCCGGAGTTTCTGAGAGCAGGGTGACAAGTCGCCAGCGATAGGTCTGGCCCGGTGCGAGGGTGGAGGAAATCTTGCGGGTCAACTCCGGTGAGGCCGCATCCGAGAGCGCTGTCTGCGCGATCACATAATCACCCCCCGGCAAATTGATCGTGAGCGTGGCGCGGACCGGCACGTGGGCGTCGCGGACCGATTCGCCGGAAGGCCGGTTGATGGCGAGGTGCCACACGTAGTCAGTCTGGTTGATAATCACCAAGTGCGCCGGTGGCGGTGGCGCGGGCAGAGTCGGTGTCGGGGTGGCGCAACCAGCCAGTAACCAGCAGCACGTCACTATCGCCCAAAATCTTCGGGTTAGCGCCGCAGTTTGCAGGAGCTGTGAGAATGAAGCAATGCGCCCGGTAGCCACGACTCCACGACATCGTCATCTGTCCGTCCTGTCCAGTCTGCAACGGCGGAGGGGTTTGTTCCTGATCGAGGCATGAAAAGGACAGCCGCTGTTTTTTCGAAGCACGGTGGAAGGCTTTCTGCCCCGACAGATTGCGTCCGAGAAATACTTTTTTTGAAAAGGTCTTGTAGAGGCGAGCCCGCAACGCCAATTCAGGGAACGGCCCCACGCCATTCTCCTCCTCGCTTACATGAACGAAGACCTCCTCAAAGCCATCCACCAAGAACTCGTGGCGATCCGCCAACTCCTCGCCGAGGGCAAATCCGCCGCGTCGGCGCGCAGCACGCCGGCCCGGACCAGCACGAGCGCCAGTGCGCCGACCTCTTCGTACAGCGGCGGCGGCGACGCGCCGATTCCTCAGCCCACGGAAATCGTGCCCAACGCGGGCGAGGTGCAGGTGCATTTCGGAAAAAATAACGGCGTGGCTCTCTCGAAACTGGGCGAGCGTTCCCTCTCGTGGTACGCGCAGGAACAGGCCCCGCGGCTCGACAGCACGGGCAATCCCTATCCCGCCCGCCCGCAGGAAATCACTCTCCGCAACGCCGCCCGCACGCTCTGGCACCAGAACAAAGGCACCCTCGGCGCACCCGGTGCGACGATCCCACTCCCGACCGAAGCCTTCGCGGAACCCGCCGCCGCGCATCCGTCAGACGAAGAAGCGTTGCCGTTCTGAGCAGGGATTGCCCGGTCGCGCCCGGCGACGACCCGGCGTTTTAAAATCCACAGCGGCTGATGATGCGACTACGCGTTCTTTAAAGACGCGTGCATTGAAGAGGGCTGGCCGTGTTTTGTTTGTCTGAGCCTAAATTCGACAATACCCGAGAGACACGAATTGCACCGATTGACACGGATGAAGGAGATGCCGAAACACCACCCCTGATTGAGCTTCACCCGCAAGGTGAAACCACGGGTTGCTGCAACTCATTTTCCTCCGTGCTAATCCGTGAAATCAGGGTCTCTCATTGAGGAAAAATCCCGCAGAATCCGCCGGCTGGATCCGGCCTAGGCCGGCGGGCTGTAGCCCTTGTCGCCGCCGAGGGTCTGGTAGCGACGCCAGACTATGAAAAAAATGATGGCCCCGAGCAGGGCGACGCCACTGCCGAGATACATTGAGTGTCGGTAGACGCGTCCGGTGGAATCCAGGAAGGCACCAAGCATCGGGGGGATGGTTATGAAGCCGATGGAGGCGACCAGCCCGGCAGCGGAAAAAAACTGGGCAAACTTGGCGCGGGGGTAGAGCCGCTGGCCCAGCGAGGCGGTGCCCGTGTAGAAGATGCCGCTTATAATTGCATGGGTCACAAACGCGATGGAGAAAAGCGCTGGCGTGGTGGCCACCGAGCCGCCCCACAACATCGTCGCAGCATAGGCTGCCAAGGAGACAACCCCGAGGCGGATCGGATGATATTTGTCCGCGAGCGAGCCCAAGGGGTAGGAAATCACCAGAGAGACGCAAAAGCTGATGACGAGCAGCTTGCCATACTGGTCCATGTTCATGCCTAGGCTCTTTGCATAAAAGACACTGAAGCTGTTGACCGGGGCGAAGGCGATATTGCCAAAGGTGTAGGCCATAAACACCCAGCGGTAGTAAGGATGCGTGTAACATTCCTTGAAGTAAGCCTTCACGGGATCGAGCACCCGGCGGCTCACGGTGAGAGTCGGGCCGGGCGGCGGAGGGGGCGGATACTCGCCCTCTTTCACCCTGAAACACATCATAGTGAAGCCGACCCCGAAGAGGACCCCCAGACCGAGGCACATCGCGACGTAGTGACTCTCGGAATAACCGATGAGCCAGAAGTTAAAAACGATCCCGGCGAACAGACTGACCGCCCGGAACAGGCCAAAAAAGCGACCGATCACTGCCGAGGGGACGACGTCGTTGATGAGTCCGTAGAAGATCGCCTGAACGATGGTCTGAAAAATCTCAAAGGTCGTCCAAAAGAACCCAAAGGCCAGCAGGCGGCAGGTAACCTGCCCCGGTGAGCTGGCGCCGAGTGCGGTGTTGAACCAGTCGCCAATGAACCCGCTGCCGGCCAGGCCGAACATCGACAACGCGACGAATGGGGTGCAGACAATCATGTAGGGGATGCGGCGACCCCGGGGCCCCCGGTGGTTGTCGGACTTGACGCTGATGATGGGGCCCAGAATCAGGCCGATGGCGGCCGGCACGGAGCCGACTAGGAGACCGACCAAAAAATCACTGGCCCCAAACTGGCGGAGCATGAGCTGGCCGACGGGCACGACGGCGCGTTCCTTCATCCACCACGCAAAGTCGCCCCAGAGGAGCCAGAGGAAAAGGGTGACGAGGCCGGCGCTGGTGTAGGTGAGAGTGCCGACGTGCCAGAGTTTCTTTGGCGTGTCAACTTGGGCGGGGGATGGGGATGGGGCTGGGGGCGGGGTTTGAGAGGACATCAGTTCCCGGGACCAAGAAGAAATGGAGGCGGCAATGCAACAGTGAAGCGTCGGCGGCGGCACATCACGCACGGCTGATTCATTCAAATTCCTCCGAGACCTCCTAAGGGGGGCGTCTGGCTGCAGATGCCCGAGCGAGGTCGGAGACGCGCGTGCCCGGTCTGTGCAAGACGCAGGCCCTGCTAAACAACGGTCCTTGGCGGGGCAACCGAGAATTCCCTCTTGGGCGCGTCGAGAATGAATCAGCCTCAGACCTCCTGACCCCGAGGAATGAGGATGAGCTCAACTCCGTCGCGAATTAGGATAAAATACATTCAACGCGGAGAGCGCAGAGAGCGCGGAGCCTGACGTGATGGGGAAGTGGCACGGGTCTCCCGACCCGTGGGTATGGTTTTGCTACGTGCGTGTAGCCTCGTTTGAGGGCGCAGCCCGAAAACGGGGCTACAGGACACCGCGCTTTCGCCTGCGGCTCAAACGCGGCTACACTCCGGCACCCAGCGCGCCCGGAGGTCGCGCTCCACCTCTACACAGTTCATCCGGGGGTCAGCGAAAGGGGTCGGGCTTGGTGGTTTGTTGTGACAGAGTGCGCTTTCGATGTCGGCACGTGTTTAGGCCAGGGCGAGTCTTTCCTTGGCGAGGTCGGAGAGGGTCTTGCCTTGTTTGCGGGCGGTGGCGCGGAGGCTGCGCACTGTCTTGGGGTAAGACGGGAGCCGCACGGGCTGGCGGCCGGAGGTTTACGGCCGGCCCCATTGCGGACTCCGGCCCAGCTTGGGGCGCGCGCCTTGACCTTGCTCAGGTCGGGCAGCGGTGTGCCATTGAGGCTGGTGAGGTTGGCTTGATAGCCCTCGGCGTCAAAGACCGGGGTTTTAGAGAATTTGGTTTTTCCAGTGGTTTTCATCATAGTCGTGTCCTTCCCTCCAGTAGGCGGCGCCGATGAGGCGGATGATGCCGTTGGGCCGATGGGTGTAACGCACGTGGAGGATGCGCGCGTCCACTTTGCCGCCGCAGTTGTTGGCGCAAGCTGGCTTCGCGGGAGCTTGGCCCTCCGGAGGAATGGCCATACCGTCGTTACCGGACAGGCGGGGGGGGCGGCGGCTCGCCCTGCAGTTGCGCGGCGAGCACGCAACCTACGGGTGGCAGGCGTGGCTTAGACCAAGAGCAGGGCCGGTGATTCGAGTAAATGCTTGAGCGCGCCTAGGAATTGGGCACCGACGGCGCCGTCGAATACGCGGTGGTCGCAGCTGAGTGTCATCGTGAGCGTTTGGCCGGCGACGATTTGGCCGTTCTTCACGACGGCCTTCGCGACGGTGGTGCCGACGGCGAGGATCGCGGCGTTGGGCGGGTTGATGATGGCGGTGAACTTCGGGATGCCCATCATGCCGAGATTGGAAACGCAGAAGGTGCCGCCGGTGTATTCCGCGGGGGCGAGTTTCTTGTCCTTGGCTTTTTTGCCGAGGGCTTTCACTTCGGTGCTGATCTGGAAAATGGATTTCAGATGGGCGTCGCGCACGACTGGGGTGATGAGGCCGTCTTCGAGGGCGACGGCGAAGGCGACGTGGGCTGCGCCGTGAGCTTGGATGGCAACGGGTGCGGTACCAGTGGCCGCAACCCATGAGCAGTTGACGGTGGGGACGCGGCGGAGGGCTTCGGCGCTGGCCTTGAGGATGAAATCGTTGACGGAGAGTTTGACGCCTTCTTTTTCCAAGCCGGTGTTGAGCTGGGCGCGGATGGCGAGCAGCGGCTCGGCGTCGATCTCGATGTCGAGATAGACGTACGGAATCGTGGTGGTGGATTCGACCATGCGCTTGGCGATGACGCCGCGCATTGTGGAGACGGGGGCGAGGCGGTCTTCTTGGATGGGACCTTTATTTGCGGTCGTGCCGCCCGCAAACCGGGACGGGGGCGCCCCGGCTCCAGTAGAGGCAGCGGCGGACTTGAGGAGAGCGGGATTGGCGGCGGCGGCGAGGACATCGGCTTTGACGATGCGGCCGTGTGGGCCGGTGCCGGTGATGCGGGTGGCGTCGATTTTTTGGTCGGCGGCCATTTTCTTGGCGAGAGGGGAGATGTGGAGGCGATCTGCGGAAAGCTGAGAGCTGAGAGCTGAGGGTTGAGCGCCAGCAACCGGAGCTGGTGCGGCGGGCTTGGCTTCGGTCGAACTTGGCCAGCCATTCGATGCGGATGCCTCGCGGGGTGAGGGTACCCCGGCCACAGGGGGCGCAACTGGGGTTGGCATGGCCTCGGTTTTCGGTCCTCCGTTCTCTGTCTTCGGAGTCGGGGCGGGTGCAGCGGGTGCTTCAACGGTTTCGCCGGGTTTGCCGAGGGCGCAGAGGGCGGCACCGACGGCGATCTGGGAACCGGCGGGGGCGAAAATCTTAATGAGGGTGCCGTCGAAGAAGGACTCGAGCTCCATCGTGGCTTTGTCGGTTTCGACTTCGGCGAGCATGTCACCGGCTTTCACGGCGTCGCCTTCTTTGCGGAGCCATTTGATCAGCGTACCGACCGTCATGGTGTCGCTGAGTTTGGGCATTTCGATGATTTGGGACATTTTGAGGAGGGAGTGGGAAGCGAGGAGGGAGGAGTGAGGAACTGGCTGGAATCGAGGAGCGAGAAGCGCGATGTGAGAATTGATGCAATTGGGTTAAAAACGGAACGACCGCAAGTGGGTGGTCAGTTTTCCTCTGCTCGATTCCCGCTTCTCGCTTCTGGATTCTTTATTATTTCAAAGTATCCAGGGCGGCTTGGTAGATGCTTTCGACGGTGGGGAGCTGGAGTTTTTCGATGGGCGGCGAGTAGATCGCGGGGGCATCGATGGAGTTGAGGCGCTTGACCGGGCCGTCGAGGTGATCGAAGGCTTTTTCCTGGATGAGGCAGGCGACCATGGCTCCGACGGAACAGAAGGGTTTGGCTTCCTCGACGTAAAGGGCGCGGTTGGTTTTCCGGACGGAGGCGAGAATCGTCTCTTCGTCGAGCGGACGAATGGAGCGGAGATCGACAACTTCGGCGTGGATGCCGTGCTTTTCTTTGAGGAGATCGGCGGACTTGAGGGCGAGTTGGATCGTGCGGCCGTGGCCGATGATGGAAATATCTTTGCCGTGGCGGATGACTTTGGCGGAACCGAGCGGAACGAGATGTTCGCCGTCGGGAACTTCGCCGCTCTCGCCGTAGAGGAGCGTGTTTTCGAGGAAGATAACGGGGTCGTTGTCGCGGATGGCGGACTTGAGCAGGCCCTTGGCATCGGCGGGCGTGGAGGGCACCACGACTTTTACGCCGGGGTGATACGCGGCGATGGACTCGGGCGTGTGGGAGTGGGTGGCACCGACGTTGGTGCCGCCGTTGGCGGGGCCGCGGAGAACGATCGGGCAGTTGATCAGACCGCCGGACATGTAGCGGACGTTGGCGGCGTTGTTGAAGATCTGGTCGAACGCGACGGAGTAGAAGCTGAAGAACATCAGCTCCATGACGGGGCGGACGCCGAGCATTGAGGCACCGAGGCCCATGCCGATGAAGCCGGCTTCGCTGATGGGGGTGTCGACGATGCGCTTCGGGCCGAACTTGGCGAGGAGGCCTTCGGTGATCTTGTAGGCGCCGTTGAACTGGGCGACTTCTTCGCCCATGATGACGACGTTGGGATCGCGTTCGAGTTCCTCGGCCATGGCGTGCCGGAGGGCTTCGCGGTAAGTGATGATGGGCATGTGGGCTGAAAAGTTGAGAGTTGAGAGCTGAGAGCCAGAAGGGCTGAAAAGTAGCGAGTAGCGGGTAGTGAGTAGGGCCCCAGCTTTAGTTGAAGAAGAGCGTGCCTTGGGATTTGCGGTCGGCGGGATTATCGGCCTCCCAATAAACGTCTTTCTGGATGTCCTCGACGGTGGGATACGGGCTGGCTTCGGCGAATTGGGCGGAGGTCTCGGCCTCGGCGCGGGCGGACTCGTCGATCTTGGCGATGATTTCGTCGGTGAGAACTTTTTCGGCGAGCAAAGATTTTTGGAACACCATGATCGGATCCTTGGTGCTTTTGTATACCTCGATTTCGTTTTTGTGGCGGTAAGTGGTGTCGGGATCGGCGACGGAATGGCCGCGGTAACGGTAGGTGCGGATCTCGAGGATGCTGGGGAGGTTTTTTTCGTGGGCGAGCTTGAGGGCGTGGCCGACTTTATCGCGGACTTCGAGGATGTCGTGGCCGTTTTCCACGATGTCCCACGCCATGCCGTAACCTTCGGCGCGCTGGGCGAGGCTCGGGCCGGCGGAGGAACGCTCCTGCGAGGTGCCCATCGAGTAACCGTTGTTCTCGACGATGAAGACGACCGGGAGCGACCAGAGTGCCGCGAGATTATAGGATTCGTGGACGGCGCCTTGGTTGACGGCTCCATCGCCCATGAACGCCATGCAGGCGCCTTTGCGTCCGAGGTATTTCAAGCCGTAGGCGAGACCGACGCCGAGGGGGATCTGGCCGCCGACGATGCCGTGGCCGCCCCAGAAATTGCGCGAGGGATCGAAATAATGCATCGAGCCGCCCTTGCCCTTGGAGCAACCGGTGTACTTGCCGTAGTTTTCCGCCATCATCTCGTTCATGCCCATGCCGACGGCGAGACCGTGGCCGTGATCGCGGTAGGCGGTGATGATATGATCATCGTCGCCCATGACGGAAACGCAGCCGACCGCGACGGATTCCTGGCCGATGTAGAGATGGAGAAACCCGCCGATCTTGCCCTGCTGGTAACTGCGCAGGCAGCGTTCCTCAAAGCGGCGGATGCGCATCATGTCGCGGTAGAGATCGATCAACTCATCGTGGCCCAAGCGGGCGTTGATGTGGGCCTGCCGGGCATTGTAGCTGGCGGCTTCTTCGGATTTCTTGGCGGCGGAGAGTTTCTTGCTCACAGTAATTGTTTTAAGTTCAAAATGATTTCGTGGCGCTGAAATTCCGTGATCCGAAGAAACACCCGAAATGACAAGAGAAACTTTTGAACTGAGGCATGATTTGACTGGAAGGCACGCCGGAGAAGTTACTTTTATCTTTTACTAACAATACTTAACGCCAAGTAATCCTTTAGTCAGGCTTCGTGATTTGTTCGATCGTGATTTTGATCGGCGAGGTGGCGCAATCCGCCCGCAACGCCACGAACCCATCGCGATATTGGTCGAAGATCGGCCAGAGCGCGGCCTGATCGGTTTCGGGAATCGGGATGGTTTTGATTTTTTCGCGGCTGAAAAAAGCGAAACTGCCTTCCTTGATGTCGGGGGGGAGTTGCTCGATGGGCGTCTTGCAGCGGAAGAGAAACATCAGCCAGTGGGTGTCGCCGTGGTAGGCTTTTTCCGCGACCATGGCGAACAGATGCATCTCGTCGGTCCGCACGCGCAGACCGGTCTCCTCTGCGGTTTCGCGCACGGCGCATTCGAAGGGCGATTCGCCGGTGGTCATCTCAAGTTTGCCGCCGATGGGTGTCCACACCCCGAGGTTCGGTTGCTTGGCGCGCAGCATGAGTAACTGCTCGCCGGCGCGGTTTTCAATGAAGACGAGGACACTGACTTTGTACGGTAATACGGAGGACATGCGAAATAGAGCGTGACCTTTACCCAAAGTCCGGCAAACAAATCTTCCGACGGGCCGCACATACATGCGACCCGTTTTTCTTTTTCCCCGCGCCACGATCATTGATTGCGGGGCCAGCCGGACCACGATGGCCGTGTTCAGCGGCGGACGCACCGGGCTGATGCGGTTGGAGCGTTTTGCCACGGAGACGCACGCGAGCGAGCCCGGATCAGAAGGACGCTGGCTGGAAAAAACATCTGATGCGCTGCACGCGTTACGCGCGAAGATCGAGCCGGCGGGACCGGTGACGGTGGTGCTGCCACCGCAGGTGACGTTGATGAAGCAGTTCAGCACGCCGCGGGTCAAAGCGGCGAAGCGCGATAAAATTATCAACTTCGAGAGTCAGCAGAGCATTCCGTATCCGTTGGCCGATGTCGTGTGGGATCGGTTGATCGCGAGCGAATCGGCGTTGGCGTTCAATGTGCTGCTCTGCGCCGCGAAGCGAGAGGCGATCGAGCCACTCTGCGCGGCGCTCGCGGCAGCGGGCCTGACGCCGACGGTGTTGCGGCCCTCGGTGCAGGCGCTCGTGAGCGGATTTCGCGAAACTCAGGCGCGGCAGGATTCGGCGGTGCCCACATTGCTCATCAATCTTGGGGCGCGTTCAACGACGCTCGTTTTGCTGGAGAAGACTGGGTTTCAAGCACGGTCATTGGCGCTGGCTGGCGCGGGGGAAGGTGCACCGGCGGGGCAGTTGCTCGCGAACCGGCTGGTGCAGGAAATCACGCGCACATTGGTGCATTTCCATCAGCCGAGCGCGGGCGAGAGTTCGCTGCGGGTGATGCTCACCGGTGGCGGTGCGCGTCTGCCGGGATTGGCTGCCAGGCTCGCGACGCAGTTGGCGGTGCCGGTGATCTTATTCGATGCGCTCAGCGCGATCGAGTTCGGGAGCGAGGCGGCTGAATTCAAGCGGGACGAACATCAGTCCACCTTCGCGGAAGTGGTGGGCGCGGCGGCGCTGCAACTGAGAACGAAGCAGGCCGGTCTCAATCTGCTGCCGCTGCAGCTCCGCCAGCAAGCGGGGCGGCGGCGGCTGCGTCCTTGGCTGGCGGTGGCGGCGGGTCTGGCGGTGGCGGCGCTGGTCCCGCAGATCGCCCACCAGCGTGGGGCCAGCGCCAGCGCGTATCAGCAAAACACGGCGCTGGAACATGAGCTGCGGCCGTTGCGGATTGAGGCCGCCCGTAATTTGGAAAAGCGGCAACGGCTCACGGAGATGCAGCTCCAGCAAGAGGCGGGGCGCAAAATCACCGCAGCCCAAACAGGGTGGGGGCGTTTTCTCGGTGAGATGCAGGAACGGTTTCACGAATGCGGCGAGGTTTGGTTGGAGCGAATGCAAGAGCTGGCGCCGGCTAATGAAAATGCGGTGGCGAAAGGTTCGGTGGAGTTGCCGAGGCGGATTGCTTTCTCCGGGGTGATGCGGAGCAAGATCGGCGAGGATTCATTCAGGCGGGTGAGAAGCTTGTTGGAAAACATCGCTACCGTACCGGCCATTGCGGCGGTCGAAGGCGAGCGCTTGGTGCCGGGAGAGACTGGTTTGCTGCGTTTTGATTTTGTCGTGGTGCTTAAGGAAAGCGCGCCACTTTAACCATGAACGCGATCAAACGACATCCGCTCTTTACCGCCTGGGTCGCGCTCTGCGGGGTGCTTTTGATCTTCGGATTAGGATGGTTGATCCGCTTAAAGCAAAGTGCCCGTCATGAACTGGCGAGCTTGGCGAAGAAACAGCAACAACGGGTGCAACTGATCGCGGACGCGCAATCAGCCGCATCAATCAAAGCGCTCGTGCTACCGGAGCGGCGGGTCGTGGCGGTCGCGCCGGTGAGCGAGGCGCAGGGACCGCGCAAACCGCTCGATGCGTTCATCGCGATCGCTGCCGGGCAGGAGGAAATGCGCCGACTGGCCGCGAGCGAGGCGGTCGCGTTGTTGCCGGATGAAGCGTTCGGATTCGCCGCGTACGCGCACGAAGGGCCGCGGGAAAAGGATCTCGTCGCGGTGCTGGCGCAGTTCGCGCTGACGCGTCTGGTGGTGGAAAAACTTTTTGCGGCACATCCCGAAAAATTGTTCGCGATCCGCCGTGAGTCGTTGCGCGGGGGAGAGCGGGAGAGGGGACGCGAGGCGGCGGATGATTTCTTTGTCTTCGATCAGAGGGGCGGTCGGGGGAGCGAGGGCCGGGCGGTGCAAATCGAGTTCACTGGGCAGACGCCCGTGCTACGGGCATTATTGAATTCGCTGGCGAGTGCCACCGAGCCGTTGGTGGTGCGGGGAGTGGAGGTGGAGCCCGTGCGCGCAGACCCGAAGTGGCCCGGGCCTCGTTCGAAATTTTCGGTGCTCGTGCAATTGGCGAATCACGGGGGAGATCGGGCGGCCGCCGGGAAAATCGCGACACGGTGGACGGCTCCGCGCGAAAGCGGTGATTTGTTTAACGCGCCGGACCTAGAGCGTTCGCGGCAGAAAATCGAAAGCGTGGTGGCGGATAATGGCTGCGAATTGCTCGCCGTGAAACGGGAGCCGTATCGTTTGCAGTTAGTCGGTTATTTTGGGACACCGGGGAGTTTTACGGCGACGTTTATCAGTCCGGGCGCGCCGGAAACTTTTCACGCGCGGGAAGGTCAGCGTCTTGCATCGCTCGAACTGACGATTAAAAGTTTTTCGCTGCAGCGGAGCGGCCCCGGCTGCGAGTTGACGGCGTATGCGCAAATTTGGGATGAGCGAAAGCAGGAGCTGGTCATGTTGTTCGCTCACGAGCTGCGGTTGACCGAGTTGTCGCTGGCCGTTTTGCGATTCGGGCCGCCTCCGGGCCGTTCGCGAGAATGCCGGATCGGTGATACGTTTCTGGACGGCGCGGCCACCTGCCGCATCGAGCGCATCCAGCTCGAGCCGGCGGAGGTCGTGATTGTGCGGGAGCGGCCCGGCCAAGCGAAACCCGAGCGCCTGTTCCTGAAGCCCGGCACTCCCGCTTCCCTAAAACTTTCTTCAGTCTACCCCAGCCAATAACTCCCGATGAATGCAAACTACCCCACGGCATTTCTGCCCTTGTTCAGCTATGTTCTCTGCGTCCTCTCCGTCATATTCCAATCCGCCCACGCCGCTCCCACCGATCCGGATGTGCCCGCACTTCTTCGCAGCGGCCGCAGCCAATATCTGGCCAGCGAACCCGGGGCCGCCGCGCAGACATTCGCGCGCGTGCTCGAGTTGGAACCGGCGAATGCCGTCGCGCAGGATTTTCTGCGGCGCATCGCGGCGGGCACCATCGATGGCAATCGTGATCGGGTACAAACCACCGCGCAGATGCTGAATGAAGTCGGGCGCGGTTGGCAGCGCTCAGGCGAAACACCGGCTGCGGCCAGCGACATCGCGAGTGAGCTCGCGCCCACGCCTTTGTCGGTGAAGCTCGATGCCATCGTGGTGCCGAGTGTAAATTTTAGCGGATTGGAACTGGGCCGCGTCGTGAACACGTTGAGCGCGATTGCCGAGGAGTTTGATCAGACTGGGTTGGGTCCGAAAGGGGCGAACTTTGTGCTGATCGATCCGGCTAATACGAATCCATTGGTGACGATCTCGTTGAAAAACATGTCGCTGCGCCGTGTGTTGGAGCTGATTATGAATTCGGTCGGTTATCGATTCGAGGTGCTGGCGGATGTGGTGATCGTGCGACCCGGAGGTGGCAAGGCGGACTTGGACATGGAATTTTTTCCGGTGTCGAGCTCGACGGTGTTGCGCCTGACGGGCGGCCGCCGGGCGGTTTCGGCGAGCGCCGGGGATCCGCTGGCGGGCAGGCGGCAGAATTCAGAAAAGACGGCGACGGGCAGCGACGGTGCGGAGATTAAAAACTTTCTCCAGTTGGCGGGCGTCGACTTCGACAGCGAGCCGGGTTGCACGATGGCGTTTGATGGTTCGCAACTGATCGTCACGCAGACGCGGCGCAATCTGGAGCGCATCCGGAATATTCTGATCCGCTACAGTGAGGTGCGGCAGGTGGAGATTGAAGCGCGCTTCATGGAAGTGCAGGACGGCGCGCTCGAGGAACTGGGCGTCAATTGGAGTGTGGCCACCAGTCCCACGCAGGTGAATGCCGGGGCGCAGGCGCTTTATCAGACTGCCAATCGCGCGCTCGCCAATGTATTCACCAATCAAAGCAACAACGGGCAGGGCAGGATTGTCGGCGGTGATGCGGCACTCGATCAACCCATCGTTAATAATCCGCCGGTGATTCCCGGGGCGAATAATCTCGGCGTGAACACCAATCCGCTGGTCAAGGTTTCGGGCATCATCGGCGAATTCAATGTCAGCGCGGTGGTGCGAGCCCTCTCGCAAAAAAGTGGGACGGAGCTGCTGAGCGCGCCGAAACTCACGGTGCTCTCGGGCAATCCCGCGACCATTACCGTCGCGCAGGAGCTGCGTTATCCGAAATCGTACGGGCAGGTGCAAAGCCAGGTAGGCACGGGCAGCGCGAGCGGCGGGGGCTCGGCGGGAGTCGCGATTACGGCCGGCACGCCGCAGGATTTCGCTACGCGCAACATTGGCGTGGAGTTGACCGTCACCCCGACGGTCGAGGAGGATGGACGCAGCATCAGCCTCGAGCTGAATCCTAAGGTGACCGAGTTTGAAGGTTTCGTGGAATATGGCGGGCAGAGCATCGCGATTGCGGGGAATCCGCCGACGACGGTCACGATTCCCTCGGGTTTTTACCAACCGATCTTTGGGGTGCGCGAGTTGACGACCAAGGTGACGATTTGGGATGGCGCGACCATCGTGATGGGCGGGCTCACCCGAGAGGACGTACGAAAATCCAACGACAAGGTGCCGGTGCTAGGCAACGTGCCCGTGCTCGGCCGGTTGTTTCGCAATCGCGGCGAGAGTGCACAGAAACGGAATTTGCTCGTTTTCGTGACCGCGAATTTGGTCAGCCCTGGTGGTTCATTGCGTAGACTGCCGCTGGCGAGCTTGCCGGCCGGTTCGCTTTATCAAAATCCGGTGGTGGTGCCGCCGGTGGGGAAGTGAGGGCGTTCGGTTAGTGGGCACAACGGGATGATTTTTTGGGTGGGCGTCGGTCTCCGCACCGGCGCTTATCGCCGCTATGGAAATCGGCCTTCGCCAAGGCTACGGCACGCTACCGACCACGGAACGATGCTGGCCCGTAGCCGCGTTTGAGCCCACGGCGAAAACGGGGTTGGCTGCGATGCGGTGCCACCGCGTTGTCGCTGCGCGCCAACGCGCCAACGCTACTTGGCTGCGCGCCAACGCGTATTGGCTGAACGTAGTCGTGAGATAAATAGTTTTACGCGCTAGAGATTTCCCTTTTGCGTGGGCGCATGGCGAAATGGCTCCTCCTCGATGGCTACAATCTGGCGTTCCGTGCATTCTATGGAATGCCGGAGCTGACGCGGGCGGATGGGTTTCCGACCGGGGCGCTGCATGGCTGGATGAAAACGATCTGGCGGTTGCAGGATCAGATGAGTCCGGATGCGATGCTGGTGTTTTTCGATCTCGGTGGCTCGCAGGACCGTTTGGCCTTGCTGCCGGAATACAAGGCGCAACGGAAAGAAACGCCGGAGGCCTTGGAGAAACAGATTCCGCTGATCAAGGAACTGACGCGCGCACTCGGTTTGGTAGGCGTGGAGCTGGACGGAGTGGAGTCGGATGACTTGCTGGCGGCTCAGGCGCGCGCGCTGGCGGATGCGGGGCACGAGGTGTTGATCGTGAGTGCGGACAAGGATTTTGCCCAATGCGTGGATGAGCGGATCAAAATATTACAGCCACCGCCCACGGCCAATCCCAAGCTCGGTTGGCGCGTGATGGATACGGCGGGCGTCGTGGAAAAGTTTGGCGTGGCCCCGGTGCGCATCGCGGAATACTTGGCGCTGATCGGCGATACCTCGGACAATATTCCGGGCATCAGTGGCGTGGGCCCGAAGACGGCGGTGAAGTGGTTTGCCGAGTTCGGGACCCTCGAGGGAATCATTGCGCACGCGGCGGAATTGAAACCGGAGCGCTTTCGCATCGAGGTGGCGGCGCGAGCGGAAGATCTGCGGCGCAATCTCAAGTTGACCACGTTGTTGACCGCGTCGCCGCTGCCGCATGTGGCACCGAGTGAGCCGGCACGCGAAAAACTTTGCGCGTTGCTCGAAGCCATGGAGATGCGCTCGACGCTGAACGAGGCGCAGACGCGCTACACGGGCCAGCGCGAATTATTTTGATTCGGCCTGCTTGGGTGGCTCGAAGATGTACCCGATGCCGTGGACGGTTTTGAAACTATCGAGCGATAGTCCGTTCTCCTCGAAGGCTGAGCGGATCTTGACGATGTACTGGTCGAGCGAGCGGCTGCGGATATCGGCATGGATGCCCCAGACAGAATGGATCAGTTCCTTGCGGGTGATGACGGCATGCCGATGGGCGTGCAGATAGGCGAGAATCCCGAGTTCTTTGCGCCCGATCTTGTGTTTGCCGCCGCTGGGAAAATCGATTTCGAGGCGGTCGGGATGAACCTGTGATCCGAGAAATTCGAAGGGACCGTCGGAAGTGCGGACGTTTTTCGTGAGATTGAAATCGTGTTGGCCTTCGCTGCGGCGGAGCACGGCGTTAATGCGGGCGACGACTTCGGCGTAACTAAACGGCTTGGTGATATAATCATCACCGCCCATTTCCAGGCCTTTGATTTTGTCGGTCTCGATGGCGCTGCCGGTCAGGAAAATCGTGGGGACATGGATGTCGAGCTGCTTGAGTTCGGAGAGAAGCTGGAAGCCGGTGGAGTCGGGCAGGTGCAGATCGAGCAGGAGCAGGTTGGCGAAATTACGCTGGAGAAAACGCAGAGCCGGGGCGCAGCGATTATACGACTGGGTGTGCATGCCGGCCTCTTCGAGTTGCATGCAAATCAGGCGGCAAAGTTCATCGTCATCTTCGACAACGACAATTAGGGGACGGGGTTCAGCGCACATGGGGATGTTGGGTAAGCAGCGGAGAATCTAAGCGAATCTGGCCTTATTTAAATGAGCAGAGAACTGATCACACAGGGGTTTTTACAATCACTTGGGCATTTGTCAAAGACTTGTTCGCCCCAAAACCGCACTTTCGTGGGGTGAGAGATTGCTTGTCAATCAGGAGGCGGGATCGTTCGCTGCCGAAGCGCGAGTTGCGCTACCTCACTCCTCATGAAAGTCACCCTCGGTTTACTGCAACACGCCTGTTCTTCCGATCCAAAGGAGAACCTGAAAAAAACGCTCTCCCTGATTGAAAAAGCGGCGAAACAAGGGGCGAAGATTATCTGCACGCAGGAACTTTTCCGTTCGCAGTATTTCTGCCAGAGCGAGGATCATGAGAACTTCAAGCTGGCCGAGTCCATCCCGGGGCCCAGCACCAAGGCGTTGCAGGCTTTGGCAAAAAAACGCCAGGTGGTGATCATCGGTTCGCTGTTCGAGAAGCGGGCCTCCGGCCTCTACCACAATACGGCGGTCATCATCGATGCCGATGGCAAGTTGCTCGGCGTTTACCGGAAGATGCACATTCCCGACGACCCGCTCTTCTATGAGAAGTTCTATTTCACTCCCGGCGACACCGGTTTCAAAGCCTGGCAGACGAAGTACGGCAAGATCGGCGTGCTCGTGTGCTGGGATCAGTGGTATCCCGAGGCCGCGCGCCTGACGGCGATGGCTGGGGCGGAGATTCTGTTTTATCCGACCGCGATCGGCTGGCATCCGAAGGAAAAAAAAGAACAAGGGGCGAACCAGCAGGGAGCGTGGGAAATCATCCAGCGCAGTCACGCGGTGGCGAACGGTTGTTATGTGGCAGCGGTCAATCGGATCGGCACGGAAAAGCCGGTGGGCGGCGACGGTCTCGAATTTTGGGGCCAAAGTTTTATCGCCGGCCCCAGTGGGCAGATCTTGGCGAAGGCCAGCGTGAACCGGGAGGAAATCCTGCGGCACACGGTCGAGCTTGATCAAGTGGATGTCACCCGCACTCACTGGCCGTTCCTGCGCGACCGCCGGATCGATGCCTACGGCGATCTCACCAAAAGGTTTCGCGACTAAAGGTGGAACCCGACCGCCCACCTTCGCCAAGGCTACGGAGGACTGGCCGGCATTCCTAAAGCAACCCAGCGCGCCCGGAGGTCGCGCTCCACCCTGATGCCCACGAAAAATAAACTGAAGACCACCCGAGCGACGCCCACTGCGCTCGGCTTTCGTATGCCGGCGGAATGGGAACCGCAGGCCGCCGTCTGGCTTTCATGGCCGCACAACTATGCCACTTGGCCGGGACAATTTCGACCGATCCCGTACGCGTTCGCAGAAATCGTGAAGCAGATCAGCCGCTTTGAGGCGGTGCGCATCAACTGTGCGGCGCGCCTCCAGCCGCGCGCCAAGCGGCTTTGCGCTGCGGCCGGGGCGGACATGGCGCGCGTGACTTTTTATAATCACCCGACCAACGATGCGTGGTGTCGGGATCATGGGCCGATTTTCGTGAAGCACGACGGCACGGGCGAAGTCGCGATTACCGACTGGGCTTACAATGCATGGGGCGGCAAGTATCCGCCGTATGATTTGGACAACAAAATCCCGCCGAGTATCGCGACGAAACTCAAGCTGCGCCGGTTCGTGAACGATATGATTCTGGAAGGCGGTTCCCTCGACGTAAACGGTCACGGCTTGCTCCTCACCAGCGAGCAATGCCTCCTGAATAAAAACAGAAATCCCTCTCTGACCCGGGCGCAGATCGAGCAAAATCTGAAAGATTACCTGGGCGCGACGACGGTACTGTGGGTGGGCGATGGCATCAGCGGCGACGACACCGACGGGCACATCGACGACATCACGCGATTCTACAAAGCCGATGGTTTCATTACGTGCGTGGAGCCGAATAAGCGCGAGGCGAACCACAAGATTCTGGCGGAAAATCTCGAGCGACTGCACGGTTTTCGCACACCGTCAGCGAAGAGATTTGATGTCGTCGAGTTACCGATGCCCAAGCCTTTGGCCTTTCAGGGGCGGCCGGTGCCGGCGAGCTACGCGAATTTTCTGATCATCAATGGGGCGGTGCTCGTGCCGCAATTTCGTCAGGTAAAGCGCGACGCGGCAGCCCGTGAAATTATCGGCAATTGTTTTCCCGGGCGGGAAATCGTGGGGATTGATTGCTCCCATTTGATTTGGGGTCTCGGCACGTTACATTGCATTTCCCAACAACAACCCTCCTGATTCACTTTATGCGTACCATCGTCTCACTCGTTTGCTTATTCAGTCTAGTACTCGCCGGTTGTGCTTCCATGCCGGAAGCGATGCGCGAGCGTTTCAGTCCGGTGCCGCCAAAGGTTAGAACCTTCGACGGCGATGTACGGACCGTTTTCGCGGCGGCGAAGGTGGCGCTCAAGCAGCTCGATTATACTCTGACGGATTCCTCTGGTGCGCCCACTAGGCTGGAGGCATCGAGTCGAATCCTCACCAGTGAATCTCTGGGCGATTCCCGCCAGACGGTGGCGAATCTTCATTTTCACGAAAGCAGCGAAGGTAAAACTGAAGTTGAGGTCTTGATTTCGCTGCAGGTTGAAAGCGGGTCAACCCGCGCGCGCAGCGCGCAGGAAAAACGGGAGCACGGATTCTACGACAATTTCTTTGCCACGCTGGAACAGGTTTTGCAGGAGCGAGCCAAGGAAACCGCGGGCAAATGATACTTGCAGAATGGTGGCGCTCGTTGGCTTGAGCCTCGAAGTAACTGAAACCCCCGTCCGCCGGCCGAGTGCCGTCGAGGACGAAGAAAAGTTACTTCGCCAGCAATCGGGCGAGGGCCGCTTCGTCGATGTCGCCTTTCACGGCATGCAAGTAGTGCAGCACGCCCGAGCGATCAGCGGGATTGGCGGTCGAAATATCGAGCATCCAGTCTTCGGTTTTGGCAGCCGCGACCACGACTTCATCGGCCCAACTGATAATTTCTGGTGGATCGATGGTGCCTTGAGTAAGGCCGCGCATAAAATACTCGGCCATGGTTCGGTTGTTCGGAGGTGTGTCCATGATGATTTTAAAATGAGTGAGGAATACGAGAATTGATCAATACTTCTCCGGATAATCGTGGCGACGATTAAATGCCCCGAGCGATTTTGCGAGATGGTCCCCGAAACTGCCGGTTTAGATCAACCGCTCTGAGCTATTACTCTGAATATTTTGGCAGCCGCATTTGAGCCATAGACGAAAAGACGGTTCTTCGTCGGCCCCATTGTCGCTCCGCTCCAATGCGGCTACCAATCATCAAGCCCACAGGCCCGGAGGCCGGTGGCTACGTCGGAGCGCTGGGAGTAGTGGCAGGCGTCCCTGCCTGCCGATGTAGGTAGCGCGCTTGTCGCGCTACGTTACGTTGCGAGACAAGCTCGCAACCTACCAATCACCAATCACCAATCACCAATCACCAAGCCCACAGGCCCGGAGGCCGGTGGCTACGTCGGAGCGCTGGGAGTAGTGGCAGGCGTCCCTGCCTGCCGATGTAGGTA
>Ga0105049_10002745_pt1 | contig 20841 bp, 11 predicted proteins | sample MAT06_FD_78087 | JGI IMG/M metagenome (GOLD analysis project Ga0105049, IMG submission 78087) | Freshwater microbial communities from Lake Fryxell liftoff mats and glacier meltwater in Antarctica - MAT-06 | ecosystem: Environmental > Aquatic > Freshwater > Ice > Liftoff microbial mat | place...
CGTTATGCGAACCATGCCAGCGGAAAAAAATATGACGGACCCGTTCCAGATGACAAAAAAGGGCAATCGGGAGCGCATGGACGCGAGCAGCTTCCCCGGCAGGAAGACCCCATAAAAGCTGAGTCCGCCCGGATTTTTTACGGTGTTTATGTGCAGGCCCGCGAAGACCCGGAGTATAAAAAACTACGGAAAGAATGGCAGCAGAAATACGGGTGAGGGAAAAGAAAAAAACCATCGGTTCAATTTTGCGTTTATAAATTGAATACCAACACGTACTCAACACAATGGATAAAGCACAGAAATTTGAGTTAATGAATAAGATTGTTCGTGAACTCGAATACCTTCAGAACAGCCAAAACGCGCTGATTACCAAAATTGGCCAGATCGAGGTGGACAATATGAACGGCCTCAACGACAAGTATTTAGAAGATCACCTCGGCGATATGCACGGCAAAATTGCCGAGAATGTAGATTCTGTCACGGAGATTTTCGCCCATTTTGAAACCCAGCGCGACGAATACGCGGAGAAAAACCGGGGAGCGATCGAAGCCGCTCAGGCAGCGGCAGCCGCTGCTGCGGTTTAATTGCTGTATGGTGGTCGGCCTCGCCCGCCCGGTGGCAATCCGCTGTGTGAGACATTCCTACTGAATCTTTCCACGGCGGATTGCAAATCCACCTTACTTTTGCGGCATTATGATGCTGCTTCAATTGATTGACGCTACTCTTCGGCGACTCAATAAATTCACGATTACGGATCTTAACTGGAACCTCCAGTCGGGCCAGAACTGGGCGATCATGGGGCCGTCGGGTTCGGGCAAAAGCCTGTTTCTGGATACGATTACCGGCCGAATTCCCTTGGCGAATGGGCAGTTGCTTCACCCGGCAGGTTCCCTCAAAATACAGGTCGAGCTGGTGGCTCGCGACTATACCTTCGACTGGCGCATTGCCGGGGCCACTCAGTTCTATCAGCAACGATTTAATGCGCAAACGGCTGAAGATGCCCCTACGGTTCGTGATCTTTTGCAAAATCAGGTACGGCCAGTGGGTACCATCGACCCGGCCTCTGTTCCACTACCTCCGCCTGCTTATTCAACGGAATGGTTAACCGAAGTGGCTGACCAGATGCGCATTGAGCACCTCCTCGATCGGAGGCTCACCTCGCTCTCTAACGGCGAAACCCGCCGGACACTTTTGGCCCGTTCACTACTCAAAAGTCCCCGCGTGTTGCTACTCGATAATCCGTTTTCGGGACTCGATACCGAGAGCCGAATTCAACTCCACGCAACCATAAACCGGGTCGCTCAAACAGGCGTGTCGCTGGTGATGGTGGTCGATGAACGTGATGTCCCCGACTGTATTACGCATCGGCTCGTATTGGAAAAACCTGTTTCGGCAAGCCTGGTCGATTTGCCCCCAAGTATTCAGTTCCAGCCTTGTCCTAACGTAACTGGAGTGCCACAAGGTGATAGACTCCAATCGTCACCCCCTTTTATCAACGCTGTCCGAATGCGAAATGTAACCGTTCGCTATGGTACTAAAACGGTCTTGGATAACATAAACTGGACCATTCAACGCGGTGAAAAATGGGCCTTGCTGGGACCAAATGGTTCTGGTAAAAGTACGCTCCTGAGCTTGATAACTGCCGATAACCCCCAGGCTTATGCCAACGATTTTGAGTTATTTGACCGCAAACGCGGCACGGGAGAAAGCATTTGGTCGATCAAACAGAAAATAGGATACGTCTCTCCTGAGCTGCATCTGTACTTTCCCCGGCAAACACGGGTTTGGGATGTGGTCGCATCTGGTTTGTTCGATACAATGGGATTGTTCCGTAAACTTAGCCCGGCACAGGTTACTTTGGTAGAAAACCAGTTGCACCAACTTGAGCTTTGGGCAGTGCGCAACCAGCCTCTGGCTACCCTCTCGGCCGGGCAGCAACGGTGGACTTTGCTGGGCCGAGCGCTCATCAAAAATCCGCCCTTGTTGGTACTCGACGAACCCACTCAGGGTCTCGACGCAACGCAAACCGAGCAGTTTTGCCAACGTATCGACCAGTGCTGCGCTCAGACCTCAGCGACGGCCCGGCCTGACCAGACACTGATTTACGTAACGCACTATCCTGCTGAATTACCCGATGCAATCGACCACACGCTTCAATTGGCTGAGGGGAGGGTGGTACATTAAGCATTCTCCTATCTTTGCGACTTCAACTTGAACCAGCTCTATGCAACTCTTAGACGGTAAATTCCTTTCGGCTCAAATCAAACAGGAAATCGCGGCTGAAGTCGCTCAACTAAAGGCCGAAGGTGGCAAAATCCCTCACCTCGTGGCTATTCTGGTCGGAACGGCGGGCCGCTCAGAAACGTACGTAGCCAGCAAAATGAAAAGCTGCGAGGAAGTGGGGATGCACTCTACCCTGATTCGGTTCGACGATGATGTGACGGAAGACGAACTCCTGGCTGCCGTTCGGGACGTAAACAACAACCCCGATATGGACGGCCTTATTGTGCAGCTTCCCCTGCCCAAACAGGTGAACCCCGACCGTGTAATGGAAACCATCGACCCAGCCAAAGATGTAGACGGGTTCCACCCCACCAACATTGGCCGCATGGCGAAGGGGTTACCCTGTTATGTGTCGGCAACTCCCCAGGGAATACTGGAAATGCTGAAACGATATAATATCGAAACTAGTGGAAAGCACTGCGTGGTTGTAGGACGGAGTCAGATTGTGGGTTTACCCATGTCGATTCTGATGCAGCGCAACGACTATCCTGGCAACTGCACTGTTACAATCACTCACTCCAAAACGCAAAATCTGCCCGAAATCTGTCGCACCGCCGACATCTTGATTGCTGCTTTGGGGCGGCCCGGATTCATCACAGCTGATATGGTAAAAGACGGCGCTGTTGTGATCGACGTAGGGCTTGAAAAAGTGCCTGATGCAAGCAAAAAGAGCGGTTTTGCCTTGAAAGGCGATGTGAACTTCGGCGAAGTAGCGCCTAAAACCAGTTACATTACGCCCGTTCCCGGTGGTGTTGGCCTTATGACCATTTGCTCGCTGATGCAAAACACCGTGAAGGCCGCACGGCGGGAGGTGTATTCATAATGCATAACGAGCAATGTAGAATGATCGAACTTAACCACTGTCTAGCTCAATGAAACACCTCTTCCTGGCCCTCCTCCTGTCCTCGCTTTGCCTTTCTCCCGCCGTAGCCCAACCGCCCAAACGCGAGTTCCGGGCGGCCTGGGTCGCAACGGTGGCCAATATCGACTGGCCCAGTAGCAAAAACCTGACCGCCAGCCAACAACAGGCTGAGTTCATCGCCATCCTGAATAGCCATCAGCAGGCAGGCCTGAACGCCGTGGTGGTGCAGGTTAGGAGTGTGTGCGACGCGCTGTATCAGAGTCCGCTGGAGCCGTGGGCCGAGGTGCTGACGGGCAGGCAGGGACAAGGGCCGGGGTATGACGTCCTGGCGTTTATGCTGCTTGAATGCCACAAACGGGGGATGGAGTTTCACGCCTGGTTCAATCCATACCGGGCTGTCTCAAACGTGCAGACGGCTGTTCTGGACCCAACCCATGTGGTGCGCCGTAAACCCGAATGGTTGCTGGCCCAAGGAACGCTGCGTATTCTGAACCCCGCCCTGCCAGACGTTCGCAATTATGTGACCGGGGTAATTATGGACGTGGTGCGCCGGTACGACATCGATGGGGTACATTTCGACGATTACTTTTATCCTTACCCACCCAGTACTGGAACAGCCCCTTTCAACGATGACTCAACGTTTGTGCGTCACAACCGGGGGTTCACTAACCGGGCCGACTGGCGACGCGACAATGTGAACCTACTGGTACAGCAAGTAAGCGACAGTATCCGGGCTGTGAAACCCTGGGTGAAGTTTGGGGTTTCGCCGTTTGGAATCTGGCAAAACAAAACCACTGCCCAGCCCAACGGATCGGCCACCAACGGGTTGCAGGGCTACAACGACATTTACGCCGACTCGCGGAAGTGGATTCAGTCGGGTTGGCTCGATTACATTGCCCCGCAACTATATTGGCATATTGGCAACCCGGCCGCTGATTATGGCCTGCTGATTCCGTGGTGGGACGGCGTGATGAAGGCGGCCAACGGGCGGCATCTGTACATTGGGCAGGCGGCTTACCGGGTCGGCGGCTCCGGCGAACCGGCGGGCTGGCAACAACGAAACCAAATTCCGACGCAGCTCCGGCTAAACCGCCAAACCTCTACCATTCAGGGCAGTATCTTTTATAATACAACTACCTTCCGCAACAACCCGCTTGGCCTGCGCGATTCGGTTCGGACCAATTTCTACGCCCGACCTGCCCTGTTGCCCGCTATGCCCTGGAAACCCAGTTTCTCCCCGCCAACACCTACCGAACTGACGGCCATGCCCAGCGGAACCACGATGGCACTGCGCTGGAAGGTGTTTACAGGTACTACTGCACCCGGATTTCCATCGCCCGTGAGCCAATTTGTGATCTACCGTTTTGAAGGCAACGCAGTCGGCGACCGCTCTACGGCCCAATTTATCCGGGCCATCACACCCGATGCCACCTCGAACTTTACCGATACGGACCTGAAACCGGGGCAAATGTACACCTACGTGGTAACGACCCTCGACCGGCTTCATAACGAGAGTACCCCCTCCAACCCCGTTCAAACACAGTTGGTTACGGCACAGGAGCCCATTGTCGTAAGCGAATTTATCAACGCACCCAACCCCTTTGCCGACCAGACCGAACTGCGCTACACCCTTACCCAACGGGCTGAGGTAACGCTGACGGTTTCGGACCTGACAGGTCGCCAATTGTCGCGCTTAGTAAATGCGCAACAATCAGCGGGCGAACACCGGGCCGTGTGGGATGCGCGGGGTGTTCCATCCGGGGTTTATCTGGCTTTGTTAACCGTTGGCGGGCAACGGAGAACAAAGCGGATCGTGAAGCAGTAGGTCAGAACCCAATATCGATCACCAGCGGATTAATCTGGAACTGTCCTGTATTGATCGCGTAGGTAGCCCGGGCCCCCACCTCGAAGGGCAACCGAAACCGCAGCACGTTGAACACAAACGACAGATCGGCCCCGACCGTCGACAGGTTTCTCCGGGCGTTCTCGAAGCGCACCAGTTGCCCGTTCTGATTAATGACCGGAACCTGCAATTCTCCCTGAGCTGCATCGTAGAAAACCGCTCCCTTGATCCGCTGAATGTAGGCTAGCCGACCAATGCTCCAATGGGTATCGGCAATGGGAAGCCGGTACTCGGCACTGCCAACCGTGAGTTTATCGAAACTTGTGTAGAACTGCCCACGGGGGTAGAACGTGGCCGGGCTAAATCGGTAGGTGTCCTGAAATTGCTGTTGATACCCTCCCCGGAGCCGGAGCGAATGATGTTTGAGAAACCCTGGGAAAAATAGATTGGTTTGGGCACTCCATAATTCACCACGCAAAGCCCCTCCAAAAGGCGTGGTGCGCCAGGCAAGCGTGAGTGTTTGCCCCCAGGGCGGTGCCACATCGCGCTTGCTTTGCAACAGCAGTCGCTGATAGGTCAAGCCGTAGGTCATAGCGTTGAGAATGCCGGCAAAACCCACCTCGCTGATAGGGCGGTTGGGTAAATCGTAACCCGATACCTGAATCAGATTATAATAAGCCGAAACAGTTAGCGACTGGCTGTATTTAGATTGGGTGAAGCGGAAAGGAAGCCTGATGCCAGCGGAAAGTTGGTTGTATTTCCAGCTGTCTGAGCGCAAACTATCCAAGGGTAATCGACGGTCGATATAGGTGCTTGTTTTGCGATTACCAGTCTGAAAGCTTAGGTCAAAAACGGGGTAAAGTCCCTGATAACTGACATTGGCGAAGAAATTCCCGACTTGCTCCGATTGATCGTAGGCATACCCTGTCGAGAGCTGTGTCGTACCCAGCAAGTCGCGCGAGTCGATACCAATTGTTAGGGCCTGACCATTTGATGAGAACAGTGGACCCCATCCGTAGATATTCAGGGCGTGGGGTAACCGGCGATACCGGGTCGTATCAAAAGGGACTAGGGCTACTCCGGGCCGGCTTGGCGATCCGATTGAATCGCTTAAAGCAACGCGGGCCTGAGCTAAACCAGGTTCCTGAGCAATAAGCGGCCCAAAATACCGAACCGTGCGGTCCTGTACCTCAGTGGCGGGTGTCCAGGCGGCCAGGTCGAGGGGAATTTCCATAACACGGAAACCATCCGCCGAAAAATCGTGGAATGCCAGTGTTTTGCCAGTAGGGGAAATAGCCGCGTGGTAAGCTCCCAATGGGCGCGAACTTACCTGAAATGTGCGCCCGTTGCGGGTATCAACGGCATACAGATTGTCGATACCCGACTGGGGCGAGTTATACAGCACATAATTGCCCCAGGGTTGTGGATTGCTGATATTCCGGTTCAAACTGGGCAACAAATCGGTGCGTTGGCCGGTGGCAGCGTCGATACGCTGAATTGTTTTTTTGCCATCGTTCAGTGCTACGGCAATAATACTCTTGCTGTCGTCGGACCAGCGCGGATGCAGATAAAAATCGCCAAACGGATTTGGCAGGGTTTGTTTTACGTTTCCTGTTTCGGCATCCAGCACTAGCAGACGGTTTTTGTAGTCAGTGGTATTCTCCACGACTACCAGGCTGAAGCCGTCGGGCGAGAGCGCTACCGCATTATAACGCGTTTGCGAGGTCATGCGGGTTTGGTGGCCCGTAGTCAAATCGAGTGACCGAATCTCCGTCCACACTTTTTGTCCCCAGCGTGGATGAAACCGAAACTCGACCCAAACAGCCCGCCCGGCATTCACCGATATCATTTCGGAATCATTGAAAAGGCCCTGGACAAACACTTTCTTTTCGGTACCATTACGCCGGAGTAAAACCAACTGACTAATATCGCCCAAGCCACTTTTTACGGCCAATATGGTACTGTCCGATACATATTGCGGATACCGATAATTCGTGAAAACGCCTTTTTCGAGTCGAACGGGTAGGGGAGTAGCCTGTGTCAGTTTCAGTCCTTCGGCCTGTTTAGCCCAGGTTTCGGCCATGTCGTTTACCGTCCGTTTATAGACATTGTCGACCCGCATCCCGGTTACTTTTTTTACACTGCCCGAGAACGAAAATGGCCAGGGGAAACGGTGGTAATATTCGTTCAAAACGCGACTCCACCCGTCGGCACCGTTTTCGCGCCGGAGGTTGGTGGTCATTAAATAGCCAAGCACATAATGGTTTGGAACATTGTCGCGGAAAGATCCTCCCACCGATTTGTTGTAGCTAAACCGTCGGCCAGCCAAAACATTGGCCCGGTAGCCCATATCGAAGTTTGGGATTCGCCCGCGCCCACTTTGGGTTAATGCAGTCTCGGTTCCCACGGCGTCGCCTTCCGAAAACCAGTCGGGAACGCCTTGTGTGGCCAGCGCCAGCGCATTATAGCCAAACAGTGTATAGAGAACTTTTCCGAAGCCTTGTAATGCTTTCTCGTTCTGCACCACGTGCCGGTATTCATGCACCGATAGCAGGTCGAGCCAGTCGTTGGTGCCAGCCAAAAAGGGGTCTTGTGGAGGAGTCGTTGTAAACTCTACCCGCCGGGGAGTAAGCGTAAAAAAGCCATTACTGATGGTTGACTGGTTTTGCAGCAGCAATGACAACCGCCGGGGTTTTCGGTTCAGGGTCGCACTGACAGGTTCGTAGAGGCCTTCGAGCTTGTGGGCCGTCCGCTGGGCGGGCGTTCCGAAGCCTTCGGGGTATAGCACCGAAAAGTGAGGGGTCCTGATACGATACCAGCGCAGGTTTGCCGGGTTCTGGTCAAGAATAGGTAGGGTCTGGGCGGATGCCGAAAGCAGCGGCAACGCGGCCAGCAACGACAGGAAGCGGGTTCTCAGAGACATAGGCCCCTAAGTAACGAAGAAAACCGATTGGGCGGATGTGTTGGTTAGGCAGAATGCATCATCTTCATCTATTCTCCTATATTTTTATCTCCGATTTATTTCTAGAAGTTTGCGATCCTTTTACAAACAATGTACTCTGTAGGCTAACAACCAAATAGATTTTTGTCTAATTTTATTTGAAAAATTAAAATTTATAACCATATAGTTAAAATTTTTACCTTCCTCTTCTCATGTGTACCATTCTCAACCGGCTACTTGCGCTGAATGCCCTCCTGATAGTGTTTTGCCTGTCTACAAGGCTATATGGGCAGATGGGGCAACAAACAAAAGTGGAATACTGCCAACCTAGTTACACCAATGGCTGCTCCAATAATAACGGCCTGGCATCGGTCTTAATCAATGGGATAGCCTTGAGCCAGAACTCTGGCTGCTCGGTAGGTGGATACGGGCAGTTTACCGCCGTTTCAACCACGCTGACTACAGGCCAGGCCAACACCTTTAGCATCACCCTACTCGATCCCAACCGTCCGCATGGCATCACCATCTGGGCCGACCTGAACCGAAATTTTACCCTCGATATTGGTGAAGACCTGTTTTTATCCAATGGTCCTCTCACTGGCCCAATTTCAGGAACGTTCACCATTCCCGTTATTACACCCGGTGGCCCGTTACGATTGCGGGTACTGTCGGCCTACAATACCATGCCGTTTTGGCCCTGTAGTATTCAGAATGGTGTATTGATACCCTACGACACGGGCGAAGCCGAAGACTATACAGTTAATGTACTGTCACCCATTACCGACCTGACAACAACCAATATTACGGATAAAAGTGCCCAACTTAGCTGGACAAACTCCGCAACGGGGGTTTCTTCCTTCGATATACAATACCGGGAGCAGGGCAGTCCGTACTGGAACAACCGAACCAGTTTTGGTACGCAAAATACCCTGAATGTACATGTGAATGGCTACACGGCCTACGAGTGGCAGGTACGGCAAACCGGCACAACCGACTACACCGGCCCGGTTAGCTTTACCACACCTTGTGGCCCTCCTGATTACCTGGGCTATCCTGCCGCAACCCGTACGATGGCCCAGATATCCTGGAGTCCGAACTTTGGGTCTCCATACACCCTACGCTACCGGGTAGCGGGAATAACCGATTGGGCAACGGTTGCCAACATAACCCTTCCCGTTTCCTATACGGGTGCTACTCCCTACTACTCTCTGACCGGACTAACCCCCAGCACACCTTACGAATACCAGGTTCAGCGCAATTGTTCGCCAACGGCTAATTCGCAATTTACAGGAACCCAATCGTTCACGACGCTCTCCTGTTCTGCTCCCTCACCGTATATCCAAAATTTACGATCTAACTCCGTTTCGCTCTATTGGGGTGATTATACAGAGCCAGGCCAGACGTTTAAGGTGCAGTATCGGCCTGTTGGATCAGCCAGTTGGACAACTATTGACAGTATAACGGCCAATTCCTATTCACCGTCCGGCACCACAACCAACATTGCTTACGAATGGCAGGTGCAGCGGGTCTGTTCACCCGCTGAAAGTTCAAGTTATTCGCCAGGGCCGACGTTCACACTGGCCTGTCCCACACCCACCCTTTTGTCGGGCATACCAACCGCCACCGGGGTATTTCTGGTTTGGCAAATTGACCCAACGGAAGCCAACAAACGATTCGACATTCAATACCGGCAACAGGGCACAACGGACTGGACGATGATTAGCAGCCTAACCACCACGGGGACATCCATGCACGGCTATTCGCTGACGGGTTTGTCGCGCAACACGGCCTATGAATGGCGGATTCGGTCGATTTGCCCAACGGGTGTTCCGTCGGATTATACCGACGTTCGTAGTTTTACAACCGTTTGCACTTCGCCCACCAGCCAGGAAAACGTGCTGATTTCGGCTTCGTCGGCCTTAGTAAGATGGTATGGCCCATCGGTCGATGCAGCCACTTATCACGAACTTCGCTACCGGGCTATCGGAGTGCCTGACTGGACAACGGTTAATACGCTGACCTCCACGCAGGGGCAGAGCAACTATCTGTTTACGGGCCTGACCAACAATACAATTTATGAGTGGCAAATCAGGGCGGTTTGCTCCCCCACCGAAAGCGGTTCGTTTACACCACCGGCATCCTTCACGACTACCTGCCGCGCTCCCACAGCCTACAATCGGTTTTTGGGGGTAGCCAGCCGGGTTTCCTCAGCCACATTAGCCTGGAATCACACCGGTGTCAATGTTATGTACGAGGTGTATTATCGGCCTGTGGGGTCGGCCAACTGGCTCGTGGTCAGCAATATACCATCCTCTTCGGTCATCAGCGTCTTCAATAACAATACGGTACTGGTAACAAACCTACAGAGTGGTACCCCCTATGAGTGGCAGGTGCGAACCCAGTGTGGAAATGGCATCGTATCGGGCTTTTCGAATGTGGAAAGTTTTACTACCTCCCCCTGCATCATTCCCTTTGGCAATAGCCAGGCTGTTTCTGATTACACAGCCAATCTTCGGTGGACTTATTACGGAGCCGATGCCGAGACTCGCTTTGAAATTCGATGGCGGGCTGTTGGCTCTCCCATGTGGATCAGCGCGGGTAATCTGACAGTCAATGAGTTGAGCAACGGGATACTTTCGCTCACCGGACTTACGCCCAACACGGCCTACGAGTGGCAGATTCGCGCTCGTTGCTCCCTGAATCAACTAACAGACTTTTCGGCCTTAATCAATTTCCAAACAATACCCGTCTGCCTCAGTATGCAGACCATTAGACACGGTTATTGGTCTGACCCCACCACATGGTCGTGCAACCGCGCACCCTTGCCTACCGATGTCGTGCAGATTCGGCATAATGTGTTTTTCAACAGTAATGAAGTAGGAAACGCACTCCGGGTTCAGTTTGAGCCGGGTGGGAAGCTGTATTATAGTCTCAATGCAAAGTTGCAGTTGGGATTGTGAAGTGGCCTTCTAGGCTATACTTCCTTTGCCTTCACCTCGATCTGACTTTGGTGATAGACCAGTGAAAACGGCTCCACGCTGTTGGTGAGCCATACGTTACCGCCAATCACGGAGTCATGGCCAACCACCGTTTTGCCGCCCAAAATGGTCGCGTTGGCGTAGATAACCACGTTGTCTTCGATGGTGGGGTGGCGTTTTTTCTGGGCCATATTTTTGGCAACGTGCGTGGCTCCGAGGGTAACGCCCTGATACAGTTTTACATTTTTGCCAATGATAGTCGTTTCGCCAATGACAATACCCGTACCGTGGTCAATGAAAAACGAGCGGCCAATCACAGCGCCGGGGTGAATGTCGATACCGGTCTGGCTATGCGCATATTCGGTCAGCATTCGAGGGAGGGTAGGCACTTCCAGCAACAAGAGCGCATGGGCAAACCTGTATACCGCAATGGCATAAAAACCAGGATACACCGCAATTACCTCTTCGAAACCCTGAGAAGCCGGGTCATTATCGGCAATGGCACGAGCGTCGTACAGCAGATCGTCGTAAATGATTCGGAGCTGATCGAAAAAAAGCGGAGCCAATTCGTCGGGCGATTGTTGCAACTGTTGAGCCAACGGTTGCATCAAGCAGATTAACTGATCGTTGAGAAGTTGGTAGGTACGGCCAACATCGTTGGCAGCCGACTCACAATCCTGGGTAACAGGAAACAAAAACCGCATCAATTGGTCGATAAACCGGCCTGCATCGGGGCGCGAAGGTAATTTATATTGAAACAGATTGCGTTGTTGGTGAAGATGGTCGAGCAGGCTGGTAGTTTGATCGGGGCTTATCATAGCGTACGAGTAGGGGAGTGGATGCCCCGTAGTGAGGAAGTTTTCCAACACCGTTTGGGGCCGTAACGCGGTTTAGGGGGTAGCTGTTCCTGAGAACGTTACGATTTTTACATGATTAAGGGTCAATAATCAACTAAGCTACAAAACTGGCCTTACTTTTGCCTAGCCAAACGAAGACAAAGCAGGTCTTATTCAAAAGGTATCATGTTCCATAAAATGATAACCATACTCTTTCTGTCATTGGCTGGCGAGGGGCGAATTTTGCGGCTTAGTTCTAAATGATGCTGATTTGGTGCCGATCTCTTAAATTTGTTTTTAGGTCAATGCTGTCCGTAACTTCTTTACATGAATCGTATCGGGCTAATTTGTGATTATTGCTCATTTTACTTATGCAACGCTGGTTAATAGGCTTTTTACTGCTAACGCTGATGACCGGTTGTTTTCGGCGGTTCAGCATGACCGAGCGAGAAATTCGACGGCACTACGTTGGGAAGAAAGTACGGCCAATGTTTTATACCATCGAGGACGATAGCACCAAACTCTTTGTAGCAACACTTGGCGCTGATACACTACCCCCATTATTACTGATTCATGGGGCGCCGGGCAATTGGTATGGTTACCTCCGCAACATGGATGATACCCTGCTCCAACAGCGATTTCAGATGCTGGTGGTGGAACGGCCAGGTTATGGAAAATCGAGGCAACGGCGGTCTCCGTTGCGGTTGAGATCGCGGATGAGTATTGATTTTCAGGCGCGTAGCATTGTCAAAGCGTTGTCGCTGAACCATTCTGGGCAACCGGCCATCGTATTGGGACGCTCTTATGGCGCACCCATTGCTGTGCGCGTAGCAACGCTGGCACCCGAAAAGGTGGGGCATTTATTTCTTATTTCGCCCGCCATCGACCCTGATAAAGAAAAATTTTGGTGGTTTTCTAAATGGGGCCGTATGCCGGTCGTGCAACTCTTTTTGCCACGTTCGCTCAATCTGGCCACCTACGAAAAATACGAACACGCTCGCCAGCTCAGAGGTTTACTGCCTTACTGGTCTCAACTCAAGCCGCCCGTTACGGTGGTGCAGGGTGCTCAGGACTGGCTCATCGACCAGGGTAATCTGGCGTTTGCCAAACGAATGCTAGCCAATAAACCCGCCCGGTTCCAACTGCTGCCCGATGCAGGCCACCTTATCACCGACTCACATTGCGCGCTGGTGAGCAGTCTGATTTGCTACACCGCCGATAGCCTGTATCACACCCGGCTACCAAACATGCTGGAACACTCCGGTGAGGGTAAATAAACGAAATTCAATCCAAACCAACTGTTGATTAAGGCGCTAAGCGAACGGTTTCACCATTGCTACGCCACCTTACACGCCACACCATCTAATTGCTCCAAACCCCGGATGAGGGTATTGGCAGGGTTCACTTTTACCGTACGCGAAAGCAGGCTGACCTCAATGCGTTCGTCGGGGTCCGATACGTTGAGAATGAATGTACAGTTGCCGGGGTGAGCTATAACCAGCTCATTGATACGAGCAATCATTTGAGCATTAACCGATTGCAGGGCTAGTGACACCTTTACTTCCTTGCAAAGTTTGTCGCGTAACTCATTTAACAGGCGGATGTTAGTGGCCTTGAATTCCAGATCAGCCGAACTCCATTTGTTTTGGGTTTTGCCCGTTACGTGCAGAAACCGGCCTACCTCGATATATTGGTTCATCCGAATATAGTCCTCGCCAAACAACGCAATTTCCATCGACCCTTCGTAGTCTTCCAGCACAAACTTCATCCAGGGATTGCCGTTTTTAGCCACCCTATTTTCGGCCATCGAAACAATTCCCCCTATTTTAATTTCGGGTTGTTTGGTATCGAACACTTTGGTTAATGAGCAGTTGCAAAAGGCATCCATCTCAAGCCGAAATTCGTCCAAAGGGTGGCCGGTGATGTAAAAGCCAACCACATCTTTTTCGAATTTCAACTTCTCAATCTGATTCCATTCCTGAACCAGAGGAGCTTTAGGACGCGCCAGCATAGGTTCGCCCCCGTTTGATCCTCCAAATAACGATTGTTGGGCAGCGGCTTTCTCGGTGTGGTAGTTGTTGGCGTACCGAATAATTTTCTCCAGAAATACGCCCGTTTCGCCAACAGGTGTGTCAAAGTATTGCGCCCGGTGGTACTCATCGAGCGCGTCGAAAGCACCAGCATACGCCAGCGATTCAAGCGTTTTTTTGTTAACAGTACGGAGGTTGACCCGGATCGCAAACTCGAATATGTCCTTAAAGGGACCACCTGCCGTTCGTTCTTCAATAAGAGCTTCCACAGCCGCATCGCCCGCTCCCTTGATACCGGCTAGTCCGAAGCGGATTTCGCCCTTTTTGTTTACGCCAAACACCCGCTCCGATTCGTTTACATCCGGGCCGAGTACGGGGATGCCAAGGGCTTTACATTCGCCAAGGAAGAACGTTATTTTGTCGATGTTGCCGAGGCAGGAGGTTAACACGGCCGCCATGTATTCGGCTGGATAATAAGTCTTTAAATAGGCCGTCTGGTAAGCTACAAACGCATAACAGGTCGAGTGCGATTTGTTGAAGGCGTAACTGGCAAAGGCTTCCCAGTCGGTCCATACTTTCTCGCAGACTTTAGCCGGTAAGTTATTGGCTTTGCAGCCATCCATAAACTTACCTTTCATTTTGTCGAGCGTAGCACGGTCTTTCTTACCCATCGCTTTCCGCAATACGTCGGCATCTCCCTTAGTGAAGTTGCCCAGTTTTTGCGACAGCAACATTAACTGTTCCTGATACACCGTAATTCCGAATGTGTCGGCTAGATATTCCTCCATTTCGGGGAGGTCATATTTCACTTCTTCGCGCCCGTGTTTACGGTTGATGAAGGTAGGAATGTACTGAATCGGGCCGGGTCGATAGAGCGCGTTCATCGCGATGAGATCACCGAACCGGTCAGGTCGCAGATCCTTCATGTACTTCTTCATTCCGTCGGATTCAAACTGGAAGATCGCGTTTGTTTCTCCCCGCTGAAATAGTTCGTACGGTTTCGGATCGTCTAACGGAATTTTATCGATGTCAATAGAAATGTCATAATTCTGCTTCACCAAACGCAGGCATTCCTTAATGATGGTAAGGTTACGTAGACCCAGAAAGTCCATCTTGATTACCCCCGCATCCTCAATTACTTTACCCTCATACTGGGTGATAATCAGGTTAGTTTCTTTGGATGTCGATACCGGAACGATATTCGACAGATCGTCGGGAGCAATAATAATTCCAGCAGCGTGAACGCCCGTGTTCCGCACCGTCCCTTCTAACCGACGCGCCTGTTGCAACACATTTTGTACCTTTTCAGTATCGATCAGCTTCATGGTTCGCCCCACCGATTGATCGCCCGCTTCAAGGGCACGCATCCGCTTCACGTTCTCCACCTCCTCCGGTTGTATCAGGTTGGCTAAACCGCCCGGCCCATCAATTGGATCTTCAAAAATCCGTTTGAGGGTCATATTGTACGTCGGTTTGTCAGGCACAAGTTTGGCCAGCTGATTGGCATCGCTCAGCGGGAGATCCATCACCCGCGATACGTCTTTAATCGCCGACTTTGCCGCCATAGTGCCATAGGTCACAATGGCGGCTACCTGTTGCTTGCCGTATTTTCCTACCACATAGTCGATCACCTTCTGGCGACCTTCGTCGTCGAAGTCCGTATCAATATCGGGCATCGACTTTCGGTCGGGATTCAGGAATCGCTCAAACAGAAGGTCGTATTTAATGGGATCAATGTTGGTAATACCGATGCAGTAGGCCACTGCCGAACCAGCCGCCGAACCCCGTCCCGGCCCCACCATAACGCCCAGATCGCGCCCAGCTTTAATGAAATCGGCTACAATGAGAAAGTAACCTGCAAAACCCATGGTTTTTACAGTAAACAACTCAAAATCAAGTCTTTCCTGTACGTGGCTTTCAATTTCGCCATACCTCATTTTCGCTCCTTCGTAGGTTAGGTGCTTGAGGTATTCCCATTGATTCGCTACATCGTCGGTGTGAATCTGAAATTCCTGAGGAATCGGAAAATTAGGTAACAGAATATCACGCTTGAGTTTCAGCGTTTCTACTTTGTCAACAATTTCATTTGTGTTGTCGATGGCCTGAGGTAGATCATGAAACAACGTACTCATCTCCTGCGTATTTTTGAAATAGAACTGGTCGGAGAAAAAGGCAAACCGGGTGTTTTTAGGCATCACCTCGTCGTCGCTGAACTCCTTCATCGACGGCGTACTTTGTTTCTCGCCTGTGTTTACGCACAGTAATATATCGTGGGCAACCCAGTCGTCGCGATCTACGTAGTGAGAGTCATTGGAGGCAATGATTTTCACATTGTGTTTCACGGCCAACTTCACCAGTACCTCGTTTGCCTTGATCTGATCGGGGATTTCGTGACGCTGAAGCTCTACATAATAATCCTCGCCGAAGCGGTCGAGCCACCATTTGAATTCTTTTTCGCCTTCTGCTTCGCCTTTTTTCAGGATTGTTTTCGGTACAATAGCACCAATACAGCAGGTAGTAGCAATCAGGCCCTCTTTATATTTTTCAATAAGCGCTTTAGTAACCCGTGGATATTTGCCATAAAGGCCCTCCATGTACCCTAGCGAACATAGTTTTACTAAATTCTTATAGCCCGTCGGATTCTTGGCCAGCAACAGCTGGTGGTATCGAACGTCTTTCTTCTCTTTTGTAAACTGTTTGATCGTATGGTCTTCGACTACATAAAATTCACACCCAACGATGGGCTTGATCCCTTGCTTGGCGGCTTCGGCCACAAACTCAAATACCCCGAACATATTGCCGTGATCGGTAATCGCTACAGCAGGCATGTTGTCGGCTTTGGCCTTCTTAATCAGCTTTTTAATATCGGCCTGCCCGTCGAGCAGAGAGTACTGGGTATGGCAATGGAGATGAGAGAACTGCATACGAAACGGTTTAATGACCTAAAATTAGTCGTTTTTGCCCGGTCATGGGTAGTGGCAGGCCATTAAAAAGGGAAGTTACTGCTCTTTAGCCAAGTACCGGCCAACTCGATGGTCTTCCTTATAAAAGCAACATTTTTACCTTTTATAAGGTCTTTGCTGCCTAAGAGTTGCCTGGGTTCAAGGCACGATTTTTAAATTCTTTGGTCGGTTCGCCATTTTTTTTAGCGGCTACTTTTCCGTCTCAAAATTATTTTAGACACGAAAAACCCCCATAGAATCATATATTGGCCGATAATTGCCATAACTCTTCTTGATCTTGAGCGGTTAACCACACATAAGTGAGGGAATTGGATGGTCTAAAAAAAATATATTTACATATCATGATTACATTTTGATACCCCAAAACGACTAATACATGTCAGGCACAAAGCGGGCATTAAATAGCTTGACAGATACCGACCTCTTAGCCGGTATTAAGACTGGCAAAGACATTGAACGGGCTATGCGATTTGTATATCAATCGCACTACCGGATGCTGGAAAACTATGTTCTGACCAACAGCGGGAATCAGGATGATGCTGCCGATTTGATTCAAGAGGTGATGGTTACGTTTATTGAAATGGTTCAGAAAGAGCGGTTCCGGGGTGAATCGAGTGTGAAATCATTTCTTTATACATTAATTAAGAATCTTTGGGTCAGTGAATTGAGGAAGCGTGAAAATGAAATGAAGCGAAATGAAGAGTTTGAAATAGGCAGGGATACACTTGAGGAAGATATTTCTCAGTTTATAACCTATAAGGAAGCTCAAAAAGCTATCCTGGCTCTGTTCGACTCTTTGGGGTCTGGTTGTAAGCAGGTATTAACCTTGTTTTATTACGAGAACCTATCGGTGAAGGAGATAGTAGAACGAACAGGTTATGAAAATGAGCAGAATGTTCGGAATCGTAAATACAAGTGTTTGAAAGAATTGACGGATTTGGTTCAATCCTCTCCAACTGCCTTTAACAATATAAAAGCTGCTTTACGGCACGCGAAATGAAATGGAAACGCTTGAACAGATTGACCGATATCTCGACCGCACGTTAACGCTCGATGAGGCTGTTGGACTGGAGCAAAACCTTCAGACCGATGCCGAATTACAAAATCTGTTCGATAAAGTCACGGTAGTACGCGATGCAGTCCGTTCTAGTGCATTGCGGAGTCGAGTCAGAAATCTGCATATGCAGCTTATCGACGAGATGCGGCAGCAAGACGAAGCTGTTAATGTTGTGCCTGATTTCACTAAAGTTCGGCCACTTCGTTACGCTCAGTCGTTGCGTTGGGGGGCACGGGTTGCTGCCAGCGGTCTGCTTCTCTTAGCTGGATATGGTAGTTACAAGTACGGTACAACCAACATCGACTCGTACTACAGCGACAAGTTTATGGCGTATCAGTTGCCTAACAACAGGGGCGAAGTCGAAGAAGTTACACCACTCGATGTTCTATATCGGACCGGAAATTTTGCGGGAGTTGTTCAGCGGTTTGCCGGATTGTCATCTCCTAATGCACACGACCAGTTTCTGACGGGCATGGCTCACATGCAGCATCAACAATATAAAGAGGCTATCGAACGGTTTATTGTTTTACGAAAAAGCAACGAACTTCAGAACAAGTCGCTTTTTGAACAAGAAACAGATTATTATTTAGCATTGGCGTTTTTAGGAAGTGGCCGCGTTGGCGATGCCTATCCTTTGTTTGAGAAAATCAACAAAACTCCCCGGCACATGTATCACCAGAATGTAACAGACGAAGATCTGTGGAAACTTGGTTTATTGCGCTGGAAAAGCAATTAAAGTTTTTTTAGAGTTTATCATATGGGTTAGGTAGTTAGGAAAGGTCACTGTACAATTACGGTGATTTTTTTTTGCCCTAATTTCTTCCAAATCGCCCCAGAAATTAGAAATATGCCGGTAATACCAGCCAATATCCATAGCCAACTAATTGATTCAGCCTCAGAAGGGGAACCAACAAATACCAAATGTGACCAGTATTGGGGAGAGTGGAACTGAGCGTATTGACTGTTGTGGAGTAAATCTAATTTTGCCAATTGCAATGAGCGGGCAACGGAATTACCTTCGTCGAGATGCTCATAAAACCGTTGGCTAATATAGGCCGTCGCGTTGTCTTCGGCTTTCCAGAGTGAGGTTATCAGGTTTGGGCAACCCGCGTATGATAAAGCCCGTGACAAACTCATAACGCCTTCACCTCTAACTAATTGACCGCTTGCCGTTTCACAGGCACTCAAAAAAATCAGCTTGACCTGGCCTAAAATTCCGTACTGAAGTTCGTGTGCATAAAGCTTATCGTCGTTGTTTTGTTGTGGAGCAAACGCGATATAAGACTGAGCTGGAAACTCATTATTAGCGATGGCATGAGTGGCAAGATGAATAATCGAGGCTTGCTTTGCTAATTGGAGGAATCGAGATTTGGTAGCCTCCCCATTTGCTAAGTTAACCCCCTTGAGATACTTAAGCTCTTGCCCAGATGCAGGTAATATGCCCAAGATCCCGTCTCCGTGTAGCCCTTTCAAAGTAAATGGGGCCACTGCCAGTACCTGTTCCGGTAGGAGCGTTGGCTTACTTTCCGGTCGCAAAAAGGAGGCTGCATACTGGTAAGTTATATCGAATCGTTCGAGCAGGTAGCGGTTCTGACCGTCTTCCAACGCATCAAAAGAAAGTTGGGTTAGCTCATCATGCGGGATAATAATGAGTGAATTGTAGTCTGACAACAAGCCTTCCAACGGTTTGATTAAGCTTTTATAGATGAACTGAGCCTGTTGGTCGGCGGGATAGCGTTCACCCGGCACTGCCGTTCGTAAAGCAGTTACCAAACTGACCAGTTGTTTTCGAAAAGTGGCGTCGTTGGGGGTTTTATGATACTGTAGCCCGTTGCGTGTCAATACAAACGTGTAGGTTGTTGCGTCGGTTTGGAAAAAAGATAATAAAGCTGTTTTGCGGTTTAGCACGGTATGGCGCAGAAAATGTAGATCAATTGTATCTGCGCCAAATTTTTTGCGGTAATACTCCGGATAGTCGTGCAAGCGGTCGGCTATGCGAGATAGAGCCAGGTTTGCATCACGGATTCCAGTTCTTATCTGTGCGATTTCGACATCATTGGTCGTACGATCAATACGCATAAATAACTGAGAGAGAGTGAATTTTAGATTTCTCTCGCGTTGAAGTAAGGAATCTGGGATACCAGTGTTGGCTTTGCTTTCATTTTCCTTTCGACCTATATATAGTACAGCCGCCTTACTCTGTTCGCTTTGCCGGAAGGCTTCTTCCAGGTACGATTCCTGATGCGTTTGTTCGTGTAGTCGGATCAGGAGTGTAATTGCTTGCTGTTGGACAGGCAAGATTTTTTTTAGGGCAAATAATCGGGATTCTTCCGTATCAAATACCTTTTCGATATGACCTGCCAATGCCAGAGCTGATCTGTACGTATTAGCCGCTTTCTGTATATCAGCTTCACTGGCTTTATTAGTCAACATCTGCTCCTGACAGTGAGCTTTGGCGGCTATTGTCTCAAATAACAGAAAGCTGTTGAAGCCTTCGAGGAATTGGGACGGATTGCGATTAATTGCTGGCTCGTTGAATTCGTGATCTAACTGGATAATAGCCTGCTGGTAAAATTGAAGCCCTATAGCATATTGCTTTTTTTCAACTGCAACATCACCTAATAGCTTGTACGTCAGACCAATATTTTTGTTTTTTTTGAACGATCGGTTAGCGGGTCCTCGCTTCTTGTATAAAAATAACGCTCGTTCCAAGTGCCTTACTGCCAAATCAAACTGGCGTTGTTGAATATAAGCGCGGGCCAGGGAGTTTTCGTAAGTCAGGGCATAGATACTATCCGGCTTTTGTATCTGTTGTAAATACCGCAAAGCCTGCCCAGGGTCATTTTTCTCAAGATAAGTGGCCCCGAGATTAATAAGCAGTTCTTTGCGGTTTTTATTCAGGAGCAATAACTTTTCATACAGCGCTGCGGCCGAATCAAATTGCTCTAAGTGGCGAAGTGCCGATGCGATATTGCTAGTGTATTGACTAAAAAAATACTGGCTGTCTTTAGCCTGCTGCTGATTGAGTTGTAGGGCTTTTTGAAAATA
>Ga0105049_10002751_pt1 | contig 20820 bp, 20 predicted proteins | sample MAT06_FD_78087 | JGI IMG/M metagenome (GOLD analysis project Ga0105049, IMG submission 78087) | Freshwater microbial communities from Lake Fryxell liftoff mats and glacier meltwater in Antarctica - MAT-06 | ecosystem: Environmental > Aquatic > Freshwater > Ice > Liftoff microbial mat | place...
ATATCGCCGAACTCCGCCATGTCCTCCGACAGCGCCGGGCGAATACGCCGCAGCACCGCGCGGATACGGGCCAGCATCTCGACCATCGAGAACGGCTTCACGACATAATCGTCCGCGCCGGTATCGAGCCCGCGAATACGGTCGCTCTCTTCGCCCCGCGCAGTCAACATGATGATCGGCGTATTGCGGGTTTCCGAGCGCGTGCGCAGACGCCGGCAGACTTCGATGCCCGAGAGATTGGGCAACGCCCAGTCGAGCAGAATGAGATCGGGATTTTCCTCGGCCGCAACGATCAGCGCTTCTTCGCCGTCGCGGGCTTCCACCACGCGGTAACCGTCGCGCTCCAGATTATAGCGCAACAAGGTAACGAGAGCCGCCTCGTCCTCGATGATCTGGATCGTCGGCTTTTGCATCTATCCCTCAGCTCGCAGCTTCAAAGGGAACGGTGCTCGACGACGTCGCGTCACCCTTGGGACGGTCCTCGCCGATGTAAATGCCACGTGAGAGATAGAAGACCTGCTCGGCAATGTTCGTCGCATGGTCGCCTGCACGCTCAAGATTTTTCGCGACGAACAGAAGATGCGTCGCCAGCGAAATCGTGCGCGGGTCTTCCATCATATAGGTCAGCAATTCGCGAAAGATCGAGTTGTAGAGCTCGTCGATTTCCTCATCGCGCCGCCACACCGCCATAGCCGCCTCGGCATCGCGCGCCGCATAGGCGTCGAGCACGGCCTTGATTTGTCCAAGGACGTCACGGCCCATCCGCACCAGCCCCTGCGTCAGGCGCACCGGGTTCTCGCGGTTCAGCACCAGCGCACGCTTGGCGATATTCTTGGCGAGATCGCCGATGCGCTCGATTTCATTGGAGATACGCAGCGCCGTCACCGTCAGCCGCAGATCGACGCCCACCGGCTGGCGCAGCGCCAGCACCTTTACCGCCTGGCCTTCGATCACCCGCTCCAGCTCATCGATGCGGCGGTCGCTTTCGATCATCCTGTCGGCAAGTGCGCTATCGCGGCGCTGCAATGCGTCGATCGAACCCTGCAGCAGTGCCTCGGCTACCCCGCCCATCTGAGCGATGGTCATGGAGATCGCCTCCAACTCGCTCTCGTAGGATTTGACGGTATGTTCGCTCATCGGGCGGCCCCTGCCTCTGCCGTACGGGTCTAGTTTCCGTGGACTGCGCCTTTGTTACTCTTATGTGACATTTTTATGAAGCCGCGCGGGCCTGCCCTATATCCTCATGGCCGGGCCTGACCCGGCCATCCAGCGCCTGCTCGCAGCACCGGACCGGATGGCCGCCTCACGGGCGGCCATGAGGAACGATTTCAACCCACAGGCGGCTGCCACACCGGAATAAACACCTTGAAAACCGAGCCCTTGCCAAGCTCGCTGTCGATCTCCAGCCGTCCGCGGTGGCGGTTCAGAATATGCTTCACGATGGCAAGGCCAAGCCCGGTGCCGCCCCGCTCCCGGCTCGCCGCATCGTCGACCCGGTAGAAGCGCTCGGTCAGCCGCGGCAGATGCTCGCGCGCAATGCCCGGTCCATTATCGCTCACCGACAGCGCCGTCATGGTTCCATCGGGCGAGGGGAAGATCGAGATCTCGATCGTCCCGCCATCGCCGCCATACTTCACCGCATTGTCGATCAGGTTCTGCGCGATCTGCAGCAGTTCATCGCGCGCTCCCGTCACCGGCCGCGCATCCTCGGCAACGGTGACGACAGCCTTGGTTCCAGTTCGCGCCAGCGCCGGCTGCACCGCGTCCAGCACGTCGCGCGCGATCGCCGCCAGATTGGCCTTGGCGACGGGGCGCATATGCTCGTTCAGCTCGATGCGGCTGAGCGACAACAAATCGTCAATCAGCCGCCGCATCCGCTGCGCCTGCGTCTGCATGATCTGCAGGAACCGCTCCGTCGCCTCCGGATCATCCCGCGCCGGCCCCAGGATCGTCTCGATAAACCCCGACAACGAGGTCAGCGGCGTCCGCAACTCATGGCTCGCATTGGCGACAAAGTCGGCCCGCATCCGCTCCACCCGCACCATCGCGGTGATGTCGTGCAGGAACACCAGGGCAAACCGACGACCCGCCGCCTCGACTGGCGCCACATGGGCCTCGATCGAGCGCTCCACCGGCACCGGCAGCGTGAACGCCGCATCGGCCTGCTCAGCCCCGGCCCGCACCCGCTCAATCGCGCTCAGCAGATCGGGCACCCGAAACGTCGCCGCAAAGGGCTTGCCCTCTGCCGCGCCGGTCAGATCCGCCGCAATCTGGTTACGCACCGCCACCCGACCGTTTTCATCCACCAGCACTGCTGCATGCGGCAGTGCCTGCAACGCGGCGCCGATATCACGCAGTACCCCGTCCAGCGGGGCCGCCGCTTCCGGCAGGGCCGCAACGATGCCACTACGGCGCCGCCCCAGCGCATAGCCCGCAGCCGCAGCCAGCAGCGCGGCCACGGCGGTCAGCAACCAGGGCGCAGCCGAATCCATTCCGCCCTACGCGACCCCGTTCGCCGCAAAGAAGGCCACCATCTTCGCCCAGCCATCCTTGGCGTCGGCCTCGACATAGCTTTCGCGATAGTCGGCATTGAAGCCGTGCGGCGCACCCGGATAGACGTGGATCGAAGATGGGCTGTCCGGCCCCAGCGCCGCGCGCATCGCCTCGATGCTCTCCAGCGGAATGCCGCCATCCTTCTCGCCATAGAGCCCCAGCACCGGCGCCTTCAGCTCTTTTGCGATATCCACCGGGTGCTGCGGGTGCAGAGCGTCCGGCTCGCCCACCAGTCTGCCGTACCAGGCGACACCGGCTTTCAGGGCCGGCTGATGCGCCGCATAGAGCCAGACGATCCGCCCGCCCCAGCAGAACCCGGTGATCGCCAGCTTGGCGGCATCCGCGCCCTCGTTCGCTGCAAACGCCGCCGTCGCATCGAGATCGCCCATGACCTGCGCGTCCGGCACTTTCGAAACGATGGTTTCGACCAGCGTCTTGATGTCTTCAGCCTTGGTCGGGTCGCCCTGCCGCACATAGAGGTCGGGCGCGATCGCGTAATATCCAGCCTTGGCGAGGCGGCGGCAGAGATCGCGGATATGCTCATGCACGCCGAAGATTTCCTGCGTGACGATGACCACGCCCTCGCCCGTCTTGCCCTGGGGCCGCGCCCGGTAGGCCGGAATCGCCTCAGCCCCGACCGTCACCGTGACGTCGCCCGTATCCAGCCCGTCCTCCGGCGTGATGATCGTCTCCGCCGACACCGGCTGCACCGCCAGCGCAAAGCCCGCACCCAGCGCAACGCCGGCAAAACCCCGGCGCGTGATCTGTTCGTTCATCGAAGTTCCTCCTGATCGTCTCGTTGCGGTCAGCATAGACGCTGCGTCCCTGCGAGGGTCAATCGCCGCCCAGCCTCAGCAGCACCCCTCAGCCGCCAGCAGCGCCGCCGCCTCGCCAAGGTCCCCGATATCCGCCGCGCTGATCTCCAGCATCGGCTTGGCGATCCGAAAGCTCAGCGATGCCGCCGGATGCAGCAGCACCAGGGTCGTCTGCCTTGGCGGACGTCCCGGTTCCACGCATCTGGCCTCGGTCACGATCCACGCCTCATCGCCGCTTCCAAAGCGCGCCACCGCCCAGTCCTTGATCCGGCCGGCGGCGGCGGCATCCCCGCGATTTGTCGCAAGTCTCAGCGTCACTATGCTGTGCTAACACAGCGTCTCATCACGTGGGGATCGATTTCATGGCTTTGCGGCGCGCGGCGATCGTTCTGGCAATGGCGATGCTCGCCGTCACGGCCCCCCGCAGCCAGGACGCACCCCAGCTTAACGATGTCTTCGAGCGCGCCGAATCCTTCGCGTTGGGCGGATCGCTCGACCTCACCTTGGCCAAGGACGAGAGCGGCTATGCCCGCGGTTACTTCTACGCCTTCGACATCCCCGAAGCCGACGCCAATGCCCGCTTCGACCTCGTCCTCACCGAGGTGTCGGGCGCCTATGTCATTTTCGAGTGGCTTGACGACAAGGGCGTCGCCATCGACCAGCGCAACGGCCGCGACCCAGAACACCGCTTCTCCGGCCTCGTCCCGGGACCTGGCCGTCATGTCTTTCGCATCGGTGCCCAGTTCGAAGACGGCGTCGACACCATCCCCGTCGCGCTGCGTTTCGAACGCAAGCCAGACTGGAAACCCGGCGAGGAGCGCGAGCCCAACGACCGCCAGGAGATCGAGACCGTCGGCCCCATCGCGCTTGGCATGTCCGGCACCAAGCTGACCGACGAAGACCGCGATCATTTCGCTTTCGAGGTCGACGGCCCGCTGCAGCTCTGGACGCTCACTGCCAAGGGCGAGGCCTTCGACTACCTCGTCCTCATCAATGCCAAGGGCGAGGAAATCGCCCGCGCGCCGCGCGACAAGGACACCGGCACCGCCGAAATGTGGAGTGTGCTGCTGCCGCCCGGCCGCACCAGCTTCCGCATTGCCGGTCCGGCCGGCCCCTGGAGCGTCACGGCGAAACCGACCGGCCCGGCGCCGCTCGACGTACTCGGCGGCGCCGCTGCCCCGCGCAAGCCGGGCGAGATCGACGAAGTGGAACCCAATGACGGGATCGAGCGGGCGCTTCTCCTGCCGCTCGGCGGCAGCCGCGCCGGTCAGATCGAGCAGCCGGACGACACCGACACTTACCGCTTCACGCTTCCCGGCCCAACCAAAGTCCGCCTCACGCTCAGCGGGCCGGACGGGATCGGACTGCGCGCCGTCGTCAATCGCTCCAGTTACTGGGAAGCCGGGCGTATCAACCCGGAAGGCGGACCTGGAAGCGCCGTCTTTCTGCTCGCCCAGGGCGAGTGGTTCGTTTCCGTGCGCGCCGACAAGCGCGACGCCCAGCCCTATGAGATCAAGCTCGACCGCGTGCCGTGGTTCGGCCCGGAAACCGATCTGGAGCCCAACGACAGCGCCTGGACGGCCGGCGATCTGCCGCCCGACTTTCATCTCACCGGCACCCTGGCCAAGAACGACGACAAGGATATCTATCGTCTGCCCGATCTGACCGCGCCGGCCACTCTCACCGTCATCGCAGCCGCAATGCCCAAGAACGCAAATCTGCGCGTGGCGCAGGAGACGCTTGTGCGCAGCGCCAGCGGTCCCGTCTCCCGCGATCTCGACACGCTTGTTGAAATGGAGAGCGCCGACGACGGCAAGACCTTCACCGCAGTTCTCGAGCCCGGCACCGGCCGCTATCTGCGGATCGCGGGTTACGACGATGGCGACTACGATCTGGCGCTGGCCTTCTCGGCCGGGCCAACACCCATAGCCGCCAGCCCCGTCACCCTCGCGCTCGACGCGCCGGTCAAAGCGGTGAAGGCATTCGAAGCGCGCAGCCAGCGCGTTCAGGTGACGCTGACCGCCACGGGTGCCGCTCCGGGTACCGCTCCGGGCACTGGCGGCGAACTGCCCCTCGCCCTTCAGCTTTCCGACGATCGCTGGCGCATCGACACCCCGCCTGCCGCGATCGCCCCCGCCACGCCGCTCACCCTGACGCTCATTGCCCCTGTCGATCTCATCCCCGGCGGCGATGTGATCCTCAGCGCCCGGGCCGGCGCCGGCACGGCAGAAACCGCCATCGCCGTCAGCGACAATGCCCCGGTCGCAGATCCGTTTTACGAGCCGAAATTGCCCGATGCATTGCGCGGCAACCTCGACGTCGCATGGTCCTCGCTCGGCGCGACGATCGGCGAAGGCTACGACGAACTCATCGACGGTTACGCCACCGGCGGCACCTCCGAAGACGTGCAGGCGAGCGACGATCCCGCCTATCTCGTCACCATCGATCTCCCCGGCGACGCGCCGATCAAACTTGCCGGCTTCGTCATCAACACGACCGTGGACACCGACATCGCCGCACAGGTCCGCGACTTCACCGTCGAAACCAGCACGGACGGCACGGCCTTTACCGAAGTTTACGCCGGCACCGCAGGCGCGCGGCAGGGCGAGTACGCTTTCACGCTGCCGCAGCCTGTCGAGGCCACCCATGTCCGCTACCGCCCGGTCTCCACGCTGAAGCCCGCCAACGGTTCGCCCAACACCGGTGAATTCAAGGCCATCGCCGTGGCCGACGCCACGCCTGCCCTGACCGGCCAAGGCTTCAACATCGCCGACCCGAAACTCGGCGGCTACATCGCATGGTGGCACGCAGAAGGCCTCGACCTCAGGCACGCACTTGATGCGGAAGATACCGTCTATGCGATCTCGTTCGGACGCGACACGCCGCGCGTGATGGATTGGGCGATCTCCTTCCGAAACCAGCGCGCCGCCCGCCTCGATCGCATCGAGTGGCAGGACGATTCCGGTCTCGATCCGCTGCAAGCCGTCGTCAAGATCGAAATCTCGACCGCGATGGAGCCGAACGGCCCTTGGGTCAAAGCCGGCCTCTGGACGCTCGACCGCAGCGCCGGGCAGCCCGCGCCGTTTGCATTCCCGCCCGGCACATGGGGGCGCTTCGTAAAGTTCTCCGTCGTGCTGCCACCGTTCGATGAAGCGATCGGAACGATTTATCGCCGCGAGCCTCAGCAGATCCGCATCCTCGAGCAACCGGCTGACGGCGATGGCGGCACGATCCTTGGCGAATGGGGCGACCTCGGCCGTCAGGGCCCCTACGAAGCTCTGAACCCGCCGGCCCCGCCCCTCGATGCGATCATCGCACCCGGCGGCACCACCAAGGCCGATGCGCGCACCCTCGAACTCGCGCTCGACAAGGCGGGCCGCGTCAGCGCCGGCACCCCGGAAGTCTGGGCGATCGATGTCCCAACCGACGGCCAGAGCCTCACCTTCGTACTGCGCGGCCGCCCCAATCTCGGCGTCGCGATCAAGCTGGAAGATGCGAACGGCACCGTTCTGCCGCTGAAGATGGAATGGGACGACGACCAGAATTATCGCGGCACCGCCAAGGTCGCGGCGGGCAGATATTTCGCCACCATCGAGGAACCGCCCCGCTCCATCGCCGTCGTGTGGGATACGTCGGGCAGCGTCGGCCCCTATGTCCCGACCATCATCCAGTCGATCCGCAGCTTCGTGCGTTACCTCACCCCGGGCCGCGACGAAGTGCAGCTCATGGCCTTTGACGAACCCGTCGCGCGCGCCTTGCTGCCCGGCTTTACGGGCGACCCGCTGACCGCCTTCGCCGCGCTTAATGCCTATGGCTGGGAGGATTCCTCCTCCAACGCCGAAGGCGGCGCGCTTGGCGGCGCGCAGCAATTCAAGGATCGCCCCGGCACCAGAGCCATCATCCTCATCACCGACTACCAGACCGGCGGCGGCTACGATCAGCGCAACGAAACGCTGGAAACGCTGCGCCGTACCGGCGCGCGGGTCTTCGCCTTCGCCATTCCTTCCGGCAGCGGCGCCGATCAGGCGGGTATCGAACGCAGCCTGATGGAATTGCTCGCTGCCGCCTCGGGCGGCTCCGCCCGCTATGCCGGCACCACCTCGGACCTCGAACTCGCCTTCACCCGTACCGCCGCCGCCTTGCGCGCGCCCAAGGATTACACGATCCGCGCCGATGTCGGCTTCAAGCCGCCTGAGCCCGGTTTCGTCGGCGTGCTCGTGCCCGAAGATGCACCAACCGAAGTGGCAGCGCCCAAGGATCGCGGCGTCCTCGTCATCCTCGACGCCTCGGGCTCGATGCTGAAAAAGCTCGGCAAGAAGCGCCGTATCGAGATCGCCAAGGACACGCTCACCCAGCTCACGCAGGTCATGCTCCCTGAGGGCACGCCTTTCGCCATGCGCGTCTTCGGCGACACCAGGCCCGACAGCTGCGAAACCAATCTCCGCGTGCCTCTTGCCCCGCTCGACCGCGCCAAGGCGAAAACCGCCGTCGACGCCATCAAATCGATCAACAAGGCCAAGACGGCGATTGGCGCTTCGCTGGCGGAGGCCGCATCCGATCTCGGCACCGGTGGACAAAAGCTCATCATCCTCATCACCGACGGCGAGGAAACCTGCGACGGCGACCCGCTCGCTGAAATCGCGAAACTGAAAGAAGGCGGCCTCGACGTCCGCGTCTCGATCGTCGGCTTCGCGGTTGACGATCAGGCTTTGAAAGACACCTTCGCACAGTGGGCCACCGCTGGCGGCGGCGGCTATTTCGACGCGACCAAACCGGAAGAACTCGCCCCCGCCGTCGCCCGCGCCCTGCTTCCCTCCTATGAGGTGGTGGACAGCGAAGGCACTATCGTCGCCACCGGCGTGGCCGGCGGCGACCCGGTCAGCGTCTTGCCCGGCACCTACACGATCAGGGTTCTCAGCGACCCGGTGAAAGAGTATCCCGGCATCGTCGTCGAAAGCGGCGGATCGGTCAGCGTGACGCTTGGCCAGTGAAATATGGCCGGTAACGATCATCCGGTAAGGATCAAGCCTCGTGCGTTACGCTCTCTGGTCGCTCTTCGCCCTCGCGGCGGGCGCCGTACTTTACTTCACGCTGATCCCCGGCCCGGGCGGCGGCCCCTTCACCTGGTGGGACAAGCTCCAGCACTTCGCCGCCTATTTCACATTAAGCACGCTCGCCTGCCTCAACGCCCGCTCCTGGCGCGAGGCGCTGCTGTTCGCAGCCCTGCTCGCCGCGGCGGGCTATGCGCTCGAAATCGCCCAGCTCTATGTCGGCCGCAGTTATGACCTCTACGACGAAGCCGCCAACGCGCTCGGCTGCCTCGCCGGTTTCATCGCCAGCCGCGCTGTGATGACGGTCGTCAGCAAGGCATGATCTCGCACCTCCAGCGCTACGAGGCGACCGTCCGACAGGGCCAGCTCGGCGCATGGCTCCTCACCCTCATTGTCGAAGGCATCGTCGCCGCGCTTCTCGCCCGCCGCTTCGGCCTTGTCCCCTCGCGCGCCGCCCGTGCCGCCATCGCCGGCAGCCTCGTCAGCCACCCCATCGTGTGGTGGGCCTATTTCCAGCTGATCCACGACTACGGCTACTGGCCGACCTTCGGTATGATCGAGGCCATCGCCGTCTTCGGCGAAGCGCCGTTCTACCGCCTCGCGGGCGCGAGCTGGCCGGGGGCGCTGCTGATCTCGTTTCTCGTCAATGCGTCGTCGGTGCTGTGCGGCTTTGCGTGGAATAGCCTGACCTGAACGCGGGCATCGCAAAGCCCTGTCCCAGCGCGATCAGAAAGATCGGTAGTTCGATCCACGAATGAAGGCTCGCCGCCAGCGCATAGGCCGAGCGCGCCTCGCCGAAATCGATGAAGTAGAAACCCGTCGAAACCACGCCCGCCAGCGCCAGCAGCCCATAGAACACCGGCCAGCGCGGCCACGGCGCGAGTTGTCCGGCCTGCGCCGCACCGAGCCCCAGCAGACGCGGCATCAGCACGATCACGCACAGATAGTGCATGATCTGCGAGATCACCGCCGCCTGGAAAAGCGGCATCGCCGCATCCGGCCGCATCGACACCGGCAAAAATGACCCGAGCGGCTTCAACCCCGCGCCGAACGCCGAGCCGCCATCCAGCGCGGCATGTCCGAACAGCCCTTCGGCAATGAGTTCCAGCCCGCCCAGCGCCACGAAACCCGGCACAACAAAAAACGGAATAACCAGCAGCGCGAGAACCTGGCGGCGCTCGCCTCCCTTCAGGGCCTCGGCGATGAACGCCATCGGCGTCAAATTATGCAGCCACGCCCAGATCAGGAACGTCGCATAGGGATAATAGAGCGCGCCGAACGTGACGGCGCTCGCCACCACCAGCCCCACCAGCTTGAAGCGCCGCATGAACAGCGCCGCACTGGCCGCCAGCAGCGCCCCCAAACACAGCTCGACCTTTCCGCCGATGCTCCCCGGAATGAACCCGTAAGTGTGCAGCACCCGCGTCGCGCAGAGGGCAAACAGCACCACGCCCACCAGAACCAGGGCGGCGCGCGACGAGCGGCCCGAGAAGCGCTGGTCGCAATAACGCAGCTCCGAGACGACATGCGGGATGCCGAACAGCGCGATCAGCCAGACATAAGCGGCGAGCGGCGCGGCCGCGACAAAGGCGGCGCCGGCCAGCGTGGCGGCGGCAAATGCCCATACCCAGACCATCCCCTCGCGGGGTCCGAGCGTCACGGCAGGGGCGGCGGCGGTCATGCCCGCATGGGTGCCCGGCGCTTGGCCTGCCGTCCATGGGGCAAATTGCCGTGTCTCGCCCTTGCCCCCGCCCTGGAAATTGTCCAAAGAGCGCGCCGAAGCGGGATTTTCCCGTGCGTCACCTTGAGAAAGCGGCTCGCCTTGTCCAATTCCAATACGGTTCCCTGGCTCGTCGCCGTCATAGCCACCGCCATCGGCGCCGGCGCCATCGGGTTCTTCGCGCATCCCTATATTGCCGGCCCGCCCGCCGTGCCCGCTCCGGCACAACAGCAGCAGGATCCGGCTACAGCTTTGCCGCCGGGAACCACGACCGCCCGCGTCGAGGACTGGACGCTGATTTGCACACCCAGCAACGATGCCGCCAAACCCATCTGCTTCGCGGCGCAGGACGTCCGCACCGACAAGGGCCAGCTCCTGATCGCCATCCTCGCGGGCTATGAAGCCCAGGGCCAGCGCGCCTTCCTCGTGCGCGCCCCGCTTGGCGTGCAGCTCGACCAGGGTCTGATCTTTCAGATGAGCGAAGAAAAGCCCGCCGCCTTCGCCTTCACGGCCTGCTCGGACGTCTCCTGCGACGCTCAGCTCATCGTTCCCGACGGCAATTTCGAAAAGCTCGACGGAGCCGGTTCGTTCACGCTCGCCTACATCATGGCCGACGGAACGCCGGTCAAGGCAACGGTCTCGATGAAGGGCCTCGGCAAGGCCTATGAGAGCATCATCAAGCCGGATCCGGTCGCCGCCCCGGCCCCCGCGGTCGAAGGCCCCGCCGCAACGCCGGCACCTGAGACTCCGGCTCCGGATGCGCCGGCCCCGACGCCCAAGCCCGCAACGCCATAACGAGAGACCCAAACCCCATGACCACGCTCACCGTTGCGGCGACGCAGATGGCGTGTTCATGGGACGCAGGCGAAAACATCGCGCGCGGCGAAAAGCTGGTGCGCGATGCCGCCGCCAAGGGTGCCAAGCTCATCCTGCTGCAAGAGCTCTTCGAGACGCCCTATTTCTGCAAGGACGTCGACTATCGCTACATGGACCTCGCAGTCCCGATCGCTGAGAACAAGGCCGTCGCGCATTTCAAGGGCGTGGCGAAGGAGCTCGGCGTCGTCCTCCCCATCTCGGTCTATGAGCGCGCCAACAACGCCCTCTACAATTCACTCGCGATGATCGACGCCGACGGCGCAACGCTCGGCGTCTATCGCAAGTCGCACATCCCCGACGGCCCCGGCTATCACGAGAAGTTCTACTTCAACCCCGGCGACACCGGCTTCCCCGTTTGGGAAACCGCCTATGCCAAAATCGGCACGCTGATCTGCTGGGACCAGTGGTTCCCCGAACCCGCCCGCATCCTCGCGCTCAAAGGCGCCGAAATCATCTGCTACCCCACCGCCATCGGCTCCGAGCCGCAGGATCCCACGATCCACTCAAAGGATCACTGGCAGCGCACCATGCAGGGCCATTCGGCCGCCAATCTCGCGCCGGTGATCGCCTCCAACCGCATCGGCCGCGAGCAGGGCAAGAATGCCGAGATCACCTTCTACGGATCGTCCTTCATCACCGGCGTCGACGGCGGCAAACTCACTGAGGCCGGTCAACACGATGAAGAGATTATCACCGCCACGCTCGACCTCGAAGCGAACCGCCGCACCCGCCTCAACTGGGGCGTTTTCCGCGACCGCCGCCCCGACCTCTATAGCGAACTCCTCACCCTCGACGGCAAACACCCCCACGCCAGCAAGGCCTAGTCGCCCTTCACCCGCGCGTCCTTCAACTGGAAGAACAGCCCCTGATCGCCATTGTCGATCAGCTTAAAAATCCCCGTTACCGTCACCAGATCGTATGACGACGGCACACTCTCGAGGCACTGCACTTCGATCACCTCATCCGGTTCGCCCGGCGGGCAGAACGGACAGACCGGCGTGTTGCGGGCGATGAGAAAGTGCGAGATGTTTTCCTCCACATCCAGCGGCACCATAAAGCCGCTCACCGTCAGCGTCGTGCCGGCCAGCGCATCGATGGCCGGCGTCGTTTTGATCGTGAAGAGGCCATTCTCGTAATCCGCTGCGACATCCGCCTCCGCCAGCGTCGCCCAGAGCGCGTCCTTCGATTTGGGCAGTTCGTCCTGCGCCGTGCGCTCCTCGGCCGGCTGGCCGAAATCCTGCGCGGCGACAGGCCCGGAAATGGCAAGCCCGATGGCGAACAGCGCAAGTCGCATCACATCGTCTCCACGATGGCATCGTGAATCCGGTAGAACAGGCCCCAACTCGCCTCGCCCACCAGCTCCAGCGTGCCTGCCACGCGATACTCGTCCTGGGTGAACGACAATTCAGTGTCGGTGAAAATCTCGATCGCCTCAGTCGGCTCGTTCGGCGGACAGAACGCGCAGGTCGTATTGCGCCGGGTCAGCACAAAATGCGTGAAGCTCTGGCTCGCATCGAGCGGCAGCATGAACCCGCCGATCGTGAAGGGTTTACCATCCATCGCCTTGGCCGCGTCATCGAAGACCGCGGTCATCAGCCCTTTCGCCTCGTCGATGCTCACCTTGGCGCGGTTGAGAATCGTCCAGCCCGGATCGTCGTTCTGGATATGCACCGGGGCGCCCGGATCGGGCATCTCCTGCTGCGTAAATCCGGTCAGCGCCAACCCCGGCACGACCAGCCCGGCACGAATGAGAAAGCTACGGCGATCGAGGGTCATGCGGCGGCCTTCAAAATCTGGGCAGGGTCGGTGCGATAGGCGCTGAGTGCGGGTCCGGCGGCGGCGATGAGGCTGAGCGCCAGCGCCGCCCCGATCACCGCAAGATCGAACGGCCCAAATGCTGCGATAGCAAGCACCGGCCCGCCATGCGCGCCCGCCGCGCTCGCAATCGCGCCCGCCAGCAGCCGCCCGAGCGCCAGCCCGATGATGCCGCCGAGCAGCCCGAGCAGGCTCGCCTCCAGCAGCACGATGCCGAGCAGCCGCGCCGGCGTCGTGCCGATCGTCCGCAGCAGTGCGAGCTCGCGCCGCCTTTGCTGGATCGCCGCAAACAGCGAGATCACGAACCCGATTCCTGAAACAGCAAGCAGCGCTATGGCCAGCCAGGTCATCAGCGCCGCACCCGTCCCCAGCAGCGAGCGCAGCCGCGCGGCCTCGACCGGCGGCGCAGCCGCCTGGATGTCCGGCATCTCGGCGGCGAGCTTGGGCAGCGTCACCGCGCCCATTGCGGAGCGGTACTTGATCAGCAGTGCCGTCACCTCACGCGGACGTGGCTCCGCAGCAGCAGCCTCGCCCTTCTCTTCTGCTTCTTCCTTCGCTTCATGCTCGTGAATGCGCCAGACGCTTTCCGGCACGGTCAGCACGAGACGGTCGATCACCGTCCCGGTCTCGTTCAGCACCCCGGTCACGCGATAGGGAAATTCGCCGTGCATCTCGCCGCCGCCGGTCAACCCATGCTGGCCGACGAATGTAGCGCCGACATCGAGGTTCAGCGTCTCGGCCGCCGCCGATCCCAGCACCACCTCCATCGGCGCCGCATACCAGGCGCCGCGCGCCAGGCTCGCGCCATAGAACGCCGGATAGCCCTCGGTCGCCCCGACGATCCGCAGTCCCTTCACATTGTCGCCGAGCAAAACCATCGCCGAGGCCGCGACCATACGGTTCTTGGCGAGGCGCTCTGCGGTCTCCAGCGGAATATTGCCGGTTGGAATATCTGCCTGGAAGATTGCCGAGGTGATGAGCTGCACCGGGCTGCCCTTCGCGCCGACCACAAGATCGATCCCGGCAATATCGTTCTTGAAGCGATCGTCCAGCGCATTGCCGAACAGAATAATCGCCGCGGTCAGCCCGACCCCGAGCGCCAGCGTCAAAACATGAAAGGCCCAGCCGAGCGGGCTGCGGCGAATGAATGCGAAGACCAGGCGGAGCGTCGTCATGCCATCGCCTCCGCCTGAACGTGCAGGGCGACACGGGCCTTGAGCCGCGAGTCATGCGTCGAAATCAGCAGCGGCGCATTCGCTTCTGCGGCCGCATCCAGCAACAGCCCGGCGACCGCCTCGCACGCTTGATCGTCGAGGCTGGCGGTCGGCTCATCGGCCAGCAGCAAACGCGGTTTCAACATCAGTGCGCGTGCAATCGCAACACGCTGGGCCTGCCCCCGGCTTATCCGTTCGGCGCGCTGTCCGGCGATGCCAGCAAGCCCGAGCCGCGCGAGCAGACCGCGCGCCCGCTCAATGTCCTGCGCCACGCCAGCCGCGTAGGGTGCGAGCAGCACGTTCTCCAGCGCGGTGAGGCCCGCCACCAAATGGATGTCCTGAAAGACGAAGCCGACCATCCGCGCCCGCGCCCGGTCGCGCGCCCCGCCGCCCAGATCGGCAAGATCGGTCCCGCCGATCCGCGCATGCCCGCCGAAGCGCCGCGCCAGACCGGCAATCGCCAGCATCAGCGTCGTCTTGCCCGAGCCCGAGCCGCCGACCAGCAGCGCCGCCGCACCCGGCTCCAGCCGCAATTCCGGCAGCCGGGCCACCGGCGCCGACCCGTATCCTGCCTGCAGCGCCACTATTTCGAGCATGTTTCAGCCCAGGCGCGGGCCCGATCGGTGCCGAGCAAGCCGGTATGGCTCGCGCAAATCTCTCCCGACGGGCTCACCGCCACCGACAGCGGCAATTGCGCTTTATCGCCGGACAAGCTCGTAAGGATTGCGCGCGCATCGCCCGTCGCGGCATAGGCGGCGTGGGTCGGCACATCGCGCTCCGCCAGCGTTGCGCGGGCAAGGTCCAGCGGATCGAGCGACACCGTAACCAGCCGTCCGCCGGATGCCGCCTGTAACGCCGCCAGATAGCCAAGCTCGGTGAGGCAGGGCCCGCAATCCGACTTCCACACCAGCGCGATAAACGGCCCACTCAGCACGGGCGAAGACGGCTCCAGCGGCACGGTCTCCACCGCAAAGCGCGGCTCAGCCGCCGCCGCACCCGCCAGGGCCAAAGCAAAAATCCAGACGCCGCGCATATACCGTTCCGCCGGACCCGGCTGGCCCAGAGTCCGTTATAACATAACGAATGAATTGAAGGGCGCCGCTTTGGGCCGACGCCCCACCTTCACCAAGACGTGACACCCCTCAATCCGCGTAATTCGCCGCCCGCTTCTCCATGTTCGACATAATCGCCTCAACCTGATTGGGGCTCCCGATCAGCGCGATCTGCTCTTCCGATTCCGCCAGCAGCACCTCCGCCGACGAGCCATGCGCCGCGAGGTTCATGAGCCGCTTGGCCGCGCGTATCGCCGTCGGGCTTTTCTCCGCAATCTCCCGCGCCGTGGCCAGCGCATTCTCATACGGAGTCGCCGTCACGCGCGTCGCAAAGCCGTAGCTCAGCGCCTCCTCGCCGGTGAAGATGCGCCCCGTATAGGTCAGCTCCCGCACCACATCCTCGCGCGCCAGCCGCCGCATGATCTCGACGCCGCCCATATCGGGCACCAGGCCCCATTTGATCTCCATCACGCACAGCTTCGTATCCGGCGCGATGTAACGCATGTCGGCGCCCAGCATCACCTGGAAGCCGCCTCCGAACGCAACGCCGTGCACAGCCGCGATCACCGGCACAGGCACTTCGCGCCACACGGTCGCGACATACTGCGAGGAATTGGATTCGCCGAACTCGCGCGCTGCCAGCGCGCCGCCCGAACTGGAGCGTCCCTTTTCGCGCGAGCCATCCGCCATCTTGCCGAAATTGCCCATGTCGAGCCCGGCGCAGAACGCGCGGCCCTCGCCCGAGATAACGACAGCGCGAACCCCCGGCTCGGATTTGAGGCGGATACCGGCATCAGCCAGAGCCTTGAACATCGCCGGGTCCAGCGCACTCATCTTGTCGCTGCGCACGAGGCGCACATCGGCGACGCCGCCATCGATGGTGATCTTGATCCGCTCGTCGCTCATCAGAAATTCCCTCCGTCGATATTGATCTTCTGTCCGTTGGCGTAAGGGTTGGCATCCGACACCAGCCACACGCACGCCGCCGCCACATCCTCCGGCACCGAGACGCGCCCGTAAGGCGACGACGCATCGAGATCGGCGATGTTCGCCGTGCCCCGCGCCTTCGACAACTTGATGCCCATATCCGTCACGGTCAGGCTCGGCGCCACAATGTTGCAGCGAATGCCGTGCGCCCGTTCTTCCTTGGCGATGGTACGCGCCAGCGCCTCTTCCGCGGCCTTGGCCATGTTGTAGGGCGCACCATTGGCGCCCATGTAGAGCGTCGCCACCGACGAGATCATGATGATGTCGCCGCGCCCGGCTTTCCTTAAGTGCGGAATGGCGAATTTGGAAACCACCGCCGGCGCCACCGCATGCACGTTGAGCACGCGGCGCAGCTCCGCCGGGTCGGTGTCGAGCACCGAGTTGCCCCGGCTCGCGATCCCCGCATTGTTGATGAGGATCGACAGCGATCCGAAATCCGCAACGACATCTACGATCAGCTTCTCGCACGCCGCATCGTCATCGACGGCGGCGGCATAGGCTTTCGCCTTGCGCCCCATTGCGGTGATTTCGCTCACCACCTTCTCGGCCTCCCCGGCCTCGCGGCGATAATTCACCGCGACGTCTGCGCCCGCCTCGGCCAGCGCCAGCGCAATCGCCCTGCCGATCCCGCGGCTAGCGCCGGTGACCAGCGCGGTGCGCCCCTCCAAGGAAACCTTCATGCGTCTCTCCCATTTTCTTATGGCAATCTGTAGCGGCCCTGTGGGCTCACCTGGCCATCGGTCGCAACGCGGCCTTCCGCCACCATCGCCACCAGATGACCGAAAACACTATGCGCCGCCGCCGGATGCAGCCGCTTGTCGACGGCGGCATACATCACCTCGACCATCCCGGCGATCGTCGCATCGCCCGCCTTCAACCGCGCAACGATCTGATCCTCGCGGTCATGCCGGTGCGCGATCAGTATCCGCACATAGTCCTGCGGATTGCGCGCCAGCCCGTCATGCGGCCCGCCGACCGGCGCGCCATGCGTCGGGTAATAGATCGCATCGTCGCGCGCCGTCAGCTTCTCAAGGCTCGCCATATAGGCGCGCATATCGCCGTCCGGCGGCGAGACCACCGTTGTCGACCAGCCCATCACATGATCGCCGGGGAAAAACGCCTTCTCCTCCTCCAGCGTGAAGCACATATGGTTCGAGGTATGGCCCGGCGTGAACACGCACACCGATGTCCATCCGTCACCCGAAATCACATCACCGTCGCGCACCTTCACATCGGGCGCAAATTCCATATCGCCGCCCTCTTCGATTTTCACACCGCCATCTTCACTGCGGCCATGCGGTCCGAAGGCATAGGTTTTCGCCCCCGTCTTCACCTTCAAGGCGGCCGCCAGCGGCGAGTGATCGGCATGGGTATGCGTCACCAGAATATGGGTGATCGGCCGCCCCGCCGCCGCACTGAGGATAGCCTCCAGATGCGCCGGATCGTCCGGCCCGGGATCGACCACGGCAAGGCTCCCGCCGCCGATCAGATAGGTGCCCGTGCCATGAAACGTGAAGGGCGAGGGATTAGGCGCCAGCACCCGCGTCACCATCGGCGACAGCTTCACGCCCGCGCCATAGAGGGGATCGTAGTCACGGTTGACGGGGACGGTAACGGCCATGCCGGCAGTCTTGCGGAGAGCGCCGTCAAACGCCAGTCTCCCGCCGCGTCAAGAAAAACGCCGGCTAAGAACGCCACAGGAGACAGCCATGAAACTCTACAATTCCATCGGCCCAAATCCGCATATCGTGCGCATGTTCGCCGCCGAAAAGGGCCTGAAGCTCGATCTCGTGGAGGTCGACCTGATGAAGAACGAGAACCGCCAGACCGATCACCTCGGCCGCAATCCTGCCGGCCAGACCCCGGCGCTGGAGCTCGATAACGGCGCCTATGTCTGTGAAATCACGGCGATCTGCGAATACCTGGAAGAAAAGCACCCCACCCCCGCCCTCATCGGCACGACGGCGGAAGAGCGCGCCGAGACACGCATGTGGGTCCGCCGCTTCGACGAGAACGTTGTGTGGCCCATGCTCAGCGGCTTCCGCTACGCCGAGGGCATCCCGATCTTCACGGGCCGTATCCCCCTCTATCCGGACATCGCGCCGCAGCTCAAAGCCCTCGCCCAGGACCGCCAGAAATGGGTCGACGGCATGATCAAGGGACGCACTTATTTTTGCGGCGACCGCTTCACCTTGGCCGACGTCCTCGCCTATTGCATGACCGCCTTCGCCATCTCGGTCGGCCAGGCCATCAACGCTGAAGCTCCCAATCTCGCCGGGTGGTTTGAGCGTGTGAAGTCCCGCCCCAGCGCCTCCGCTTAACCCGGCGGCGCCGCCGCCTAAATCGCCCGCCCGGCCTTCTCCCAATAGGGATCACGCAGCTTCCGCTTGAAGATCTTGCCCGAATCCTCGCGCGGCAATTCGGCGGCGAATTCGATCTGCTTGGGCACCTTGTATTTGGCAAGATGCCGGCCGAGTTCGGTGCGCACCGTGACAGTGTCGAGCGCGATTCCCGGCTGCGGCTGGATATAGGCGCAGAGCGCCTCGCCGAACTCGTCGTCCGGAATGCCGAATACCGCGCAGTCCGCGACGCCTGGGATCTTGAGCAGCTCGTTCTCGATCTCGGCGGGATAGATGTTCACCCCGCCCGAGATCACCATGTGATTGCGCCGGTCGCAGAGGAAGAGATAGCCGTCGCCATCGAGATACCCGATGTCGCCGACGCCGATCAGGCCGTCGCGTTCGGCCTTGCGGCGTTTTTCGGCGTCGCCGTGATAGGTGAAGTCGGCGGCGGAGACGATCCGGCAATAGACATCGCCCGCCTCTCCAACGGCCGCATCGCTCCCGTCCTCGCGCACAACGCGGATCTTGGCATCAGGCAGTGCCTTGCCGACTGTGCCGGGATGGGCGAGCCAGTCGGCGCTGGTGCAGAACACGACCGCGCTCGTCTCCGTCGAGCCGTAATACTCGTTGATGACCGGACCCCACCATTCGATCATCGCGCGCTTCACATGCGGCGGACACGGCGCAGCGGCATGAACGACAAACTGCAGCGACGACAGATCGTACTTTGAGCGTACCTCATCGGGCAGCTTCAGCAGGCGCACGAACATCGTCGGCACCATATGCAGATGCGTCACCTTGTGCTTCTCGATGAGCTGCAGCAGTTCTTCGGGATCGAAGCGCGGCTGCAGGATCACCTCGCCGCCGGCCCGAACGGCAAAGCCGCCATAGGCGTTGGGTGCCGAGTGATACATCGGCCCGGTCATCACCGTTGAGATGCGGGGGGCAGCCTTGCCCGACATCAGCGCCAGGATCGCGTCCTTGAAGCCGAACACGATGCCAACCGAGTTCATCGTCGCCAGAAACTGCGCGGGTGTCGGGGGCTCCCGCTTGACGCCCTTGGGATGGCCGGTCGTGCCGCCGGTGTAGATAATCGCCCCCGGTGCCTCAGCCGATTGCGGCGGACGGCGCTCGAACCCGGCGAGCCACGACGCCCATGCGGTGCGCCCGGCGGGCACCGCACAGCGTTCCAGTGCGATGCCATAGGCGGCAGCGATCTCGGGCGGCGTCTCCACGACAAGGATGGGCACGCCATCGGGAAATGCCGCTTCCACGCCCGCCACCAGATCGGCATGGATGACGATGGCGCGCGCCCCGCAATTGGCGAACAGATAGCGCGCCTCTTCCAGCGTGAAGTGCCAGTTGACCGGCACCGGATAGGCGCCGGTCTGGCCCGCCGCCGCCGCCGCTTCGTAGAAGGCGAGATCGTTCCTGAGATACAGTGCGATGCTGTCGCCCTTGCCGATGCCCAGGCTCTCAAACCCGGCGGCGGCCCGTTCGGCGCGGTCGGCGAGTGTCGCGGCATCCAGCGAGCGGTCGCCCGAAATGATCAGCGTCATGCGTTTCGTTCCAAGGTGTCTTGTGGGCCGATTGAAGCGGCGAACCCGGGCGGCGTCCAGCACCGCCCGGGCAAATGTTGCAGCTCAGCTTGGAGCCCGGCCTGACCGCGTCAGGGCTTCGAACCGCCAGGTCATCAGGACGGCAGCGACCGAGAGCCCGATCACGAAGCCCCACCAGATGCCGTTGCCGCCCCAGCCGGCCCAGAATGCCAGCGCTGCGCCGGCCGGGAACGCGAGCACCCAATAGGCGAGCCCGGCGATGAGCATGGGAACCTGCGTATCCTTCAGGCCCCGCAGCGCTCCCATCGCCGTGACCTGCATCCCGTCGAACAGCTGGAACAGCGCGGCGATGGCGAGGAACCCGGCCGCCATGCGGGCAGCCTCCGCGTTGCCAGGGTCGCCAAGATCCAGATAGGCCGCGACGATGAGGTTCGGCACGCTCCAGATCAGCACCGCCATCACCAGCATGAACACCGCCGCCAGCCCGATGCTGACATGGCCTGCGCGCCGCGCCGCCTCCATGTTTTTCGCGCCCGCGCCAAAGCCGACCCGCACCGTGGCGGCAGAGCCGAGCGCCATCGGCACCATGAAGGTGAGCGAGGCGACATTCATCGCGACCATCTGGCCCGCGACTGCCGCCGTCGAAATCCAGCCCATGAGGATGACGGCACTGTTGAAGAGCCCTGCCTCGAACGTCCAGCTCAGCGCGATCGGCCAGCCGAGCCGCGCCAGTTCCTTGAACTGGCCCCAGTGGAACGACAGCAGATTGAGGAACGGCCGGAACGACACGAAGTCCCGGTCGACCAGATAATAGAGGATCAGCGCCGAGAGGCCGA
>Ga0105049_10002755_pt1 | contig 20803 bp, 11 predicted proteins | sample MAT06_FD_78087 | JGI IMG/M metagenome (GOLD analysis project Ga0105049, IMG submission 78087) | Freshwater microbial communities from Lake Fryxell liftoff mats and glacier meltwater in Antarctica - MAT-06 | ecosystem: Environmental > Aquatic > Freshwater > Ice > Liftoff microbial mat | place...
AAAGGTTGTGTTTTTATTCTCTAGGTTAGTATTTTTTGGACCATTATCAGGATTTCCTATTTTATCGCTTCCAAGAAACCAATCTGACAACTTTCGACTATATGGTGCTTGCCCCATCAAAAAAGGTTTACCTGTTTCAGGATTTTTAGGAATAACCGACTCCCTTACTTCTTTAGCTATTCTATTTTTATAAGCTAACGCAAGCTCAATTTTAAGCTCTAACTGAATTTTTCGCCCTGTATTGCGATTATCTTGAATAATATGTATTTCTGATCCAGGAAGTTTGCTTGAAATATTAAAATTATGTTGATCGGATATCATAAACGTAGTATTTTAAGTTTAATTAATTTAGACTGTGTCACAAACTAGAATAACATACTACAAAAACCTTGTCTACAAAAAAACAATTAAACAATCAATTTTCCACAAATAATTACGGCTTCAGAATCCTGCAAGTTTATTTCAATCTAAACTAATATAATTATATATTTTTCAAATACCAACCCCAAATTTAACTCTTCAAAATTCCAACTGGAACTAAATCAGGAGTGACTTTAAAGATAGTCTCAGCAATTTCTTTGTCCACTTCTTTCAAAAGATTAATAAAGATATTCATTCCATCCTGTTTGAACTCTACTAGAGGATCTTTTTGGGAATAGCCGCGAAGTCTCACTGAATCCTGCAAATGATCAATGGTTACGAGATGCTCCGTCCATAACACATCGATTGCCCTGAGAAACACGAATCTAGAGAGGGCTGCTTGGATTTTTTCTTCATAGATTTCCCAACGAGTTTTCAATTGATAATTTAGTTTTTCAGCAAGTATTTTAGCTACTTTTTGGTAGTTGTAATTATTATCTTTTAGAAGTACAGAGATTACGTTTTGATCAAAATCTGCAATTCCTAAAATATTTTTCAAATCTGAACTTGCTTTTTTTAATTGCTCTGCTTGAATTACAGAGTCTTTTTTCTAGTTTTATGTACAGTTCCTAAGGTACCAAGAACATCACTAAACAAAGATCTTTCAACTTCTTTTTTCCATTCAAAACCTTCGTTCAAAAGCACTTTTCTGCGACGTGAATAGATTACAGTTCTTTGGCGGTTAATTACATCATCGTACTCTGTAACGTGTTTACGAATATCAAAATTCTGGCCTTCAATTTTTTTCTGAGCTTCTTCAATTAAGTTGGATAAAAGTCTATTTTGAATAGGCTCATCTTCAGGAATAGGCAAAATATTTTTGTAATAACTCATTCTATCGCCTCCAAAAACCCTCAAAATATAATCCTCAAGTGAAATATAAAACTGACTCATTCCAGGATCTCCCTGGCGACCGCTACGACCCCTAAGTTGATTATCTACACGTCTGCTTTCGTGGCGCTCTGTTCCAATGACAAATAACCCTCCTAAAGCTTTAATTTCTTCATGTTCTTTTTTCCAATTTACCAATTCTTTTTCATCTTCAGGTACTTCACCACCAAGTTTAATATCCACACCGCGACCCGCAATATTTGTAGCCAAAGTGATTGAGCCTCTTTTTCCAGCTTCTGAAACAATTCTAGCTTCTTGCTCATGATTTTTAGCATTCAAAACTTGGTGAGCCACCCCAGCTTCTCTCAGGGCATTACTCAAAGCTAAGTTCTTTTCAATTGAAGTAGTTCCGATCAGTATTGGTTGCCCAGTAGAGCTAATCTCTTTGATATCTCTAACAATCGCTTTGAATTTTCCAGCTTCAGATTTAAAAATTTTGTCCACAAAATCTTGTCTCGCAGTGGATTTATTTGTAGGAATTGTAACCACCAAAAGCTTATAGATTTTGAATAGTTCTTCAGCCTCGGTAGCTGCTGTTCCTGTCATCCCAGCTAACTTTTTGTACAATCTAAAATAGTTTTGAAAAGTGATAGTGGCTACAGTTTTACTTTCTGCCTGTACATTTAGATTTTCTTTAGCTTCAAGAGCCTGATGTAAACCTTGGTTGTAGCGACGCCCAAACATCAATCTACCTGTGAACTCATCTACAATTACGATTTCTCCATCTCTGACTACATATTCCTTTTCACGCTTAAATAGATATTCAGCTTTGAGAGCTTGGTCTAAATGATGAACTAGGACTACATTTTCTGGATTTCCGTACATATTGTCTAAACTCAAAATTCTTTGAGCTTTTTCAGTTCCCAAATCTGTCAAAGTCACTATTTTTCTTTTCTCATCTACAGTGAAGTCAACCTCTGAATTAAGTTTGCGGACCAAATCAGAAAACTGCCTATATCTTTGGCTGGAGTCTACATCTTGAGAAGAAATAATCAATGGAGTTCTAGCCTCGTCAATCAAAATCGAGTCTACCTCGTCTACAATAGCTACCACCTGACCAGCTTTTTGAACCATTTCATCAGGAGTATTTGCCATATTGTCACGCAAATAATCAAAACCGTATTCAGAATTTACTCCGTACACTACATCTACAGGAATTTCATTTTCATCATCCCAATAGGCTCTTTTACGCTCACACGACACTAGATTTTCTACATCAAGAACTGCTCGAGCATCCTGCTGGTCACCGTCTTCTAGGGTATCTACCTGACCTATCTGTCTTTTTTTATCACTACTACTATCAGACTGAACACCAAGTTTGAAATAGAAACTAGCTTGATTCTGAATAACTCCTACAGTCAGACCCAAAAAATTATATATCTGACCCATCCAGCTAGCATCACGCCTAGCCAAATAATCATTCACAGTAACTAAATGTACTTGATTTTTTTCAGGTAGAGCGTTGAGATAGACTGCTAAAGTAGCGACAAGAGTCTTTCCTTCTCCAGTTCTCATCTCAGAAATACGACCATCATTTAGTACCATTCCACCAATTAGCTGAACAGGAAAATGCTTTTGACCAATTGCTCTCCAAGCTGCTTCACGAACCACTGCAAAAGCCTCAGGCAAAATTTCTTGAAGTTTTTTATCCAAATCTTTATCTTTGAGACCCCTCAGTCTGTTTCGGAAATCTTGAGTTTTGGCTTTTAGATCTTTATCTGACAAAGCCTGCATTTTTTCATCAAGGCTCTCAATTTTTTTCACTATATCCCAATATTTCGACAGTTCTCTTTTTTCACCAATCAAAGTGTCCAAAATTCTTTTAATTGGTCCCCGACCGCTATTTAGAGTATTTTTATTTTTAGTAACTTTGATTTCGCCCAATTTTGGATCAATATCGACCTTAATTGTTTGGGGTACTTTGACTATTTTTTCTTTTTCTATCTCCTTAGGAAGAGATTTCGCTATTTTATCTTTTGAAAGTGCTTTACTTTTTACTTGCTTTTTTTTGATGGTGCTCATAATAGAAAATTAGTAACAAACTTGGCAGAGTCAACTTTTTGTCAGGGGTTTTGTCAAGTTAAAAACTCGAACTAAAAACTATAATTAAATGATTCTAATTGCTCTTCTTGGACAAACATGTAGTGGAAAATCAGAAATGGCTGTGGAACTTGCTGAAAAACTTGGTGATACCTGGATAATAAACTGCGACTCAAGGCAAATCTACAAAGAGCTCGATTTAGGTACTGGAAAAGTAGAAGGTCAGTGGGAAAACGAAACTTATTACTATAAAAACATAAAGCATTTTTTGATTGATTATGTTGCGCCCAAAATTAATTTTGGACTTGTTGATTATATTCAGGATTTTATTGAACTTACCAAGAAAATAGATCTCCCAAAATATTTGATTTTAACTGGGGGGACTGGACTGTATGCGAGGGCTATCCTAGAAAAGTATGAACTGGGAATAATAAAAAAAGAATTTATACAAAATAATGAAATTCTAAAACGAGGCTTACAAGAATTAAATTTAGAAAACCTACAACTAAAATACGATCAACTCAATATAAACAACCCAAAAATACTAAACCCCTCAGACTATGCTAATCCTCGAAGATTAGTTAATTGGATACTTAGAAAAAACGCTTTAGAAGAAAACTGGCTAGAAAAAATACAGTATCCAAGTTTCTCAAAAACTTTTAATTTTGCAATAAATGCTAATCAAGAAAATCTAAAAAATAAAATTAAAGACCGTATCGTTAAAAGAATAGAGCAAGGTCTACTTCAAGAAGTAGAAAGCCTGTTATATTTATGTAAAGATAGGCTATTTCAGTTAGGCTTAGAATATAAATATACTTACAAATACATTATGGGTGAGCTAGGTGGTCTGGAATGGAAAGAAAGGCTTTTTTTGGAGAACTATCACTACGCTAAAAGACAGTTAACTTGGCTTAAAAAACAAAGCCCAGATTGGATACACTCCACCGATCAAATTCTTGAGTCTCTATAAATATACTTAACCCAAATTTAAAATTAATTTTTTTTATCTCCAAATACTAGATTTCAATTTTGTCTTCTTTTTTTTCTTTTTCAGTTTCCTCTTTTCCAAAGATTGTATAAGATAGTTTCTTTCTTTCTGAGTATAAATACAAAGCTATAAGTATAATTAAAGATATTAATATTACATAAGCATTTCCATTTTCTACAAAAGAAGCAGTAGCTTGAGGATCTCGTTGAATTCCAAATTTTTCAAATTCAGCAGTATTTATTTGGGTCGTCCCTGCAATTTGGGTAGTGGCAGTAATTTTTCCAATTTCATCTTTCTTTGGAAGAACATCAAAAATAATATTTCTAGTGGTTTTTGGATTAAGTGTTTTAATGTTAACAATTGCTGTATTATCGTTTGGATATTGAACTTGAAGAATTTCATCACTTGCCAAAACCGGAAGACTAAAAGGGAACCAGCTAAGGCTGTCTGTATCTGTTGCAAGTCTGACTGTACCTTTTTTAATTATAGTATCAGCTGAAGTAGTAATAGTAGAAGTAATTGGATAACCTGCATTATTATTATTTGTAATTGCAGCTCTAATACTCACAGTTTCGTTTGGGCGAACAATCTCAGATAGATTATTAAGACTGAGTCCGACTTCAATATCTTGAATAGTCTGAATCACTACTCTATCACTCCTTGTAGGGCCACCATCTAAGACTACAACAGTAGCGGTGTACACGTCAGGTTTACTGGTTTTTCTGGTGCAGGCCACCTGACCACCTTTTCCGTTTACATTGTGTACAGGGCAGCTATCTCCTGGTAAATCTACAAAGGTTCCCGACCATTTGAATTGCCCAATATAACCCGCCGGATAACTAGTTGTACATACTACTTCAGTGTTTACTGGTACGTTATTAGGATCACAAATTACCACTAGTTGCTCTGGATTAATTTTGGAAAGGTCTTTTTTCTCAATTGGGTTAGTATTGAAGTCCACTCCTACTATAACATTATTACCATTTACATATAGATTATTGGAACCAGAAGCGCTAAACTGGGAAGGGAAAGTACCTACCTCACCACCCACACTAATCCCTAAACAATTCATTATTTTTCCTGAGATTGGCAAGACACACTCTTTTACAATTCCAGTAGAATTAACTCTGAATTTGAGTGTTCCTTTAAGGTTAATAAAGTCTTTTTCAGCCACAAGGGTAACAGTGCAGTCTGTAGTTTCGTTTATTATTTTCACACTCTGGCAGTCCAGTGACTTAATATCACCGTTCACGATTTCGTTCTGGCTACTAGCTGGATTTACTGTAATCTCATTTGCATCTAGATATACATCTTGATTCCCACTAGCTTTGAACTGAGCCAAAAATTTACCTGGATCCTGACCCACTGATACACCCTGGCAAACTAGTGCATTTCCAGAAACAGGCAGATTACAAACTTTGAACTGTCCATTTACTCCTACTCTTAAAGTAATTGATCCGAAAAAGTTAGAAAAATCTTTGCCTGATTTTAGAGTAATAGTACAGTCTGTATTCTGGCCAGTAAGTCTAGGAGTAGCACAAACTACAGTATTTATATCAGAATTGCTCAAAAAAGTTCCGTTTGATTGCACGCTTACTATATCACCATTCAAATAAGTACTTCCACTTCCTAAGGCATTGAATTGAACGTTAAAATCTCCCCCAGTTCCACCTACTGAAACCGAAGTACAACTAAATGTATTAGTAGTAGTTTGCGGCAGTATACAGTTTTTCACTAAACCTTGCGGGCCTATTCGAAGGTTAACTGATCCGCCTAGTGATCCTGCAGTATTCTGACCAGTTAGTTTAATCTGACAATCAGTGTTTGAATTTACTAATTTAGGCGACTCGCAACTTACTTTTTCAATATTGGCGTTTGTCGCATCTGGTCTAGATCCAACTTGAATATTAAAATATTTAAACCCAGGAGAAACAGCATCAAGACTTACTTTGGCTGCAACCCCCACACCTAATCCAATATCTTCCCCAATTACAAAGCCTAGACCGTCATTATTTTCTTCTTTTAATTTAGCTCTGAATTCTAATTTCCCAGTTTTTTGAGGATTCCATGTATTTTCGTCGTTTTGATTGGCTGAAGAATCGAATGGAATATTTGCAGAACCTCCTCCTACACTTCCATTACAAGGGCTATTTATGCTAGTAGCAGACAACGGGGTGTAACTAATTTTAATTCCATTTGGAGATTCTTGTAATAGAGCTCCTGGATTATCGTTTATACATTTAGCTTGAGGATCAGTTCCAAAAAACTCATTCAAACTGCCTGGAATATATTGTAATTTTTTTCCGATTACAATTTCTACTGAAGCGTTATCAATTGTGGCGTTATCTCCTACATTAATATATTTAACTGTGAATTTAAGGGTTTGCCCTGGTGCCATAGTTACATCACCGCCACTGGCTTTAGCAAAAGGGACTGGATTAGATCTATTATTTAAGTAATTACTCCCAAAAAGAATCGATCCAGCGGCAAAAACAATTAACGAACCTAGCACCACTAATCTGTTAAGGTTAGTTCTGTTTGGTTTTTTCTTTTTTGTTCTAAAGAATTTTGGTAAGTAGTCTTTTACCATAGCTTTTTATTTTTGTTATACAAATACAAATTGATTAAAAAGTGATTTGTGTATTTTGCTAAGCTTAGCTGAGAAATTTTTTTTGTGCAAATCAATAAAAGTCTTCAATTTTATATTTTCATAAATTCAAGATAAACCTCAATTTTTGGGAAAAAGTCGATTTATAAAGTATTGATCTACCATACTAAATTAACTTAACATTTTAATATTAGGCGGCGAAGGTAAAATCTGAGAAAATTTAACGAGATTACTTTACTAAATAAAACCGCAAATACCTAAGTACAAACACCATAAGCCTACTTTGACAACTCAAACTTGACTAAAAATCACCTGAGTTATAGTTTATATGTTAATTCAAGTTGTATGCCAAGTAGGATTGCTAAATCAAATAACAAAGGGCTGGGGAAAAATTCTAAAAAAGAACACGAAGCCTTAGATGTAGAAAATAATGAAGCTCAAGAGCCTTTTCAAGATCATGTTTTGGCTCTACCACAAGATGTTTTAAGTGATTCTCAAAGTCCATATTCTGAAGATGGGTATCTATTAAATAAGTCACATAAAGTAGTTCGTATCGGCTCAAAAGTAAATACTGAGTTTAATTCTGATTATATAGAAAATGATAGCGTTAACTCTGAAGAGCAAAATCTAGGAAAAAAAGATAATAAAAATTCTGCCTCGAGTTTGAATTCACTTAAAAAGAAATTCGGATTTTCTTGGAAGAGTGTTAGTCGAAAGTTTGGTGTGCTTGCTTTGGTTGTAGGTATTTTAGGTGTTGTAGTTCTAAGTGGAGTGGCAGCTCTTGCGATAGATAGATGGAATAATACCCCTTCAATAGATAACCTACTGAACAGACCTAGTGAAAGTAGTGTAGTTTACGCAGCTGATGGAAAAACCAAGATTTATGAATTTTTCTCAGAAGGGACTAAGCGAGAAATAATTAGTGTTTGCACAGCGGAAATACTTAAGGACCCGAATGCCAACTGTATTCCCGAAAGTATGCAAATGGCGATTGTAGGGCTAGAAGATGAAGAGTTTTATAAAAATTTCCAAAATAATAATGGAATCCCCTGGAAAAATATTGCTGGAGCCGCACTAACATGTGTAAGTTCTGGAGGTGATGAGTGTCGTGGTGGTAGCGGTCTATCTCAACAGCTGGTGAAAAATGTCACCAAGAAAGCTGACAACAGCCTAGATAGAAAAATAGATGAGCTTTTTATAGCTATAAAACTAAATAACGAAATTAAAGACCCTCAACAAATTTTAGAAAGATACTTAAATCAAAATCCTTTTGGAAGAAACACTTACGGTATTCAAGCAGCAAGTATTACCTATTTCGGGAAAAAAGCTCGAGACCTCACAGTTGTAGAATCTTGCTATCTAGCATCACTTCCCCAGAGACCTACCTACTATGAAGGAGGTATAAAAGACTTTAATTCTGACGCTTGGAAAGACTTTGTAGCCAGAAAAAACATTTGCCTGGAAAAACTTCAAACCAAAGCCTTAAAAGGTGACGCAGAGGGTACTTATATTAAAACTGAAGCTGAACTAAAAATACTTCAAGAGCAAGAAACAGTCCTTGCAAAAGATGAAGGTGACGCAAACAATCATAGAAAAGATGGTAAAGTAGCCTTTATTCCAAACAAGATCAAGGATGATTTCCCACATTTCAGAGAATATGTAACGGAAGAGTTGAGAAAATTTATACCTCGTGAATCAGATCTGTACACAAAAGGCTACCAGATAATCACTACCCTTGATGTAGAAAAACAAAAATCAATCGATAAAATAGTAAAAGACTCTGAGAAAATAAACATTACCCCAAATGGTGCAAACAATGCCTCCTCATTAGTTTTAGATGGACCAACTGGCGAAATAGTCTCAATGGTAGGATCCCTCGGGTATGACAGAACAGACAATGAAATAGATGGCAAAGTAAACATCATGACCAGTCCCCAGCAACCTGGAAGCAGTATAAAACCATATGTTTACGCAGCAGCCTTGAACAAAGGCTTTAACCCGGCGACTGTGGTGGTTGACGCAACTACTGACTTTGGCGGCGGATACAAACCTAAGAACTTTAGTGGAACTGTTTATGGACCAGTCTCCCTGAGAAAAGCTCTTCAAGGATCTTTAAATATTTCTACTCTAAAAACAGCCTGTATTGCAGCTGGGGAAGGTAGTGGTCCTGATTGTAGCAAAGGTATCAACGAAGTCTTTGATTTTGCTGAAAAGACTGGTTTAAGATTTCCATGCTACGCCCCCACTGACGGTAAAGAAACATGTAATGACCCAAATAAAGCCAGTGAAGCTTACCGCAAACGCTGTTTTCTAGCTAGTGCCCTTGGAGGCTGTGAAATAACTGGTATCTCACACGCTACTGGCATGAATACTCTTTTACACGAAGGCAATCTCAGAACTGCAACACCTTTCAAAAGCATAAAAGACAGTGCTGGCAAAGAATTGTACACTTCCCAAGCCAAACAAAATGCTTATCCATCAGAAGACAAAGTAATTGACCCGCTTATTGCTAAACAAGTAGTTAATATGCTTACTGATTATGACGCTAGAAGATTCACTTTTGCACAGTTTGCTAGAAATCTAGAAATAGCTGAATGCCCTAATGGCGCTGCTGCAAAAACTGGAACTACAAATGATGTTAAGGACACTTGGGCTGTAGGTGGTTGCAGTAATTACACGACTGTTGTTTGGGTAGGGAATACTGGAAACAAAGGAATGAATCGCGACGGATCATCTTCAAATGCTGCTGCACCTGTCTGGAATAGAATTATGAAGTACTTGGAAAAAGGTCAAAAACCTAAACCTTTTAATTATGATGGTTTAGTCAGAACTTCCGTAGATCCAACAACTGGTTTTGTAGGCGGCTCTGGGAGCGAGCTACTTACTCCGAATCAAAAAAAAATTCTAGACGAAGCGGGTGGTAAATTATCTAAACCAGATTACGACGCAAAGACTAAAAATATTTATGACTATAGATCATCTATTATTTCTCAAGAAATAGAGATTAATAGACTTGATGGAAAAAGAGCTACTAGCCAAACCTTACCAGAAAACATAGAAAAGAAAGTATGTTTACAACTAATATCCGAATTCCCAGGAGTCAAGGCTTGGGCTGATCCTGTAGATGCTTTAGCCAAAAAGTCCCCAGATAAATATTGCATACCACCCTCTGAAAATTCTGATCAAGACCAGTCAGGAGAGCAAGGTAAAGCACCAGTAATCACCACAAACCTCAGCTCAGATACAACTAACATAAGCAGTATTACACTCAGCGCCCTACCTCAAGGTGCAGCCGGTAAAAGCATCACAAAGCTAGAAATATTAATTGATGGGGCAGTAGCCAAAAGTGACGTTGGCATTAACTCAACAATTCTTGACGTAAATTCACTAGACATAGGGCCTCACAGCATAATCCTCAGAGCTACAGATAACTTTGGAGCTGTTTCAGAGCTCAGTTTTAGTGGTGTGACCTTCGGTGGTGGTGGTGGAACTAGCCCTCTAAATAACACTGAAATAGCTGGAATTAGCTTCAGCTGCGACTCAGCGGTTCGCTCCACTAGTACTAACTGTAGCTTTACTTTACCAGCCAGTAAAACTCTTCCGGGTTTGTTTAGAATTAGAATTGGTGGAGCTGGTTCCCAAATTTGCTCTGTCGCAGGTCTTAGTGTGAGCTGTGGATCCGTACCAACACCAGCAACTGCAGGATCTAAAATTATTGAAGCCACAACCAACGGAATTTTTGTAGCAACTGGCGAGACTGTAGTTATAACCTAAATTGAATTGTTAACAAGCTGTGGATAAGTTGTTTATTACTAAAAAATATTAGGATCTTAGAAACTCTAGTTTGGTTTGCTGTTCAAGTAAATCTCTTTTTCTATCTTCTAAATTTTGCTTTTTCTCTAAAACAATTTCCACTTCAGCATTTTCCAAAAACTTTTCGTTAGATAGTTGAGACTCTAGAGCACTTATCTGCTTTTTCAAATCTAAAATTATTTTGTTCGTACGTTCGACCTCAAGGGAAATATCTTTGAGATATTCAAAAATATCTAGAGCGTATTGAGAGTCGTTTGATTTGGATGTATACAAGTCAGTTCTGGACTCAGGAACTAGCTCTCCGCGACCCGCTAGCTTAACAAAGCTTTGATATTTCAAAAGAATCTCGTTGGTAGTGTATATCCGAACCAAGTTCACTGGATCAATAGCAAAAAGACCTCTTAGGGATCTCAGATTACCTATAAAGTCAATTACTGTTTGGAATTCCTTGGAAGAAACGACACTGGCTTGATCTAGATATCTCTGACTCCAATTCTCATCCTTCACTTCAAACGCAAGCTGGCTCTTTTCTGCAAAAAATTCTTTCCACAAAACCTCAGTTTCAAAAGGTAAATATGGTGAAAGACTGATTACAAATTGTTTCAACAAAGCAACCGCAAATGGTTTCTGAGACTCGTCAGTTTTTAGATATTCTAGATACCAGTCAGCAAAATCATCCCACAAAAATTTGTACAACAGGTCTACAGAGTGAATCAGCTCAAAATCCTCCAAATGTAATTCCAAATTTTGCTCTAAAATCTTGTATTTTTCTAGTATCCAAAGAGAAGCTGGGTTCAAAACTACTGGACTTTCAAGTTCTTGAGTATTTTCCAAAAATCTAGCAACATTCCAGAGTTTATTTCCAAAGTTTCTGTATTTTTCACTAAGTTTATCAGCTATTTTCCCTCCAAGCCTAAAATTCCTATTTGGAATCATCCCCGAAAGCATAGCAAGCCTCAAAGAATCGCTAGAATAGTTTTCAATAGCAGCAACTGGATCTAAACCATTTCCGAGAGATTTACTCATTTTACGGCCTTGTTCGTCTCGAACTGTAGGTGTGATTATTACATTTTCAAAAGGAATAGTCCCAGTAAAATACTTTCCTATCATTATCATTCTAACAATCCAAATATAGAAAATATCTCCCGCAGAAATCATTTCTTGAGTAGGATAATACGCATGAAAGTCAGTATTAATCTCAAGCATTTCTAAAAGTTCTGGAAAATCTTTTTTACCCATATCGGACTCTAGAAAATGACCATAATTCTCAAAATATGTGACATTATTTCCAAAAGCTTTAGCATAATCCTCGGCGTTTTTATGCCTGTATTGAGGTTCATCCTTAGAGGTACAAACAAAAATTGGGAAACTGTATGTTTGAATTTCTGGGTTTAATTTGAAATCTAAAAGCTCATGAAGTCTCTGATTAGAGTCATTTTTTTCGAAACTAGCTGAAAGTAGTACTAGTTGCTTAATTTTTTGAGGATTTTCACTTAAATATCTAGCCAAAAAAGCTCCACCAGCCGAGTGTCCAACTAAAATAGTGTTTTCATCGAGTCCGCCAATTTTTGCCATTTCAAATTCAAAAGTATTTTTCCAATCAAAGTAATTTGGTAGCCAGGATTTTGGAAGTTCTGGTGTAATTGCCACTAGACCTTTTTTCTCCAAAGATTTTTTTAACCGAGGAAGCCAGTTCCTCTCTGAAATTTTGTAGTTTCTTTCCTTTTCTGGTGAACCATGGAGTATGACTATTTTTGCTGGTTTAATAGAATCTAGAAAGCCTAGCGTAGAAAGTGGCCACAAACATGAGCTAAACCAAGTATCCAAAATCTTTTCTTCTTGGACCCAGGTGCCAGGAATTTTTGGCCTAAACTCAGAAATCTGTATTGGCAAATCTTTATCTTTTCCAAGTTTTTCCAGCTCATTTTTACTATAAAACTTTTTCTCTGGATTGAGGTCTAAATTATACCAAACTGGCATTTTGTGGCCCCAAATCAAATCTCTAGAAATACACCAGTCTTTTATATTTTCAATAAAATTAACCCCTCTTTCTTTGTAGTCGCTGGAGAAAAATGTAACTTCTTCTATCCCTTCTAAAGCTAACTTTTGAAGATTCGTAGATTTTTCAGATTTTATAATTCCGTGAATTTCAGAAAAGTTTTTGAGAATTTGAGCTTCTGGCAAAACCTCCTTTAGTTTTTCTCCGTGAAAACCCCACTGACAACCGATAATTTTGGCTTTTGGGATTACTGTTTCTAGTTCCACCACATCTCGAATAGTGTCTGTAAAAAAATAAATCTGCGAAGTCTCCACACCCCAGTTTTTGCACACTTCTAGCACACCATCTTCTTTGTTGAATCCTGGTTTAAAACCAAGTAAAAAATCAAAATCTAAACCACTATTTCCAGTAAATTCATCCAAAAAATTCTGGTGAGCAGTCGAAACTATTGCCATTTTTACATTTTTAATCTTTCTCACTTCCTCAATAAAACCCTGAAAGTACTTAATTCCGTATTTCAATTTCAACTCATATTCTTTTTCCCTAAAACTTATTTGCTCGGCAATTTCCTCCTGACTGAAGTTTTTTTCTTTGGTGTATTTTGGCTTCACCATCCTTTCGTTCAAAATATAATTCACTACATTTTCCCTTTCACCTTTGGCTAAATTGTTTAATTCTAAATAGCTAGAAACTATTGAGTCAAAAGTATCCCCAAAAACTCCTTCCCAATCAAAAATTAAGTATTTGGTTTCAGCAGAAGGTTGAGAAGTTTCAAACTCTTTTTTATAACTCAAGAAAAACTCTTCGGAAATAAGTGGCTCGATAACGGTTTTGGAGCGTTCGCAAATAGTTACATTGTGCTCATAATCCCAATTGATTTCTAATTTATTCCCAGCCTCCCCAAGGACTTCTTTCAATCTTTTTATACCTTCTTGATAAGAATAGTCGGTGGCTACAAAACTCTCACTTTCAAGATTAATTTTAATTTCAGCTAAAATACTCTTTCTATCATTTTCAAAATCTGTTTTCACTGGAATATAGCCAGTTTCTGCAAGCCTTTTTATAACTGCCAGCCTTCCCTGCTCCACGGTCAGCCCTGCGTACTCACCGCAAAACTCAGACTTTAACTTGCCGTCGCGGCCTATGCATGTTTGCACAGAGTTGGCAGGTAATTTCCCCTCATCTGCTAGTTCGTTGTATAAATTAAAATCAAATAAATCATGTCCAGGTGTAATTTTAACAATTCCTGTGCCAAAATTTGGATCAACTTTATCAGAGAAAACTAATTTAATATCTGCAGACTTTAGGGCTGGTAAGTGGTAGAAAATTGAAATTTTTTCTTGTTTAATTTGCTCCAATAATTCCAGGGCTAATTGCTTATCAAAACCATTTTTACTAACTTCAAATATTTCTAAATTAAAGTATGTTTCAAATTTTTCAGGATGCATGGCAACAGCTAGATCTGTAAATTTAGTTTCAGGCCTCACAGTAGATAATTTTACCCGTGGCCAGTTTGAATAAGGCTTTAAATAATTTTCGATTAAACTTATAAATTTAATTTTTAATTCTTCATTTTTAATTTTTAATTCTTTTGCTTCATATTCAAAAGTAACAAACGGATCAATTCTTTTCTCGTATTCTATTTCCCCAAAAACATCAGACACTGCCGTTTGAAGACCCACAGACCAATTTACCAAATAAGAACCTTTATAAATTAAATCATCTTGCCAATATTTTTCAAAGGCATAATTCACCATTTTAATCGATTTTTCATCAAGAGTAAACAGATTTCTATCATAATCTGGGGTGTCTCCCAGAACTACTGCCTGTTTTTTTTGATTATCTCGCCAAAGATTCACTTTACTCCAGGCCAGTTTTGTCCATAAATCTGGATAATTTTTCTTGATTAATTTAGGCAAATCATCGCGTTTTTTAGAATCTAGTATTTCTAATATATTTTTGGAAATATCTCCATTTTCTGTTTTGGAACTATTAATTTCTTGCTTTATTTGCTCATCAAAATCACCTTTTTTAATCAGTTTATCAACTACTCCCTCGAGCTGAATTCCAGCGTGATCAACCCCAGGAAACCATAAAGACTTCTGATTTTTTTGGCGATAGATACGAGTCAAAGTATCCTGTAAATAATGCCCAAAAGCGTGTCCAGCATGCAAATCGCCAGTCAGATTTGGTGGAGGCATTAAAATTGTGTGAGTTTTTTTGGAGTTTGAAACCTGCTCCTGCATCTGTACCTCAGGATTTCCCACGCCAGCCTTCATCCATTCTTCATATATTTTGGATTCAAAGTCTTTAGGATTGTAGTTACTAGGTAAGGCCATAATACCCAAAAACTTAAGCTAAACTTAGCTTTAGTCAAGATTTACTTCAAAAGTGAAAACAGATTGTTTACCCAGTGAAAAGTCATAGTCGCCCACAAAGATTTGCTGTACCTAAACAAAACGCAAACTATGATCCCAAAAACCAAGATAAAACCTGCGTAAAACCATGTAAAAAGGCCTTTGCTAAACCAGTAAGGAAAATGAATTAACAAAAATAAAACAGAATTGATTATCGTTGCTGCTGGTAAACTGGAAAATAATTGCAGTTTCTGAAAAATAAAACCACGGAACACAATTTCTTCAGCAAACCCAGCCATCAAAACTCCATTAATAAGATCAGAGAGACTGAGGCTAAAGTAAAACCCGTGCTTTTGAGCAAAAAATTGAATTAAGCTCGGAATCACAGCAAAAGGGAGAACTACCAGAAACCCAAAAAAAACTCCACTAAAAATATTTTTATTTAGCTTCAAATATTCAATTGGATTTACTTTATCTACGAGTTTAAGGTAAAAATAAACTGGAACCACCCAAACTAAAAACTTAATTACTGCAAAAATTGGAAACCAATTCTGTGGAATTATAGGAATCAGAAAAAAATTGTAAGCTGACCAGGTCAGAAAAAAAATTGTTAGATAAACTGCGAGCCTAGTTTTTTCTAAAATCATAAACAAAAATATATTTCTGAAACCCTGGAATCTCGATAGTTTCCGTAGGTTCTAAGTCTTTAATTTTGAAACTTAGACTGACTAGAAGGCAATTATTAAACAATTTTTTAGCATTCATTTTAGTCAAAATGGTGGATAATAAATAACAATAAACCAGGCTTGACTCCGGGTTTTGAAAGTCTAGAACGTTACTTTGGACGAAATTAATTTTTGATTTTCTAAATCTCTGTTTAAACTGAGCTAATTTGATAATTCTAGGCTCATCCTCCACGGCAATAATCTCTTTCCAGTTATATTTCTTACTCAGATAGTTGGATAAATTTGCGAATCCAGCTCCAGACTCCACCAAATTCACATTTTCAACTTTCCCTTTATAGTATTTTTCAATAATTCTTTCCAGAGCTGGCCCAACGTTTTTTAGGTTACTGGCTAAATAACCAATGTGATCTCCAGAATTAGCATGCCAAACATACTTAAAAAGCATTATGATAAAGACCAAAAGTCCTAAGCTAATAGCTATCCAGATGCTAGCCATGATTGTTTTAAAATCGGTTCGAGAAAGTAAAAAGTAGTACACTTGATTAAATTTTAATTTGACAAAAGAATAGGCTTATCGCTCCTTAGTTAGTAAACAACTAACGAATTGTAGCAGTTAAAACCGGACTTGTCACTAATTTTTTTAAATATGCTTTTTTTACGATCTTGGCTTGAAGAATACATCGACCTTTCAGCTTTTACTAATTCCCAGCTAAAAAACCTCATAACCATGAAATCTGGTGAAGTTGATGAAGTTATAGAAATTAATGATTATTTTGAAGGTAAAATTCTTGTTGGAAAGATATTTAACACCCAAAAACACCCAGACGCTGACCGGTTGCAAATTTTCCAGGTAGATCTAGGAGTTTATGGTCAAATCCAAATAGTTTCAGCAGCTCCGAATGTTAGAGATGGAATAGTAGTCCCGGTTGCAATCGTTGGAACCAAATTACCCATGGGAACAATTTTGGAAAGAAAAATGCGCGGCGAGCTGTCCCAGGGAATGTGTTTGGGAAAAAGCGAATTAATGCTGGAAACTGAATATAGTGAAGGGCTTTGGGAACTGGAAGATTTGCTTTTGGAGTCTGGTTTAAGTGAAAATCAATATTTAGGTAAATCAATTTGTGAAGTTTTGACAGGTCATTTCCCAAAGGAAAGTGTCTTTGATATTAAGTATTTAGCAGACAAAATCGCTAGCTGCGGAAATCATTTGGGACTGGCTGTAGATATTGCGATATGTTTGGAGAATAAAAACTTACTCAAAACTCAGGCTAAAAATCTCCTAGATCCTGTTTTTCTAATGGAGCAAGTAGTTAGCAAAGTGGAAATTGCTGATGAGAAAGATATAAAAGTCAATCTTGAGAGCGGTTCAGATTATCTCAAAAACTATTTTTTGTTTGATCTAGAAATCCCATCGGAGTATATACTTCCCCATGAATTTCAAAAAAGAATGTTTCTTACTAATCGAAACCAGATTGGGGGATTAGCTGATTTATCCAATTACCTTCTTGCAGATTTAGGTCAGCCTACACATTTTTTTAGTAAAGCCAAAGTTCTTGGACTAAATGAAAATATTTCTTTAGATTGGAAACTTGAAAGCCTTACCAGTCAAACTAATTTTCAAGGCTTAGGTCAACTAAAAAACACCACTTTACCAGCTGGAATGATGGTTTTGAAACAAAGTGTAGAAATTTTGGCTATTCCTGGAATATCTGGAAGCGAAAAAACCAAAGTTGATCCTGTGGAGACTCAAGCTCTTGTGGAAATTGCTAACTTTTCAGCCGAATCAATTGCCAGGGCTAGTTTTGATCTTAGTTACCGATCAGACAGTTCCAAAATTTGGGCTGGGGGAATTCAAGAAATTCTAGAAATTACTTGCCTGGTGAGACTTCTAGAGTATTTACCTGAAAATGCAAAAATTAAAGTACTATTAAGTAAAACCCAAGATGAAAATTCAGAAAACAGAAATTTTTTAAGTTCTTTAGAAAATATTTTTAGCAAATCTCAAAAGGTTTTGGAAATCAATCTGGATTATTTAGCTCAAAGACTTGATAATCGAGAACTTGACTACTGGAGAGATATTTTAGTTCAAAAATTGGAATTATTGGGTAGCTATACTAGTACTGGCTCTAATACTGGAAGCTTAGAATTAATGGATTTTTATGGGGAAATAAATAACTCCCAGGACATTCTAGAAGCTGTTGCTAGACTTATTGGTTTTGAAAATTTAGAACTCGATCATCTGAATTTTAGTAGTGATGGAGAAAAAAATACTCAATACAATAACTGGTTAGAAATCAAAGAAATGTTTGTAAAATATGGTTTTACAGAGATTATTAGTAGGCCTTTTGTAGCCCAGAACCAGATGAATAACCCTCAAAGTGAAACAAAGCTACTCAATCCTTACAATTCCAGCCAACCTTTTTTACGAGATAGTTTTCTTCCTTCACTACTGAATTCTCTTGAGAAAAATATCCTAAAAGGAGAGAAAGATATTAAACTTTTTGAATTTGGAAAGCTTTATTTTACAGGGGAATCCAAACTCTTTGAAGAAACTATTGTTGACGGACTTATAATTGCAGAAAATCCATATTTATTAACTAGTATGGTTCAAGATTTTGGTGAGAAAATCCAAAAAAATGCAAATATTAATCCGGATCTACCCGACTATATTTCTGGATTCGGTGAGGGCTATTACTACACTTTTGGAGAAGGTATAGACGCTTCCATTATCAAAATAAACAATCTTACAAAGAAAAAATATAATATCCCCACAAGCAAGTCTGTTTGGTTCGTTGGATTTGCCCTCGATGGACTACCTACAACCTTGAAAAAATATAAAAAATATTACAATGAAAGTGAATTCCCGAGTATTTCAAGGACTTATTCTCTAATAATACCTACAAATGTTAGCTGGAAGCAAGTCGAAAGCTTTGTGGTAAACTCTGAACTTGAAGATGTAGAAATACGACCGAAGCCACTGGAAAGGCTCAAAAAAGACAACCAAGAAATTCTAAATTTTGAAGTAGGTTTTGTTAGTTATTCAAAGACTTTAGACAATAATCAAATCACCAAATGGGAAGAAAGATTATTTGAAAACCTTACTAAACTAGGTGAAATTAAACCCCGGTAATGAAAAACACCCCACTTCTAATTTTAATTCTAGGCTTGATTACAATTATAGTAATTTTGATTGGCTCTAGCCCCGTGGTTCAAGATGATTTGTCCGATTTACTGGGACTCACTGGAAACTATTCAAAGACTCAGAAAGTCCTAGGTGCTGACTCAGAAATAGCAAAAGTAGCGCGAGTAATTGACGGCGATACTATTGAACTTAGTGATGGAAGAAGAATACGCTACCTAAATGCCGACACCCCTGAAACCAAAAAACCAAGCACCCCTATCCAATGCTTTGGTCCTGAAGCCAGTAAATACAATAAAGATCTAGTTGAAGGAAAGACAGTTCAACTCATTGCTGATAAGCGAAAACAGGATAGGTATGGCCGAGATCTGAGATTCATATTTCTAGACGGCGTCGACTCTACTAAAATTGAAAATAGCGTAAATGCCAAATTAGTACGGTCAGGATTTGCAAGAACCATAATTATTAAACCAAACAATACTTATGAAAAAGTTTTTAGAGAGTGGGAATATGAGGCTAAAGAGCAAAAAATAGGCATATGGAACTCTTGCCCTAAACCATTTGAAGAATAGTATGACTAGCAGTATTCTCATTTTTCTTGATCAAAATTTATCCTTTTACAGTTTAGAAGCTGGAAATACAGAGCTACTTTTCAAACTTGAAAAAGAAAGTAGGAGTCTAGAACTAGCAGAAAAATTTGAAGGAATTTGGAAAAAATTAGAGTTAAAAGAAGTTCAAGAAATTTATTTTTGGACTGGAATTGGTGCTGGTTTCACTGATACTAGAATAATTTACATTTGGCTTAAGAGTTGGGAAATATTTAGTAAAAAACACTTCTTCACTTTAAAAGTTGAAAATGACTTCAAAGATTTAATTATTATTGAGTTGGTGGGGGAAAGTAAGCAAAATCAAACTCATAAAATACACTACAGTGGACTTCCTAGAATAACTCTAAAGTCAAATCTTGACAAAAATAATTTATAAAGAAAAATATATATACGTATATTTAGCATTTTATGGCTCTTACTCGTATTCAAAAACAAGAAATCATAGACGATTTGCTTAACTCAGTTGCAACTCAAAAATCTGTACTACTACTCACCACCAGTGGTGCTGAAGCTAGCCTAAACTCAAAGCTTAACTCCAAAATCAGAAGTGAGGCTAGAAAAAATGGTGTAATCTTAAAAATTGTTAAAAATACCCTAGTTAAAAGAGTTTTTGAAGATACTCCAGATTTAGTAGGTCAAACTTACCTAGCTTACCTGGAAAACCAAGAAAATAGTGACGAAATCAAAGTACCTAAATCAATGGTAGGGATGGTAAATAAAGATTTTAAAGAAAATTTTATAATTCTTGGTGCTGTAGTTAATGGTGAGTTTTTTGACTCTGCTAAAACCCAGCAACTATCCAAGACTCCTAGTTTACAGGATTCAATGTCCTCAGTTGCAGGCAGTTTAAACCAGATTGCTACTAAACTTGCAATGGCTATAAAAGAGATTCCTGCAGGTGTAGCCCGTGGAATTTCTGAAATTAGTAAACAAAAGTCTTGACAAAACTCACTACTTAACCTTACTATTTATTCTTAGTTTTTAACTCTCGTATTTATTTTTATGTCTAAAGTACAAACAATCATTGATGAACTAAAAACTCTAAGTTTATTAGAGGCAGCTGAACTCGTAAAAAGTATTGAAGAAACCTTTGGTGTTTCAGCTAGTGCACCCGTTGCCGTTGCTGGAAGCGCTGCTGCCCCTGCAGCTAGTGAAGCTCCAGCAGAAGAGAAAACCAGTTTCAATATCAAAGTCTCTGATGTTCCAGCTGACAAAAAAATCGCTGTAATCAAAGTAGTAAAGAACGTCTTAAAT
>Ga0105049_10002756_pt1 | contig 20802 bp, 19 predicted proteins | sample MAT06_FD_78087 | JGI IMG/M metagenome (GOLD analysis project Ga0105049, IMG submission 78087) | Freshwater microbial communities from Lake Fryxell liftoff mats and glacier meltwater in Antarctica - MAT-06 | ecosystem: Environmental > Aquatic > Freshwater > Ice > Liftoff microbial mat | place...
GGACTCCCGGGCGAGCTCCGCCCGGGCATGCCGCCGTGCCCGTCGGCCTCACGAGGTACAACATTACGGCGGTCGAGAGATCGGCGCGACCGGATCGGACGGACCCACGACGGTCGGGGTCCGTCGACCGACGGCGGACCGGATCGGTCAGGACCGCAGCGCCGCGTACCCGGGCTTGATGACGTCGTTGATCAAGGCGAGGCGCTCGTCGAAGCGGATGAAGGCGGACTTCATCGCGTTGACCGTGAACCACTGCATGTCGTTCCAGTCGTAGCCGAACGTGTCGGCCAGCGCCGTCATCTCGCGGGTCATCGACACATCCGACATCAACCGGTTGTCGGTGTTGACCGTGACCCGGAAACGCAGATCGGTGAGCAGGCCGATCGGGTGGTCGGCCAAGGACTTCGCCGCGCCCGTGTGCACGTTGGACGTCGGGCACATCTCCAGCGGGATCCGCATGTCGCGAACGTAGGCGGCGAGCAGGCCGAGCACGGGCGTGCCGTGCTCGTCGACCGTGATGTCGTCGACGATGCGGACGCCGTGGCCGAGCCGGTCGGCGCCGCACCACTGCAGCGCCTCCCAGATCGACGGCAACCCGAACGCCTCGCCGGCGTGGATCGTGAAATGCGCGTTCTGCTGGCGGAGGTACTCGAACGCGTCGAGGTGACGGGTGGGGGGAAATCCGGCCTCTGCGCCCGCGATGTCGAACCCGACCACGCCGACGTCGCGGTAGCGGATGGACAGGTCGGCGATCTCGCGCGACCGCGCCGCATGACGCATCGCGGTGAGCAGGCAGCCGACACGGATCCGACGGCCCCGTGCCGCGGCACGCGCGCAACCGACTCGGAAGCCCTCCAACACCGCCTCGACCACGGCGTCGAGCGCCAGCCCCTCCTCGACGTGGAGCTCGGGGGCGAACCGCACCTCGGCGTAGACCACGCCGTCGTCGGCGAGGTCCTCGGCACACTCGGCGGCGACTCGCACCAGTGCGTCCTCGGTCTGCATCACCCCGACCGTATGGCCGAAGCCCTCAAGATAGCGCCCGAGCGACCCGGAGTGCGACGCGGTGAGGAACCAGCCGCCCAGCTCCGAGGCGTCGGTGCTCGGAAGCGCGCCGTAGCCCGCCGCGTCGGCCAGCTCGATGACCGTGGCCGGCCGCAGCCCGCCGTCGAGGTGGTCGTGCAGCAGTACCTTCGGCGCGTCGCGGACGGTGTCGAGGTTCAACGGCGCAGGCACCGGGCACACGCTAGAACACGCGTCCGAACGGATCGGGACGGGTCAGCCACCGTTGCACCGAACGAGTAGGATTTCACCCGAAAGGGAGCCCCGGGCGTGTGATCCACAGCTGTCGTTACCCTCGGAGTTGCCCCGGTCCTCGTGTTCAGCTCTTCAGGAAGCTCCCCGCCGCCATGAGCAATGAATCCACCCTGTCGTTCGACCGCATGCGTGGCATGCTCGTGCGCGCCGCCGAGATCCGTGACAGCGAGCAACAACAGATCTTCGACTCGCTCGACGAGATCCACGCCCGCCTGGCCGCCCTCGACGCACTGGGCTCCATGCGCAAGCGGCTCACGGAGCTGCCCGACCGCACCGAGGTCAGCGTCCTGGCCGAGCGGCTCGACGAGACCGTCGCCAAGCTCGACGCCCAGGACGCCACCCTCGCATCGATGATGCGCGCGGTGGAGGCGCTTCCCGACAAGCTGGCCAAGCCGTTCGCGCAGCTCGACGGGCGCCTCGACGGGATGGCCGGGCGATTGGAGGGTGTGTCGGGCCGCATGGACGGGCTCGACGACCGGCTCGGCGGCCTGCACAAGCGGCTCGACGAGCTCGACAGCCGCCTCGACCGCCACGAGATGCGCCTCGACGCCATGCCCACCGCCGTCGGGAACCCGATCCGGGAGCGGATCGACGGCGTCGAGCGCACGGTGACCGAGCAGATCGAGGCCACCACCCGCGCGTTCAACGAGACCGGCGAGGGTCTGCGCAACCTCCTGGGCGACACCGGCATCGGCCTGCACCGCCGCCTCGAGGACCTCGCCGCCCGTCCCGCCGTCGACCCCACCGAGCCGCTCGACGGGCTCGCAGCGCGGCTGGAGTCGCTCGCCGGGCGCCTCGACGGCGTCACGAACCGCCTCGACTCACTCGACGAAGGCTTCGGCGGCAAGATCGGCAGCCTCGACGGCAGCATCCAGGAGAAGCTCGGCCGTCTCGACTCCGTGCTGGCGGAGCGGCCCGACGTGAACGCGCTGCGCGCGCTCGTGGAGCGGGCCAACGAGGAGTCCGAGCGCCGCAACGCCGGGCAGCTCGACGAGGCCATGGCCACCTTCGCGGAGCTGATCCTGGGCCGCGGCGGGAACGCCCAGACGCCGCCACCCCGCCCGGCCCAGCGCCGTGGCCGCAAGGTCACGGTGAGGTCGGGCAACGGCGCGTCCGCGAGCGACACGGTCACCGACGACCCCGACGACGACTAACCGACCCCCCAACCCGCTGTCAGGGGCGGATCGTGGCGTGGAGCAGGGTGGGGCGGGGCTTGGGGTCCTCTGAAACCACCAGACCCTGGGCCAGTGCGGCGCGTGCGCCGGCGACGGCGTCGGGGGTGTCGGTGTGCAGCTCCAGCAGGGGTTGCCCGGCCACCACCTGGTCCCCCGGCTCGACGAGGAGCAGCACCCCGGCGGCCGCCTGTACGGCGTCCTCCTTGCGGGCCCGTCCGGCCCCCAGCCGCCACGCGGCGACCCCGACGGACAGGGCGTCCACGTCCACCACACCGGAGCGGTCGGCCACCACGGCCTCGACGTGTGTCGCCACGGGGAGCGGCGCGGACGGGTCGCCGCCCTGGGCCGCGATCATCCGCTCCCACACCGGGTAGGCGGCCCCGGACGCGAGCACCGCGGCCGGGTCCACATCGGACACGCCAGCGAGTGCCAGCATCTCCCGCGCGAGCGCCACGGTGAGCGCGACGACGTCGGCCGGCCCGCCGCCGCGCAGCACCTCGACGGACTCGGTGACCTCCAGCGCGTTGCCCACGGCGCGGCCCAGCGGCACCGACATGTCGGTGATCAGCGCCGTGGTCGCCAGCCCGTGCGCGCCACCGATCCGCACCATCGTCTCGGCCAGTTCCCGCGCCCGAGGAGCGGTCTTCATGAACGCTCCGGACCCGACCTTGACGTCGAGCACGAGCCCTCCGGTCCCCTCGGCGATCTTCTTGCTCATGATCGAGCTGGCGATCAGCGGGATCGACTCGACGGTGCCGGTCACGTCACGCAGCGCGTACAGCTTGCGGTCGGCGGGGGCGAGCGTGGGCGTCGTCGCACAGATGACCGCGCCCACGTCTGCGAGCTGGGCGGTGATCTCCTCCAGCGTCAGCGAGGCGCGCCAGCCGGGGATCGACTCCAGCTTGTCCAGCGTGCCGCCGGTGTGGCCGAGCCCGCGTCCCGAGAGCTGCGGCACCGCAGCCCCGCACGTCGCGACGAGGGGCGCGAGCGGCAGCGTGATCTTGTCGCCGACCCCACCGGTGGAGTGCTTGTCCACCAGCGGACGCCCGACGCCCGAGAAGGAGAGTACCTCCCCGGAGTCGATCATCGCCTGGGTCCAGCGGGCGGTCTCCCCGCCGTCCATCCCCTGCAGCAGGATCGCCATCGCGAGTGCAGCCATCTGCTCGTCGGCGACGTCACCGCGCGTGTACGCGGCGAGCACCCAGTCGATCTGATCGTCGGTGAGCCGGCGGCCGTCCCGCTTGGTCGCGATCACCTCGACTGCGCTGAACATCGATCCTCCTTCGTCGGACCCGTACGCGGGAGTCGTCGCGGGAACACCTCAGGTGCGCACGGGCAGTTGCTCGGGGCCGAAGGCGTCGGGGAGGACGTCGCGCAGCGGCCGGGGTCCGTGCGGGGTGTCGATCAGGCACTCGGGTCCGCCGAATTCGTAGAGGACCTGGCGGCAACGCCCGCACGGCATGAGGAGTTCACCGGTGCCCGCGCGGCACGCGACCGCCACCAGCCGCCCGCCACCGGAGAGCCGGAGCTGGCCCGCCATCGTGCACTCCGCGCAGAGGCCCAGCCCGTAGGAGGCGTTCTCGACGTTGCATCCGGTGACGACCCGCCCGTCGTCGCAGATCGCCGCGGCGCCGACCTGGAGCCGCGAGTAGGGCGCGTAGGCGGACGCGGCCGCGGCGACGGCACTGGCCCGCAGCGCGACCCAGTCAGTCACCCTCGCCCTTCCGGTACTCCTCGCCCACCGCCGCCGGCGGGCGCAGCCGCTGCGACGCCACGGCGAGGACCAGCAGCGTGACGAGCTGCGGGGCGTAGGCGGCGAACTCGCGCGGGACGGTGTCGATGGTCTGGTAGAGGCCGTACACGACCGCACCCGCGACGAGCGCCACCACGGCCGGACGCCACTGCCGCCGCGCCACCCACAGCACCGCGAGCGCGGCGGCGAGGATGGTGGCGCCGTAGAGCAACGCGTGCACCGCCTCGCCACCCGCGCGCAGCTGCACGCCGTCGACGTAGCCGAACAGCGCAGAACCCGCGAGCAACCCGCCCGGCCGCCAGTTCCCGAAGATCATCGCGGCGAGGCCGATGTAGCCGCGCCCGCCGGTCTGGCCCTCCAGGTAGCCGAGCTGACCCGGGTTCAGCGTGAGCGCCGCGCCGCCGAGCCCGGCGAGCGCACCCGAGGCGACCACGGCGATGTACTTGTAGGTGACCACGGCGACGCCGAGCGACTCGGCCGCCACCGGGTTCTCCCCGGTCGAGCGCAGCCGCAGCCCGAACCGCGTGCGCCACAGCACCAGGTAGCTGATCGGCACCAGCGCGAAGCCGAGGACGACCAGCGGGGTGAGCCCGCTGACCAGCCCACCGAGGATCCCGGCCACGTCGGACAGCAGCACGCGCTGCTCGGCCTCCACGGCGGCGAGCCCGTCGGACAGCGGCTGCACCGAGTACGTGTCGAAGCCCTCGACGCGCGGGCTCTGCCGCGGGTTCTGCGAGACGGGCAGGAACAGCAGCGTCGACAGGTACTTGGTGACGCCCAGGCCCAGCAGCGTGATCGCGACCCCGGACACGATGTGGTTGACCGTGAACGTCACGGTCGCGACGGCGTGCAGCAGCCCGCCGAGCGCTCCGAAGATCAGCCCACCGAGCACGGCGGCCCACGGTCCCCACTGGTAGCCGGCCCACGCCGCACCCCAGGTCCCGAGGATCATCATACCTTCGAGACCGATGTTGACCACACCCGCGCGCTCGGCCCACAGCCCGCCGAGCCCGGCGAACAGGATCGGCAGCAGCAGCAGGACGGCCGCCTGCGTGGTGCCCCGCGAGGTGAGCTGGAGCTGCCCCGTGAGCGTGGCGGTGACCGAGAGGATCACGAGCCCGGCCGCGACGACGAGCATCGTGCGCGCCCAGCCCGGCACGCGACGGCGCGAGGCGGGCGGGGACACGGTCGGCCGGGCGGCTGTCGCGGTCATGACCTCACCTCCTGTTGCTCCGGGACCGGAACCGCCCGCAGCTGCGCGGAGACCCGGCGCTGCTCGGCGGCCAGCTCGTAGCGGCGCACGATCTCGTACGCGACGACGACCGACAGGACGACCGATCCCTGCATGATCAGCACGATCTCGCGCGGCACCCCGACGTTGTCCAGAGCCAGGGCCGACTTGTCGAGGAACGCCCACAGCAGCGCTCCGAGCGCGATGCCCACCGGGTGGTTGCGGCCGAGCAGCGCGACCGCGATGCCGGTGAAGCCGTACCCCTGCGGCGAGGTGAGGGTGTAGGCGAAGTCGCGGCCGACCAGTTCGGGGATGCCGACCAGCCCCGCCACCGCACCCGAGAGCAGCAGCGCGATGATCACCATCCGTCGTGCGTCGACACCACCTGCGGTGGCCGCCGTCGGCGACTCCCCCGACGCCCTGAGCTCGAACCCGAACCGGGTGCGCCCGAGCATGTACCAGTACCCGACGCCGAGCAGGGCCGCGACGAACACCATCCCGAAGATCGTGCCGCTGGACCCGAGGGAGATGCCGGGGAACCGGCCGCTCTCCGGGATGGGTGCGGTCGAGATGTTGTTGCCCTGCAGCAGCCCGAAGGTGTCGCGCCGGATGAGGAAGGCGATGAGGCCGGTGGCGATGAAGTTCAGCATGATCGTGGAGATCACTTCGCTGACGCCCCGGTAGGCCTTGAGCAGGGCGGCGATGCCCGCCCAGAGCGCGCCGACCGCGGCGGCGACCAGGATGATCACGATCGTGTGGATCACCGGCGGCAGCACGAGCGCCCCGCCGACGATCGCGGCCACGCAGGCCGCGAGCCGGAACTGGCCCTCGATGCCGATGTTGAACAGCTTCATCTGGAAGCCGATCGCGACGGCCAGGGCGGCGACGTAGTAGATCGCCCCGCTGTTGATGATGTCGACGGCCGTGGTGCCCTCACCCACCTGGGTGATCATCGCGCCGAGCGCGGTCAGCGGCGAGTCGCCGCTGATCACCAGCGCCACGGCGCACAGCAGGGCCGCGAAGACGATCGCCAGCGCCGGGGGCAACAGGACGGTGCGGATACGCTTCACCGCGCGCCCTGGCCGGGGTGCGCCCTGCGATGTCTCCCGGTGGCACCCGCGTCGGTCGTGGCTGTTCCGGTCCCCGCCGCACCTGTCATGGCCGCACCTGTCATGGCCGCACCTGTCATGGCGCTGCCCAGCTGCTCAGGCGTGACGGTCGACGGGTCTGCGTCGGCGACCAGCCGCCCGCGGAACATCACCTTGATCGAGTCCGACAGCCCGATCAGCTCGTCGAGGTCGGCGCTGATCAACAGGACCGCGAGGCCTCGGGCGCGGGCGCGGGCCAGCACGTCCCAGATGCCGGCCTGCGCGCCGACGTCGACACCGCGGGTGGGGTGGGAGGCGATGAGCAGCACCGGGTCACCGGAGAGCTCACGTCCGACGACCAGCTTCTGCTGGTTGCCACCCGACAGTGCCGCGGCGGCCACGTCCGGGCCGGGCGTCCGGACGTCGAACTCGGCGATGATCCGTTCGGTGTCGCGCCGGGCGGCGCCGCGGTCGAGCAGGCCCAGGAACCCGCCGCGCGCCACGGGCGGGCGGCTCTGGTAGCCGAGCATGCGGTTGGCCCACAGGGGCTGGGTGGCGAGCAGGCCGTAGCGCGTGCGGTCCTCGGGTATGTAGCCGATGCCCGCCTCCCGGCGCGCCAGGGTGCTCGCACGGCTGACGTCGCGGCCGCCCACCACGACGGTGCCACCGGCCCGGCGGATCCCCATGATCGCTTCGACGAGCTCGGTCTGGCCGTTGCCCTCGACACCGGCGATCCCGAGCACCTCACCTGCGTGCACGACGAGGTCGACGCCGGCGAGCAACGGGCGTCCACCGCCGTCGCCGGCGAGCTCTAGCCCTTCGACGCGCAGCACCTCGCGGTCGGTGACGGTGGACTCGCGGGTCTGCGGGCTGGGCAGTTCGCTACCGACCATCATCTCGGCGAGCTGCCGCGTGGTGACGGTCCTGGGGTCCGCCGTGCCGACGGAGGTGCCGCGTCGGATGACCGTGATCTGGTCGGCGATGGCGCGCACCTCGTCGAGCTTGTGGGAGATGAACAGGAACGTGAAGCCTTCGGCGCGCATGCCGCGGACGGTGTCGAACAGCTCGTCGACCTCCTGGGGCACCAGGACGGAGGTGGGCTCGTCGAGGATGATGGTGCGTGCGCCGCGGTAGAGGACCTTGACGATCTCGACGCGCTGGCGGTCGGCCACCCCGAGACTCTCGACGAGCACGCCGGGATCGGTCTCGAGGCCGACCACGTGAGCGAGCTCCGCGATCCGCTTGCGGGCGCCGCCGCCGATGCCGTGCAGGGCCTCGGCGCCGAGCAGGATGTTCTCGGCGACGGTGAGGTTGTCGGCCAGCATGAAGTGCTGGTGGACCATGCCGATGCCGGCCTTGATGGCGTCCGACGGCGAGCGGAACCCGACCACCGCACCGTCGACGGAGATCGTGCCCTCGTCCGGCTGCTGGATGCCGTAGAGGATCTTCATGAGTGTCGACTTGCCGGCGCCGTTCTCCCCGCAGATGGCGTGCACCTGGCCGCGGCGCACCCGCAGCGCGATGTCGTCGTTGGCGACCACGCCCGGGAACCGTTTGGTGATGCCGGCCAGCTCGACCGCGAACTCGGATTCAGGCATGCCACCATCTTTCGCGAAACGCGTAACGGGCAGAGGGGGGCCGGTCCGCGTGGCGGTACCGACCCCCCGGTGGCTGGAGCCCGTTAGGAGGTGGGCTCGGTGTCGACCGTGATCTGGCCGCTGATGATCGCGGCCTTGTAGGCGTCGAGGTCGGTGGCGATGTCGTCGACCTTGCCGCCCGACACGGCGTACCCGACACCGTCCACCGAGAGGTCGAAGATCTCCGGCAGGGTACTGGTGTCACCGGCCGCCACGGCGTTCACGTAGTCGAACACCGCCACGTCCACGCGCTTGAGCATCGACGTGAGGATGACGTCCTTCACGTCGGCGTACGCAGGCACGTTGTACTGGTCGGAGTCCACACCGATGGCCGACTTGCCGGCGGCCTTCGCGGCCTGGAACACGCCCTGACCGGACGCGCCCGCGGCGTGGTAGACCACGTCCGCACCCCCGTCGAACTGGCCTGTCGCCACGACCTGACCCTTGGCGGCGTCGTTGAAGCCGGAGAAGTCCCCGGCCGGGCTGAGGTACGTGGAGTCGATCTGGATCTCGGGCGCGACCGCCTTGGCGCCCTGCTCGAAACCGGCCTGGAACTTCTGGATCAGAGGCTGCTCGACGCCGCCGATGAAGCCGACGCTGCACGCCTGCGTCTTGAGCGCCGCGGCCGCGCCGACGAGGAACGAACCCTGCTCCTCGGCGAAGATCAGCGGGGTGACGTTCGGTGCCTCGACCGTGCTGTCGTCGACGATCGCGAACTGCACGTCCGGGGACTCGGCCGCGACCGTGCCCAGCGCGGTGGCGTACTTGAAGCCCACCGCGACGATCGGGTTGTAACCCTCGGCGACCAGCTGACGCAGGCGTGTGGCGGCGGCGTCCTCGCTCTCGTTGACGGCAGCGGCGAGCTCCTTGGTGTTCTCCTTGACGACGCCCAGTTCGGCGATCGTCTTCTCCAGGCCCGCGGCGGCGGCGTCGTTGAACGACCCGTCGCCACGCCCGCCGATGTCGTAGGCCAACCCGACCTTCAACGCGCTGGCGTCGGCGTTCGGCAGTGCGGGCACCGCCGTGGCCGCCGCACCGCCGGCCGCGGCCGGAGCGGGATTCCGGGCGCACTCGCCCGCTGCCGCGTCGCCACCCGCCGCGGGCGGGGTGGTTCCGGTGTCGCGGGCACAGCCCACCAGCACTACGGCACTGGCCAGCAGCGCTGCCAGCACCAAAGCTCGTCTGTTGCGCACTGCAGAACGCCTTTCTGTTGCGACCGATCCTGACCCCGACCGGCACGATGACGGGAAACGGTAACCGACGGGTACACCAGTTCACACGATCGTCCCCGGGGCGTGACCGAATCGTCGGCTCCGTTGGGTGAGGACCGGTTCACCACTCGCACACGTCGGGGCACCGTGTGCGACATCAGACCAGCGCACCGCTCGACTGTTGACCGAGCGTGGCGAGTGGACGGCACCCGTCTCCTAGGGTTGAGCGGTGTCGTGGACAGCCACCCTTGTGCTCGTTGCGGCGCTGACCGCTCCTGCCGGCCCCATCGGCTGCCCGGGGCAACAGGCCCCGCCCGCACCGCCGGCCGTCGCGGAGACGGCGGCCCCCGCGCTCGATCCCCTGCCGTGGCCCGCCGAACCCGTCGGCGGCCCGGCGCTGGGTGCGTGCGGTGACATCGGACCGCCGAGCGCGCTGCCCGTGGACGCCATGGTGATCGGGGCCGCGTCGTTCGTCCTCGCCGATCTCGACACCGGCGCCGTCCTGCTGGCCCGGGCCCCGCACGCGCGGCACAGACCCGCGTCGGCGTTGAAGGTGCTGACGGCGCTGGTCGCGTTGCGCGAGCTCGACCTGGCCACGGTGGTCGACGGCACGGTCGAGGACACCCGGATCGAGGGCAGCCGTGCAGGCATCGGGCCCAGCGGTCGCTACACCGTCGCACAACTGCTGGACGGGCTCCTGCTCAACTCCGGCAACGACACAGCCCATGCCCTGGCCAGGCAGCTCGGGGGGGACGCGGCGATGGTGGCCGCGATGACCGCCGCCGCCCGCGAGGTGGGCGCGCTCGACACCCGGCCGGCGACCCCGGCCGGACTCGACGGGCCCGGCATGGCGTCCTCCGCCTACGACCTCGCGGTGCTGTTCCGCGTCGCGATGCGGGACACGCGGTTCGCCGCGATCATCGGCACCCGGTCGGTGCGGTTCCCCGGCTACGCGGGAACGGCCGATTTCGAGTTGTCCAACAGCAACCGGTTGCTGTCGAACTACCCGGGGGCGCTCGGCGGCAAGTCGGGCTTCACCGACGCCTCCCGGCACACGCTCGTCGGCGCCGCGGAGCGTGACGGTCGGCGGCTCGTGGTGGCGATGGTGCGCGGAGAGCAGACTCCGTTGCCGATGTGGCAACAGGCGGGCGGGTTGCTGGACTGGGGCTTCGCGCTCCCTGCCGGGACCGCACCGATCGGCACGCTCGTCGACGAGGCGGCCCCGCCGGTGCCACCCGCCCCCGCGGCGACCGACCCGCCGGTAGCCGGACCACCCGGGTCCGGCCCGGCGCCGTCCGACCCCACGCCGTCCGACCCCACGCCGTCCGACACGGCGGCGGCCGGGCCGGCGCGCACGGGCGGGGGCACGCCCGCCCCGCTCCTGGCCTTGATCGGCGTCCTCGTGGCGATCACCGGAGCCGGGGTCGCCGTGGTCCGGAGCCGCGCGCGCCGCTGACCCACCCGGGCGTGCGTCGCTCTGGCCGCCGGATCACACGCCCAGACCCCGACTCGCGCGCACCCAGACCCCGACTCGCGGGTCAGGTGCGGCGGCGGCCCAGGAGCAGGCCGGTCAGGACGCCCGCGCCGAGGAGACCGGCGGCTGCCGTGCCCGTCGGGCCCGAGCGGACAGTGACCTCGGAGTGGATCACCGCGGGCCCCGGGACGGGCGCGGGTGTCTCCTGCTCGTTCTCCGTCGCGGTCGCCGCCCACGCCGTCACGAACAGCACGAAACGGGAGGCGAAGAAGACGAATACGAGCAAGCCCAGGAAGGACCCGAACACCGCACCGCTGGGTGAGGTCGTGACGGTCTGGAGGTAGATGCTCATGACCTGCTTCAGGATCTCGAACCCGACGGCGCCGAGCAGGGCCGCCTTCGCGGCGCTGCGCGGCGTGGCGCGACTGCGCGGCAGGCGGGCGATCACCCACAGGAAGATCAGCCAGTTGGCCAGCAGGCCGAGCACGACGCCGAGTGCCGCCAGCAGGAACTTCGCCCATCCCTGTTCCGCGAGTCCGACGAACGCCAGCACGCGCTCGGTGAACCCGGACGCGACACCGGTGATCGCGAAGGATCCGACGAGCGCGAGTCCGAGTCCGATGAGCGCCACCAGGTCGGACAGCAACCGCTTCGGCAGCGCCGGGGTCTCGGGAACCTGCGACCACTGCTCCGACAGCGCCTCGCGCAGGTTCGACATCCAGCCGACCCCGGAGTAAAGTGCCCCGAGCAGCCCGACGATCCCCACCGTCGAACGGTTGTCGATCGCGTCGGTGATGATCGGGTCGATGAGCGTGTCCAGCCCGGCCGGCAGGTTCTCCGAGATCCCGGCCTCCAGCTCCCGGAGCAACGCAGGGTTGAAGAACAGCACGTAGCCGGCCGCGGAGGCCCCGACCAGGATCAGCGGCACCAGTGACAGGACGCTGAAGAACGTGATCGCCGCGCCGTACTGGTCGCCGTGTCGCTCGGTGTAGCGACCACCGGCCCGCATGAGGTGGTCGAGCCAGCCGTAGCGGGTGCGCAGCCGCGCGAGCAGCGAGGGCTTGGCGGGCTCGTCCTGCGTGCCGGCGGCCCGCCCGCGGGTCTCGTCGGCACTCTTGTCGACTGCGGTGGCGGTGGCCACGCTCGTCACCTCATCCGGTCGGCGGTAGGAACCCGATCCTGTCGTGGACGGCGGCCAGTGTCGCGCCGGCGACCTCACGCGCCCGGGTCGCCCCGCGTGCGAGGACGCGGTCGAGCTCGGCCGGGTCGTCCGTATAGGCCCGTACCCGTTCCGCGAGCGGCGCAGTGAAGTCCGTGACGATCTCCGCGAGATCCTTCTTCAGGTCCCCGTTGCCGCGGCCCGCATACTCGGCCTCGAGCGCGGCGATCGTCGTTCCCGTGAGCGCCGAGTGGATAGTGAGCAGGTTGGACACGCCGGGTTTGGCCTCGGCGTCGAAACGGATCTCGCGCTCGGTGTCGGTGACGGCCGAGCGGATCTTCTTGGCCGAGACCTTGGGGTCGTCGAGCAGGTTGACGATGCTGCCGGGGCTGGAGCTGGACTTGCTCATCTTCGCCGACGGGTCCTGCAGGTCCTGGATCTTCGCCGTGCCCGGGAGGATGTAGGGCTCGGGCACCGTGAGCGTCGCGCCGAACCGGGAGTTGAAGCGCTGCGCGAGGTCACGGGTGAGCTCGACGTGCTGGCGCTGGTCCTCGCCCACGGGCACCCGGTCGGTCTGGTAGGGCAGGATGTCGGCGGCCTGCAGGATCGGGTAGGTGAACAGCCCGACGCTGGCGCGGTCGGACGTCTGACGTGCGGACTTTGTGCTTGAACTGCGTCATCCGGCTGGCCTCGCCGAACCCCGTGAGACACCCCAGCACCCACTCCAGGCGCGTGTGCTCCGGCACGTGGGACTGCACGAACACCGTGCACCGCGCCGGATCGAGCCCCAGTGCGAGCAGTTGGGCGACGCCGTTGCGGGTGCGGTCGGCGAGGGTCCTCGGATCGTGGTCGACGGTGATCGCGTGCAGGTCGGGCACGAAGTAGAACGCGTCGTGGTCATCCTGCAGGGCCACCCACTGCCGGATCGCGCCCAGGTAGTTGCCGAGGTGGAACGAGTCCGCCGTGGGCTGGATGCCCGACAGCACCCGGGGACGGCGGTCGGTCTCGATGCTCGGCCCCGTCACGTGAGCCTCGGTCGGATGGTCATGAGGTCGATTCTCCCAGCCGTGGCGCGGCGGTCGTCCGGGGGCGGCCATAGGCTCACCGGTTGTGGAGCAGCCCGCAGCGATCGCCGTACCCGAAGTCATCACAGTGGACGCGGGGCCGGTGGGGCTCGGCGCCCGCTCGTTCACCGGCGGGCGGGCGCGGCCGGTGCTGCTCGTGCACGGCCTCTCGTCCAGCGCCCGGCTCTGGGACGGCGTCGGGGCCCACCTCGCGGCCGCGGGACACCCGGTGCTGGCCGTCGACCTGCGTGGACACGGCACATCGGCCCCGGTCTCCGACACCGACGACGAGGACGACCTCGACGCCGCCCCCACCAACGCGACGCGCGCCGCCGCACGGGATCTCGCGGCGGTCTGCGCGGGGTTGGGCTGGACGGACCCGGTCGTCGCGGGCCAGTCGTGGGGCGGCAACGTCGTGCTGCAGCTCGCCGCCGACCGTCCCGACCTGGTGCACGGTCTCGTCCTCGTCGACGGCGGCTGGCTGCACCTGGGCGACCAGTTCCCGACGCTCGACGCGGCCTGGGGCATGCTCGCCCCGCCGCGGTTCGACGGGATGAGCGCGGCGGTGCTGCGCGCGAGCCTGCGCGGCGGGCACCCGGACTGGACCGATGCCGCGATTGACGCCACGCTCGGCAACCTCCGCGAACGCCCCGACGGCACCGTCACGCCGTGGCTGGAGCGTGAGCGCCACCGCGCCATCGTCGGCAGCATGCTGCGGCACCGGCCGCGGTCGCTGTACCCGCTGGTCCACTGCCCGGTGCTGCTGCTCGCCGCGACCGCGGACGCGATGCCGGCCCGCAAGCGCGAGCAGCTCGACAAGGCCGTCGCCGGCCTCCCGCACGCCGAGCTCGTGGAGTTCCGCGGCGGTGACCACGACCTGCACGCCCAGTACCCGGAGCGGGTGGCGGAGCTGATCGGCAGCCTGGCGTGAGCCGGACCGGCGGCCGGCTGGTGATCATGGGCTCGGGCGAGACGGCGCCGACGATGGTGGAGGTGCACCGCGCGACGCTGCGCGCCGCGGGCGAGGGCCCGGCGACATCACCGAGAAGGCGTCCGCCTACTTCACACGCAGCGTGGGCCGCACCGTGACGCCCCTGACCTGGCGACGCCGGACACTCCCGCACCCTCCCCACCGGCACGGTGGTCCCCACAGAAACCCTGTCCACCCGCGAGTCGGGCCCTGAGCGCGCGCGAGTCGGGCCCTCGATGCTCGCGAGTCGGGGTGGGAGTGCGCCCGAGTCGGAGTCTCGGAGCGTCGCCGTCTCACTCCGTGATGCGGCCGACCGCGCCCGAGCCGCATTCGACGTCGCCCTGACCGGCCGCGACGCCGACGCTGCGGGTTCAGCTGTCCTCGGCCTCGAACAGGCGATCACCGACTGGACGGCCGACACGCTGCAGTCCGACGACGCCGACCACGCCCGCCGCACCCACCCTGCGCGGCATGGTGCTGGAGCTGGCCGCCGCGGCCCGCGACGGGCTCGCCGACCCGGCGCCACGGATCGCCCCGCTGGTGGAGGCGCTGCTGGAGCGCCGTTCCGTCGCACGGGACGCCCGCGACTTCACCACCGCGGACGCGCTGCGCGACCGCCTGGTCGACGCAGGCGTCGAGGTGCGGGACGGGACGGCCGGGGCGAGCTGGGTCGTGCGCCAGCAGGAACACCCCCGGGCCCGCCCTGCCGGAGCGTCACCTGCGGACGGTCCCCGCGTGAGATGAACGTGGTGGCTCTCGGATCGACCCCGAACAGCCTCACGTCCATCTCAGGGTGCGGGTGGCTCGGGTGGCTCGGCCTCCGGTGGCCGGGCCCGGTGGACCTCGACCGTGCCGTTGACCAGGTCGATCGGACCGAGGCGCCACTTCTCGCCGTCACCCGCCTCGGCGGCCTCGTCGAGGACCTTCGGACCGGGGAACATCTCTCCGAGCACACCCATGGGGCCACGGTACGGCCCGGCGCGACGACAGGTTTGCGCGAACGGCACTCTCGCACGAACTCGCCGTGCGAAAGTGCCGTTCGTGCAGCTCAGGCGGGGCTGAGCGGGAGCAGGCTCCGCGCGGGCACCAGCCGGGCCAACGGCTCGCCGTAGGTGGTGCCGCGTTGGCGGACCGGACGACCGGCTGTCGTCGCGATGGCCGTCAGCTCCGCCACCGTGCGGGCGGAGCCGTTCTCCGAGCCCGCCATCCGGCTGATCGTCTCCTCCATCAGCGTGCCGCCCATGTCGTCGGCGCCACCCTGCAGGATCCGGGCCGAGAGCGAGTCGCCGAGCTTCACCCAGGAGCACTGGACGTGGTCGATCCGCCCGTGCAGGGCGAGGCGGCCGAAGGCGTGCACGGCCCGGTTGTCGCGCTCGGTCGGCCCGGGGCGGGCGAGGCCGGCCAGGTAGATGGGCGCGTTGTGATGCACGAACGGCAGCGGCACGAACTCGGTGAAACCCCCGGTGGAGTCCTGCTGCGTGGCCAGGGTGCGGAGGTGACCGAGCCAGTGGCGCGGCTCGTCGACATGGCCGTACATCATCGTCGACGACGACGGGATGCCGAGGCGGTGGGCGGTGCCGACCACGTCCAGCCACTGGGCCGCCGGGAGCTTGCCCTTGGTGAGCACCCAGCGCACCTCGTCGTCGAGGATCTCCGCCGCCGTCCCGGGGATCGAGCCGAGTCCGGCGTCGCGCAGCTCGGTGAGCCACTCCTCGATCGACACGCCCGCCTTCGCCGCCGCCGACACGATCTCCATCGGTGAGAACGCGTGGACGTGCATGTCGGGCACCGCGGCCTTCACCGCTCGCACGAGGTCGGCGTAGAAGGTGATGGGCAGTTGCGGGTCGATGCCGCCCTGCATGCACACCTCGGTGGCGCCGTCGGCCGCCGCCGCCACCGCGCGGGCCGCGACCTCGTCGAGCGAGAGCCGGAACGCGTCCGCATCGCGCTCGCGCTGGGCGAACGCGCAGAACCGGCACCCCACGTAGCAGACGTTCGAGAAGTTGATGTTGCGGTTGACGACGTAGGTGACCTCGTCGCCTACGACGGAGGCGCGCACGTCGTCGGCGAGCTGAGTGAGCTCCTCGAGCGCCTGATGCGTACAGGTGAGCAGAGCAAAGGCTGCGGCGGAGTGTGTCGGGTCGAGGAGCGCGGCCGGGTCGGACGCGGCGAGGCAGAGCCCGGCGCGGACGTCGGAGTCGAGCCTCTCCGGGGCGGCTCGGCGGTTGGCGGCGAGTTCGTCGCGCAGCGAGTCCCAGTCGCCGTAGACCGACTCGAAGTCGCCCCGGCGGTCCTCCGTGCGACCGTCCGTGTCGATCGACGCGTGCAGGTCGACGCGGCCGGTGGACGCGAACCCGCCGTCGGGCTCCTGCCACGGGCGGCCGAGCACGGGCGCCCCCTCGACCGCGAGCCCGGTGGCCGGGTCGGCGAGGGCCGCGACGTGGGCGTGCAACCGCGTGTCGATCCATGGCGAGCCGGCCAGGACGTACTTCGGGTAGACGGTCAGACGCTCCCGCAGGGTGAACCCGGCCGCGGCCGAATGTTCGGCCAGCGCGTCGATCGCCGGCCAGGGCCGCTCGGGGTTGACGTGGTCGGCGGTGACGGGCGAGACGCCGCCCCAGTCGTCGATGCCCGCCGCGAGCATCAGCGCGAACTCGCCCCCGACGAGGTTCGGCGGGGCCTGCACCCGCATCTTCGGGCCGAGCACGATCCGGGTGACGGCGATCGTGGCCGCCAGGTCCTTCAGGGAGGCGTCGGGGTCGTCGCGCATCGCCGTGTCGGGCTTGGCCCGGAAGTTCTGGACGATCACTTCCTGGACGTGCCCGTGCGCCCGGGCCGCCGACCGGATCGCGAAGATCGACTCGGCGCGCTCGGTGCGGTTCTCGCCGATGCCGATCAGGATGCCCGTGGTGAACGGCACGCCGACGCGACCCGCGTCGGTGAGCGTGCGCAGCCGGACAGCGGGCTCCTTGTCGGGGCTGCCGTAGTGCGGGCCGCCGGGCTCGCTCCACAGCCGCGCGGCCGTGGTCTCCAGCATCATCCCCATGCTCGGCGCCACGGGCTTGAGCCGCGTCAGCTCCTCCCAGGACAGCACGCCGGGGTTGAGGTGCGGGAGCAGGCCGGTCTCCTCCAGTACCGCGATCGCGCACGCGCGCACGTAGTCCAGCGTGGAGTCGTAACCCCGGGCGTCGAGCCACTCGCGGGCGGCCGGCCAGCGCTCCTCGGGACGGTCCCCGAGGGTGAACAGCGCCTCCTTGCAACCGGCGGCCGCCCCGGCACGGGCGATCTCCAGCACCTCGTCGCGCTCCAGGAACGCCGCCGGTAGGCGGTGCGGGACGGTGGCGAACGTGCAGTAGTGACAGCGGTCGCGGCACAGGCGGGTGAGCGGGACGAACACCTTGCGCGAGTAGGTGACGACACCGGGGCGGCCCTCGGCGGCCAACCCCGCGTCCCGGATCCGGGACGCCGCGGCGAGCAGCTCGTCGAGCTCGTCGCCGCGCGCCGCCAGCAGGATCGCGGCCTCGGTGACGTCGAGCGTGACACCGTCGCGCACCCGGCGCAGCGCCCGGCGCAGCGCGGAGGGCGAGGGGGGTGTCTCCGGAGCGGGGAGCGGCTCGGGGGCGGAGAGCAGATCGGCCATGAGCGAACACTAGGTCGCGCGCAGCCGGACTTCGACCGGCCGCCGCGGTTGACCGTTCACGTCACGCGGAGGTCGGGCCCGTTCACGCCACGTCGGCCGGCTGCCCGCCGGTCACGGCGACGAGTTCGGCGAAGGTCGTGGGAAAGACCGCGTGCGCGAACTGCTCGATCTGACACTCTTTCGTGACCCCACGCCCGGCAGGCGGCGACCGTCAAGCCACGTGCGACCGCGGCTCAACCCGGACGGTGAGATCGGCGTCCAGCGCCCGAGCGATCCGCCCGAGCACCGACAACGTCGGCACCGTCCCCCCGGCCTCGAACCGCGCCACCGCCGACTGCATCATCCCCGCAGCCGACGCCAGGTCCGCCTGACTCCACCCCCGCGCCAGCCGAAGCTCACGCACGCCCGCACCCAACTCGAACGCCAGCCGCGCACCGTCGCACGCCTCCCGCGCCTTGGTTCGGCCGTCCGCAGGTCCCGTAGGTCCGACCACGACCTGCGCCGGATCCTCCAACCTGGTCATCGCCGTTGTCCCACCAGATGTGACGACGGCCGCGACAAACTGCCCGGAGACGGCCACGTAGCTGCCCGCTGGCGGACATGAGAACTGCCCACTGACGGCCAGGGGATCTGCCCAACACGACGTTCGTTGCCTGGCTGCGTCCCGCGGTTGGGGCCCCTTCTCGGGTGCGCTGGCGGTGCTGAAGCGCCGCCCACCCGAGAAGGGACACCGTGAAGTGTGCAGGGGAGATCATGGAAATGTTGGAAGTGTTCGACCTGACCGGGTCGTTGCGTGATGCCGCCGAGCTCGCGGGGTGCTCGCATCACACCGTCGCCCGCTACGTCGCCGCCCGGGAAGCGGGCGGGTTGTCAGACGGGCCGGTGGCGCGTCCGCAGCTGATCGACGAGTTCCTGCCCAAGGTCGAGGAGTGGATGGAGCACTCGAAGGGCAAGATCCGCGCGGACAAGGCCCACGACAAGCTCCTCGCGCTGGGCTACCTCGGGTCGCAGCGGACCACCCGCCGCGCCGTCGCCAGGTGCGGAAGGCGTTCAAGGCCGGCCGGGTGCGGGTGCACCGGCCGTGGGTGACCGAGCCGGGGATGTGGCTGCAGTACGACTTCGGCGACGGCCCGGTCATCGACGGGACCAAGACCACCCTGTTCTGCGCGTGGCTGGCCTGGTGCCGGTTCCGGGTGGTGCTGGCGATCTTGGACAAGACCGCGCCGAGCGTGTTCGCCGCGCTGGATGTGACGCTGCGCCGACTGGGCGGGGCACCGACGTATGTGCTCACCGACAACGAGAAGACCGTCACCGTCGAGCACGTCGCGGGGATGGCGGTGCGCAACCCGGCGATGGTGGCGTTCGCCCGGTTCTACGGGGTCACGGTGCGCACGTGTGAGCCGGCGGACCCGGCGAGCAAGGGCGGGTCGGAATCGACAGTCAAGATCGCCAAGGCCGATCTGGTGCCCAAGGACGCCAACCTGCTGCCCGCCTACGGCTCGTTCGCCGAGCTGGAGGCGGCATGTGAGGTGTTCTGCGAGCAGGTCAACGGCCGGGTGCATCGGGTGACCCGCCGAGCCCCGGTGGAGATGCTCGCCCAGGAACGGGCCCGGCTGCACCCGCTGCCGGCGACGCCGCACACGGTGTCGTTCGGGGTGACCCGCACCGTCGGGGCGAGGACCCCGATGGTGACGTTCGAGGGCGGGCAGTACTCGGTGCCCCACCGGCTGCTCGGGGCTCTGGTGTGGGTGCGGGTGCACGGCCGCGGCGAGGGTGAGGCCGTCGTCATCGTGGCTGTCGGTGAGGGTGGGCCGGTCGAGGTGGCCCGCCACCGGAGGGCCGCGCCGGGCAGCCCGGCGGTGGATGACGCGCACTTCCCGCCGGCCCCGGCCGGGGCGCTGGGGCGGGCCCCGCGCGCCCGCACCGCCGCTGAGGCCGAGTTCCTCGCCCTGGGTGAGGGCGCCGGTTTGTGGCTGGTCGAGGCGGCCGCGGCGGGCACCACCCGGATGCGGGTCAAGATGGCCGATGCGGTCACCACCGCGAAGCTGGCCGGCCCGGTGGCGACCGACTGGGCGCTGGGGCACGCCGCGGTCCACGCCCGCTTCGCCGAGGCCGACCTGGCCTCGATCCTTCACCACCACGCCGGCCGCGAGCACCCCGGCGCCGCACCCGGGCCGGCCCATCGGGCCGGGGAACAGGCCAGCCTGACCCAGGGCACCGCCGGCTGGGCCGCGCTGGGCCGCCCCCAGCCCGACCTTGAGGGCGACCTCGCGGGCGGGGTGGCCTCGTGAGCCGCACCGCGACGGGCGCCGCGACGACGGCCAGCACGGTCGTCCCGGCGGTCGGGGTCCCGACCGCGCCGCCGCTGCCGGCCGATCTGGAGGCGTTGCTGCGTCGGCTGCGGCTGCCCCACATCCGCCGCCTCGCCCCCGACGTGATCGCCACCGCGAAGGCGCAACGCTGGGAACCGGTCGAGGTGCTACGCGCCCTGCTCACCGAAGAGGCCGCCGGTCGGGAACGCTCCACGCTCGCCACGAGACGGGCCGCGGCGGCGTTCCCCACCGGGAAAACCTTCGACGCCTGGCAACCCGCAACCAGCTCGATCCCCGCACCCACCCAGTCCGCGCTACGCACCCTGGAATGGATCTCCCGGCGGGAGAACCTGGTGGTCTGCGGGCCGTCCGGGACCGGGAAGACATTCCTACTCGAAGCACTCGGGCAGCAAGCCGTCCAGGCCGGGCTCAAGGTCGCCTGGTTCACCCTCGACAACCTCAGGGTGCTGCTACGCCGTCACCGCGCCGACGACACCGTCACCCGGGCCATCGCCCGGGTGCTACGCGCGGATCTCGTGGTGGTCGATGACATCGGGCTACTCCCGGTCGCCCAAGACGCCGCCGAGGGCCTCTACCGCCTCGTCGACGCCGCCTACGAGAAACGCTCCGTCGCGGTCCCCTCGAACCTGCACCCCGCCGCGTTCGACGAACTGATGCCCAAGACCCTCGCCACCGCGACCGTGGACCGGCTGCTGCACCACGCCCACATCTGCCAAACCACCGGCGAGAGCGTGCGCCTGTCCCAAGCCC
>Ga0105049_10002757_pt1 | contig 20798 bp, 16 predicted proteins | sample MAT06_FD_78087 | JGI IMG/M metagenome (GOLD analysis project Ga0105049, IMG submission 78087) | Freshwater microbial communities from Lake Fryxell liftoff mats and glacier meltwater in Antarctica - MAT-06 | ecosystem: Environmental > Aquatic > Freshwater > Ice > Liftoff microbial mat | place...
ACTTGAGTAGTGAAATAGGACTTTGTGAATATTTGATTTGTTCACATCAAGAGAATCTTCCAAAAGACCAAGAATGCCAGAATTTGTAGGTATTTGGCCACATTGGGCTTCTTCATTGTTGGCAAATGTAGGAGCAAAAGCCTCCTTCTTACATCCCGTAAATGTCATCAGTACCAGTGTTAAAACTACCGTCAAGCCTAAAAGATAAGCTCTAAGCGTTTGTGCGTTTGTGCGTTTGTGCGTTTCATGATTTTGGTTTTTGATTAAGTAGCAAATATAATGAGGTGTTATTTATGATGCAAATATTTTTTGATATTTTGTTGAATTTTTTTTCTATTCCAAATCACTTACAAAAAAAACCACCCAAAACGAATTGGATGGCTTGTAGTAAGTTTATTTTTACTATGTCATTCCTTGCCGTTATAAAGAGTTGGGAAAAACTTTTTTAAAATCGGATGAGAGAAAGTGATTACTAATCCTGTGGACAAGGCAAACAGCAGGTCTTTTGGAAGTGTGTTATAATCATAACTTGGTTGATCAGAATAAACAAACAATACTCGGCTAGTGAACATAAAGCTGGAAATTAAAACGAACCCTGATAAATACTTAAAAGTAGTTTTTAGCTTATTTTGTTTCATAGTTTATAATTTATCTGCAAAGTGCTGCAGCCATTGCTGAACCATAACCAGCTTCATAGCCAATTAAGCATGCGACTCCAACATTGGTCCCAGGAATTCCTAATCCAATTCCCATCGCCATAAACCCTCCTGCCGCTCCTGTAATATCTGCTGCAATTACTAGCTTCCAATAAGGATGGGCTCTAGTAATATCAGGTGGAAACGAATTAAATTTTCCGTAGATCTTGGAAAGAAGGCCTTGCCCTCCTTGATTTATTGGTGTCCACAATACTGCAGATTTCCTTGCAACTTCAATGCATGTTAAAAGGAAGTATCTGTCAACGCATGAAAGACTGGAAATGGTTTGTATTTTTAACAAATCAAGGCCTATGTTTAAATTTATTATACTTGATGAGGTATCGATCAAATTGTGCAATTTATTGTAATTCATACTTACGAGTTGGAGACTTGAAAACTCTATAACGTTAACGTTGAATCCTTGATTATAGGTTTTAGTAGCATTGGAAATTAAAGAATCTACCACAAATGGCGGCAATTCAGGGTGCATTAAAATAAATTGGTTCTTCAATTCAAATAATCTATCAGATGCTGAAAAATTGTAATTTTCAAATAAATCTAAAATCAATTTATTATGAACGAGTCCAATGTCGGCTATATTTTGTTCGGAAAATGATAATGTGCAATTTGAGTTATAAATGGTTAAGTTATCGTTAGGAGGTAAAATAGTATCCTCCTTCTTACAAGCCGTAAATGTCATCAGTACCAGTGTAAAAACTACCGTAAAGCCTGATAAATAAGCTTTAAGCGTTTATGCGTTTGTGCGTTTCATGATATTGTGCGTTTCATGATTTTGGTTTATGATTAAGTAGCAAATATAATGTGGTATTGTTTATGATGCAAATGTTTTTTGATATTTTGTTGATTTTTTTTTATGGCCCAAATCACCTACAAAAAAAGCCACCCAAAATGAATTGGATGGCTTGTGGTGTTGGTTTTGTCTATTTAATTTTGGACTATTTTTCTGTCACTCTCACCGCCACACGGCGATTCATCTGACGTCCTTCTTCTGTAGTGTTATCACCTATCGGATGTTGATCTCCGTAGCCTTCAGATTTTAATCGGTTGCCAGCAACTCCATTTTTAACCAATTGGTCCAATGCGGTCTTAGCACGATCGCCTGAAAGCTTTAGGTTTGCTTTTGGGTCACCTGTATTGTCCGTGTATCCACCAATTTTTAGTTTTACTTTAGGGAAAGCTTTCATGATTGCAGTTATGTTATTTAACTGTTCCATTGAACGATCTTCTAATTCTGAACTAGCAGTTTTGAAATAAAGACGGTCAAATTCGAACCAAAGCTCTTTGTCAATTGCTTGATTTTGATCTTCAATGAAAGCAATCAATTTGCTTTCAGTTCCACCGTCAGGGTAGTTTAGTTCAACTCCATCAGGCAATGACTTATTGATGAATGCCAAAGCAGCTGCCTCAGCATCTGTAACACTTGTGGCTGCTGAATCCACTACTGCAGCCGTTGAATCAACCCCAGCCATAGCAATTTCTTCCAGCTTTTCTTTGTTGCACGTACGTAAGAAATACAAAGCTGCAACCAAGGCAAGGATACCCAATAACCAAGGAAGAAACTTTCCAAAACTACTTGTGCTGCCAGTTGGCATATCAACTTTAGCATCACCTAGGAAGTCACCCAAGTTGCCGAAGCCCAATTTATCAGTAAATCCAGCCGGTAATGCAGATTTGATGCTGCTTGATTGCCCCATCAAATAATTGGCCAATCCCGATATTCCCAATCCTTCAGTTTTAACCTTCTTAGACAACAATCCTATAACCACTGGGGCAGTAAGGCTGATCAATGAAGATGCAGAAGAACGCTTAACGCCGCTGTGTCCGGTGATCAAATCAAGGATGCCATCCAGCTTGTTGCCAAATAACATGCTTACTAGGGGTCCACCCATTCCCATAACTTTTTGGAAGCCATTATTGTCTCCCATCAATCCACTCAAATTATCAAGAATGCCGCCATCATTATCATCTTTGCTTAATAGATCCAATAGACTTTTAGCTCCTGATGTAGTTGAGGCGTTACTGATAACACCACCGATTACAGAAGGTAAAATAGCACCAAGTGCTGATTGTGTGTTGGAAGAGGATTCACCAAGATATTCACTTGCTTTATCCATCACCATAGGGCCAATCTGACCCTTTACCATGTCTAATAAATTCATCTTAGAATGTTTTGATTGTTTTGTTTAAATAAAATTCTACTCGTTTAGAGTGAAAACACGCTTAAAGGTAACGCCACAATACTTATAACATTATAAAAACTTAACATATTTGGCTGAGTTAACAATCTGTTCACACAAGAATTCTTCTATTTCACGACAATTAGCTATTACATTTGAACTAAATTAACATTTTACATAAATGATCAATAGGTATGCAGATCTAATTAACCAGACTTTTGATTTTCCACAAGAGAGCTTTGAGATGGTTGATGGCTATTTGAGATTCAATCAAATTAACCTCATAGAGCTTGTTCACAAGTATGGGACACCTCTCAAAATAACTTATTTACCCCGAATTGGTGAGCAAATTGAAAAAGCCAGAAAACAATTCAATAAGAGCATCAAAGCAAAAGGGTATAAGGGGAAATACTATTATTGTTATTGCACCAAGGCCAGCCACTTTAGTCACATTCTCAATGAGGTATTGGATCATGGAGCGCATTTGGAAACCTCATCTTCCTTTGATATTGATCTTGTATGGAAGTTGCACAGCCAAGGCCGAATCAATAAAAAAACCATCATCATCAATAATGGCTTTAAAACTGAACAATACACTGAGAAAATAAGTGATCTGATCAATAAGGGTTTTACCAATATCATCCCTGTTTTAGACAACAAGCAGGAGATTTTTTACTATGATCAAATGGTAGATGCGGACGAATTTCAAGTTGGAATTCGGGTCGCAACGGAAGAAGAACCCAATTTTGAATTTTATACCAGCCGACTGGGTATCAGAAATTCTGAAGTGATACCTTACTACAAAGATGTGCTTTCACAAAACAAAAGAGCCAAATTGAAAATGCTCCATTTCTTTGTGGATACTGGTATCAAGGATTCTATCTATTACTGGGGAGAGCTCAAGAAGGGAGTATCCCTGTATTGTGAACTAAAAAAATTGTGTCCTGATCTTAGTGCCATCAACATAGGTGGTGGTATGCCTATCAGCAACACCTTGGGTTTTGAATTCGACTATGCTTACATGATCAATGAAATTGTAACATTGATAAAAGAGGCCTGTGAGGATGAGGGAATTGAAGAGCCTGATATCTACACTGAGTTCGGGAAATATACAGTAGGTGAAAGTGGCGCAATTATTTTTTCTGTTTTGACAGCCAAACAGCAAAATGACGCTGAAACCTGGTATATGATTGATAACAGTCTGATGAATACCCTTCCTGATTCTTGGGGAATTGGTGAAAGATTCATCCTGCTTCCCATCAATAAATGGAACAATGCCTTTCGTAGAGTGAATGTTGGTGGCTTGAGTTGTGACAATTCGGATTACTACAATGCCGAAGTACATGAAAATCAGGTCTATATGCCAGTGAATGAAGACGAAACAAAAGAACCCTTGTATCTCGGTTTCTTTCACACAGGCGCATATCAGGACGCGTTGAGTGGCTATGGTGGCGTGAAACATTGTCTGATACCTTCTCCCAAACACATCATTGTGGACAAGGATGAAAATGGAAAGTTATTTGATCGGATGTTGTTTGAAGAGCAAAATCCGGAGGCCATGCTTAAAATTCTCGGATATTAATGAAAATATACGCCAAAGCTGAGGCAATCAAAATAATGAATAGTCTTGCCGGAAATTCAAGCCCTTTCTTTTTTATGGTTTCTTTTGATTGTTCGGAGTCTGTTGTTATTCAATTGGAGGATATGGACAAGGGTCCAATTTTTGTTGATTTCGGATTGAATAAAAGCCAAAATTCGGCTGCTACAACCCTAAGTATAGCGCCAGAATCATTGGCAAGTTATCAAATTAAATTCGATAAGGTAAGCGCTGAGTTAAATTTTGGCAATACCTTTTTGATCAATCTTGCTTGTGAAACAAAATTGCAAGGGCATTGCGATTTGAATGCTATATTTCATGCCAGTAAAGCTGCTTACAAACTACTGTGGAAGGATAAATTGGTGTGCTTTTCCCCAGAGTCTTTTATTAAAATTGAAGATGATAGCGTTTACGCTTTTCCTATGAAAGGCACTATCGATGCAAGCATACCCAATGCTGAATTTTTGATAATAGAAGATGAAAAGGAAAAGGCGGAACATTATACCATTGTCGATCTGATTAGGAATGACCTTGGTATTGTAGCTCAAGATATCCAAGTTGACCGCTTTCGTTACCTGACGAGTATTGAGTCGAGTTCTGGCAAAATACTTCAGGTTAGTTCACAAGTGAGCGGCAAATTGGATCAGCATTGGAAAGCAAGATTTGGTGATATTTTATTCCAATTGCTTCCCGCTGGATCAATAAGTGGTGCTCCCAAGTCCAAGACTGTCGAAATCATAAACCACGTTGAAGATTTCGAACGAGGTTTTTACACTGGAGTATTTGGAATATTTGATGGCCAAGGAGTTGATTCTGCCGTGGCAATTCGGTTTATTGAACAAAAAGGAGATCAATTTTTTTATAAAAGCGGTGGTGGCATAACCACCATGAGCGATCTACAAAGTGAGTACAAGGAAATGATTCAAAAAATTTATGTTCCCACTATTTGAATCCATCCGCGTTATTGAGGGCAAGCCCCTGCATTTGCGGGATCACCAAGACCGAATCAACCGCTCATGCTTGGAGTATTATGCTCAATTGCCAACATGGAATATAATAGGAGCATTGGAAGTTCTTCCAGCAGATGATGCTATCTTGAAGTGTAGGCTTGAATACAATTTGTCGGAATACCATTTCAAGTGTACAAGGTATCAGAAGAAAAAGATCACCCGACTCTTTTTGAGGGAGGGACATGAACTGAATTATGACTTTAAATGGACTGACAGATCCGGCATTAACAAATTGATGGATGGATTGACTTTCCATGAGGATATTTTGATCGTTCGGGATGGACTGTTCACAGACTCAAGCTATTCAAATTTAGCATTTTCCAATGGCGAGACGTGGCACACACCGAGAATTCCATTGTTAGCAGGAACATGCAGGTCAAGACTTTTGGAAAATGAGACTCTGGTTGAGGCGGATATTTCTGTATCGGACGTTGGCAGATACAAAAGCATTCGACTTTTCAATGCGATGATCCCTTGGCATGAATCCATTGAACTGCCTATGTCTACGGTAATTACTGCATAAAAAAAGGAGAGTAATCATGAACTGAAAACTCCCCTTAGTAATTCAATAATCAAATGAAACTTATTTTTTGAAAGGATCTGAAAACTTAGGGTCAGTCAGATATTTTTGATCGGTCAATGTTGCAAGAAAAGCAATCAAAGCACGCTTTTCTTCTGTCGTGAAATTCATCGTAATCGCCTTTCCGTGTTTGTCTTTCAAGCGGCCATCGAGTACGGGATTGTTCTTGATGCCATGACTGTAGTGATCCAAAACTTCATCCAAGGTTTGGAAGCGACCATCATGCATGTAGGGCGCCGTTACAGTAATGTTATTGAGGCCCGGAATCTTGAATTTACCCTGACCATTACCCATATCCGTCGTTGTATTGTCTAATCCAATGTTTGAGCCTGGTACCTGAGCATTTGGAGTAAATGGATCTATAGGATCTTCGTATCTGCCATTATCCAATGACAATGAGGTACTGTGACAAGTGCCACACTTATATTGCTGACTGAAGAACAAAGCGAGTCCTTGTTTTTCAATGGGAGTAAAATTATTAAAACCAATATTAGAATTTTGACTGAACTTGCTGTTAAAGCTGAACATTGAAGTAAGGAAGTTACTCATTGCCTCGCCGATTCTAGCTTCTGTTATTTCAGCATCTCCAAAGGCATCAAAAAATAAACCTGGATAATAGATTGTTGATTTGAGTTTTTCAGTCAAGTATTTCATGTCTTCAAGACCCATTTCTAAGTGGTTTTTAACTGGTCTCAGACTTTGATCTGCCAAAGTGCTGCGTGAGTTATCCCAGAAAAAACCATTCATATTGGCAAGATTAGAAATTGCCATGCTGTGGCGGACCGTCTTCTTTCCGTTAAATCCAATACTTTTTTCGAGCCCATCAGCAAAACCGAGGCTTTGAATGTGGCAAGTTCCGCATGAAAGGGAGTTATTTTGGGATAGGCGGGTGTCATAAAATAATACCCTGCCCAAAGCTGCTTTGTTGTTGTCTACAAATTTGGTAAAATCCTGAGGGCAAAAATCGCACGGACCGCCAAAAAATGCTAGAAATTGGTTCACTTCTGCATAATTCTGATTCAATTTGCTAAAATCAGGATTTTTTAAGCCGGAAGTATCTACGTTTTTGGTGCAATAGCTCAAAAACATGATGGTTGTAAACAAGCCAAATAGGGAAAGAATTTTTTTCATAGTGCTTTAATTGTCTCAGATTAATTAAGAACGTATTATTATGATCTTGATTGCTGCAAAAATGTTGCATCAAAACAAATATTGTATCATTAAAATTCCTGGAAGATCTGATCCGACCGATATATCTACAGCCAGTCCGGAATCAAAATCAGGAATTAGTGGATCAGCATAGTTTGTCTTGATACTTGAAAATTGCGAAAAACCAAGCAAAGAAAACTCAGTTTGTAGGTGCAATCTTTTGCTGAATTCCCAACGCAGTCCCAAGAAAGGAGCGATGCCAGGCCCGTATGTCAATTCTGTAGTTTTGGTTTCAACACCCAAACTCCGTCTGCTTTGTCTGTATTGCATACTCAACAGCACGTCAACACCATATATGAAATAGGTTTTGTTGGTAATTGGCTTAGACCATTCTTTGCCCAATCTCAACAAGAGGTCCGAATTGAAATCACTGGAATTGTTGATTGGATCTTTTTTGTATTTCAATAAATTGTTCATTCCTACTCCCAATCTCCAAGATGAAGTTCCAGCGGAATTCCATTTTTTATACTGAAATAGAATGGGCTGATTAATAGTTGGATTTGTTCTTCCAACCAAATTTCTAAGAAGAAATAAGGAATTGACCCCTACAGAGTGCATGGGTTGCTTGATGTCTTGAGCACCTACAAAGCTTATTTTCAGGCAGACAGTAAGAAGGATAAATACTATGATTTTTGGCATGTCCAATCTATTTAAATAGGCGATATGATAAAAACAAACCCAATGGTGGACGTATTTGCAAACCCAATTCTTCCTCCGATGAGGAGCCAAATGCTTGGAAGTAACAATAAGTGGACAATACCATCCGCGTATTAAGATCATAGCCAATACCCAGATTATAAGATACACCAACGCCAATATCTTCATTGTTAAAAGCATAGCTCATTGAGAAATCATAACCATTGATAATGAACCAATGCTTATCCAGATAATTGTATTTCTCTTGCCCCAATGAAGCGAGAATTGAATTCGAGCTAATGGCATCATTGATAACAAATCTGCCGCCCAAACCTATTTTAGTGAGATAAGTTTTGCCGGGCTTGTGGGTTTTGATCACGAAAGTAGGCTCTGGAACTGAAGGGCTTACATTGCCAAAGAAGGGTAGTGACTGGAACACTCCAGCTACGTTAAGACCATATTCCTTAAATTTCAATGCTTTGTAATTGAATTCTTGGGCCTGTAAATTGGAGGAGTTCAGTCCTGCGAAGCTAAGTATCATCCACAAATTCAATGTTAAATACCTAAAAGACTTAAATTTTGAAGCATTTAAAAGTTTGTCGGGTCTGAAGACTGCTGCGAATGAGTTGGCACTAAAGCAGCTAAACACATTTAAATCGTAAATTTTCCTCAGCATTTTTAGCAAAATATACATAGTTGAATTTTAGGTTAGAAGGAAATATTTCACGCAATCAGAATAAATAGTTGATAGATACTCCCAATCCTCTGGTAAGCCCATTTAAATAGAAGCGGGTGTAATTCTCATCATTTTCATTGGTGTTGGCACCAGACTCCGTCTTGTTTTTTGTTTTACCAGATTCAAATCCTGCATTTATTGGATTCAATTCAATCATCCAATGATTGGACAATCGGTATGCAATACCAATGCCGCTGTTGAGCTGAATACCAGTTGAGATATTTTGTGTTTTATTTTCTTGGGGCGTTTGGTCAAATATAAATTCATAGGTATTGGTGAAGCTTCGGTAGTTAACAAACACTCCAAGTTGATAGTAATACCAAAATTTTCCATTGATGTTTTTGTATTTTCGGTAGATTGGTCCAAGACTGAAATCATAGTCTTTGGTAGATGACTCAATTTCTGTTATTCCATTCGACTCTTTATCGCGATATAGGTTGGTTCGATTCTCAAAGTTCACGGCCCAAAAATTATTTCGGACAAACTTGCCAAATGCTATGTTGGCACTCACACCACCATTGCTTCTTGAATCATTTTCCCTACTCGATAAGTCACCATTTGCGGCAATTCCTGCACTGATCATACGCTTTGGCCAAAGATCTTGACTGTGTACAATAGAAACAAAAAAACAACAAAGCACCAAAATAAGTAAACTTTTCATCCGCGTTGTTTTAGGGTGATACAACCTAATTGATCATTTGATGTTAAAAATTGCTGCATCACAGTTAAAAAAAGATATGGCAAATATACTCATTGCTGGTGGATCGGGTTTGATTGGCACGGCTTTACAAAATAAATTAAACACTGAAGGTCATACGGTATTTATACTGAGCAGAAAAAAAACAAGCGAAACTCATATAATTTACTGGGATCCTGAAAACAATATCATCGAGTTAGATGGATTATCGGACATCGATGTTGTGATTAACTTGGCTGGCGCAGGTATTGCAGATTCCAAATGGACTGCAGAACGCAAAGCCCTGATCATCAATAGCAGAGTAGCTGCAAATAAAACACTTAAGCAAGCCATTGAATCGGGCAGCCTCAAACCACAGGCACTCATCTCGGCCTCGGCAATAGGTATTTATGGTGACAGAGCGGATGAAATATTGAATGAAAGTTCACCATTAGGAAATCACGGATTTTTAGTGGAATCTGTCGTGAAATGGGAGGAAGCAATCAGTGAAATACCTGAAGAAGCAATCAGAAAAGTCACACTGAGAATTGGAATTGTTTTGACCACCAAAGGAGGAGCACTGCCTCAATTGGTAACTTCTGCCAATTTGTTGACCGCAGCATATTTGGGAAGTGGTAAGCAATATTCTTCTTGGATTCACATTGATGATTTGGTCAATGTCTTTTCATGGGCCATTGAAAATACAGCAGCCACAGGAATTTATAATGCAGTTGGTTCCAACCCCATTAGCAATAAAACTTTAACTGATGCTATTGTAAAGTCTAAAATAGGTTTTGGTATACCCGTCTATGTTCCCAAATTCATTCTGAGGTTAATGATGGGCGAAATGGCTGATGTCGTATTGAACAGTACCAGAGTTATGCCAAACCGACTTATTAAAGAAGGGTTCAAATTTCGATTTGAGCAAATTCTTCCCGCACTTCAGGACCTATTTAAGCACAAAAAGTAAAATGTGGTGAGTGGGTTCTGAGCCATTTATTTCATGAAATACCTAAGCTTTCCTGCTATAGGGCTTAAAACTTTACAAACTTTGAAGGGTCAACTGCCCGTCCTTGACTCCATATCTCAAAGTGCAGATGAGGACCTGTAGTATGTGTCCCTGTATTGCCTATGATTGCGATAGCTTCACCTGTTTTGACTGAATCTCCAACTTTCTTCAAAAGTGCGTTATTGTGTTTGTAAAAGCTAATGATATCATGGTCATGCTGGATACCGATCGTAAATCCAGTTTCAAGAGTCCAATCAGCTATAATTACATGGCCATTCAGTATTGCAGTTATTGGTGTATTGGAAGGTGCTGCAATATCAATTCCATAGTGTTGCAAATTTAGTTCAAATTGACTTGTAACAATTCCCTTAACCGGTGAAGCAAATGGAATGGATTCCAAAGGCAAATTGATAGGCAGGTAATTTTTGTTGCTTTTGGCTCCGTTATTTTGGTTAGAAAATCCCATCACCATCTGCTTGCGCAATTGTTCGTCTTCAGGTATTCGTGAAATAGCTTTCGGTGCTACAACAGGTTGATTGCTGGATTTGTCCTCAATATCTCGTTCTGTTTCAATATCACCAGTCATGATTTTTTTGATGTTGCTGGTATAAACACTTTGGTCATCCAATTCCGTTTCTAGCTTGTTGACCTTATCTTGTAGGGCATTGAGCTTGGATATTTGGGCATAATCTCCATAGCCCGGGATATATCTCTTAAGCGGGGTGTAGACAATTAAAGTAAAAACCAGAAGCGTAAAAGCAACAATTAGTGAGCTGATCAGTATATACAGACTCAGAAGATTGAGCCTATAGGATCCAACCTCACGGAACGTATCATTGTTCATGACCACAAGGCGGTAATGTTCCTTGAGTTTTTTCTTCCAATCCTTTTTTGGCTGATTTTCAGCTGACATGGGACAAAATTAAGTATTGCTTACAATAAATTTGCATCCTTATAGTTATATTCGAGCTTTATCAAACGGTAAAAACCATTTGATTGGTATAAATGACCTTCAAACCATACACTTTTGGGACTAAAATTAAAAATTTGTTTTGCTGCATTTGCAATATTGCTTTTGAGCTCATCTTGTGTTACAAGAAAGAAGAAAGGTGATATATCTAAGTTTGCCAAAACTTACCAGAACATAACAGCTAAGTACAATGGCTACTTCAATGCCAATGTGTTGTATGAAGAAGCCTTGATCAAGCTGAATACACAACATGTAGACAATTACACGCAAGTTTTGGATTTGTACCCTTACATGGCTGTAGAAAATCCAAAATCAGTTGCTCCTGAAATGGATAAAATTGTTGAAAAGGTATCTACCGTAGCAACCATTCACCACAATAGCGGTTGGGTTGATGATTGTTATATGCTCGCCGGGCAAGCTCAACAGTTAAAACAAGATTTTGAGTCAGCAGAGGAATCTTTTGCGTTTTTGATAGATGAATTTAACCCAGAAGCTGTCAAAAAGAACATGTCAGCTAAAGCCAAGGCGAAGACTAAAGCCAAGGAAAAACGCAGAGAGCAACTGGCCAAAGAAGATGCTCAAAAGTTGAAGGAAAAAGAAAAGGAAGAGATCAAAGAAGAAAAAGTTAAAACAGTCAAAGAAAAGAAAAAAACTAAGGAGCAGGAACGCAAACAAAAAGAAAAGCAAAAGAAATCAAAGGCAAAAACCAAAGCTAAAGCCAAGAAACAAGCAATTAAGGATAAGAAAAAAGGAATCAAAAATAAGCCTAAGGATTCATCTGAACTTCCTACCGTCGCATTCGATGATAAGAAAATTGTAAAACCGACAGAAACACCTAAGCCAACGGAGTCTGACAAAAAGACCAAAGTCCAAGGCGAGACTAAAGAAGTTAAAACCGAAAAAGAAAAGAAGGAACGCAAAAAGCGCAAGGAAAAGTATTTCATGAAAAGACCACCTGTCTATAAAGATGGTATGGTATGGATGGCCCGAAACCTCATCGAAAGGCAGAAATACGATGAAGCCCTCAGTATGCTCAGCAGGGCAAATGCCGAAGAAAATCTGACTTCCAAGCAAATACATCATTTAGCCATGGCTCGCGCTTACTATTTTACAAAGCAGAAGCGTTATGATCAAGCTACAGAACCGTTGCGAAACGCAATCGAAACCTCAAACAAAAAGAAGGAAAAGGCAAGATTGTATTTCATTTTGGGGCAAATCAGTGAAAAAGCAGGAAACCAAGCTGAGGCTTTATCAGCTTACAAGAAAGTACTCAAGAACCATCCTGCATACGAAATGGAGTTTAACACCCGTTTGAATATTGCCTTGAGTGGTCACAAGAGTGGTCAAACTGATATTGCGGATTCCAGAAAAGCACTCAAACGGATGCTGAGAGATGCAAAAAATCTGGAATTTAAGGATAAGATTTACTACACACTCGCTAAATTGGATTTGGAAACTGGTGATAAACCCAGTGCAATGGCCAATCTCCAGGAATCACTCAAATTCAATACTTCCAACAAAGTTCAAAGAACGGAAGACTATATATTGCTTGCTCAGCTATTTTATGAGGACGGTAAGTTCGTCTTTTCCAAAAACTACTACGACAGTACCTTAACCATAATGGCTATAACAGATGAAAGATATCTGGAAACCAAGCGGTACAGCAATAGTTTAACTGATATAGCTAAACATCAAGAAATTGTTATCCTCCAAGATAGTTTGCTCAAAATTGCCGCAATGGACGACAATGGCAAAATGGATATGGCAAGGCTCATCAAAAAACAAAGAGAAGATGCTGAAAAAGAAGCAGCTAAGACCCTTGCAGCAAATACTCCGGGCCAAAAAAATGATCCAGATATGAGTCAAGTTGATCAATTTGCATCGATCAATAGGGGTAATATAGCTGGAGCTGGTAATCTTTCCGCTGGAACGAAAAGCACTTTTTTTGCCTACGATCCCAAAGCCCTCAAAAAAGGCCAGAAGGAATTTCAGAAAGTTTGGGGACAAAGGGAACTTGAAGACAATTGGCGCAGAAAAAAGGGAAGTATTGCTTCATCTAGCACTGATGATCTCGTGGTTGCAGTAGAGAACGCTGAGTCAGAAGATAAAATACTCAAGGAAATCCTTAAAGATATTCCACAAAACCAAACGGAAATTGATGCTGCACAGGAATTGCTGCGATCCTCAATGCTCGCTTTGGGGAGACTGTATCAGACCCAAATAAAAGACAACAATAGATCAATCGCACAGTTGGAGAACTTGTTGGAGCGTTTTCCAGGTTGCAAGCAAGAACTAGAGGCTTGGTATTTTCTGTATTTGGCTCATTTAGATAAAGGAGATAATCCCAAAGCACAAGTCTATTATGACTTGATTACCACAAAGTATCCTGCATCTACCTATGCCAGAGTACTTTCTGATCCCAATTATATCAATCAGACCATTGCCGACAAGAAAAAGGCCGATAAATTTTATGAAGCTACACTGGAATTGTTCAATACTGGTAAGTACGAAGAAGCAAGAGTAAATATCAAGCAATCCTCGAGAGATTTTCCGGGAGATACAAAATTCAAAGCTCGTTATGCGCTTATTGACGCAATGTGTTTGGGCAAATTGCAAGGCAAAGATGCATATGTAGGGGGTCTAAAAGAATTAATTGCAAAATTCCCAAATTCTGATGAAGAGCGTCGGGCAAAGGAAATTATACGTTTGTTGGGTGTCGAGTCACCTAGGTTGATCACCAAAGACAGCACCAACAGTTTGGCTTCCTTTACTTATGCTCCAGATGATGTTCATTATGTATTGGTATTGATGGACAATGCACTGGATAAATTGCAAGAGTACAAAACCAACGTGACCAACTACAATAAGGATTTTCACAATTTAGACAAGTTGAAAGTGACAAATATCTTTTTGAATGTCAACGAAAGTCCCTTGATTGTAGTTCGACAATTTGAAAAATCAAGTTCTGCAGATCAGTATATAAAGGACGCACTCTTGAACAAAGACTCCTTCATTCCTAAAGTCAAGGATCAAAATTTGTATCCAATATCAAAGGAGAATTATAAGATGCTGCTTCAGTTTAAGAATCTCGAGGACTACAAGAAATTTTATGACAGCAATTACAAGTAAACAAAGTTTATAGACCCATTTAGCGCTTTTGTCTGATATTTGAGTTACTATTTAGTTAAAACAGACTTTAAGTCCTTCAAAATTTGCAGTTCAATGTTTGACTCTATATATTTGACTATCATTACACCTTACATGAATTTCATCATGAAATATAAGCAGCATATCGTTTTTTCGTTTTTAGCAATAGTTATGGTTTGGTTTTTTGTCAAACCGAATAATCAACAACCTGATCCTCAAAAAGAAGTGTTGTTGTTACAAACTGTAATGCAAGGATTGAACCAACTGCACTATTCACCAACTGCTATTAATGATGAATTCTCAAAAGATCTCTTAAAATCTTATCTTGATGTTATTGATGGGGGAAAGAGATTTTTAATTCAATCGGAGGTGGATGAATTAAAGAAGAGTGAGCTCAACTTGGATGATGAAATATCTGCAGGGAATTTAAGCTTTTTCAATAAAACGCTGGCATTGACTGATGCTTCATTTGATAGGGTCGAAAGGATAATTGGCGAACTATCTGAAAAGCCGTTTGAGTTCAATACCGATGAATACATCGAAACTGATCCAAAGAAAAGAAGCTTTTCCGTCAATGAGGCAGAATTAAAAGAGTCGTGGAGAAAACTGCTCAAGTATGAAATAATGACAAAGCTCGCTGACAAAATTGAAGAAAGAACAAAAGGATCAGCAGAGTACAAAGATAAAACGGACGCTCAATTTGAGGAAGATGCACGCAAACAAGTCAAAGACAGATATACTGAGTCTTTCTCAAGATTCAAAAAGCTCAAGCGTGAAGAGAGATTTGCTGATTTCCTGAATACCATTGCCAACATCTTCGACCCCCATACTGAATATTACCAACCTGTAGAAAAACAGTCTTTTGACATCAAGTTTTCAGGAAGACTGGAAGGAATAGGCGCTACACTTCAGTCAGAAAAGGAATACACCAAGATTAGCGACATCATAGCTGGAGGCCCTGCATGGAAACAAAAAGAATTGAAGGTTGGAGATGTGATCACCAAAGTAGCTCAAGGTGATGAAGAGCCAATTAACATAGGTGGAATGAATCTCAATGAGGTAGTTTCAAAAATTCGTGGACCAAAAGGAACCAAAGTCAGACTGACTGTAAATGGAATTGATGGTGTAGTAAAAGAGGTGGTCATTATCCGTGAGGAAATCATCATTGAAGAAGGCTACGCCAAGTCAGTAATACTTGAGAACAAAGATAAATTGGACAATATTGGCTTAATCAACCTACCAAGATTTTATGCTGATTTTCAAAAGCGCGATGGAAGACAATGCTTTGAAGATGTTGCCAAGGAAATAGAAAAACTTAAAGCAACAGGCGTAAAAGGGATCATCATCGATTTGCGCAATAATGGCGGAGGTTCATTGAATGATGTGGTCAAAATGACCGGACTTTTTATTGAACAAGGCCCTATAGTTCAAGTAAAAGCGAAAGAGGGTCGACCAGATATACAGCGTGACTATGACGTCCGGGTGCAGTACGATGGGCCATTGATTATTATGGTGAATCAGTTCAGCGCTTCGGCATCCGAAATTATGGCAGCAGCCTTGCAAGACTATAAGAGAGCCATCGTCATTGGCAGCAAGCAAACTTATGGCAAAGGAACTGTCCAACGCTTTTTTGATCTTGATAATGCTATAAATGGATACGAGAATATGAAACCATTAGGAGATATGAAGGTTTCATTGCAAAAATTTTACAGGATCAACGGTGGCTCAACTCAACTCAAAGGAGTGGTACCAGATATTCAACTTCCAGATGATTTTCAAAGTATAGAACTCGGTGAAAGAGAATCTGATCATGCAATGGCATGGTCCCAAATTGATCCCGTTGAATACACACAGAATGCGTATAAAATTGAGGACCTGAAAAGCCTTACAGCCAAAAGCAAAGAACGTATTTCAAAGAATGAAACTTTTAACAAAGTAGCAGAAAATGCAAAACGCTTGAAAACCCAAAGAGATCAAAGCAGATATTCATTGAAACTTACTGAATACATGGCTGATCTAAAATCAAGAGAAGCTGAAGCTAAGGCCTACAAAGGTATTGCTGACAAAGAACTGCCTAATTTGTTAATTAAAAACATGCAAGCTGACTTAAGTCAAATCAATGCCGATTCTACTAAAATAAATAGGAATATCGCATTCCTGAAGGATTTAAAGTCTGATGCCCAGATTGAAGAGGCTATGAATATCATGAAAGATATGATCAGCCAAAGTATGGCAGCTAAAAACTAGGTGTAAAATAGCAATATTGTTTGTTTTTGGCCATGTGGTAGAATTTAGAGTCACTATTATTGGGTTGAGCAAAATTAATATAAAAGATCGCTTATAATTGAATTCCCTTGATTAGTTTTGCCATCAACTAAACCAAACAACTATGTTTCAATACAACTATGCAGCTCCATTTGTAGCTGCCTTGGTCCCATTAATTTTGGGATCTATTTATTTTAACCCTGCAGTTTTCGGCAAACAATGGTCAGCAATGACAGGTGTTCCGATGGACAATTCTCCTGAAATGCGCAAAAAGATCCCGATGATCATGCTCATTTCCTACGTGGTATCCGTCATGGCGGCAATAGTAGTTCAGGGAGTAGTTCTTCATCAATCGGGATTGATGTCGCTTTTGGCACCAGACTCAATGAATGAAGGAGCTCAAATAGGAGTGACATTGAACGGAGCTGACATTACTGACTGGGCTGATCGTTATCGCACCTTCCAGCATGGTATATTACATGGTGCTATTTTAGGTGTGTTTTTGGCTTTCCCGATGGCAGCAACTATGGGAATGTATGAGCGAAAACCATGGAAATTGATTTTCATCAACTCTGGTTATTGGGTGCTTAGCTTTGCGCTAATGGGTGGAATTATCTGCGCATGGAAATAAGTGCCACATACTCTTGTTAATTTCATGAAATAACCTGGATTCAAAATGTTCTATTATTTCAAACCAAAATACTCTAGACTGAATATATTGATACCCTAAGCCTCATCATTGGACGATTCAAACTTAAGGAGCTTAAACCCAAAATTCACATTAGATGATTTTGCATCTTGGGTCGACGGTAATCTTAAATTTTTCGACTTAAAAGGCCCAATATTTAAAATATCATAAGAGGATCAGACCCGACAAATTTGTGGAATAACCAAAAATTTCGTCGATTCAGCCCAAAGCGAAATTTGGGTTAAATAATGCCTAACTTTGCAATTGGCTGCCGCACTATTCCGGGAGCCAATTTCATTTATAACTCAGGCATGAATTACCTACAGATAGAAAACATTACCAAATCCTATGGCGACAAGGTACTGTTTCAGAATATTTCACTTCTGATTAATAAAGGAGATAAGATTGCGCTTGTTGCCAAAAATGGCTCAGGCAAAACTACCCTGCTGCGTGTAATAGCCGGGTTGGAATCAGGTGAAGGAGAACAATCGAAAATAGTCATCCGCAAAGACATTCGGATTGGATACCTAGAGCAAGAACCCAATTTGGATTTGAATAAAACTGTGCTTGAAACGCTCCTCTCCACTCAAAGCGAGACTGCTAAAGTAGTAGCCGACTATGAGAAAGCCTTGGCTTCGGGTCAAACGGATGAGTTGAGTGATTTGATTTCTAAAATGGATGACTTGAAGGCTTGGGATTTTGAAGCAAGAGTCAAGGAAACTTTGGCACAATTCAAAATTTATGGATTCGATCAGCCGGTTGGTCAATTATCAGGAGGGCAGAAAAAACGCTTGGCCCTGGCGGCATTGTTGCTGGATGAACCAGAATTTTTGATTCTGGATGAACCTACCAACCATTTGGATTTGGACATGATAGAGTGGCTAGAAGTAGAGCTGAATCAATCTACCATGACCTTGTTTATGGTCACACATGATCGATATTTTCTTGATAATGTCTGCAATAATATTGTAGAACTTGAGCGCGGTCAGATCCATAAGTACAAAGGAAACTATGCTGATTTTCTCGAGAAGAAAGAAATACGACTTCAAAACGAAGCAGTAGAAGGAGATAAACTCAAGCAATTGTACAAACAAGAGCTCGACTGGATGCGCAGGCAGCCGCAAGCACGTACCACCAAAGCAAAGAGTAGAATCACTGAATTTCAAACCATTGAAGAAAAACATCACAGTAAATCAAATGATGACAAACTTCAGATTGATCTCCAATCCAATAGACTCGGAAGCAAAATATTGGAACTTCATTACGTCAACAAGGCATTTGGCAGCAATGTACTTATCAAGGATTTTTTCTATAAATTCAACAAAAGAGACAGAATAGGAATAGTGGGGCCAAATGGTGCAGGCAAATCTACCTTGCTCAGGATATTAACTGGTTCAGAAAAACCTGATTCAGGCAAAGTGATTATTGGCGAAACCACGGATTTTGGCTACTATACTCAAGAAGGCTTGCCAATGGCTGATGACAAGCGGGTGATAGATGTGATTCAAGACATTGCTGAGTTTGTGCCACTTGAAAAAGGCAAGAAACTGACCGCTCCACAGCTTTTGGAACGTTTTCTGTTTTCGAGATCACAACAACAGGTTTTTGTATCCCAACTGAGTGGTGGAGAACGTCGAAGATTGTATTTGCTGACTATTCTTATGCGCAATCCTAATTTTTTGATCTTGGATGAGCCTACCAATGATTTGGATATAATGACACTGAATGTGCTGGAGGATTATCTGAGTGAGTTCCCAGGTTGCTTGATCGTGGTGACGCATGACAGATATTTTTTGGATCGGATTGTCGAGCATTTGTTTGTTCTTGAAGGTGAGGGCAATATTAAGGATTACAATGGGACGTATTCAGAATACAGAGTTCAAGCCAAGGCGGCCTTAGAGACCAAAACCGTAATTACAGAAAAGCCCAAAGCAGAACCAGTTCCTTCCAACCTCAGTCACGATGAACGCAAGGAGTTGATGCGACTTGAAAAGGATATTGAGAAGCTTGAAAAAGAGATAGCAGCAATAACCATGAAATTTGATGACGCGAGCTTAAGTTTGGATCAAATTCAAAAATTGTCAGCGGAGCTTCAAGTATTGCAAGGCAAGCAAGAAGATAAAGAAATGCGGTGGATGGAACTTACCGAAAAAGCAGAATCTTAGTACTATTTCAGAAAAACACTTTTTGGGTATTTCACGTCACAAAGAAACAAACCACAAGCAGGTACACTCCAATCTATCTTCATGCGCTGTTGATTTTCAAGACAATCTATTACGTCATCAAGTTGTATTTTGCCGATGGCAACGTTCAGATTCATACCAACAATCATGCGCACCATGCCTCTTAAAAACCTGTTTGCGGTGATTGAGAATACTGCGTGGTTGTCATAAAATTCCCACATGGCAGTGCTTATATCACAATTATTGCTTTTTACATCGCTCTCCACCTTACAAAAAGTTGTGAAATCACGATAGGCTGTTATGGTGTCCGCAGCGGCTTGTAACAAATCCTGATCTATTTTGTCAAAATAATAAACCGGGAAACTATGATTGATGTGAAATGGTGACTTACGGTATCTAATAAAATACTGATAAGAACGGGAATAAGCGTCAAATCGAGCATGTGCATCATCTTTGACAGCTTGAATTTCAATCAGCACAGTATCAGCATGCAATATTGCATTCAAGTGGTACAAATCATTGAAATCCATTGCAACATCGCTATCCAGATGGCAACAATACTTGGACGCATGTACGCCTGTATCCGTGCGACCGCACCCGTAAATTGTGATTTCTTTGCGATAGTAAACCTTTAGGGCGCGTTCTATTTCACCTTGAACCGTCAGTTGTTCAGGTTGCGCTTGCCATCCATTGTACCTTGTTCCATCATAAGACAACCATAAGAAATATCGCATGGTGTAAAGTTATGAGGAATCTTGAAATTTAGCCTAATTAGAATTTGGAATACCGTAGTGTTGAATCAAGTATTGTAAGTTTGGTAAATTGGCATTGTATTATTGGGATCGGCTAAAATTAAAGCTTTACGATACAGCGTAATTTCTAACAATAATATCAATAACTAGGCAAAATATTACTTAACATTTCTTTTGCGAAGCCCTAATCACACTATTTTAGATTAATTAAACATCAAAATAAAAATATAATAAGGAATAATATAGATATGCGTAATTTAAATAATGTTAAATAAATGTTAAAATATGGCAACGAGCTGGCTTTTAATTCAAGATTTATTTATATTTCGGGATCATGTCTTGATCGGTATTTTTTACGCTTAATTTTTAAATCTTAAAAATCTTTATCATGAAACACAAGCCCTTTAATCGTATTGATGATTTTGTTAAAAACAGAATTATCTCTCT
>Ga0105049_10002759_pt1 | contig 20790 bp, 17 predicted proteins | sample MAT06_FD_78087 | JGI IMG/M metagenome (GOLD analysis project Ga0105049, IMG submission 78087) | Freshwater microbial communities from Lake Fryxell liftoff mats and glacier meltwater in Antarctica - MAT-06 | ecosystem: Environmental > Aquatic > Freshwater > Ice > Liftoff microbial mat | place...
AGCTCAAGCGCTTCGGCATGAAGGACATTGAGCAGCACATCGTCATCGAGCGCAGCCTCACGCCCGGCGGCATCGAACGCCTCTACAACGCCGAGGGCGGCGCGATCTACGGCCTCGCCTCCCACGGCAAACTCAAGGGCGGCTTCAAGCCCCGCAACCGCAGCCGCGTCCTCAAGGGCCTCTACATTACTGGCGGCAGCTCCAACCCGGGCCCCGGCGTTCCGATGGTCCTGATGTCTGGCGTCACCGCCGCGCACAGCGCCCTCGAAGATCTCGGCATCACACGCAAGCCCATCGACCTGGGCAAGGGCATCGAAGGCAAGCGAAACCCACGCCCCGCGGCGATGGCCTGAGTCACAAGCACGGACTCCCACTTCCCAGCTCGCTACCCTGCTGCCCGGCCGTGAGCATGCCGGTTTGATCGAGGAGATTGCACGATGGCGGACGCATCAGGCCTTGAGTTCTCCGGGTTCGAGATCGTGAAAGCCGATCCCGCGAAGGCGTACGCGTTCCTCATCAGCCCCGAAGCGCTGAAGGGCTGCATCCCCGATCTCGTCTCGGCCGAGAAGATCAACGACACCACACTCAAGGGCGTCGTGAAGCCCGGCTTCTCCTTCATCCGCAGCACGCTGAAGTTCACGATGGAAATCACGCAGACGGTCCCGGGCAAAGAAGCCCTGATGAAGACCGTCTCGACAGGCATCGGCATGTCGATGACCGTCGCCTCAACGATGAAGGTAACGCCCGAAGGCGCAGGCTCGCGCATCGAATGGGCCGCCGCCGTCACCGAACGCAAGGGACTCGTCGCGGCAGCGCCCGTCGGACTTCTCAAGGGCGCGGCGGACGCCACCGTGCGCGAGAGCTGGGGCCGCATCAAGGCCGCACTGGACGTGTGATCGGCGCGTCTGATGCGCCACTCGCGTCTTGCACAACACCACCAACCTCGCGCGGCGGGACCGGGTCGTATCCATGCCCGCCGAACGGATTGCACCGCAAAATCCGCCACGCCGTCATCCAAGTCCCAACGATCGGGCCGCGCGTTCGATACGCCTCAAGCCCATACCAAGAGCACGTCGGCCAGAAGCGGCACGCGCGCCCCATGATCGGCGACAGCGTGAACTGATACACCTTGATGATCGCAATGAACGGCGCGTTCCCAATCCGCATCCACAACGGAAGCGCGGCCACATCACCACCCAAGCGCGGCTCTGGCGCGCACGCCGCGTGATGATCGCCATGCCCATCGTGACGCTCGCACCCGCGCGTCATGGCGATGGCTCGGTTGCGGGCGGCGCTGCGCCCGCCGCGTCCTTCATCGCGCCCCGCGCGCGGCGCTTTTCCCACTCGCGGTGGCTCTCTGTCGCGAGCGAGAGCAGCACGCCGCAGAGCCGCGAGAGCTCCGGCAGGTCCGCGCGCCGGAGCGCCACGATCAGGTCGTACCCGCCGCGCTCGTGCACTGGCAGATCATGCTGCATCAATCGAAACGCCTCACGCACGAGCCGCTTGCACCGGTTGCGCATCACAGCGTTGCCAACGGCACGCCCGATCGAGAGCCCAAGCCGCGCGTGCGGCCTCTCGTTCGGCGACGAAAAGAGGATCACGCCCGAGCCAACCTTCTTCATCTTTGCGCCGTAGACCGCGTCAAACTCCAGGTTGTGCGTCAGCCGCAGGCGCGCAGGGAACGTGTGCCGCGGCACGCCGCCGGGCAGTGAACTCAAAGGCGAAGAAGAAAGCGCACAAGCCATGGCAGAGAAACCGGGAATCAGAAACCGAGCACCACAGAGGCCGACGCCAAACGAAGGCAAGAGCACTTACGCCTTTGGCCAACTGATCTTCGCCCCTACTTTACCCTCGGGCCTCCGGGACCTGCGCCCATGTTGATCAGCAGCTGATCGCGCTGCTTCATCAGCTGTCGCTGCAGGGCCTTGTCGGACTCGATGCGTTGCCGGATCGCGCCCTGGTCCTGCGGCTTGGCGGCGAGGAGCGAGGCGTTGTTGCGCTGGAGACGCTGGGCGACGCGTTGAATCTCCTGCTCGATGCGCGCCAGGTCGGCGACCTGCACGTTCGTGTTGAGCACGAAGTTGTTCGCGAGCGTCGGACGCCGGTGCTGGCCGCCAGCAACGACGCCGGGCGACGGAGTAGCGGCGGGCATGAGCGGATCCGCCACTTCGAGCGCTTTCTCGGCGCGACGGTCAAGCTCAACGATCGCCAGGCTCGCGAGCTTTCCGAATCGTTTTGTCGAAAGGCCGGTATCAATCAGCTTTGTGGGCCGCGCGAGATCCTGCCTCGCGCGGCGAATCTCCCAGGCACGCTCCATCGTTGGCGTGTCGAGGCGCGCCGCGTTCGTCAGCGCCGCGAAGCTGCCAAGCCGGATGGAAAGCTTCATCGCCTCGCCGAGGCGTTTGATCTGCACGTTGACAACCTCGCCGGGCTCGTGCGAGATGATCGCGGCCCGCGCGTCGTCGTTGAACTTGATGGGCGTCGTGTCCATCATCACGATGGTGTCGCCCGGCTGCAGCACATCTGCGGAATGGAAGCCGCGGATCGTCATCGCAACAACAACGCCCTCACCCCCGTCATCAAGCATCCCGAACTGGACACCCAGCGCGCCCCGAGGCCGCCGCACAAACTTCTCGCGCCCGATTGTCTCGAGCCGAACGCGCTGCTCGAGCGACAGCGCCTTGCCATCCGCCTCCTGCAGCAACTTCTCAACGACTTCGAGCGTGACGAGGGAATTGTCCCTCAATGACTGTGTGGCGATCTCGCGCAGCGAGAGGTCGGGCGACTCGAGCATCTGCACCAGCTCGTCGAGCCTCGCGGGCGCTCCAACTTGGACGGGCTGGGGCAAAGCTGCGGGCTGGATCGCGACCGGCGCGAGAATTGCGAATCCTTGGGCCAATGCTGCGTCGGGTGCCGTCAGTGGAGCGAGCATCAGCGAAGGCACCATCATCATGGTCCTGCGCAGAGTGCGTGAGGGAGCGACGCCAATCATAACAGAATTGTCTGTGGGGTCGGGCCTTGGGGCAAGTGGTCGACCCAACATTAGCCTATTTTCACGCCGATCATTCCAAGGGCCTCTTCGAGCGGGAATGGGCCGGTCTGGACGCCGGTATTGAGGTCTTTGATCGAGGCCGCGTTGACGGACTCGATGATCATCGCGACGCGCGACCGAAGGCCCGAGGCTTCCTGCAAGAGCTTGCCGACGTTCTTGGTTGTCTTGTACGTGTGGCGCGCGTGGAGGCCCGCGGCACGCAGGCGCGCGACGACCGGGCGCAGCGACGCATCGGCGTCGGGCGCGCCGCTGCTGATCACGAAGACATCGGGCGCGAGTCCGGTCGCGCGCAGGACGCCAGCGTCGTCTGGCCAGAGGCCCTTGTCCTGCATGACGAGCGAGAGGACCACGTCGCCCATTCCGAAACCCACGGCGGGCGTGGGCGGACCACCAAAGACCTCGACGAGGTTGTCGTAGCGGCCGCCGCCAGCGACGGCGCGCTCGTTGCCGCCGGCCTCGTGCACCTCGAAGACCATGCCCGTGTAGTACGCGAGGCCGCGGACGATCGAGAGATCAAAGTCCACCCAGTCGATGACGCCGGCCTGAACGAGCTGCTGCGCCAGCGGCATCACCGCGTGCGAGAAGTATGTCAGATCCACAACGCTCCCGGGCGCTGTGCCGGGCACTGCGGGCGGCGCGGCGGGATCATCCACCGTGACGCGGACGATGCCCTTCTGGAAGACCTCGGCCTGCGGAAGCGTGAAGCCAAAGCTGGCGAGTTCGGCCGCGAAGACCGCGACGGGCATCTTGCCGCGCTGATCGAGCAGCTTGAAGAGCGCCGCATGGCGATCTTCCGGGATGTCGATGGAGCGCAGCCACTCCTGCAGCGCCGAGCGGTGGTTGATCTTGACGCGCAGGTCCTGGGGCGTGAAGCCCAGCGTTCGCAGCAGCGAGACGCAGCAGGCGATGACCTCCGCGTCGGCCTGCGGCGACGAATCGCCGAGCATGTCGACGTTCCACTGCAAGAACTCACGCAGGCGGCCGCGCTGGGGGCGCTCGGCGCGGAAGAAGGGCCCCGACATGAACCACTTTGTGGGCTTGGGAAGGCTGCCGGCGCGCGCGGCGTAGAGGCGCGCGAGCGTGGGCGTGAACTCGGGGCGCAGCGCGTAGGGCGCTTGGCGCGTCTGCGTCAGGCGCGTGAGTTCTTCCTCGTCCTTGCCGCTGAAGACGCCGAAGATCTCAGAGACGATCGCGTCGCCACTCTTGGCTGTGTAGAGCTCGATCTGCTCGAAGGTCGGGCCGTCCACTTCCTCGAAGCCGTGGCGGAGCGAAGTTGTGCGCCATGCCTCGGTGATGAAGCGGCGCTTCGCGGCGTCCATGGGGTAGAGATCTCGAAGGCCCTTGGGAGCCTGGAATGTTGTGGTAGGAGGCATGGGTCAAGGTTAGCACGCGGGGAAGGCGGTTCGGCCTTTTCGCACGCGCGCTAGCCTTAGGTCACCGCCTTCCAGCCATACGGCGTGTAGGTTCGCTCGACGGAGCCATCGTCGTAGAGGTCCATGATGGCGTATCCCTCGGTTGCTTCTGCGTTTGGTCCGTTCCACCATGAGCCGCTGACGGCGCCGTTGCAGAAGTAGATGATGCCGCGGTGGTGGACCTCGTCGATTCGGTGGGTGTGGCCGGAGAGGCAGGCACGGACGTTGGCCTTCTCCATGAGGCTTCGCAGCTGGGGCGAGTCGACGTGCATGATGCCGCCGAGGATCTCGCGGACCGTGGTCTTCTCGCGCGGACCACCGAGGATTGACGTGACGGTGAGGATCGGGATGTGGCTGACGACGAGTGTGTGCTTCGCGGGTGTTGGGGCTGCGAGCTCGTTGGTGAACCAATCGAGCTGGGCCTCGTCGAGCTTGCCGAGATAGCCGTTGGCGTCTTGCGGGTCCACGTGCGTGCTGTCGAGCGTGATGATGCGCCAATCGCCGCGCAACATCGCGTTGAACGCGGCGGGCATGCCGAGGGTCTCGACGGCGAGCTGCTTGCCCCAACCCTTCTCGGCTCCGGTGCTCTTGCTCTTCTGCTTGTTCCAGCCCCAGATGTCGTGGTTTCCGAGCGTGTGGACGACGGGCGCTGGCGCGTTGGCGAGGGCCTTGGTGAGGAGCTCCCACTGGAGGCGCGAGCGGGTTTGGTCCGCGGCGAACCCATCCATGATGAGGTCGCCGCCGGTGACGATGAGGTCGGGCTTGTCCTGGAGCGAGCCGATGTGCGAGAGGCACGCCGCGACGCCCTTGTCGGCACCCTTCTCGGGCTGGATGTGAAGGTCGGTCATGTGAACAAGGCGGAGAGAGCGTGCGCGATGCGTGGCGGCGCGCGCGGGAGTGCTCTGGGCGGCGCGGCCGACCAGGGGCATCGCGAGCATGGCGGCGGCGGCCGCGAGGACAGAGCGGCGCGAGGGGCCGGGGGCCAGCGTGCCCTGCGCGGCGAGCGGGGCCTGGTGGGCGCTGGTGACAGGGCGTGACTGCGGCGTGGCTTGGGTGATGCTCTTCATGGTTTCAAGATATCTCCGCGGAGGGTTTGATGTGTTGTGGTGGTGTGAAATGTGGCGTGCGGCGTGGTGCGGGAGAGAGGCTGCGTCGATGCGGGCGGGAGGGGCGCGGCACGAGAAGTGGTTCGTGCGATCTTCGCGGCGGCGCTACGGTTGGGTCATGTCTCAGCCGTCCGTGCCCTCGGGTTCGTTTCTTCCGGTCAATCCTGGTCCCGACGCCGCGACGAGCGTTGGGATGCGGTATCGAGATCTGACTTGGCAGCAGCGCCTTGAGCATGTGGTCTCGACGATGCGCGAGATCAGCACAATCACGGATCCGCAGGAGATGGCGACGACGTACGGCCGGCGCATGCGCGGGACGGTGACGCCGGGCCACACCATCTCGGTCTCGAGGCGGGACCTGCTGGCCCCGCAGTACCGGATTACGCGGAGCACGCTGTGGCCCGTGCAGCCCGACCCCTGGCGCGAGCGTGAGAAGCTTCCGCTGCTGGACCGGGGCATCCTTGGCGAGCTGATCTACGCCGATCAGCCGCGGATCGTGCCCTCGTTCCGTGCGGATCTCTCGGACCCGGCGTACGAGTACCTCAAGCACGCCCGGAGTCTGCTCGCAATTCCGCAGTATGAGAACGGGACCGCGCTCAACATGGTGGTCTTCACGAGCTTTGAGGATCAGCCCATCGAACCCGAGCGGCTGCCCGAGCTGGTGCTGACGAGCAACCTCTTTGGTCGCGGCACGAAGGCGCTGGTCCTCTCGCGCGAGCTGCGGGAGGCGTATGAGGCGCTTGATCGCGAGCTGCGCACGGTGCAGGAGATCCAGCTGTCGCTGCTGCCGCGGGAGACACCGGACTTGCGCACGATGGAGCTGGCGACGCACTATCAGACGTCGCGCAGGGCGGGCGGGGACTACTACGACTTCTTTGATCTGGGCGTCGGGCTGGCGGGGCACAAGCGCCTTGGGATTCTGGTGGCGGATGTGAGTGGCCACGGGACTCCTGCGGCGGTGCTGATGGCGATCACGCATGCGGTTGCGCATCTCACACCGGGGCAGCCCTCGCCGCCGGACAAGGTGCTGGGGCACTTGAACGATCGGCTGTGCTCGCTCTACACGCGCGACGGTGGCAACTTCGTGACGGCGATCTACGGCGTGTACGACGATGAGACGCGGACGTTCACATTCGCGAATGCGGGGCATCCGGATCCGATCGTGCGAACGTTTGCGGATGGCGCTTCGGGAGGCCTGACGTGCGTGCAGCATCCCAACGGCGGCCCGCCGCTGGGCGTTGTGGAGGGGATGGAGTTCGGGACGCACGAGATCAGGCTCGGTCCTGGTGAGGCGCTGGTGCTGTACACCGATGGCATTCCGGAAGCGTTCAACAACCAAGGGCAGATGTTCGGGGATGATCGCCTGCGCGAGACGATCCAGCGGGCGGGGCCGAAGGCCGACGACATCGCCGCGGCGATCGTGGAGGGCGTGGGCGATTTCGCGGGGCTTGCGGCACGAAGCGATGACCGGACACTGGTGGTTGGTGTGGTTCGTGCGCGCGAGGGCGCGTGAACGCGCGCTAGCAGGGGCGAGGAGTTGCGATGCAGAGTTTTCTTTTTCTTGGTGCAACGCTGCTGCTCCTGATCATCGGCGCGGTGGTGCTTGGTTTTTACGTTGCGCGTGAGGAGAAGGCACGGAGGGGGCGGGGCGAGGGTTCGTGGCGAGACAAGCCGCCGCGGGAGTGATGTGGGGGCGCCGATGTGGGGCGTGTGGTGGGGTTGTCACGGTGCCGTGTTGAGATGATGCGGTGTTGAGGTGGCGGACGTTACCTGCACCACTTCGCGGTGCTGATGGTTGGACTGCGCTTTCCGGGGGTGCGGCTTCGCCGCTACCGCTCGGCTATTGACCTTCGCCGCGTTGCGGCGAGGAGTGGGCGTGAGATGCGTGAGATGCGTGAGATGCGGGGGGTGTGCGGGGTGTGCGGGGTGTGCGGGGTGTGCGGGTTGCTGGGAGAGTTGCTTTGATCATGCGCGTAGTTTGGCTTGTGATTGGTTGAGTTCAAGAAGAAAACGGTGATGGACTGTGTCTTTGCGCACAGGGGCGGTTGGAGGGGTGAGATTTTTGGGAAGGCACTGGGGACTGGGGCAAGACCGAGGAGGGAAGGTGGACAGCCGCCGGGAGGCTGGTGCTGCTTGGGTGGTGGTGTTTGGGAGGCGCGGCTTTGCGGGCCCGCGTTCTCCTATTATTCTTTGTGCCGCGATACAAGCTGACGATTGCGTATGACGGGACGGACTTTCATGGCTGGCAGTGCCAGGCGATGTCGGTGCGCGAGGGGATGCCGCCGCTGCCTTCAGATGCTGTGGCGCGTGGCGATGGTGTGATGGTGCTGCGAACGGTGCAGGATGTGGTGCAGCGTGCGGTGCGAGAGACGGTGCGGGAGATGGTGCAGGTGGTTGGTGCGAGCCGCACGGACTCGGGTGTGCATGCGAAGGGGCAGGTTGTTTCGTTTGTCTGCTCGGGGGATGAGGCGATCGACGCGGCGGGGGCGGCTGAAGTTGGGGGAGAGTTGAAAGGCGTAGGACCGGCGGGGACCGCCGGGCTACCCAGGGCAGTTGTCCCGGGAGTTGCTATCACATTGCGCGGCGTTGGTTGGCCACTTTCGCGTGGGCCCGAGCGGCTTTTGCGGGCGCTGAACAGTCGATTGCCGGATGATGTGCAGGCGGTGGCGTGCGAGGTTGCTGCGCCTGATTTCAATCCGATCCGAGGGGCGACGTCGAAGGCGTATTCGTACACGCTGCATGTGGCGATGCCGCCACCGGTGGGTGAGGCGCGGCGGGCGCTTTGGTCGCGCCGGTATGTGCATCAGCTTTTCAGCGGGCTTGATGTGGCGCGCATGAATGAGGCGGCGGCGCTGGTGGTGGGTGAGCATGACTTTGCGGGCTTCGCCGCGGCGGGGCATGGGCGGCTTACGACGGTGCGGACGATCTTTGCGTGCGGCGTCAGTGAGGGGCCGGGCGAGTGCGAGGGGACGCGGCGCGTGCGGATCGAGGTTGTGGGGAGCGGCTTTCTCTGGAACATGGTGCGCATCATCGGGGGCACGCTTGTGGAGGTTGGGCGCGGTCGCAAGACGCTTGATGAAGTGCGAGCGGCGCTCGCGAGCGGCGATCGGCGATTGGCGGGGCCGACGCTGCCGCCGACGGGGCTGTGTCTGGAGTGGATCAAGTACGGCCCACAACCCTCGTCTGACGTGCGCTTGCTGATGTAGAGTTTCCACTATGCGCATCCTGCACATCTCTACGCGCCTGATCCTTGGCGGCTCGCAGGAGAACACGCTGCTGTCGTGTGAGGGGCAGGCGCGGCTTGGGCATGAGGTGCATCTTGCGTTCGGGCCGATCTATGGGCCCGAGGGTTCGCTGCTGGCGCGGGTTGAGGCGTTCAACGCGCGATGCGCGGATGGTGGCGAGCGGGTTCGGGCTGTTGGCGGCGCGGCGAGCGTGCGGCGGGCGGGGGAGATGGTGCAGCCGATTACGACGCATGAGCTGCCTCGGCTGGTGCGGGAGGTTCACGCGTTCTATGACCACATGTGTTTTCACCGTGAGCTGCGGCCTCTTTTGAGGCGGCTTGCGCCGGGCGTGGTACACACGCACAGCAGCAAGGCGGGAGTTCTTGGTCGATGGGCGGCGTGGAGGGAGGTTCGCAAGAGTGCGGCGATCATCCACACGATCCATGGGCCGCCGTTCATGCCGGTGCCGAATCGCGCGGAGGCTGGCGGGGCTGGAAGATTGAAGGTGCGGCTCTCGAACTTTGGGTACACGGTTGCGGAGCGTTTCGCCGCGGCGCGGTGCCACGGGATTGTGTCGGTCGCGGACGCGATGACGGCGGAGTTTCTCTCGCGCGGCATCGGGAGGCCGGAGCTGTATACGACGGTGAGATCGGGGATTGAGACTGGGCCGTATTTGAATGCCGCGCCGGGCGAGGGGCGCGAGGCGATTCGCGCGGTGCTTGGCTTTGCGAGCGATGACTTTGTTGTTGGTACGGTGGCGCGGCTGGCGCAGCACAAGGGGCATGATGATCTGCTGGATGCGCTCGGGAGTGTGCTGCGTGAGCAGCCGCGAGTGAAGCTGCTGTGGGTTGGTGATGGGTGGCTGAAGGAGGCTTTGCTAGCACGGGCTCGCGCGATGGGGCTTGTGGTGCGGGATGCGCGGCGGGGTGAGGCGAGCGCGGCTGAGGAGGAGTGTGCGCAGGTTGTGGTGACTGGGTTGCTGCCGCCGGAGCAGATTCCTTTGATGATGCGGGCGATGGATGTGCTGGCGCATCCGAGTTACCGCGAGGGGCTGCCGCGGACTTTGCCGCAGGCGCTGCTGAGTGAGGTGCCGGTTGTCGCGTATGACTGCGACGGGACTCGCGAGGTTTGCATTGATGTGGTGGCGGATGCGGAGCGCGGCACGGGGCGGCTGGTTGCGGTCGGTGATCGTGATGGGCTGCGCGAGGCGGTGCTTTGGATGCGGGAACATGCGGAGGCACGCGCGGCGATGGGGCGGCGGGGGCGGGCGATGTGCCTAGAGATGTTCGATGCGGAGGTGATGGTGGCGCGGTTGGAGGAGGTGTATAAGGGCGCGTCGCCGAGGCGGGTTTGAGCAGACTCACGGCGCCATACTGACGAACCAGCGGGCCGAGACGGCCCCAACGGTGATTCCGGTGCTAGGCACGCTGCCAACTGAACCACGCCATGTCTTTTCGCCCGGGCCTGTGTTTGCGGCGAGCAGGGGTGCGGCGGCAAAGGTCTGCGTGCCGCGATTGACCATGACGATCACTCGCTGGCCCATGAGCTCTCGCTCGAAGGCGAAGACGTCGGGATTGCCGCTGTCGATGTGGCGCACGCTGCCGAAGCGAAGCGTGTTGCCGATCTGTGGATCTTGACGAAGGCGGAGCCAGTCGCGGTAGCGTGCGCGCAGGTCCGCGTCGGGCTTCATGCGTTCGTCCTCGTTCGCGCCAGTGTCTTCCCAGGGCAGGGGCTTGCGGCAGGTGGGATCGTTCGCGCCCCACATGCCATATTCATCGCCGTAGAAGATCATGGGTGCGCCGATGTACGTGGACTGGATCGCGACGCCGAGGAGCGAGCGCTCGTAGACCTCGCGCGGCGGGCGGCCTGCGTTGTAGGGCACGTACGTCGCGTCCTTCTCGCGCGGTTGTTCGTCGCGGTTCTGGAGGCGGTTGTCCTGGTTGTAGCCGCGGCCGGGATTCCAGATCATGTTGACGTAGCGGTCGGTGTCGTGGCTTGCGAAGAGGTTCTGATGGACGAGCTGCGTCTGCGCCGGGTCGCTGGCGAAGGCTTCTTCGAGTCTGGCGGCGAGCTGCGTGCTGGAGACGGGTGTGGTTGCGAGTGTGCCGCTTGCGTCGGGCTTGGGGCGCTCGAGCTCGGCGTTGTTGAGCCACGCGAGCACGGGGTATGCGAAGGGGTAGTGCATCTGCGTGTCGAAGATGTTGGCGTCGGTCAGGCCCTTGGCCTTGCCCCAGATCTCGGCGATGGTGATTGCCTGCGGGTTGATTGAGCGCACGTGCTCGCGCCACGACTTCCAGAAGCGGTCGCCCACTTCGCCCGCGACGTCGAGGCGCCAGCCATCGATGCCGTCGCGCGGGTTGCCGTCGCCATCAGGGTCCATCCAGCGGCGCGTCACGTCGAAGACGTGCTTCTTGACGCCGGCGTTGAGGTCGCCTTTCTCGACGGTCTTGTCCCAGTCGCGCCCTTCGCCCAGAACCTGGCGGAACTCGGGGAGATAGCCGTTCTTTCGCTCCCAGCCGGACCAGCTTTCGAGCTTGCCTGCTTCGTCGAACTCGGCGATGAACCAGGGCGCGTAGGGGGAGGACTTGCCGCGCTTCCTGAGATCGGCGAAAGCCCAGTGTTCGAAGCCGACGTGGTTCCAGACGCCGTCGAGGACGACTCGGAGGTTGCTGGTCTTTGCGGCGGGGAGGAATGAGTCGACGAAGTAGCGATCGGCCTGCGTCCAGGTCCAGGTTGCGGGGTCCTCGGTCTCGCCCTGCGGCGGGCGGTAGTAGCCGGAGTCGATGGGCTGGCTTGGTGTTGTTGTGTTTGCGAGTGCTTCGTCGATGTGGCGGAAATCGCTGGCGTCGTACTTGTGGAGGCTGCGCGCCTGGAAGATGGGGTTGAGGTAGAGGGCAGTGATGCCGAGGTCGGCGAGTTTGGACATCTTCTGCTGGACGCCCTGGAGATCGCCGCCGTAGCGGCGGTCGAAGATGACTTTGTGCAGGTCGCCGCCGCCGCGCTGGCGCGTGTCGGGGTTGAGTGCGCGGCGTTTTTCCCAGGCTTCGAGCTCGCCGGGGATGACCTTGTACCAGTCGGTGGTCCAGGGGGCCATGAAGACGCCGCTGCCGTTGGGATCGTTGGCGGCGACGGCGTTGCGAAAGCGCTCGGGGAAGATCTGATACCAGACGGCGCCCTTGGCCCAGTCGGGCGTTTCGAACTTGGGCGTGATGGTGAGGGGGAGGGGCGGGGTCTGGATGTTGCCAGCGGCGAAGCGGTAGGTGCCACGAGCGATGGGCCCGAGCTTGAGGCGCGTGGACCAGGTGTGGTTGGCGGCGCTGGGAGCGGAGTGGCGCGTCATGGGCACGCGGCGCTGCTCGCCGCTATCGCTGGTGATGATGACATCGACGGAGGTAACATTTGGCGCGGCGGAGACGCCGAGGTCGATGAGGCCGAGCCCAGCGGAGATGGGAGTGAAGTGCGTGGGAAGCGATGGATCGTGCGAGATGGCGGCGGCGGGCGCGGTGGTCGCTGGGGTGCCCATGGTCGGAGGTCGAACGTCCTGGGCCATGGCGGGGATTCCCGTCGAGAGCGTGATGCACGCGGCGGCGAAGCGCAGAGATTTGGAGGTGGTGATGAGCGGCATGAGTAGAGGATAGAGAAGTGGCATGGTCTTGGGATGCGCGAGGTTGAGCTTGGAAGCGAAGACCATGACCATCTGCCAAGGGTTGAACGGCCGCGGCACTGGAATCACGCGGGGCGAGGGGGATGAAGCGGGATGGCCAAAACCCATCAAACTCGGTGGATTGGAGGGCCGATAAACGTGGATTGGGTGTCCGACCCCGGAGCAGGTTGCTAGTATTTCGTCTCGTGGTTCGGTCCAGGCCGATCACGAAAAGGCAACGCTCGTGTCGCTTCGCGCGGCAGGGCAAGGGAGGAAGTCGTGTCCGACCCGCTCGATCTTCGTGCCATGCAGCGCAGCGCCGGGAACTATCCCCTCCAGGCGTTCGAGTTTGTTCGTGGTGGTCTTGAGCACACGGTCAAGATGATCCACGGTGATTCGGAGCGCGAGAGCGACGAGAACCGCCATGTCTCGGGGCAGCAGTTGTGCCTCGGGATTAAGGACTTTGCGATCCATCAGTATGGGCTGCTCGCCAAGACGGTGCTGAAGAGCTGGAGCATCCACGAGACGGCGGACTTTGGCCGCATTGTCTTCGCGATGATCGATGCCGGGCTCATGCGCAAGACCGATGAGGACTCGCTGGCGGACTTTGTCAACGTCTTTGACTTTGATGAGGCGTTTGGTGATCTCTCGATGAGCCGGTGAGAGCGCGGTGACAGCGCCGAGAAGTGGGGCCGAGAGCGGGGCCGCGAGCGGGGCGGAGAGCGGGATGGAAGGCAACGCGGAGCCGGACGCTGGGGCCGACGTACCTGGTCGAATGAGTCCGCACTCGCTGCGCAATCGCGCTGGGCGGGTTGCGTGGGGCGTGGTGTACAGGCTGATCTTCAGGAACACGCCGCGGCCGCTGCACGAGATGCGCAATTGGATTTTGCGACTGTTTGGGGCAACGCTTCATCCGACCGCACGCGTGTATCCCACCGCCAAGGTGTGGGCTCCCTGGAATCTTGAGATGGATGAGCACGCGACGCTCGCGGATGACGTGGACTGCTACTGCGTGGACAGGATCCGGATCGGGGCGCGGACGACGGTCAGCCAGTACAGCTATCTATGCGGCGCGACGCACGACCATGAGGATCCTGAGTTCCCGCTGGTGCCGCGGGCGATCACGATTGGGAGTGATTGCTGGATCGCGGCGGATTGCTACATCGCGCCGGGCGTCACCATTCCCGATGGGGTTGTGGTTGGTGCCCGATCGGGTGTTTTTAAGGATCCGCCAGCTTGGACGGTGGTTGCGGGCACGCCCGCGGCGGTGCGTGGGCCTCGGACTCTGAAGCGCAGGCCCGCGTGAGGTTGGACGGAAGGGCGCTGGCGAACAGGGTCCGGGCCGGGTTTCGTAAGCAGCGGGACGGATCGGTACGATAGTGGATCGGGATCTGTCGGCGCGGCGCTCTCGAAGGGGGTGTCGTGTCTGCCAGATTTCAAGGGCGCGCGGAACGACTCGTGCGCAAGCCGCGGCGCAGCAAGGCCTCCGAACTCACCATGACTCAGACCAGCGCCTCATCGAGCACCGAGCCGGACCAGCCCATCGCCCCAGAGGCCGAGGGGATCGAGATTCCTGCGCGAGGGGACGCGAGTGCGGCGGTCGGCGCTGCGAGTGGCTCTGCTGCGGTTGGCTCTGCTGCTGGCTCGGCTCATTATCGCGCTGGCGCGGCGGCGTGGCCTACGGCGCGTGCGTCGGTGCTCATCCTGACGCTCAATGAAGAGGTGAACATCGCGGATTGTCTGCGGAGCTGCGCGTGGTGCGAGGATGTGGCGGTCTTGGACAGCGGCTCGACGGATCGCACGCGTGAGATTGCGCGCGCGATGGGCGTGCTGGTGTATGTCAACCCGTTCGAGTCGTTCGGCAAGCAGCGGAACTGGGCGATTGAGAACATCCCGGTCAAGAACGAGTGGGTCTTCCACCTTGATGCGGACGAGCGGTTCACGCCGGAGCTGGTGCGGGCGATGCAGCGGCTGCTGGACGCGGGGCCGAAGGAAGCGGGCTTTCATGTGCCGCACAAGTTCATGTTCATGGGGCGGTGGCTGCGGCGCGCGGCACACTACCCGACGTACCAGATGCGGCTCTTTCACACGGGGCGGATGCGGTTTGGGGATTATGGGCATGGGCAGCGCGAAGCGACCGATGGAACTGTCGGCACGCTGCACGAGCCCTATCTTCACTTCGGACTGTCCAAGGGATTGACCGAGTACATCGATCGGCACAACCGCTACAGCACGGCCGAGGCGATCCAGGCGCTGGAGAGCACGCGGCAGGGAGAGTTCAGCCCGTCGGGGCTCTTCAGCGGCAACAGCGTGACGCGTCGGCGTGCGTTCAAGGACCTTTTGTACCGGATTCCATACCGGGCTGACCTTCGCTACATCTACACGCTGCTGGTTCGGGGGGCGATTCTGGAGGGTCGAGCCGGGCTTACGTATGCCCAGCTGCAGAACCTGTACGACCGGATGATCACCCTGAAACTCCGGCTGCTTCGTGCGAAGGCAGACCCGACCATGCCAAACTTCGAGAAGGACACGGTCCCCAAGGTGCGGACGCAGATCCCGCCGCCGGATGACGGTTCGGGCGAAGTTCGCGTTGGTGTGGGGTATGCGTCGGCGGTTGGCGCGGGCGTGGCTGCGGGCGTGGCGGTGACGCCGGGCAAGTCGGCGAATGCACCGGATCTCAATGGGACGCATGCGGCGGCGACTTCGGGATCAGCGGCCGCGCGTGGCGCGGGGGCGAATTCGGCGCGTGAGCGTGCGATGCCGGTGCTGGAATCGAGCGCGACCGCGGCGAATCCGGTGCAGCTTGTGCCGGAGTCAACGCCCTGGACCTTCCGCCAGCGGGTGATGCGGGCGATCTGGATGCTGGTGGGCAAGCCGCTCTTCCGGGCCTCGTTCCACAACTGGTATGGGCTGCGGGTGTTGCTGCTGCGGCTGTTTGGAGCCAAGGTTGGCAAGGACGTCCGGATCCGTCCGAGCGTGAACATCGAGGTGCCCTGGAACCTGCACCTGCATGATGGTGTGACGGTAGGGGACTATGCGATCCTGTATTCGCTTGGGGTGATTGAGATCGGATCGCGGACGATCGTGAGCCAGTACGCGCACATCTGTGCCGGGACGCACGACTACACAGATCGGCGGTTTCCCCTGATCCGGGATCCTGTGGTGATCGGAGCAGACGCGTGGATCGGGGCGGACGCGTACGTGGGGCCCAATGTCAAGATCGGGCGACTGTCGGTGCTGGGGGCTCGCTCCAGCGTCTACAAGGACATGGAACCCGAGATGGTTTATGTTGGAAATCCGGCAAAGCCAATCAAGAAACGCGAGCTGCATTAGGTACACTGAAGGCCTCGTGGGAGTGCCGTAGATGTCCGTAGCAGCACAGCAGCAGGGAGCCAACGCGCCGGGCGAGCGCGCGGGCACTGGCCAGACCGATCCGGGCTCGGTTCGGAAGCCTCACATCGCATTCGTCGTCAACACGCTGACGCCGTACCGGGTGCAATCGCACCTGCGCGTGAGGCGCGAGATTCCTGAGTTCGACGTGCGGACGTACGTGCACTGGGACATGGGCCAGAATCTTTGGGTGTACGACGATGTGCCCGAGATCGGGGTCGTGAGTTTTCCCGGCGTTGCCAGCGAGAAGCAGATGGGGACGCTGGACTACTACCGGCGTGAGTGGCGCACGGGCGGGCTGATCATCGAGCGGATGATTGCTGATCCGCCCGCGGCGATCCTGGTCTGCGGGTATGCGACGCCGAGCACGTTTCGTGTGATCCGGTGGGCATCGGGGCGGATCCCGCTCATGATCTGGGGCGACAGCAACATCCATGGCGACACCGTCACGGGGTATCGGCGCTTCATCAAGGATCGGCTCGTGCGGTGGGCGGTCTCGAAGGCCGATGCGATCATGCCGTGTGGCGTCAATGGCAAGAAGTTCTTTGCACGCTATGGGTGCCCGCCGGAGAAGATGTTCGCGTTCCCGGTGGAGCCGGACTACGGCATGATTGAGAACTGCCCGCGAGCGACGATCAATGCGGCGCGCGAGCGTTGGAAGATCGACGCGGCACGCAAGCGGCTGCTGATCTGCGGCAGGTTCATCGCGGTCAAGGGGATCGATGTCGGGATCGATGCGTTTGTCGCGATCGCGGACCGGCGTCCGGACTGGGATCTCTTCATCATTGGTGATGGGCCGCTGCGGAAGTTTCTAGAAGCGCGAGTGCCGGAGCGGCTGCGGCACAGGGTGACGTTTGCCGGGTTCATCGACAAGCAGGACGTTGTGAACGCGATCTATCACCAGTGCGAGGTGCTGGTTCATCCGTCGAACAAGGATGCGTGGGGCGTGGTGCTGCTGGAGGCTTCGGCGGCGGGGCTGGCGATCGTGACGACGCCTGTGGTGGGCGCTTCGCCGGAGTTTGTGGCCGATCACGCGAGTGGGCGGCTGTTTCCGCCGGGCGATCGCAAGGCGCTGACGGATGCGCTGATGGACGTGACAGACCCGGCGAACACCACACGGTTCAAGCTCGCGTCGAAGGCGTTGTCGGACCGGTTCCGGCGCGATTTCGACCCGGTGATGAAAATGAAGCGGGCGCTTAAGTACATCGGGGTGGTGACGAAAGAGACTGGGGCCTGAGAGGGTTGGAGTGCGAAGAAGAGGGGAGAAGGGGTTTGGTGAGGTGGTTGGGTGCGAGCTGGTGGGTGCGAGTTGGTGAGTTTGGGGGTGGGGTTGGGGATGCAATCGAGGAGTGACTTTGGCGTTGGGCTCGGCGTCGGGCTGGGTGCGTGTTCGCGTCGAAGTCGACCTGTCACGCTCTGGCTCGCCTGGCTCGTCTTGCTGATGCTTCGTTACAGGAGATTGCTGATGAACATGGCTCTGAATTCACGTTGCGCTGCTGCCTTGTGCGTTGTTTCGATTGTGCTGGTGGCTGGCTTGACGCATGGAGTAGCCCTTGGTCAGGAGAGTGCGCCGGGGGGTGGGCTTGAGGGGCCGAAGGTTGCGGAACCTGCCGCGCCGGGTACGAATCGCAAGTTCACTGGTGGCGCGGGCAATGCTCGCGAGCGTGCGCGGCAGACTCCGATGCCAGCCTATGTCCGCGCGTTCCGCACGCTCGAGGGGGAGAAGGCGGCGGCGGCGGTTCGTCTGACGGCTGAGCAGTCCGCGTCGATCCGGACGCTGAACGAAGAGTTTGGTGATTCGGTGCAGGCGTACCGGACGGCGCATCGCGCGGAGATCGAGACGCTGCGCAACATGCTCCCGCCGCAGGAGCGGCGTCGTGTTGATGGGTTCCTGCGCGAGGGTGCACCGAGGGGTGAGAGGCCCGCGAAGCAGAACAGCAAGAAGGATGAGCCCACTCGGGACTCGATGAAGCGCGATCCGATGCAGTCAGACCCGATGTCGGAGGGTGGGAAGCCAGCCGATGCGGAGGCCGCGAAGGCGCGGCTGAGGGAGCTGCTCGAGGGTGCGCCCAGCGCTGCGGATACGCAGGCGAAGATGTGGGCGGTGCTGAGCGCCGAGCAGAAGCCTGTGGTGGAGAAGGAGCTCGCACGGTTCAAGGAAGAGGCTGCAAAGCGCGGCGGGCGGCCGGGCGCGGCGGGCGGGAAGGGCGCGGGCGGCGAGATTGATATGAGCAAGCTGCCGCCGCGGATGCGCGAGCGCCTGGAAAAGATGACTCCCGAAGAGCGTGAGGCGGCGATTCAGCAGTATCGCCAGCGTCGCGAGGCCGAGGAAAAGGGGGGCGAGAAGAAGCCCAAGCAGCCCGACTGATCGCGTGCCTTTGAGGGGGGATCGAGGGATCATCGCGAGATCATCGTGGGATCATCGCGAGATCATCGCGAGATCATCGAGACATCTTGTGTTGGAAACATCTACAGCACCTCGCTCGCACCACGAGCGGGGTGCTGTCTTTCACACCTAAAGAGGGGAGGGGCGCAACACTGTGTTCGCACTTGGTTCGTAGAATGGCGTTGATCGAGGGTAGGTTTTGGTGCAAACTGGTGACAAACTTGTCGATTCAACCCATGAAGATTGGAGGGATAGGCAACTTGGAATCCGATATCCGGTATACTTCCCACGATCTCTCTCTCCTCCAGCGGGGCGCTGTTTCTGACAGCGCCCTGCTTTGTTTTTGTTCTGTGGTTGGCTGGGCGGGGAGGAGCGGTTGGGCGGTGACGCGGTGTGGGTGGTCCGTGGGCGTATTCTGAGGCTGCATGAGCACAGACAATGGATCGATCCTGGCACCGTCCAGCGGCACGGTTCTCCTGACCGGGGCGGCGGGGTTCATTGGGAGTAGCGTGGCGATCGCGCTGGCCTCGCGCGGGCAGCGCGTTGTGGGGGTTGACAACTTTGATCGCTTCTATGACAGGCGGTACAAGGAGGCCAATCTTGGCCGCGTGCGTGCGGCGTGTGGGGGCCTGCTGACGTTTGTCGAGGCGGATCTCTGCGACGGCGCGGTGATGTCGGCGCTGGCGGAGCGAGAGAAGCCCGCGGCCATCGTGCATCTTGCGGCGAAAGCGGGCGTGCGTCCGAGCATTGCGGATCCGGTTGGATATGCGCACGTGAATCTGACGGGGACTGCGTCGATGCTTGCGGCGGGGAAGGCGGCGGGGTGCGAGCGCTTTCTCTTTGCGTCGTCATCGTCCGTGTATGGCAACTGCCCGGTTGCGCCGTTCGCGGAGACGATGGACGTGAACGAGCCGGTGAGCCCGTACGCCGCGACGAAGCGCGCGGGGGAGCTGATGTGCTGGACGCACCACCGGCTGACGAAGATGCCGGTGGCGTGCCTGCGGTTCTTCACGGTGTATGGGCCGCGGCAGAGGCCCGACCTTGCGATCTCGCTCTTTATGGGGCGCGTGTCGCGGGGCGAGGGCGTGACGATGTTTGGCGATCCGGGCTCGTCGCGCGATTACACGTTCATCGATGACATCGTGGCGGGAGTTGTAGCGGCGCTGGACCGGATTCCGGCGCACGGGTATCGCGTGTGGAACCTTGGGAACAGCCGCCCGATCCGGCTGGATGAGATGATCGCAACGATTGCGCGCGTGGTGGGCAAGCCCGCGCTGATCACGATGGCGCCCGCGCAGCAGGGCGATGTCGAGCGGACATGGGCGGACCTGACGCGAAGCTCGGCGGAACTCGGATACGCGCCGAAGGTGCCGTTCGAGGAGGGCGTCGCTCGCCAGTGGGAGTGGCTGCGAGCGGGCGGATGGGGCGTGTAGGTTGTGGGTCTTGGGCAGACTGGCGGTCCCCGCCGGGATCTTCGCGCGCGATGGCGTGCATCACGCGGATGCCGTGGATCACGCGCCTCATGTGCCGCGCACGTTTCCATAGAGCTCGATGTGCAGGCGTGAGCAGTATCGCCACCCTCGCGCGAGGCAGGCGGCGTTGACCCAGGCGCGGTGCTGCGGCGTGGGCGACTGTGTCCCTTCGGGCATGAGGAGGACATCGCTTGGGTCGATGGTGCTTCCACGGGCGAAGAGAGCGTCGAGGAGCGACTCGATCTCCGCGAGGTCGCGCTCTTCGCACGCGACGAACTTGAGTTGTCGATGAGAGAAGCGCGAGAGGAGCGCGGAGAGCACGCCATAGTTGATGCGGCGCTGCTCGTGGCGTGTGCGCCATGTGCCGCTGGGATCGCGCGGATCGCCCTCGCGCGGCGTGGAGGTTGAGAGCTTGGGCGAGAGGCTGAGAAGATCGCACGCGATGTCGCGATCGCGCTTGGGGTCGATGGTGCCAGCGGTCTCGATGGTGATGTGCATGCCGAGTTCACGCAGGGCCGCAGCGAGCGGCACGATGCCGGCGAACATCATCGGCTCGCCGCCGGTCAGCACTGCGTGACGCACGCGCTTCGCCAGGCAGTTGCGGGCCTCTTCCACCAGTGAATCGATCGTGCGGCGTGTGCCTTCGGGCTTCCAGCTCGCGTAGGGCGTGTCGCACCAGGAGCAGCGGAGGTTGCAGCCGGAGGTGCGGACGAACCAGCTCGGAACGCCGCTGAGTTTGCCCTCGCCCTGAAGCGAGATGAAGGTCTCGCTGATGGGGAGCGAGTGCGGCGTGTCCGTTTCGGGCAGCGGCTCGCCGGGGAGCATGTTGAGCGGCACGGTGCTCACGCCGCGCCTCCGATGTAGCGGGTTGGATCTGAGACTGTCGCGCCCTCGAAGCCGCGGATGCGGATGAGGCAGGCGTCGCAGTGGCCGCAGGCGAGTGGCGCGCCGGCGGCGTCAACCAATGGGTCGTAGCAGCTTGTGGTCATGGCGAAGTCAACGCCGAGCCCGAGGCCGCGCTGGATGATCTGCGCCTTGGTCATGGTGATGAGCGGCGCGACGACGCGGAAGTGCGGCGCGCCATCCTCGACGCCCGCGCGTGTGG
>Ga0105049_10002761_pt1 | contig 20784 bp, 15 predicted proteins | sample MAT06_FD_78087 | JGI IMG/M metagenome (GOLD analysis project Ga0105049, IMG submission 78087) | Freshwater microbial communities from Lake Fryxell liftoff mats and glacier meltwater in Antarctica - MAT-06 | ecosystem: Environmental > Aquatic > Freshwater > Ice > Liftoff microbial mat | place...
CGTCTGCCGCGAAGAGGATGTTGCGATCCTGTTGGTAACTCACAGCGACGAGATTGCCAGCAGATTTAAACGCGTTGAGCGTTTGGACAAGCTCAATCGAGCCTTGGCCGATCGACACTTGATCGCGGAACCTTAGCGTGTCGAGGTACACCATATTGAAATGGATCAGCGAATCGCCCAGTTACACTCAAGGAATTTTCTAAACGATGAACTTGTTTTCCATAGCCGTTCGCAATTTGCTTTTTCGCAGATTGCCGACCATGTTGAACATGCTGTCCATGGCGCTCGGCGTCGCGTTGGTCGTTTTGGTATTGACCGTGTCTGGGGTCATCGAGAAGACCTTCGAGCGGACGAGCAACGTCGGCTACAACTTGATCGTAGGTTCCAAGGGGAGCGACATTCAGCTGACCTTCAATACAGTTTTCTTCTTGAGCCAACCTATCGAGAACCTGCCCTATTCGTACTACATGGAATTTCTGCCAGCGGACGGTCGACAGAAGGAATACGAACGGATTGGCGGAGTGCTCAAGGATCCTGAGCGGAACGGGAGTTACTCTTTCTTGATGAAGAAGGACTCGTTTGCAATACCGATGTGTATGGGGGACTACGTAGGCCCCTTTCGTTGTGTGGGGACGACCCCCGATTACTTTAATCGACTGCGGCACGGCAACGCGAACGAATTGGAGTACCGGTTTTCCAAGGGTCGCAACTTTGTCGATTATTCTGAGGAAAATGGCTACTTCGAGGCCGTTTTAGGTTTCCAGGTGGCCAACGAAATGAAGCTCAAGATAGGGGATGAGATCTTCGCATCCCACGGTGCGGCAGGTGGCGAACAGCATGGTCAGGGTTTTCGAATAGTTGGGATCTTGGAATCGACTGCAACGCCGAACGATCGTGGCGCGTTTGTCAACATCGAGGGTTTCTATCTTTTGGAAGGGCACGTGGCACCCGACCGGGACGAGGGGTCTGGGCGCGAGAAGAAGGGAACCGCCGTGGCGCCCGAACGCGAGTCAAAACTCTCCAAAGTCCGTTTGCCGATCGATAAGCGCGAGGTAACCTCGATTTTGGTCAAGCTGGACGGACCGATGGCGATCAACCTTCAGCGGCCTATCAACAAGACCCAATTTGCTCAAGCGGTTTCGCCCATTCAGGTGATTACCGGATTGCTGGGTCTGTTTGTGACACCTATCAAATGGGCGTTGCTGGCGATCACCAGTTGCGTGTGTGTGGTGAGCGCGGTCAGTATTTTGGTGGGGATCTACAACAGCATGAGCGAGCGAAAACGGGATATTGCGGTGATGCGAGCCTTGGGGGCATCGCGCGATCACATCACGGCCGTTATTCTAGTTGAGTCGGTGTTGATTGCCGTCGTCGGTGGTTCGGTAGGTTGGATTGTGGGACACGCAGTCGGACCCTTGAGCAATGCATGGACGGAACCAGCGACCGGGGTTCGAATCGATTTCTTTAGTATCAATTCAAGTGCGGAACCGTACATCGTGCCGGGGCTGATCCTAATAGAAATCTTGGCGGGGATTATCCCGGCGATTTCGGCCTATCGGACCAGTGTGGCCAAATCGCTTTAGCCAGTTTACAGTTCGCGATTGTTTAAATGGTTTGGATGTTATCGGAGTCGATGTTAGTCGATGCTATTCGATGCGGAGAACGATTTTCCCGGACAATGTACTTTGCTTTTGAATGGTGTTTGCTTCTTGAAGTCGGTGCGCATGAGCAGCCTCATGCAGGGGCAAGATTCTATCGATCTGGGCTTTGAGGCAATCCTGCGTGAGCCACTGGTTGATATCCGAGGCGCACGTTTGCTGTTGTTCGGGTGGTGCCTTGAACATAGCGAAGCCCAGTAGTGAGCAACCCTTTACGTAGAACGGTCCTGCCGGAAAGGGAGGTCTGGCTTCGCGGCCGGCCATCAGGATCATACGTCCGTTTTCCGCCAAGGCCATGACAGCCAGATCGAAGTCGGGTTCGCGAAGCGTTTCCCAGAAGACGTTTACCCCTTGGGGTGCAAGCCTTAGGATTTCGTCGGCTACATTGGATTTATTGTATTCGATGACATGGTCGGCTCCTAAGCTTCGGCAGGTCTCAGCCTTCAGTTGGCTACCGGCGGTCGTAATCACGTGTGCGCCGACTGCCTTGGCCATTTGGACGACCATTGAACCGACTCCCCCTGTTCCTCCTTGCACAAAAATCGTTTCGCCAGGCTGCAAAAGGGCTCTTTGAAAAAGACCTAGGTGGGCGGTGATCCCGACCAAGGCGATGGCAGCCAAATCTGAATCGTCCGCAAAATCTGGGGAGGGGTATAGCCATTTTGCGTCGACGGCTGCGAATTGGGCCGATGTCCCTTGACGTCCCATCAAGCCTTGATTGCTACCCCATACGCGTTGACCGACTTTGAATTGTGAAACTTCGCTTCCAACCTCAACCACCTTGCCAGCCAAATCGCAGCCGGGAATGTAAGGATTGGGGAGGGGCCAGTAGTTCGCCCCATTGCGAATGTAAGTGTCGATGGGATTGACGGAAACGGCGGCGACCCTCACTACGACTTGATGATCTCCGCACGTTGGGTCCGGCAAATCTCCGAATTCGATGACATCCGGTGAGCCCGTCGTTCGAAAATAAGCAGCTTTCATGTCAAAACCATTCGCTTTTTTCAAGAGTCTCAAAGTCTATTGGCACCGAGCAGGTGGACGCTGCGTTATACTACCACGAGATCACTCCTACACGTACCGTATTCCTATGCGACCACTCCAATTAAACCTACTCTGCAGGGATGCTACTTCGTCGACGGGACGTTTCGTTCCCTGGACCCACTTGAGCTCCAAGTTACGAGTGAGCATTAGCGCTGTTGTCCGCTTTTACTTTCTCAGTTTGTTTTGTTGTTTTGAAACTGCCTTTTCGCAGCAGGCGAACACGGTAACCGTTTCCATGCTGAGCAATGCGAGCGTCAGCGGCTCACTGTCAAGCGGGGACGAAAAACAAGTCGTCGTCGCGACCAAGAATGGGCCGGTTGCAATCCCAGCCGGCGAGATCAGTCAGGTGAAATTTGCCAATAAACGGGAACTCCAACCGCCGCCTGTTGAGCTATTGCTTGCGGATGGGTCACGCATATTCTGCGATAGGCTGGCAGGTAAAGGAACGGCCTTTCAGTTGACTGACACTGCGAACGTCGAACTGCAGCTGCCGCCCAAGTCGTTGCGGGCCGCGAGGCTCAGGCCGATCGGGAGCGAATTGCTGGACGAATGGCAATCTGCGATTCGCGAGACGAAAGAGACTGATGCGGTAATCGTGTTGCGGCCTAGCGGTAGTCTGGATCGCATCAACGGTGTCATCGTTCAAGTACAGGAGGGGAGTGTTTCGTTCGATCTCGATGGCCAAACGATCGAGATCCCTATTGAGAAGTTGGTAGGTTTAGTTTGGTTCCAGCGCGCCCAGGAGGACAGAGTGAAGCCTGCCATTGAGGTGAGTTTGACCAACAACACTGTTTGGATGTCAGAATCGCTTGCTCTCAAAGGGGACATGATTGAGATACGGACCGCGCTCGGGCAGTCCCTTTCTATTGCGTTGTCGAAGGTATCTGGACTCAACTACGCGTCCGCCAACATCCGGTGGCTTTCGGAGGAATCATCTCTTGAGGCGGTCGCCGACAGGTCGATCGAATTCAAGACGCCGATGGTCAGTTTAGACCGAGCACTTGCGCCCCGCTTTGTTACCAAGGGAAAGAATGTTCCGACGGCCCTACCTGCGGACAAAGATCTATACTTCCCAGGTCCAGGCCGCTTTCTCTTTCGCGTACCCGAGGGCTTCACTTCGTTGCAGAGTCGTGTGGAACGGTCCGACAACGGGACGCAGCGATCGGACTTAACGATAGAGGTTTTTCAAGACGATCAAAAAGTACTAAGCCAACCCCTCCCCTTTGGCGTCGACTTTGTTGAGCTGCAGGTAGCTTTGCAGCCTGGAAAGAAAACGTGGTTAGCGGTCGTATGTGCATCCAAGCTCATGATAGGAACGGAAGTCACATGGAAACAACCAAGACTCAAGCGATAAGGCGGATCGGTTGGAATCAAGCGGTGGTCAGTATGGCTCTCCTTTTTTCTGCCATGCAGTGCCATGGACAGGACGCCGTCACTCTCGAAACTCGCAAATCGCCGGTTCCCGGTGCGGCGGTGTTGGCGGCCCAAGCGCAAAGGGTCGATTCCATGCAGAGGGCCTCGAACTCTACGGTCGCAGTCTATGGTACAGATGGCCAAGGAGGCGGAAGTGGTGTTTGTGTGACCGCTGATGGTTACGTGCTGACGAACTTCCACGTTTCAAGCCCGTTTGGCCAGCGAATGCGATGTGGCATGAACGATGGCAAGATGTACGATGCGGTGGTTGCCGGCAGTGATCCCACGGGTGACTTGGCCGTTCTTAAAATGATCGGCAGGGCCGACTTTCCGGTGGCGGCGATCGGCGATAGCGATGCGGTTCGCATTGGCCAGTGGTGCTTCGCTGTCGGCAATCCGTTTGTGTTGGCTACCAATCTGCAACCGACAGTTACGTATGGTCTGGTCAGTGGAGTCCGTCGTTACCAGTACCCCAGCGGTACCATTCTGGAGTACAGCGATTGCATTCAAACCGATGCCGCAATCAATCCAGGAAATTCAGGTGGCCCGCTTTTCAACATGCGAGGTGAGCTGATCGGGATCAATGGCCGTTGCTCGTTTGAGAAGCGAGGGCGCGTCAATGTTGGAGTCGGTTACGCTATTTCCATCAAGCAAGCCATGAACTTCTTTGACCAACTCAAATCCGGGCGGGTGGTCGATCATGCTACGCTTGGCTTCACCGTGAGCACCGAGAACAACGGCAAGGTCGCTGTCTCGAACATTTTGGAAAGCAGCGATGCCTATAGACGCGGTATCCGGTATGGAGACGAGATCTTGAGGCTGGGTGATCGGGATGTCACGACCACCAATCAGCTCAAAAATATCCTGGGTATTTTTCCCGATCTGTGGCGAGTTCCGATTCGCTTTCGCAATGACAGCGGTGTCGTTGAAACCTATATACGGCTTCAGAGTCTCCATTTGGCGAGCGAGTTAGAGGAGATCATCAAGGGGGAATCGGCTCAGCAACAGCCGCCGCGAAAGAACCCGGGCAAAGATCCTATTCCTAACCCAAAGGAAAAAGGAGAGCCAGAGAAGTCGGAGCCAGCCAAATTGAAACCAGAGGCTAAAAAGGATCCGATCGATGGGATGATCGTTGATAGGCGGGGCTTTACAAACTATTACTTCAATCGAGTTGAACTCGATCGCATACTTGCACTACAGCAAGCGAGGGGCAAGTGGGCAGGCAGTTCTGAAACTTGGAAGATCGCGGGGCAAATCCTAGGCGAGAACTTATCGGTGGAAGCTGTTTTGTCGGATATGACGTTGACGATGCGAATGGGAGACAAAACGGAAACAATGCATCCCACACAAGCTTGGCCGCAGGCGATCAAGCAACGATCTTCGACCGGGATGATCATGGGGCTTCGGATTTGGCAAGAGTGGCATCGCAAAGGTCCACGCTTGATGGGCGAAGCGGTCTATCTAGGCCGAAATCCCGTGGTCGGAAAAGATGGTTTATGGGATGTTACTCGGATTACGGTCAGCGACTTTGACGTGCTGGTTTATACGTCGCCTGAAAATGGATGGATTGAAGTGATCGAGGTGTTCGCGGACAAGCAAACCGATCCGGTCGAGTTGTTTTTCGAAAAATCCGAAACGACCGATGGAAGAATGGTCCCTTCCCAAGTCCGGCTGGCATACGGGTTGGAAACACAGTTTGTGGTTTCCCTCTCTTCGTTCCAACCGCAGGAGACGGTTGGAGGCACAGGACTCTAATGCAGCCGGAGAATGCAATGTTTCCATCGACGTTTAAACGGTCGGTTTTGATGATATCGCGGGTCTCGAAGGGGATGCGATGGTGTTTGGGTTGGGTCGTGTTGCCTTGGTTGATAACGGGGTTCATGACGGGGTTCATAACGGGGTTCATGACGGATATTCTGGTTCCCAAGTTGTTTGCAATCGAATCCGATAGAGATCCCATTCAAACAATCAACAATGAAACTCTCATCGCAACCAGTCAAGAAAAGGTGGTGAAGCTTTATGGGGCCGGTGGCCCGCGGGGACTGGAGAGCTATCAGAGCGGTATCATCATCGGCAACAGCGGGCACATTTTGACGAGCTGGACAACGGTGCTCGACGTAGCCAAGGTGCGAGTCGTCACTTATGACGGCAGGCGTCTAGATGCGACCATGGTCGGAATGGATCCACAGAATGAGCTGGCGGTGCTCAAGGTCGAAGACGCGGGTTTGGTCGGTTTCGACATTTCAAAATCTGCCCCGGCTTCTACCGGCCAACGGGTTTTTGCTATTAGCAATCTGTTTGGCATCGCAACAGGCAACGAGTCGTGCAGCGCGCAGAAGGGAGTGGTTATGGCGATGACATCTTTGACCACTCGCCGCGGCAAGACGAAATCTCTGTATCAGGGCCGCGTGTATGTTCTGGATACCATGACCAACAATCCCGGTGCGTCCGGCGGGGCGCTCATCGATCTGCAAGGGCGTTTGGTGGGGGTGCTCGGGAAAGAGATTCGGGACGAGCAAGCTGGTATTTGGCTCAACTATGCGCTGCCCATGGAGATCGTAAAATCGACCGTGGATAGGATTCTGAGCGGAACTCCAGCGGTCCAAACAACGGAGCTCAAATCGGTCGCTTCTCCGCATCGGACGGTGGATTTAGGGATCACCATGATACCTGATGTGTTGACACGAACGCCGGCGTTTGTGGATCAAGTGCGCGAGGGCTCTTTGGGCCAGCGGGCTGGGATACAAACCAACGATCTGATTTTGTTGCTAAACGACCAACGGGTCGATTCCCGCAAAAGTTTGGAAAAAATGTTGGCAACCATTAATCGCGCCGATCCTTTTTTTCTGCTCGTCCAACGCGGGCAAGAGCTCATTCGACTCCAGGTCCGTCCTTAAACTATGCCATTTCCACTTCCTACTTGTTTGGCTTTGAGTTGCAAAGCAAACCAAACGGCTTCTATCTTTTTAGTGATCGCGATCCTTTGCAGTGGCGGAGCGGTTGGCTATGCAACCGACCCGCCACTGGACGAACAGGAACAACAAGCCTTTCAAGGGGCGGCGGACTACGCTCAGGACTGTGTGGTTCAGGTGGAAACGTTCGGCGGTCAAGAGATTGTCAATCAACAGTTTATTGCCTCTGGTCCATCCACTGGAACGATACTTACCTCCGATGGCTGGATAGTGACGAGCATTTTTCAGTTTCGCGGTCAGCCAGCTTCGATCACGGTCGTATTGCCGGACGAACAGCGTAAGGCGGCCAAGCTTGTGGCCCGCGACCATAGTCGCGAGTTGGCTTTGCTCAAGATCGACATCGACAAACCCCTTCGGGCAGCAGCCGTGAGTGATCGTGGGTTATGGAAGATTGGCCAATGGGCGATCGCGTTGGGTAAGACGTTTGATTTCAAAGTTGCAAGTCGCAGTGTAGGGATATTGAGCGCGCGGGGACGGATTTGGAACAAAGCGATTCAAACCGATGCAAAGATATCACCGCAGAACTACGGCGGTCCTCTGATCGATTTGACAGGCTCGGTGATGGGGATATTGGTTCCCATCAATCCCGGAATCGCCACCGAGGGTGAAGTCGAGCAGTGGTATGACTCGGGCGTCGGCTTTGCGATCCCCTTGGGGGACATTCTGGCGAGATTGCCAAAGCTGCAACGGGGTGAAGACATCTACCCCGGTAAAGCGGGTTTTCGATCTTCCAGCGCCGACGAGTTCGCGGCAGAGATCGTCTTGAGCGGTGTGACGCCAGGTTCACCCGCAGCGAAGGCGGGTTTAAAATCGGGTGATCGGATCCTCGGGGCTGGCCCGACGCTTCCGACGATTCGACCTGTGGCGATGCATTCCGAGTTGAAGCACGTGATGGGGGTGATCGATGCAGAACAAGCCTTGGTGGTTGAAGTCGAAAGGGATGGAGCCATGAAGCAATTCGAGTTAACGTTGGTTCAGGAACTGCCGACGTATCGCGAACCGTTCTTGGGCATCATCGTCGATCCTCGAAGCGAGCTTTCTAAACCGACCGTACTGGCTGTCCTACCTGAGTCGCCCGCGGCCAAGGCTGGCATGGTTTCGGGAGAAATCGTTGTTTCGATCGGCGATCTAGACTTGGATACCAAGAGCCCGTTGGAGTCTCGTCTCGCGTTCCTAGACTATCGGGAGCCGGTCGCAATCAAATTGGAGAGTCCAACGGGTCAATCACGAGTCGTGAAGGTATCTTTGGAGCCGCATCCGGAAAAAGATTTTGAATGGCCAGCGGTGAAGGTGTCTGAGTCGGAACAAGTGGTTGAACCTAAGTCCGCACGGGGGATTGTCCAGTTGCCGTTGGGTGATGTAAAGAACAAGGCATTCGCGATGGTACCATCGAATTATGTGGATGCTATGCCTCACGGATTGTTGATCGTCTTTGCGGACGCAGGGGTCCAGGATCAGAAACAATGGGCGGATACTTGGGAACTTTTTGCAAGGGACAATCGATGGATTGTGGTCGTTGTACAGTCGGCAGACGAGAAAGCTTGGTCGTTAGAGGAAACGGAGATCGGTACGCGACTTCGAACGTATATGACGACCAACTATACGATCGATCGTCGTCGGTTATGTGTAGGGGGGATAGCGTCGGGTATGTTGCCAGCGTTCATTCAGGGCGCCCAAGGAGCGGAGATTTATCGCGGAGTCTGGTTGAGCAATGCAAAGATTCCTGTGCGAGCTCGAATGCCCGCAGCCGAACCGCTGAAGTCGGTAAATCTGTTTATCAACGGTACAGATCCATCGCTCAAGGCGTTTGTGTCGCAAGCGCAAAAGACGGGCTTGAGCGTGGCTTTTCATGCTGAGGAGTTCAGTGCATCGAGAATGCAAGATGCGCAGGTGACGCTTAAATTGCAACGCTGGCTTCGACTTTTGGAGGCGCATTGATGCCAAGTAACCCATCTGGCCATCGCCATAGTCACGATAGCCAGCAGAAGGGGAGGCCAACGCGTTCACCGTCCGCGAAACGACCTGAGTTGGCACCCACGCGTTGGTTGGTCTTGGCGGCTTCGCTCGGTCTTTTGGCCGTCTCGACGGTTCTGCGGTTACAGCCATCTCTTCTTTCCAAAGATTCTGGGCTAGCTTCGGACGCTTTTGGAAAAGTCGGAATCGTGTTGATGTGTGTTTGGCTGGCTTGGCCGGGGATGATGCTTTTGTGGCGATCTCCCTACGGCATGAGTCTGGTACTGGGGGCAGCGGTGGTGGTCGGCTTTTTTGTTTATCGACCGAAGACCTTACTGATAACGGGCCCTTTCCTAGCGATCGCGATTGTGCTGGCTCTCATTCTGGGTTGGGTGAGGAGGCTCAAGTAAGAGTCGGGCGATGTTGGGTACTGACTAGCGGTGGGCTGCCTAGCGACGGCGAGAAAGTCAGATTATTTGGAACATGAAGGGGACGAGGGCATGGTTTTTGCTTAAACTAAAGGCTCTTGTTTTGAATTTGAAACCATTATCCATACTGTTGCCTTGACGCCAGTTTCCGACCCCAACCCGATCGACCACACACTTAACCAAACCGTCGGGGAGCAGATGCGAGCCGAGGAGTTGAGTCTGCGCGCGACAGTTCCTCCCGCACAGGTGCCTGGCTATCGGCTTGATCGGCTTCTGGGACAGGGGGCTTTCGGCCAGGTCTGGGTAGGGAGCAATTTGAATACCGGTCGCACGGTTGCGATCAAATTCTATTTGCATCGTTCCGGAGTGAATTGGTCGTCTTTGACTCGGGAAGTCAAGAATTTGGTGAGCATGGCGGGCAACCGATTCATCGTCCAGGTTCTCGAAGTAGGATGGGATGCGGAGCCACCTTATTACGTGATGGAGTACTTGGAGAACGGTTCGCTCGATGATTTGATTCGGGCTCGAGGGGCAATGTCACCTGCGCGAGCTGTGGAGCTCTTTTCCGATATTGCATCCGGGCTGAACCATTCGCATGGCAAGGGGGTATTGCATTGCGATCTCAAGCCAGCCAATGTCCTGTTGGATCAGGATTGGTTGCCCCGTCTGGCTGACTTTGGGCAAAGCCGACTTTCCAACGAGCAGACTCCATCGCTTGGGACGTTGTTCTACATGGCGCCCGAGCAAGCAGACTTGAACGCCGTTCCGGATGCTCGTTGGGACGTTTATGCGTTGGGCGCGATTTTCTACTGCATGATTGTGGGTAGCCCGCCCTACAAGACACCTGACACGGTTGCTACGCTCGATACGGCAGCGAGTTTGCCGGAGAGGCTCAAGCGGTATCGCGATACCATTTTCAAGAGTCATTTCCCTCGCGCCCACCATCGCGTTCGAGGAATGGATCGATGGATGGTAGGTATTGTCGACCGATGCCTAGCCAAAAAGCCAGAGGATCGGTTTGCAAACGTGCAACAGGTTTTGGCCGCGATCGAGCGCCGACAGATGGCACGACTCCGACGCCCCCTGATGTTGCTTGGAATCGTTGGTCCTATTTTGTTGATGACGGTGATGGGGTACTTTTACTCTCAGGCGGTTTCGGTCGCAGCCCGAGAGTCTTCCAATCAGTTGAGAGAGTGGGCATTGCAAAGCAACTTGTTCGCGGCCAAGTTCGCAGCTCGAACCCTGGAGTCGGAGATGGCATCCCTTTTCAAATTGATAGAGGAGGATGCGAGGAAATCCGAACTAGAAGAACTGTTCGTCGGGTGCGTTGACGAAGCGCTCACGCGTGTTGACAAAGAAAACAACAACCTTTTGCATTCTTTGGCGGCCGAGAAGACATCTCCCGAGATCAAACAACAGCTTGTCCATTTGGATAGTCGCAACCGCCTAGAGAAATACTTGGAGAAGCGATTTGCCGAGATTATGTCACACGATGACGGCTCAAAGAGACCGGCGCACTTCGACAGCATGTTCGTGACGGACCGGTATGGAACTCAGCTGGCTGCAGCCTTTTCGTCCGATCCCCAAACCAAGTCGATCGGCTCGAATTTCGCCTATCGCAGTTACTTTTCCGGGCAGAAGCTCGATTTGGATGTGCGAACGCCGCGCCGCAATATTTCCAGAACGAACTCATCCCAAGTGAGTGTTCCATTCACTTCGCGTTCGACGAACCGGGTAAAGATCGCCGTTTCCACCCCTATCACCATCCAAAGGGAAAAGCGGGAAGAAAAGGATCCGGACGACAACCCTGGGAAAGAGTCGGACAAGGAGCCCGCACAAATCGAGCAGATCGAAGGTCTGTTGGTGCTCACGATCAACGTCGGTGATTTTCAACTCTTGTCGGAAGAGGATGGAAACGAAGGGCTCGATGCCCATACGCATCCAAGGAATCGTTTTGCCGTTTTGGTCGATGGTCATGAAGGAGCGCGGGAGGGAGCGGGAACGGGTGAGGGTACGTTGTTGCAGCATCCTGGGTTTCGCAGCATGATGGCAAATGCATCGATCGACGAACAACGGATTCAGTTCCAGATACCCGAACAGGACTTGAAGAAACTTCAGGACGAAGAGGGGACTTATGAGTACACAGATCCGGTCTCGAAAGATGTTCGTGGCAAGGAGTTTTCAGGAAAATGGATTGCAGCCATGCAGCGGGTGGACGTCACACGCCGCGTCTCCGAGACGCGTGAGCGGAAACAATCTACCGACCTTTGGGTGCTCGTTCAGGAGCGAGCCGATTCGATTACAGCGCCAGTAGCCGAGATGGGGAGCAAACTTATCAGCGAAGGTCTCAAGGCACTGTTGGCTTTGGTATCGGTGATTAGTCTCCTGTGGGTCGTCGTCTTATGGGTGATGCGATTGCCTGACAGTTTTGCCTCCGTGGTCCGCGCGCGATCTGGTGGAGGAACCGAAATGACTGGGACTGCCAACGATGCAACCTTAGACGCGGAGCGGTAGAGGATGTGGTCAACCGCAGCGAAAACCCTCGCATTGAAAAGTTAACTACTATGTTTCCAAGTTTAATAAAAAACTGTCATTACCTCTGTTAAGGCGAGGATCGCGTCCGCAAATGGGGTTATAAATTTATCGGAGGGTTTGTAACTGGCTTTCGCCATCCTGGCCAGAATTTTTGGCCGGCAGCCAGAACCCATTATTGGGGAAAAGCTAGCAAAAATAGTTCGGTTTTCATCCTGTTTTTGAATGGAAAGTCTCGCAATTCCATCCTACTTAGCGATGATAATGGTTCGCGGACGATGACGGGTCCGCCGCTTCGATAGGGCCATTTGGGCTTCTGACGGTAGTAAGGTCTGCATCGAGGCCCACGAGACTTGCAACAGGTATGGAAATGTCAGAACAAACCCAGATGCGTCGGCCATGGCGGTGGGGGGGTATGGATCGTTCCGCACCCCCTTTCCTGCAGCCCAATTTTATGGAATTGGTCATCACGAAAGAGCGAATGCGATGCGATCGGCACGCTCTCGTTTTTTCTTTGCTTGTATTGCAGTTCAAGCGAACCAGGGCGGTCGCATCCAAAGAGCTTAAAACGCTAAACCAGATCTTCAACAAGAGACTCCGTCTGACCGACGAAAGGGGTTTTCTGGCTAAGGGTGGTATCGGAATTCTCCTACCGATGACAGAAGAGTGTGGTGCTCGTGTGGTACTCAATGCGATTTTGAAATCGGCTGTTGTCAACGGGCTGGGGCTGGAGGGTGAGGTGTTTACCTATTCCGGCCAGGATAGCCTTGGCCATGTAAAGCAGCCCGACTTTGACGGGTCTGATTCTGACGCGGAAATCCTTTTCAATGAGAGTTGTTCCATCGATAACGTGGTGGACGACTCATGCGGCGAGACGTTCACGGGCAAACCAAGCCTGAACGAGCCAGCGGGTTTGAATCAATTCGTTCGTGCTGACAACGAATCCCAGCCAAGGACGAGAGGCATGACGAGAATCGTTCCGACCAGCACAGTCGTCTCGGACCAAATGTGTCCTGGCTATCCGGTTTGGAAGCGAGCGATGGATATCGGCTGCGCACTGTTGGGTTTGGCGTTAGCGTGGCCCATTATTCTGTTGGCGGCAATAGGCATCAAGCTGACATCCAAAGGCCCTGTTTTCTTTCGTCAAATGAGATCCGGCCAATTTGGAAATGCGTTCCCGATGTACAAATTGCGATCGATGGTAGTCGATGCCGAAGGGCTCAAGGAGAAGTTCCAGCAACTGAATGAGCGAGACGGACCTGCGTTTAAGATCAAGAATGATCCTCGGGTAACACGTTTGGGTAGATTCCTTCGGAAGACGGGTTTCGACGAATTGCCTCAACTATGGAACGTCTTAGTGGGGCATATGGCGATCGTCGGGCCAAGGCCATTGCCATGCAATGAGGATGCTCGTTGCAAGTTATGGCAGCGACGTAGACTGGATACCAAGCCGGGCTTGACATGTTTCTGGCAGATCGCGAAGAGCCGCAAGGTCTCGTTTGCAGACTGGATGCGAATGGATTTGAAATATGCGGACAATCGCACTTTTTTTGGCGATCTGCATTTGATGCTGAAGACTGTTTTGGCGGTCGTGCTTGGTCGGGTAGGGCATTGACTGGGGGCAAGTTTGCAGTGCCCTGCAGGAAAAGTTTGGGTATAGTTATTGGAATACCCTTTTCGATTCTGAGAACCAAAATCCTTAATAATGCCGCGTGAACGTGTAGTCTTGGCGATGAGCGGCGGTGTCGATTCCAGCGTTGCCGCCTTTATTTTAACCCAACAAAAGTATGATGTCGTGGGCGTCTTTATGCGCCACGGCGAGAAGTCGAGCGCCGCTTGCGAACTTGATTCCGGAAAGCCGAATCCGCTCCTTCCGATCCTACAGGGGAAACTCGATCACAAACAAGGATGCTGCAGCGCGAGCGATGCAGCCGATGCCCGACGGGTGGCGGATCAATTCAGCATCCCGTTTTACGCTTTGGATTTAGAAGCGGATTTCAAACGGATCGTCGATTACTTCGTCGACGAGTATCATCACGGCCGAACGCCAAACCCGTGTGCTCAGTGCAACAACTGGCTCAAATTCGGTCGGCTGTTTGATTATGCCGACGCTGTGGGTGCCCAATACGTGGCAACGGGGCACTACGCGAGGATGCTGCCTTCGCAGTCCGGCGGAGATCCGGAACTTCATCGCGGGCTCGACGAAGGTAAGGATCAAGCCTACGTGCTGACCGGAATCCAGCGCGCTCGTTTAGCGCACATGATGCTCCCCGTCGGCGGTTTTCAAAAATCCGAGATACGTGCAATCGCAACCGATATCGGGCTTCGGGTTGCTGATAAAAAGGACAGTCAAGAGATCTGCTTTGTCGCGGCGGGAGCGCACGCCCAGTTCGTTCGCGACAAGAGTCCGAAATCGACCTCGGGCGAAATCGTGACTTCCGACGGCCGAGTCGTCGGGAGTCACGCCGGCATCGAGGGTTTCACGGTCGGGCAACGCAAGGGCACGGGCGTGGCGATGGGCTCCCCCCATTACGTCATCGATATTCTTCCGGAGTCTTCGAGAGTCGTGATTGGACCTCTGGCAGAACTTGCCCGTGACTGGTTGATCGCTGAGAACGCGAACTGGTTGGTTGATTTCCCGGTAGGTCAGCGTTTGCAAGTGGAAGTGCAAATCCGTTACAATTCTGGCCCGGAGTCGGCCAGCGTCGAACGACTTTCCGAGAAAGAGTTCCGAGTGGAATTCACCGAGCCCAGTTATGCTGTGTCCCCAGGGCAGCTCGCGGCCGTCTTCGCGGGCACGCGCGCACTCGGCTGCGGATGGATCGGGAAGACCGGTTAGACGCGTCCGTAAGGTCGGATCCACGGCGGCGTTCTGGCTTCGACTCGTACTCGTACTCGTACTGAGCAGCTCGTAACCATTGATCCCGTGCATGACGTTCCCAACCAATCAGGGATCTGAGTACGAGTACGGTTTCACTGAGTACGAGTACGGTTTCACTGAGTACGAGTACGGTGAAAGGCAAACGTCCCGATAGACAGAACCTATGCTATAATATCGGCTGGTCCGTTGAGAACCCTATCCTTGTATCCAGGCAACGAGTTTGCTTGCTTTGAGCTATGAATATGCTTTCCAAAGTGTGTTGTTTTTCGAAGCGTTTCTGCTTTTCGCTTGTTTCGGTTTTGTCGCTCTCCTCGATTGGCAACGCGGAATCCCCTGACGCTACGGGGCCCTGGGGTCGATTTCGTGGTGAGAATGGAAAGGGGGTTTTGGTGGACTGCCAGGTACAGATACCTTGGCAAAATTCGCAGGTCAGTCGAATCGGATTACCAGGGATTGGCAATGGCTCAGTTGCTCTCTCGGGGGGTTTTGCATTCCTATTGGCAGCCGATGCGACAGATGCAACACGTCATGTTGTGGCGGTTGATATCGCAAAAAATGCGATCGCCTGGACCAAATCCTATCCTTCTGCGACGCATGCCATCCATAAATTCAGTTCGTACGCGTCGTCGACTCCTTGCACAGATGGCGAACGCGTCTACACGGCCTGGGCTGATCCCACCAACGTCATTGTCAAAGCGTTTGCGATTTCGGGAAAGGAGCTGTGGTCTCGCGAGCTAGGACGGTTTGTTTCGCAGCATGGGTTCGGGACTTCGCCAATGTTGGTCGATGGTAAAGTCATCGTGTTGATTAGCCAAGATGCACAAGAATTGCCGCCCGGCGTGGAACCGGGCGAGGACAGAATGATTGCAATCGATTGCAAATCGGGCGAGACGGCATGGGAAACTGCGTTGGCTACGACTCGCGTTTGCTATGGCGTTCCAACAGCACGCAAAGTGGGTGATCGGACCGAGTTGCTCTGCAGCACGACCGGACAAGGAATGTTTGCGTTGAATGCTTCCACTGGTTCCATGCTGTGGACCCAACCTCTTTTCGAGCAGAGAGTGTGCGCATCGTCGTTGTTGATCGGCAACGTACTCATCGGCTCCCATGGTTCTGGAGGTGGAAAAGACAATAAACTAATCGCGTGGGATATCGAAAAGAAAAAGGAGCTTTTTACGATTCGACGTGCTGCACCGTATGTGCCCACACCAGTTTTTTTCAACGGTTTGCTCTATTTGTGGAGCGATAACGGGATTGTGACCTGCGTGGAATTGTCGACCGGGACGAGCCTTTGGAGCAATCGCGTTGGCGGAGATTACTCCGGATCACCGGTCATTCTCAAGGACAAATTGGTGAACGTGTCGCACGACGGAGTTGTCAATATTCTGGCCACTGGGCGTGAATACCAAAAAGTAGGCTCGATCGAAACGGGCAAGGGAGTGCGATCCACCGTCTCGGCTGATACAGAGCACGTATTCCTGCGGAACGATGCTGAACTGATGATCGTACGGTAGCGGGATTGAGCCTGCAATTCTCCGGTTTTCGGTTACACTACGGCTCCTCCGTTTTACACGGAAAACGGTGGAGAACAGACCGGATTCCTTTCAGACTTCAGCTAGTCCCCTATGTCAAAAATCTTGCAATCGCTTCCTGTTGGGAAGAACGTTGGTATCGCGTTTTCTGGTGGCCTCGATACGAGCGCTGCGATTTATTGGATGCGGCAAAAAGGGGCGATTCCATATTGCTACACGGCTAACTTAGGGCAACCCGACGAGAGCAACTACGACGATATTCCAAAACGGGCCTTGCAATGCGGAGCGGAAAGGGCTCGCCTTATCGATTGCCGTGAGCAGTTGGTGAATGAGGGTATAGCTGCGTTGCAATGCGGGGCCTTCCACATCACCACCGCAGGAATCCCCTACTTCAACACGACTCCGATCGGACGAGCGGTCACGGGCACCATGCTCGTGCAAGCCATGAAGGAAGACGGCGTCCATATCTGGGGCGACGGCAGCACCTACAAAGGCAACGACATCGAACGATTCTATCGATACGGTTTGATTGCAAATCCTGCATTGCAAATCTACAAGCCTTGGTTGGACGAACAGTTCAATAAGGAGCTGGGAGGTCGCAAGGAGATGTCCGAGCTCCTTGAGCGTGCCGGGCTCTCCTATCATATGAGCAAAGAAAAGGCTTACTCGACCGACTCCAACATTTGGGGTGCGACTCATGAAGCCAAGGACCTGGAGATGCTCAATTCGGGAATCAAGATTGTGGCTCCGATCATGGGTGTTCCGTTTTGGAAGCCGGATTGCAACGTACCGGCCGAGATAGTCAGCGTCACCTTTGATGCAGGTTCTCCGGTTGCGATCAACGGCAATTCGTTCGAATCGAAGGTTGACCTAGTGCTTGAGGCCAATACGATCGGCGGACGGCACGGGCTCGGGATGTCCGACCAGATCGAGAATCGGATCATTGAGGCAAAGAGCCGGGGCATCTATGAAGCGCCGGGCATGGCATTGCTTTTCATCGCCTATGAAAGGCTGATCACCGGTATCCACAACGAGGGTACGATGGAGCAATATCGCGACATGGGACGTCGTCTAGGCAGGTTGCTCTATGAAGGCCGATGGTTCGATTCTCAGGCTCTCATGTTGCGAGAAGCTCTGCAGCATTGGGTTGCGAAAGCGATCACCGGTGAAGTGGTGTTGGAGTTGCGCCGGGGAAACGACTATTCGATTCTCGATACGCAAAGCCCCAATCTAACGTACAAGCCAGAGCGACTGACCATGGAAAGTGGTCAGGGGGAATTCTCGCCAACCGATCGCATCGGTCAACTGACGATGCGAAATCTGGACATTGCGGACACCACGGATAAGCTGAGTGTTTACCGCAATACGGGCTTGCTCTCAGCGGGGGGCCTGGATTCAATCAAGCTGCTGGAATAGTCCGAGCGATGCAAAATCCGTGGCACAACTCTTAGCGTTGGACACGAGCGGATCCACCTTTGGCGAGTTGTTCGACCTCGGGGAGTTTGGCCATGGTGGTATCGCCGGGGAAGGTCGTGAGCAATGCGCCATGTGCCCAGCCCAATCGCAACGCCTGTTCTGGCTCTTTTCCGGAGAGCATGCCGTAGATGAGGCCGGCAGCGAAACCGTCACCGCCGCCGATACGATCCACGACGTCCAGGGAGCAGGTTGGGCTAACGTAGCGTTTTCCATCGTACCAGAGAACCGCAGCCCAATCATGCCTGTTGGCCGAATGGACTTCGCGAAGAGTCGTCGCTACCATTTTGACGTTCGGAAACTTGGTGACAGCCCGTTCGATCATTTTAAAGAATGAATCGGGGTCGAGATTTGTTTTGGACTCTACATCTTGGCCTTCGATCCCGAGCCCCTTTTGCAGATCTTCTTCGTTGCCAACCAGCATGTCCACGTTCTTAACGATTTTACTGATCATCTCTTGACCCTTAGCGGCTCCGCCGATGGTTGCCCATAGTTTTGCGCGATAGTTTAGGTCGAACGAGGTGACGGCTCCTGCAGCTTTTGCAGCCTGCATGCCTTCGACGATCAGCTCGGAAGTGGTTGGCGAAAGAGCCGCAAAGATGCCCCCTGAATGAAACCATCGAACTCCCGAACCAAAGATCGACCTCCAATCGAAGTCGCCTGGTTTCAGCATACCGCCGGCTTCGTTGGCTCGATTGTAAAACACGACAGGCGGGCGAACGCCCAGTCCTCGATCACTGTAAACAGTTGCAATATTGGGGCCTCGAACACCGTCGTGTTCAAAGTGTTTGTAGAATGGCTTGACCCCCATTTCGCGGACGCGACCTTGGACCATCTCGCCAATCCCATAGTTGACCATCGCGGTCGCGACACCGGTTTTTAGGCCAAAGCAATCGCACAGATTGGCTGCCACGTTGTACTCGCCACCCGACACGTGAATATCAAAGTTCTTTGCTTTGCGAAACGGAATGATCCCTGGGTCCAAACGATGAACCAAAGCGCCCAGCGAAAGAAAATCGAGATCACAAGCGTCGGTTCGAATACTGAGTTGAGCCATTATTTCTCCATGAATGCAGAATACGAGTAGGGGAGGATCCAGCGACTTCGAGATGGGAGGCTAGATGCGTGGAGCCTAGATTGTCGTCGCAGAAAACCCACCGTCAACGACCAAGTTTTGTCCGGTCACAAAAGAGGAAGCCGAGGACGACGCAAGAAAAATGATCGCGCCCGCTAACTCGTGGGCGTAACCGAATCGTCCTGCAGGCGTGTGGTCGATAATCTGCTGTCCGCGCGGAGACAAACTCCCGTCCTTGTCGTAGAGCAAGCCGCGATTTTGCTCGGCCGGAAAGAAGCCTGGACTGATGCAATTCACTCGGATACCTTTGGCTGCCCACTCGCGAGCCAAGAACTTGGTCAAATTGATGACCGCCGCTTTGGCCGCCGAGTAAGCCACCACGCGAGAGAGTGGAATGATACCCGACATCGAAGCCACGTTGATGATCGAGCCAGAGTTGCGAAGAAGCATCGTTTCGGCAAAAACCTGGCACGGCAAAACCGTGCCACCAATCAGATTCAAGTCAAAGACATTCTGCCAAGCGTTCATGGGAAGATTGCAGAAATCATCGCCTGGCTGCAACGTGGCTTCGGGCTGATTCCCACCTGCTGCGTTGATAAGAATATCGACCGGGCCCAGAGATTTTTCGATAATGTCCCGAGCCCGAGTGAGAGAGGGGCGATCCAAAGCATCAGCGGAATGAAAGACAGCTTCGCCACCATCGCGTCGGATCTGCTCGGCCCGGTGCATGCCCCGCTCGGCGCTTCGACCGAGAATCGCAACCCGAGCGCCAGCAGCCCCTAAAGCCTCGGCCATGGAACCTCCCAAACTGCCGGTTCCTCCAAGCACGACGGCGACTTGGTTGTTCAGTTGAAAAAGACTGCTACTCATGGTTGGTCAGCGAGATTCGCTGTCGTTTCAAATACGAGGCTGCTCATGCAAAAAGTTCGATTGCGTTAGGCAATTGATTGGATGGAATTCAACCAGGAACCGCAAGGGCTATTGGGAATTCCGTTGCCTCAATATCGCCAGATTCGGAACGCTTATCAATAGCCAACCACCAAAAGTGACCATGAAACTCGAGACAGCAATGGGCAAGACGAGTCGATGCCACCGTCGGACGCGCTCGTAAGAGGTTTCCGAATCGGGCCAGCCGACAGCTGACGAATAAAGGATAGAGGCAGGTGAATTGTCCATCGCATTGGATTGAACCGCATGAGCATACTCCCAACCGCGTGAGGTTCGACGCCACGGATCCTGACCCGACAACTGGGATTGTACAACAGGTAGCAGGACCGTCGTCAGGAAGATGAAGCAAGCTGCAAACCCCAGGGCATAATGACGTTTGGAAAGATCCACACGGGCTCGCGTTTTCATGGAGTTTACTGGCAGTAAAGACAGAGGACGTTTCGTGAATACCAATTTCGTTTGGATTGGACTTTTCATCGCACATCGCGTTCCAAAGCGTTTCCGCACTTCCTGTCCCTGCCCTGGGCCGAAGCCGTGAAAGGCGATCCGGCCAACGTTTTCGCCGTTGGAGGTGCGAAGCTTATGGGAAGAAAACCCGCGTCAAAATCCCACGTTCCTTACGAGGAAGCGGCTAGACCACGACGCAATGTTTCCAGATAACACCGCGTCGCGTTGCACTTCGGCGACAACCACCGGCGGGGTGTGGTGTTTGAGAATCGATCCGTTAGCAAACGTCACAATCGGAATTTTCCTCAACGAGATGAATGTTGTAACGGAATGCGGGAATTTCCTGCTGTGGTTTGACGCACTTTAGCGAAGAGCATTCCATTTCTGTAATAAGCTTGATCGATAGAACGAATCCAGGCTAAACGGAC
>Ga0105049_10002763_pt1 | contig 20769 bp, 17 predicted proteins | sample MAT06_FD_78087 | JGI IMG/M metagenome (GOLD analysis project Ga0105049, IMG submission 78087) | Freshwater microbial communities from Lake Fryxell liftoff mats and glacier meltwater in Antarctica - MAT-06 | ecosystem: Environmental > Aquatic > Freshwater > Ice > Liftoff microbial mat | place...
GAACACCAGTTTTCGCATGTTCCCGGATTCGTCCGCGGCCAAAGGCGCCAAACCCGGCGACAAGCCGGCCAAGCAGCAGCTCTCGCCGGAGGCGGTGGCGATGCAGCAGATGATGCGGGGGATTCATTTCTAGCGCCCGTCGATGACGAAAGAGCCAGCAGCTGCGCTGGGTTGCGCAGCTTCTGGCCGCCGGTGGCAGTGAGACAATCCGCGATTGCCCTGCACATCGAACATGCGCCACTACCCCGATCCCATCCAGAATCGAAAGATCCGCTTTGCCCTTGTGGGTTGTGGCCGGATCGCCAAGAATCACTTCAGCGCCTTGGACAGGCATGCAGACCGCGCCGAACTGGTGGGTGTGTGTGATGTAGACCCGGCTGCATTGAGCGCAGCCGCTGCGCAGACAGGGGCCGCAGCTTACGCCAACCTCACCAGCCTGCTGGCGGATACCAATGCCGATGTCATCATACTGACCACCCCCAGTGGCCTGCACGCAGAGCAAACAGTGGAGATTGCGGCAACCGGTCGCCATGTGATGACCGAGAAGCCGATGGCAACCCGCTGGCACGATGGGTTGCGGATGGTCAAGGCCTGTGACGAGGCTTCGGTGCGGCTTTTTGTAGTCAAGCAAAACCGCCGTAACAATACCTTGCAGCTGCTCAAGCGCGCCGTGACGCAAGGCCGGTTTGGTCGTATCTACATGGTGAACATCAACGTGTTCTGGACTCGACCCCAAGAGTACTATGACAGTGCGCTTTGGCGCGGTACCTGGGAGTTTGACGGTGGTGCCTTCATGAACCAGGCGAGCCACTATGTGGATTTGCTGGACTGGATTGTTGGACCGATAGAGAGCATTCAGGCTTACACCGCTACGCTGGCGCGCAACATCGAGGTTGAAGACACTGGCGTTATCAGTGTCAAGTGGCGCTCTGGCGCCTTGGGCTCGATGAACGTCACCATGCTGACATACCCGAAGAACCTGGAAGGCAGTATCACGATACTGGGTGAGAACGGGACGGTTCGCATTGGTGGCGTAGCCGTAAATCAAATCCAGCACTGGGAATTTGCTCAAGCCCATGCCGATGATGAAAAGGTGCAGACGGCGAGTTACGCGACTACCTCGGTCTACGGTTTTGGGCATCCGCTGTATTACGACAATGTCATCGAGGTGTTGCGTGGCGAGGCTTTGCCGGAAACCGACGGGCGCGAGGGCCTGAAGTCGCTGGAGGTGCTGATTGCCATGTATTTGTCTGCACGTGATGGCAAGCGTGTTGCACTTCCGCTGGACTATTGACCATGAACCCGCTGATTCACCCCACCGCGATCGTGGACGACGGTGCGCACATCGGCAACGGGACCCGGGTCTGGCACTGGGTGCATGTCAGCGGGAAGGCACGGATTGGCGACCACTGCTCATTGGGGCAGGGTGTGTATGTTGGCAATGACGTAGTGATTGGCGACAACGTCAAGATCCAGAACAACGTCTCGGTGTATGACGCTGTGACCCTCGAGGACGATGTGTTTTGCGGGCCGAGTATGGTGTTTACCAACGTTTACAACCCGCGTTCGGCGGTGGTTCGCAAGGACGAGTATCGCAAGACCCTGGTTCGACGCGGTGCCACACTTGGCGCCAATTGCACGATCGTGTGTGGTGCCACGGTTGGCGAATACGCATTTGTGGCGGCGGGAGCCGTTATCAATCGCGATGTGAAACCCTATGCCCTGATGGCAGGTGTGCCTGCCAGGCAAATTGGCTGGATGAGCCAGCATGGCGAAAGGCTTGACTTGCCCCTCACCGGTGACGGGCTGGCGTCATGCCCTTCAAGCCGAAGAAAATACGCGCTTAACGACGGCCAACTCTCAGTATTGGAGAACTGATCATGCAAGCTGAAATCATCCTGGAACACGGGCAAGCCAAGCTGGTCACAGCGGTCTACCTCAAGCCGGGTGCGCCCAGCAAGATGATCCTCAACATCAAGGATGAGGATTTGGAGCCCAGCCGCGACTGGTATGTGGAGCGTCACACCGCAACGTCAACGAATGTGGACAGTGCGCCCGAAGCGAACCGATCCCCCATGCAAGAGCGGTTCAACCAAATATTGGGTCCAATGGCCAAGCGGCGCCCGGGTGTCAGCATTGGCGACGACCACCAGACGTTGATGGAAGCTTACGAACAGCGACTCGACAACAAGTAAGCCATGTCCATACCGATACAGCTCGTCTTTGACACCAACATTCTGGTTGACTGCCTTCTGGCCCGTGGCCCGTACTACGCGTACGGCGTGCAATTGCTGGACAAAGTGGCGGCTCGCCATATTGAGGGGTGGTATGCGCCGCACAGCATCACAACGGTTTATTACCTGGCCGAGCGCACTCTGGCGCGGGAAGCCCGGAATCGGGCTCAGTCCGAAACGACAGCCCGGGAACTGGTGAAGGTGCTTGTCACCACCTTGAAACCGTTGCCGCAGATAGGCGACGAAATACTTCACCTGTCCAGCGAGCCCGGCAACGACTACGAGGATGAGGTCATCAGTTACTTGGCTAGCAGCTATCTGCCGAATGCCTTGATAGTCACCCGCGACAAGTGGTTTTTGCAACGCGATGGTATTCAGGCCGCGCATCCCAAGGAAATCATTGAAAGTGAATTCAAACCGTGGCTGCCGGCCAATGCCCGTGTTGAATTCATTGATTTGGCAGCCCAACAGCGCCAGATCCTTCCAGCGATTCAGCGAAAAATCCAGCGCGTGCTTGGCCATGGACAGTACATCATGGGGCCGGAAGTGGCGGAAATGGAGCAAAAGCTTGCCGCTTATACCGGCGCCAGGCACTGCATCAGTTGCGCCTCAGGCACAGAAGCCCTGCTGATTTCGCTGATGGCGTTGGGAATCGGGCCAGGCGACGAGGTGATTACCTCGCCGTTTACTTTCGCCGCTACTGCAGAAATGATCGTGCTGGCTGGTGCCAAGCCGGTGTACGTCGACATCGAGCGCGACACCTGCCTGATGGACGCCGCACAGTTGGAGGCCAAGATCACTGCGCGCACCAAGGCCATCATGCCGGTCTCGCTGTACGGTCAGGTGGCGGACATGAACGCGATCAATGCCATCGCTGCAAGACACGGCAATATTCCAGTTATTGAAGACGCGGCGCAGAGTTTTGGCGCCAGCTACAACGGCCGCAAGAGTTGCAACCTTTCCACCATTGGCTGCACGAGTTTCTTCCCCAGCAAGCCACTGGGTTGCTACGGTGATGGGGGGGCAGTGTTCACCAACGACGACATGTTGGCCAAGGCAATGCGCGAAATCCGTGTGCACGGGCAGGAGCGACGCTATTACCATACCCGTATTGGTGTGGGGGGACGCATGGACACCATCCAATGCGCCATCGTGCTGGCCAAACTCGAGCGTTTCGATTGGGAAATCGGGCGCCGCCTGATGCTGGGAGACCAGTACCGTGAGCAGATCACAGGCAGCGGTGCCAGGCTCGGTCTGCTGGCGGTGCGCCCCGACCGGAATTGCGTCTGGGCGCAGTACACGGTTTTTGTCGAGCACCGCGAAGCGGTGCAAAAGGCGTTGCTGGCACAGGGAATTCCCACGGCGGTGCACTACCCGCTTTCGTTGAATCGCCAGCCGGTGTACCGGGACGATGACTCTGCCGCAGAAACACCGAACAGCCACTGGGCCGCGCAACGGGTAATGAGCCTCCCAATGAGTGCCGATCTGACGGGCGAGCAGATGGCCCGTGTGGTTGCGGCATTGAAACTGGAAAGCTGATAAAGAGGAATTGGCAAATGGACGTTCGCGGAAAGAAACTCGTGGTGATTGGCGGCGCCGGCTTGATCGGCTCGCACACCGTGGAGGCGCTTCTCAAGGAGGATGTGGGCCAGGTTGTGGTGTACGACAACTTCGTTCGCGGCCGTCACGAGAACCTTGCCAAATCCCTTCTCGATCCACGGGTGAAGGTTTACGACGTAGGCGGCGACATTCTTCAAACCGACATTCTTGAGGCTGCGCTGGAGGGTGCGGACGGTGTGTTCCATCTGGCCGCACTGTGGCTGTTGCAGTGCCACGAGTACCCCCGTTCAGCATTCGATGTCAACGTCGGAGGGACCTTCAACGTGATGGAGGCTTGTGTGAAGAAGAAGGTCGCCCGCCTTGTCTACTCTTCATCGGCGTCGGTTTACGGCGATGCGGTCGAGGAGCCGATGACCGAAGACCATCCCTTCAACAACAAGAATTTCTATGGTGCGACCAAGATTTGCGGCGAGGCTATGCTGCGCGCCTTTCACTACCGGTACGGACTGAACTTTGTCGGCTTGCGTTACATGAACGTGTACGGTCCGCGCGCCGACTACCAGGGTGCCTACATCGCAGTCATCATGAAAATGCTGGACGCGATAGACCGCGACGAAGGGCCGACCATTCTGGGCGACGGCAGCGAGGCCTTTGACTTTGTCGCAGTGGAAGACTGCGCTCTGGCCAACGTCTGCGCCATGAAGGCGAGCACACAGGATCGCTTCTATAACGTAGGCACAGGTATCCGCACGTCTTTGAAACAGCTGGCCGAAAAGATCGTAGTGTTGACCGGTTCCACCAAGGGTATCAGCTACGCGCCGCGCAGCCAGGCTACGCTCGTGCGCAACCGCATAGGAAGCGCGAAACGGGCGAAGGATGAGCTGGGATTCAACGCCCAGATCAAGCTTGATCAAGGTCTGCAGAACCTGATTGATTGGCGTGCCGCGCATATCGCTGAAGTTGACGCACGGCGTGCCAAGGCGAGGAACTGAAAGGCGATGTGTGGAATCGCAGGCGTACTGCACGGTGATGGGCGTCCAGCCTCAACGGTTGCCCTGAAGCGGATGACCGATGCCATCGCGCATCGGGGGCCGGATGGAGAGGGGAGTTTTGTGGACGGGGACTTTGCATTGGGTCACCGTCGGCTCGCCATCATCGACTTGTCGCCCGCCGGCCACCAACCGATGGCGACGGACGACGGACGCTACGTCATTTCGTATAACGGCGAGGTCTACAACTTCAACGAGTTGCGCGTCGAGCTGGAGGCCAAGGGGCACCGGTTCAGGTCCAGGACAGACTCTGAAGTGGTTCTCAAGGCGTTTGCCGAATGGGGCAACAAGGCGCTAAACCGCTTTAACGGGATGTTTGCATTTGCCATTTGGGACAAGCGTGAGCGGACGTTGTGGCTGGCGCGTGACCGTTACGGCATCAAGCCGCTGTATTACGCAGTTGGCAATGGCGCGTTCAGTTTCGGCTCGGAAGTGAAGGCCTTGCTTGCCAGTGGGCTGGTGTCTGCACAAATGAACCGCGCAGGCTTACTGGAATACCTGACCTTCCAGAACTTTTTTACCGATCAGACCCTGTTTGACGGGGTCAAGCTCATGCCTGCTGGCTGTATTGCCCGGGTAACGGCAGCAGCGGGGCAAGTGCAGATCGCAGTCGAGCGCTATTGGGACTATGCCTTTACCGAGCCTGCGGGTATGCCCGATGAAGCAGAGTGCGTGGAGGAGCTGGATCGTCTTTTTGTGCAAGCCGTGTCACGCCAGCTGGTGAGCGATGTGGACATTGGTGCCTACCTCAGCGGCGGTATGGACAGCGGCTCGGTCACTGCAATCGCCGCGAAGCAGCTGCCCTATATCAAATCGTTTACCTGCGGCTTTGACCTGAACTCTGCTTCCGGCGTCGAGCTGGGATACGACGAGCGTGCAACGGCGGAGTACATGTCGTACGTGTTCAAGACGGAGCACTACGAAATGGTGCTCAAGGCGGGTGACATGGAGCGCGTCATGCCGCGCCTGGTGTGGCATCTGGAGGAACCGCGCGTCGGGCAAAGTTACCCCAACTTTTATGCGGCTCAACTCGCCAGCAAGTTCGTCAAGGTCGTGCTGTCTGGCACGGGCGGGGACGAGTTGTTTGGCGGCTATCCGTGGCGCTATTACCGTGCGGTAGTAAATGACGACTTCAACCACTACATCGACAAGTACTACAGTTTTTGGCAACGGCTGATTCCCACGGGCGATATGCCGAAGGTGTTGGCGCCGATCTGGCCGCAGGTGGGAAGGATCAGTACCAGGGACATCTTCAGAGATGTTTTTGCACACCACCAGTCGACCTTCACGCGGCCCGAAGACTACATCAACCACTCCCTGTATTTCGAAGCCAAGACTTTTCTGCATGGGCTGCTGGTGGTGGAAGACAAGCTGAGCATGGCGCACTCGTTGGAAACACGCGTTCCATTCCTTGACAATGACCTTGTCGACTTTGCCATGAGGCTGCCGGCACGCATGAAGCTGGGCAATCTTGGCGAAGTGGTGCGCCTGAATGAAAACGAAACCGGATCCAAGACCGCCAAGTACTTTGAGAAGACCAGGGACGGCAAGTTGATTCTGCGCAAGGCAATGGAGCGGCACCTTCCCCAGAAAATCACTGACCGCGAAAAACAGGGTTTTTCAGGGCCCGACGGGAGCTGGTTCAAGGGCGAAAGCATCGACTACGTAAAGCGAAAGCTGTACCACGGCAACGCGCGTATCTATGAGTTCATGGACCCCGCTGCAGTGCGTGGCCTTGTTGACGAGCATCTGGAAGGCCGACAGAACCGCCGCTTGCTGATTTGGTCTCTGTTGAATCTGGAAAAATGGTGCGAAGCGTATTTATGACTTCGCCCGCCAGCAGCATAGGCGGTGTCGGCGCCTCGCTAAATCCGATGGCACATTTGGGTGCAGCACGTGAAGCTTCTGCGCCATTGCGAGGTCACCGTACGTTGATAGCGGCGATCGCAAAACGGAAAATTGGAAGTCGAGACGCGGGGCAGCATCGGGGGGTCTTCCCGACCGTGGTGTATCCATTGTTCCAGATGGCCCTGCTGGTATCCGGTTTCGCAGTTGCTTGTCAGCAGTGAATAGGCAGCTCGTTCGAGAAGCCGCGCGATTGCACGGTGTGCATCTTGTGCGGTCTCGCTTCCTGGTTATCGCTTGCGCTGGCGCGTACTACCGCGGTCAGTTCGATCACCGGCAACGCTGCAAAGCATTGCAGAACAAGTGGCGCAATTGATGCTCGTGCCGGGTAAACTTGTAGAGGTCGACGAATCGTCTCGTGTGTGGATGAAGAAAAACCATGGAGAGCGGAGTGCGGTCAACCTCCACGTTGAACGGTCCCGGCGGTTGGCTACAGAGCACCTGCTGGCCGCGGAGAAATCAGATTTGACAGGGGTTGGAACACATGAGTGACGCGAGCCAAACGTTCGTCAGTTTTCGGGACAAGTGGCAACAGAACAGAAAGCTTGCCTTTGATGAAACCTTGCGCGAAGGGTCTGATATCTACAACTGGATATTGACGCGCAATGGCTTCGCATCCGGAGATAATTTTTGCCGCCATCTTTCGTCTGCTGGGCGCATTCTTGATGCTGGTTGTGGGAATGGCCGGGTTACGGCGTTGCTGCACAAGTTTGCGCCGGAGTCATCGGAAGTGGTTGGAGTCGATTTGACTGCCGCCGAAGTTGCGCGCGAAAATCTCGCAGCGTATCCCCGCGTTTCGATTGAGCAGGGTGACCTGCTCGGCGATCTCTCCAAATTGGGCAAGTTCGACTTCATCTACTGCCAGGAGGTGTTACACCACACTGTGGACCCCAAGGCGGCGTTTTTGAACGTATGCCAGCGGCTCAACCCCAGGGGTGAAATCGCGATTTACGTTTACAAGGTCAAGGCTCCCGTGCGCGAGTACGTCGATGACTTCGTGCGTGATCGTCTTTCAGTTCTGCCCTATGAAGAGGCGATGGCTTCCATGCGCGAGGTGACCGAGCTAGGACGTGTGCTGTCGGAGCTCAAGACCGAGGTCACTGTCCCGGCTGTGAAGGTCTTGGGCATTGACGCCGGTACCTATGACGTGCAACGCCTGCTGTACCACTTTTTCCTCAAGTGCTTCTGGAACCCGGAGCTGGACGCAGAGGCAAATGCCGCCATCAACTATGACTGGTATCACCCGCAGCTTTGCACTCGGCACACATTGCCGGAAGTCGAGTCCTGGTTTGCGGCTGCCGGGCTCCGTGTGGATCAACAATGCGTTGATCATTACGGCATAACCATGCGCGGCACCAGGGTTGCGTGAAGCGGCTTGCTTCGCCCCTGTTGAGAAAAGCGTACCAGTGGGTCTTGTTACCGCAGCTACGTGACGGCGCATTCTTCCATGGGTGACCTGATCCACTTCACGCCTGGGAGCCGAAACGACGTATTCTCCTGGCCAATTGACTTGCATAGGCAACAGGGAGGGTCTATTGCCAGTTATCCCGGCGCCAGATACTGGGGAAGGGTCGAGATTGTGCACGCCGCAAACCCTTGCGCGTTCAAGGGGACTCAACTGTTGATGCAGGCAGCGGACGAGCGTCCGATCATCAATACCTTTGCGAGCAGGTTGAAACATGACATCAAAATGCTGAGTGCTGATCCTGCACGCCTTGTGCATTTTGGCCGCACTCGTCGACGCTATGTCGAGAAGTGCCGCACGGTCAAAGCGTTGTCGCGGCGACCGGCAACTGCTTACCCTGCCTTGGGGGTTCAATGAAGGTAGCGGTGTTTGGCTCCGGCGGATACATTGGACAACGCCTGGTGGCAAGACTCGTCGGCGAACAGGTGCAGGTAGTTCGCTATTCATCTGGCGCGGGTGACCTATTCGACCCCGCCACTGGTGTGTTGCGGGAGCATGTCGAGTTGCCGACGGGAACCAATTGCGTCGTCTATCTTTCGCAGTCCCCCAAAAACCGGCATATGCCAGACGCGGCCGGACATCTTTGGGGTGTCAATGTGGTGTCTGCGATTCGCGTGGCGGTTCTGGCAAGGCAAGCCGGTGTGCGTCGATTCATTTATGCGTCAACCGGCAATGTGTACCAGCCAGGCTTTGGTCTGTTGCGCGAAGACAGCCCCGTGCGACGGGACGATTGGTATGCCCTGGGCAAGGTTCAGGCGGAAGAGGCGCTGGCCTTGTTCAAGAACGACATGTCCATGCTGTCGATGCGCATTTTCGGGGTGTACGGTCCGAATCAGACCGGGCGACTTGTACCAAATCTGGTGCAGTCGGTACGGGCAGGCCTCCCAATCCGGGTGGATCCCCATCCGACGGACAACAGTGACAACGGCGGATTGAGGGTTTCGCTGTGCTACATCGATGACGCGGTCCAAATACTCTCGCGGCTGATCGCGTCGCAGCTAGATGGCCTCATCAATATTGCCGGGCCCGAAGTGCTGAGTGTCAGCGACATCGCCTGTGCGATTGGCGAGCAACTAGGTCACTCGCCGAGGCTCGAAACTGCCAGCACGCCGCGGGCATTTGACCTGATGGCAGACATTACCCGCCTTGTTGCCGTGTGCCAGCCAAAGTTCACGCCGTTTGAAGACGGCCTGCGCGTGGTGCTCAACCCGAACGGGGCTTGATACCAATGTCCACTGAATCAACGCCACGTCTTGTTTCCGTGATGCCAGGGCAGCCGGTGGATGTCGATGCGTTGCTGACGCAGCGCCAGACATGGGACTTGCCTATGGAAGCTGGCGCCGAATGGCGCCAGGTCAATGACGCGTCGATCGATGAATACCTGGCCCATCACGGAGCCGACCAGTATCCGGATACCGTCAAAGACCACATGGTGCTTTTTTCGGGCTTTATTGCAAAGCACCTGATTGCATTGAATGGTCGCACAGTGCTTGATGTTGGTTGTGGTGTTGGCACGCAGTACCCACTGTATGTGCGCGATATTGCCGCGTCGATCAGCTATGTTGGCCTCGATCCCATCAAGATCAATCTGGAGCGCGACTATGCGTTCGTTTGCGGGCGCCTTGAAGACCTCGTGAGCCATGGGTTGTCACGTCCGGTGGACATTGCCGTGTTCGCCACGTCGCTGGACCACTTCGAAAACGTGAAAACCGCGCTGGCTCTGGCCGGCAAGTTGGTGGGCGACGGCCGTATCCTGCTGTGGGTCGGGTTGCACGACTCGGCGGCCGTGTCTTCCATCGTTGGGGCAAAGGTTTTTGCCCGGCTGTGCCAGCTCGCCAAATCTCCGATATTGCGTTTGCTCGGGTTGCTGGCATACACCATGCTGCAGGCACCGAAACTGTTTTTCAAACTGCACAAGCGCGAGGCTGGATTGGCACGCGGCGAACGGCTGGACAAGTTTCATTTCCATTATTTTGTGCGCGAAACATTCCTCCAGATACTTGCGCAAAATGGGACCGTGGAAGAGTTTGTGCTGTTGCCTGGCTCGAACAGTTGTTTCGTCGCCTTCAGCCCAAAGTGCTGAGTCAATCGGGCCTGCGCTGACATGCTCAAACTGGCGATCAAGGACAGTCTGATCTACGGCGTTGCGGGCGTTGCGACGCGCTCGATCGGCCTGCTCTTGCTCCCGTTGTATAGCCGTGTGTTGTCTCCGAGCGACTACGGTTTGTTCGACTTGATTTTGGCCACTGCAGCGATTGCCGCGATCATCGTGCCGCTGGAGGTCTCTCTGGGGTTGGCCCGTGAGTACCCCGACGCAGCTTCGCAGGCGGAAAAGCGCCGTTACGCAACGACAGCCTGGTTGTTCACGATTGCCATGTACGGGCTGTTCACGGTCGTCGCCGTCGCGCTGCACTTTAGCGCTGTAACGCCCAGGTTTACCCCCATTCCCTTGCCGGTGCTGGGTTTTGGGCTGGCCTATGTGGTGCTGATGGGCTTGCTTTACTTTCTTCAGAATCAGCTTCGTTGGGAGCTCAGGGGGCTCAACTATTCGATAGTCACGCTGCTCAATGCAGTGGGTGGGGGCGCGCTGGCTGCCTTGCTCGGCTGGCACTATGGGCTCCATGGTGTCCTCATTGGTTTGGTGCTTGGTGCCTTGTGTGCCATTGCCCTGGCCCGTGCTTTTCTGGGCGAGAGCTTGCGAGGCAACTGGGACACTGGCAAGCTGCGGCTGATGTTGGGCTACTCCCTGCCCCTTGTGCCGGCCAGTTTGAGTGCCCTGGTGACACTTTATGTAGATCGTGCGCTGCTCAGCTACTACTCCGGATTGCACGACCTGGGCCTGTTTGCCGTGGGCTACCGGGTGGCCAGCATTAGCCTGCTAGGGCTGGTAGGCATCCAGGGTGCGCTTATCCCGCTTATATATTCGCATCATGCAGCAGCGCGCACGCCCGCAGACATTGCGCGACTGTTCCGCTGGTTTGCTGGCTTGTCCATACTGCTCTGCGGCTTCCTGGGCTTGTTTGCAAGCGAGATTCTGCGGGTTTTGGTCGCGCCGTCATTTCAGGATGCCAGCAAGATCGTCATGATTCTGGCCCCGGCCTGTGTGATGATGCAGCTTTACTTTTTCTTCCCCGGCATGTTTCTGGCGAAAAAAACGTGGTTACAGCTCGGCGTGCAAGCTACGGCGGCGTTGGTCAATATTTCCATTTGCCTGTGGTTGATTCCGATGTTCGGATTTGTCGGCGCCGCATTGGGGAATTTTTTTGCGGCAGTGATTTTCTGTGTTATCTGGGCGTCGGCCAGCCAGAACCATTACCCAATCCCTTTTGAATGGCGGATTATTTTCGGCGGCGTCGCCCTGTACGCGGTGGCGATAGCCGTTGGCCATTGGGTAAGCGCGGATCTTTGGTTTGCGGTGGCGATCAAGCTCGGGTTGTTCGTGTCACTCGGTGCGGGTTTGTTCTTCCTCGGCTTTGCCCGGATGAACGAGTTGTCAATCCTTATCCACCGCCTCGGTGGCAAGTTCAAACGGGTGTAATGGATTCCAGACAATACCGGGTGCTGCATGCGCCAAGCTCGGTGGGGGGCAATCAACAGGCGCTTAGCAAGGCCTTGCGGGTCCTTGGGGTTGACAGCACTACTTTGGTCGTTTCCCAGAACTATCTGGCGTATGGTGCCGACGTGGTGCTCCACTATCCGGGCGGTAGTTTCCTGATGCGGGAAGTCAAACGCGTATGGTCGGTGTTTTTCTTCTTGCCGCGTTTTGACGTCATCCACTACAACGCCGGGACCACAGTGGCCTGCGCCTACGGGTTCGCGTTTCCGGCGAGTGGCAATCGCAGTGCAGCATGGATTCTCCGATTTGTGTATGCGGCCTATTTGCGCGGTTTGCAAAAAATTGAGTTGGCTCTGGTGTCTGCCATGCGAAAAGTGGTTTTCGTGACCTACCAGGGCGATGATGCCCGTCAGGGCGACTACTGCCTGAAACACTTTGCGGTGAGTATTGCCGCGCAAGTCGAACCCGGGTATTACGACGCTGCGTCCGACGCTTTCAAACGCAACAGCATTCGTTCACTCGCATCGGTAGCCAACGGAGTTTTTGCGCTCAACCCGGATCTGCTTCGCGTATTGCCGCCGCACGCCAGATTTGTCCCGTATTCGCTGTTTTTCATGCATGACTGGATCCCACGATATGGCCAGGCTGAGGACCGCCCATTGCGGATTGTTCATGCGCCCAGCCATCGACGGGTCAAGGGAACCGATCTGATTCTGGACGCCTGTGCGCGGCTCAAAGACAGGGGTTATGAGTTCGAGCTACTCCTGGTTGAGGGCCTGAGCCACGCCGAAGCACGCAAGGTCTATGAATCAGCAGACGTATTGGTGGACCAGCTGTTCGCGGGCTGGTACGGTGGCCTGGCCGTGGAGCTCATGGCATTGGGCAAGCCGGTACTGGTCTATCTCAGGGAAGAGGATCTGGAGTTTCTGCCGTTGGAGATGCGAGCCGACTTGCCGTTCATCAGGGTCCATCCGGAGTCGGTGGAACAATCGCTGCTGATGGTTCTGGAAATGCCCCGTGCCCAACTCGTTGAGATAGCGAAAAGAGGTCGAGCCTATGTAGAGCGCTGGCACGACCCTTTGACGATCGCGGCCGACATGAAGCGCTGCTACGAGGCCGCCTTGTCGCGGTCGGTCGCGTAGGGATGCTCTGCATAAATCCCGCCATGCGCGTTCGAATCCGAAACAGGATGATTTGCACGCCAACACTGTGTAGCGTGTGCCCGAGGCATACGCAAGCGGTTTGGTCGGCAAAGGGCCCGTTTTGGTTCGAACCCCGGTGGGGGCGTGGTTTTGCGCCTTGTGCCTCATTCTGCAAAACCCACGCCGCGCACGGCGCGAGTTTTGCAGAGCATCCCTAAATGTGTGGCGTTCTTGGCGCCTGGGCTGCGCGTGCGCCGTCCATCAGCCGACAAAGGGTCGATGACGCACTCGCGAAGCTGCGGCACCGCGGACCGAACGACCACGGGGTCGTATTCGAGTCGGTCGGTGCCGGAGTGCTCGCGCTGGGCCACACGCGCCTGTCCATTATCGATTTGTCGCCTGGTGGGCATCAGCCGATGGATTCTGCGGATGGCCGCTTCTCGATTGTCTTTAACGGCGAGATCTACAACTACCGCGAACTTCGCACCGAACTGCAAGGCCAAGGTGTTGGATTTCGCTCGGAGTCGGATACCGAAGTGCTGATTGCGGCTTGGCAGCATTGGGGCGAGGCCTGCCTCCCACGGCTGGCGGGCATGTTTGCGTTCGCGATTTTCGACCGTTGGCAGAAAACCCTCGTGTGTATTCGCGACGCGTTCGGTATCAAACCGTTTTTCTATGTGACGCAACCCGGCAGCTTCCTGTTTGCTTCGGAAATGTCGGCGCTCAATTCGCTCATTGGAAAAATGCCCACGCCCGATTGGCAACGCGCCTACGATTACTTGGTGCATGGCGACTACGACAGTGGCCCGCGCAGCTTTGTCGACGGTTTCCTGCACCTGATGCCAGGTCAGATGTTGACCGTCCATCTGGAAACCGGGCGCGTAGACCTCCCCACGCCATGGTGGCGGCCCCCAGTGGCGGCGACCAGTCAATTGGGTTTTGGCGAAGCAGCGCAGGTGTTGCGTGAAAAGTTTCTGAATAACGTCCGCCTGCACCTGCGCAGCGACGTCCCGTTGGGCGCGGCACTTTCGGGCGGCATTGATTCCTCTGCCATCGTGTGTGCGATGCGGCTGGTTGAGCCGGATCTGCCGATCAACACCTTCAGCTATATCGCCAGCGGTTCCCAGGTTTCGGAAGAGGTTTGGGTTGACCACATCAACCGGCATGTGGGAGCGAACCCGCACAAGATCGTGCTTGGCCACGCGGATCTCGCGGCCGATTTGCATGACCTGCTGACCACCCAGGGTGAGCCGTTTGGCAGCACCAGCATCTATGCGCAGTATTGCGTTTATCGAACCGCCCGGGAGCATGGGATCACTGTGACGCTGGATGGCCAGGGCGTGGACGAAGCCGTCGCTGGTTACAACGGTTATCCCGGTCAAAGGATCAGAAGCCTGGTCGACCAGCGCCGGTATGGGGATGCTTGGCGTTTCCTTGGTCAATGGGCGCAGTGGCCGGGCCGGAGCCGTGCCGAGGGACTCAAGCGAGCGGTCAACCAGATGAGCAACGGGCGCATGAACGCTTTGTTCCGGCATTGGAATGGAATGCCCAACTCTCCGAAGTGGCTCAACCCCGGCGTTTTGCAGGAGGCCGGTGTCACGCTGCAATACCCGCCGGAGTTGGCCGTTGCCAGTGAGCCCGGGCGGCGCGTTGTCTGCGAACTGGCGGCCTCATTGACGCGAAAGGGATTGCTTGGTTTGTTGCGGCACGGAGACCGCAACTCGATGCGCTTTTCGGTCGAGAGCCGGGTGCCGTTCCTCACCATCGACATGGTTGAATTTCTTCTGTCGCTACCGGAGGAGTATCTGATTTCCGCAGGCGGCGAAACCAAGAGTGTCTTTCGCGCGGCGATGCGCGGCATCGTTCCCGACGTTATCCTGGACCGGCGCGACAAGATTGGTTTCGCCACTCCCGAGAGGCAGTGGATTGCCGCAATCGCCACGACCGTTCGTGGCTGGCTGAGCGATGACTTGAAGTTGCCATTCCTGAACCAGCGCGAGTTACTCAAGGAATTCGACCAAATCATGGCTGGGAGCAGACCCTTCAGTTGGGTCGTGTGGCGCTGGATCAACTATGTGCATTGGCACAAGAGATCCTGTTGAAGATGCGGGTCTTGTACCTCCACCCCGCTGCTGCGTACGGTGGCGCCTCAAAGAGCCTGATTGAGCTCTACCAGCAACTGCGCGCGGCGGGCGTGAGCGCCACTGTGCTGACGCCCAGGGGGTCTGCCAGCGCCGCATTTGCGCGCGTCGGCATGGAGGTACTTCATGTCAAAGGACTGAGTCAGTTTGACAATACGCGGTTTGGCCACTATCGAAGGTTGCGCTGGCTGATCCTGTTGCGTGAGCTGTATTTGGCGCCGTTCTCGCTGCTTGCCTTGTGGCGTCTTAGAGACCAGCGTTTCGATCTGATTCATGCGAACGAAATTACGTTGCTGCCATTTGCCTTGCTTGCAAAACGTTGGTTCAAGCTTCCCCTGGTGGTGCATGTTCGCTCGTTGCAGCGTGACCCGCATGCAGGGCTTCGATCGAGATGGATGACGGACGTTTTGCGCACCCAGGTCGATGCCGTCGTCGCCATCGACCATACCGTTGCCAATAGCCTGGCGCCTGAAGTACCACGGACGATCGTTCACAACGGTTTGAATCTGGGAACCGATGTGCCATTGGCTGCTGACCCGCGCGGGCCCAATTCGAAGCCATCGGTCGCTTTGATCGGGGTGCTGATCCGATTCAAGGGTGTCTATGAATTTCTCGAAGCAGCGCGTATTCTTGTGCGGGAACGCGGCGTTGGCGCAGAGTTCCTGATTGCAGGCGAAAACGCCCGTGCGCAATCGGGGCTGAAATCAAAGCTGCTGAAATTGATGGGGTTTTCCGAGGACGTGGAATCCGAATTGGCGAGGCGTATCGAGGAGTTTGGATTGCACGAGCATGTTCATTTACTGGGCTTTGTGAGTGACATCCGGAGTCTGTACCCGCGCGTTGACGTTTTGTGTTTTCCGTCCCATCTGGATGCCGCCGGAAGGCCGGTGTTCGAAGCCGCGTGTTTTGGCATACCCAGTGTTGTGGCGATAGCAAACCCTGAGCCGGATGCGGTGGTGGATGGAGTCACAGGGTTGGCAATATGTCGTCCTGACCCAATTCTGCTGGCGGATGCGCTGGAAAAATTGATCACCGATACCCCCTACCGCCAACAACTGGGTCGGCAGGCGCAGTTGTGGGCGGCAGAGCATTTCAGCATTGCGGCGAATGCCCGGCTAGTTTCTGATCTTTACCAACGTCTTGTGAACTCAAGCGTTGAGCGCCAGGGTTGAGCGATGCGTGTTCTGGTGCTTTCCCAGTACTACTGGCCAGAAGGGTTCCAGATCAATGATGTCGTGCGGTCTCTCGTTGCGCGTGGGACAGACGTCGATGTGTTGACCGGAAAACCGAATTATCCGGAAGGCGCTGTGTTTCGCGGCTATCGCGCATGGGGCTGCCTCGTCGAAAAACGGGAGGGGGCGAACATTTACCGTGTACCGCTGCTGCCCAGGGGCGCCAACAGCGCGCTGCGGCTGGCGATGAACTATCTGTCGTTTGTCGTTGCGGGCCTGCTGTGTGGCCCATGGCTGCTACGCGGTCGCCGCTACGACTGTATATTTGTTTATGCGCCGTCGCCGATTTTGCAGGTTCTCCCTGCCTTGTTTCTCGGGTGGATCAAGCGTTGCGGGGTGATTGTTTGGGTGCAGGATCTTTGGCCCGATAGTCTGGAGGCGACTGGTTATGTGCGAAACCCGCGCCTCTTGCGCGTGGTCGAAATGCTGGTACGTGTCATTTACCGAAATACCGACCTCTTGCTGGTGCAGTCGCATGCGTTCGTGGCGCCGGTAACGAAGCTGGCGGCAGGCAGACCCGTGGCCTACCTGCCGAACTCGGTGGATCCTGTTTTCTACAACCCGCCGACGGTACCTGTCCCGGAAATCACTGAACTGAATAGCGGGTTTCCGGTTGTGTTCGCTGGCAATGTTGGCGCTGCACAGGCGGTTGAGACCATCGTCGAGGCAGCGACATTATTAATGGGCCATCCGCATATCCGTTTTGTTGTTTTCGGGCAAGGGAGTCGGCGCAACTGGATGTTGGCCCAGGTCGAGGCTCTCGGTTTGACCAATCTGCATTTGGCAGGACGCTTCCCCGTGGAGACAATGCCTGGCCTGCTGCGCAAGGCTGCGGTGTTACTGGTGACTCTGGCTGATGAGCCGATATTCCGGGCGACGGTCCCAAACAAGATTCAGGCGTACATGGCGGTCGGCCGACCGATCCTGGCCTGTCTGAACGGGGAGGGTGCGCGACTGGTGGTGGAGTCCGGCGCCGGGATAGCCGTGCCAGCGCAGGACGCCAGGAGGCTGGCGGACGCGGTGTTGCAGCTATACGCAATGGCGCAGGACGCGCGAGACAGGCTCGGCGAAAATGGACGCCGGTACTTCAAGGCGAACTTCGACCACGACCAATTGGTTGATCAATTGCTCGTGCATTTCAACAGTGTGTTGCAAGAGAGGCAAAGTCCATGAGACTTCTGGTGCTTGGCGCAGCAGGCATGCTCGGTCATGCCGTGTTGCGCATGTTTGCGCAGAGCCCCGGCTATGTGACCATGGGCACGGTTCGCTCAGCCAACTCTGCCGCCCAACTCGCAGCGAGCCTTCGCGACAGTCTGGTTGTGGGCGTCGATGTCGAACACGCTGACAGCCTGACCCGTGCTTTCGCGCTGGCCAGACCCGACGTCGTAGTCAACTGTGTCGGCGTGGTGAAGCAACTCGCTGAGGCAGACGACCCGTTGGCTGCAATCCCCATCAATTCTTTGCTGCCGCATCGCCTGGCGCGCCTGTGCGCCTTGACTGGTGCACGGCTGATCCATGTCAGCACCGACTGCGTGTTCTCAGGTACAAAGGGTATGTACAACGAGAGCGACAGGAGCGACGCGGAAGATCTGTATGGTCGCAGCAAGTACCTTGGGGAGGTGGACTACCCGCATGCCATTACGCTGCGCACCTCGATTATTGGGCCCGAATTGCAAGGCGCACGCAGCCTCGTCGGTTGGTTCATGGCCCAGCAGGGAAGTGTCAAGGGGTTTGCCCGCGCGGTATTCTCCGGGCTGCCGACCGTGGAACTGGCTCGCATCATGCGCGATCACGTGATTCCCCGCCCTGAGCTGCGGGGGCTTTGGCACGTGTCTGCCGACCCGATCAACAAGTTCGACCTGCTCACGCTGCTGGCGACCACCTACGGCAAGACCATTGAGGTCGTGCGGGATGACCAATTGGTCATTGACCGTTCTCTGAACTCGGATCGTTTCCGAACTGCAGCGGGGTATGTACCACCCCCGTGGCCTGATTTGTTGCGCCAGATGCGCGCATTTGCTTAGTCAACAGTGGTGAGGCGCTGACATATGTTCAAGGACAAGGTTTTGTTGATCACCGGTGGCACCGGGTCGTTTGGCAACGCCGTACTGAGTCGACTTCTGCGCTCGGACCTGGCGGAGATTCGTGTCTTCAGTCGGGACGAAAAGAAGCAGGAGGACATGCGCCTGGCGGTCGGCAATGACCGGGTCAAGTTCTACATTGGAGATGTGCGCGATTACGACAGCGTGCACGACGCGCTGGGTGGTGTTGACTACGTGTTTCACGCTGCGGCCTTGAAGCAGGTACCGTCGTGTGAGTTTTACCCGATGGAGGCCGTGCGGACCAACGTGCTCGGGGCCGAGAACGTGATGCGTGCGGCCATAGCCAACTCGGTACAACGCTGCGTCATTTTGAGTACCGACAAGGCGGTGTACCCGATCAACGCAATGGGAATCTCGAAGGCGATGATGGAAAAGTTGATGGTCGCCAAGTCGCGTCTGAGTGACTCCAGCAAGACCATTCTTTCAGCAACACGGTATGGCAATGTGATGGCCTCAAGGGGATCGGTCATCCCCCTTTTCTTGCAGCAGATCAAGCAGGGGCGGCCAGTGACCGTGACCGATCCGAACATGACGCGGTTCCTGATGTCGCTCGAAGAGTCGGTCGATCTGGTGCTGTATGCATTCAAACACGCCCAACCGGGTGACATCTTCGTGCAGAAGGCGCCAGCGTCAACGGTAGGGGATTTGGCGCAGGCGATGCTGGAGTTGGTGCACGGTAACGCCGGGGTCAAGGTGATTGGTACCCGGCATGGCGAAAAGTTGTACGAAACGCTCGTGTCGCGCGAAGAAATGGCGCGCTCAGAGGACCTGGGGGAGTACTTCCGGATACCTGCGGACTCGCGGGATCTGAACTATGACAAGTACTTTGTGCATGGAGAAACCGAGATCTCCAGGATCGACGACTACACCTCCCACAATACGCGTCGCCTGAACGTTGCCCAGGTCAAGGAGACGTTAAGCAAGCTCGGCGTTGTCAAGGAGGTTCTCGGTGCGTAAGCTCAAGGTCATGACCATTGTGGGCACGCGCCCGGAGATCATCCGCCTTTCACGCGTCATACCCCAACTCGACCAGCACTGCGACCATGTACTGGTGCATACCGGCCAGAACTACGACTATGAACTCAACGAGATTTTCTTCAATGACTTGGGTATCCGCAAACCTGACGAGTTTTTGCAGGCAGCCGGCGACACAGCCGCGCAGACCATAGGACAAGTCATCATTGCCGCAGACCGGGTGTTGCAGAACCATGCGCCCGAAGCCCTGCTTGTGCTGGGCGACACCAACAGTTGTCTCGCGGCAATCGCCGCCAAGCGCAGAAAGATTCCGATTTTTCACATGGAAGCGGGCAACCGTTGTTTTGACGAGCGGGTTCCGGAAGAAAGCAACCGGCGCATCGTGGACCACACCGCCGACGTCAACCTGACCTACAGTCAAATCGCCCGCGACTACCTCCTGCGTGAGGGTCGCCCGCCAGACCTGGTGGTGGTCACCGGCAGCCCGATGTTCGAAGTGTTGTCACATTACCGCGATGCCATTGAGGCCTCGACAGTTTTGTACGACCTTGCACTGGAACGAGAGAAGTACTTTGTGGTCAGTGCCCATCGCGAAGAGAACATCGAATCGCCTGGCGCCTTTGACAAACTGGTTGCGGTCGTGAACTCTGTCGCCGATGAGTACCAGTTGCCGGTGATCGTGTCGACACACCCGCGCACGCAAAAACGCATTACCGCCACGGGTGCGCTTTTTCATCCCCTCGTGCGGCTGCTGAAGCCGCTTGGTTTTCTGGACTACGTCAAGTTGCAGATGTCGGCGCGCGCCGTGTTGTCCGACAGTGGCACCATCACCGAGGAGTCGTCGATTCTCAATTTTCCGGCACTCAACCTGCGCGAGGCCCATGAGCGTCCCGAAGGAATGGAGGAGGCGGCAGTGATGATGGTCGGGTTGGAGGTGCAACGTGTTCGGCAAGGTCTTGCAATTCTTGCCACACAACTGCGCGGCGAAAGCCGGAATTTGTCTGTCGTTGCGGACTATGCCGTTCCCAACGTTTCCGACAAGATTGTCCGCATCATTCACAGCTATACCGACTACGTGAACCGTGTGGTTTGGAAAAGGTACTCTGCCGGGTAGGCGTAGCGTCTTGCCCCTGCCGAAACGGGGTCTCGCAATCGCAACTTTATGCAGCGGGGTGGCGTTCGTCCGCTGCGTTAGCAGGTCACACTTTTTTTTACTCTGGAGAGCCTCCCGGGGAAAACGCGCTTGTCCAACCCCCGCCAAATCTGCCCCACCGTGGCTACCCGGCTTGACTGTATCGGCCGCCGCTTGTGCCACATGCTGGGCAGGCCCTTGGCGGCGTCCCACTTGGCGCGCAGTATCACGCGCCCCTGGCCACGCAGAATAAATGCCAGCACCGTCAGCACATTC
>Ga0105049_10002765_pt1 | contig 20762 bp, 16 predicted proteins | sample MAT06_FD_78087 | JGI IMG/M metagenome (GOLD analysis project Ga0105049, IMG submission 78087) | Freshwater microbial communities from Lake Fryxell liftoff mats and glacier meltwater in Antarctica - MAT-06 | ecosystem: Environmental > Aquatic > Freshwater > Ice > Liftoff microbial mat | place...
CACTTGCCCATTATGCCCAACAACTGGGAGGTATTGTACAATCAGTGAAGGGAGCGAAAGACTTGTACGTAGAGGCAGTGAGTGGTTTGCCGCAAATTATTATCAACTACCGCCGCAATCAAATTGCACAATACAAACTTAATATTGAAGACATCAATAAAATTGTGAACACCGCTTTTGCAGGTCAAGTTGCAGGATCGATGTATGAAGGTGAAAAAAGATTTGATGTGGTGGTAAGATTAAAAGGTGAATTGAAAAAAAATATACAAGACGTTCAACAACTTTTGATACCAACACCGGATGGCACACAGGTTCCCTTATCGATGCTGGCAGATGTGATCATCGAGGACGGCCCAAACCAAATTCAACGGGAAGATGCCAAACGTAGAATCGTAGTAGGCTTTAATGTGAGAGGAAGGGATGTTCAAAGTGTTGTACATGAGTTACAGCAAAAAACAAAAGCAAAGATCCAACTTCCAGCAGGTTATTATGTAACTTATGGAGGAGCATTTGAAAATTTGAATGCCGCCAAAAAGCGATTATTGATCGCGGTTCCTGTATCGCTTTTGCTTATTTTTTTACTACTTTACTTTGCATTTAATTCTATCAAACAGGGCCTGTTGATTTATTCAGCCATTCCATTGAGCGCCATTGGCGGCATCTTATTCCTGGCTTTGCGGGGCATGCCTTTTAGCATCAGTGCCGGCATAGGTTTTATTGCATTGTTTGGTGTGGCAGTGTTAAATGGCATTGTATTGATTGCAGAATTTAATCGTTTAAAAACAGAAGGTATGACCCAACTAAAAGAAATTGTACTCACCGGAACCAGCACCAGACTTAGGCCCGTGTTGATGACAGCGTTTGTAGCATCTCTAGGTTTTTTACCGATGGCACTGAGCAATGGTTCGGGTGCGGAGGTTCAGCGCCCACTGGCAACGGTTGTAATAGGAGGATTGATGATAGCCAGTTTCCTGACGCTTTTTGTACTTCCCATTTTGTACATCATGTTTGAAACCCCCGGCAAAAAAAATAAGACTAAGATAGCGATGCCTAACATCTTTTTACTGGTGATGCTTTCAACTAACAGTTATGCACAAACGCCGATCACCTTACCCGACGCGATTGATACTGCATTAAAAAACAACAGCCTGGTAAAGCAGGAGGGATTAAAAGCCCGGTACAGGGAGATGCTTACACATACCGCCCGTACTATCCCGTTCACACAAGTAATGGGTGATGTTGGCCAGATCAACAGTGTGTACACCGACACCCGATTCACGATAACGCAGGGTTTTCAATTACCAAAAGTTTACAGCAGCCAGCGCAGCCTTTTAGAAGCTGAGTGGAAAAGCAGTCAGCTCGATGTAAAAATCACTGAGGCAGCTATCAAAAAACAGGTGACGCAGGTATTTTATGCCATTGTATATAACCAACAGAAAAAAGCGCTGCTACAATATTCGGACAGCCTGTATAATCATTTTTATAAAAAAGCAACCCTTCGCCTACAAAAAGGAGAGGCCAATATATTGGAAAAGTTGAGCGCCGAAACACAGTTGGGTCAAATCAGGATTCAGCTGCAGCAATTAAATGTGGAACAAGCTTCCTGGCAATTACAATTTCAGTACCTGCTCAATAGTACGGAGGTCTTTATGCCGTTGCGGTCTGCTTACAAAGCAACCCTAACGGTCATGGATACCAGCAGTATCAACAATCATCCGATCTTACAAAGAGTAGCACAGGAACAAGCAAATACAGCAGCAGCCGTTTTGGTAGAAAAGAGTAAGTTGTTGCCCGTTTTTGGAGTAGGGTACAGCAATGCCAGCATTCAGGGAATAGGAGCGGATGAGAAAAATTACGGGGCTTCAAGCAGGTTCCACAGTGCGCAAGTCGGCATGAGTATTCCCATTTTTAACAAAGCTCAAAAAGCAAAGATCAACAGTGCTCAGTACAGCCGCAACATTGCAGTAGCGCAGTACACAGTGGAGCAGCAACTTTTGGTAAATAGTTTCAAGCAATTACAAACCCAATACCTGTATTATCAACAAACCGTTGCCTATTATGAAACAACTGCATTACTCAATGCCACCAGCATTAGCAACACAGCATCTTTACAATTGGCCAACGGCAGCATTAATTACCTGGAATGGGTACAACTTATTCAACAATCTATTGCGGTGCAGCATGCCTATATAGAAGCGATAAAGGAATTAAACAACACTGTTATTCAATTGCATTTTATTACACAACCATGAATCATTTAATCATGAAAAGTATCATACATAATTTTATTTTATTTACCTTTTTGATTGGTTGCAATAACCAAGCTCCTGATCTTAAACCATCGGAACCTGCAACCGACGAAACGACAGTAATGCTTTCACCCGTTCAACTTAAAAATGCAGGAATCGTTACAGATACTTTGTCTGGCAAAGCCATCTCCACTTTACTCAAACTGAATGGTAAAATAGATGTGCCTCCACAAAATTTGGTGAGTATCAGTGTTCCACTGGGTGGATACCTGAAAAAAACAGATTTATTACCGGGCATGCATGTAAACAAGGGACAAGTAATTGCTGTAATGGAAGACCAGCAATACATTCAATTGCAACAGGATTATTTGACGGCCAAAGCAAGGATTAAATATTTGGAGGCAGAGTTTAACCGGCAAAATGAACTGAACAAAGACCAGGCTTCGAGCGATAAAGTTTTTCAGCAGGCAGAATCAGAATTTAGAACGCAACAAATACTGATTAACTCTTTGGCTCAGAAATTGCAATTAGTTGGTATCGGCATAAACAGGCTCAGCGAAAACAACATCAGTAGAAGCATAAATATTTATTCACCCATCGATGGTTTTGTAAGTGCGGTAAATGTAAACATTGGGAAATACGTTTCACCAACAGAAGTGTTGTTTGAACTCATCAATCCTGCAGACATTCACCTCAATCTTCGGGTATTTGAAAAAGATATATCTAGTTTATTTATCGGACAAAAACTTAGTGCTTATACCAACAATGATCCCAAAAACAGGCATGAGGCTGATATTTTATTGATTGGTAAAAACATTGCTTCTGAAGGGTATACGGAAGTGCATTGTCATTTTGACGACTACGACAAAACCTTAATACCAGGCACTTATATGAATGCAGAAGTAATGGTGACCAATCATCGGGCTTTTGTGATTGCAGAGGAAGCCATCGTTCGTTTCGGGAATAAACATTACGTATTTCAAAAAACAGACAGTACCCGATTTAGTATGATTCCGGTAGAAATTGGAGAAACCAATGCAGGTTTTACGGAAATTAAAAATGGAACAGAGATCGCCCTTAAGCAAATCGTAATGAAAGGTGCCTATACCTTACTGATGAGTTTGAAAAACGGGGGTGAAGAGGAGTAAAGTTTAAAACAGCAAGCAAAACATTTTAAAATAAATACAAATGAGTTTTCTACAAAAAATATTTAACAAAAAAGAAAAGCCCATTCGATCGGTAGAGGATTTCTGGCAATGGTTTTCCCAACAGCAACTTACTTTTTTTAAAACGGTTAAAACGCAACATCAAATTGAAGAAAAATTTTTGAATAAATTATCGGATAAGCTAGATCAGCTCAAAGATGGTTATTACTTTCTAACAGGTATGTACGACGACAACACCGTAGAGCTTATTTTTACTGCCGATGGTGCCATTGAAAATATCGTTTTTGTAGAAACGTTGGTAGAAGCCTCCCCCGCACTAAAAGGTTGGCGATTCACAGCTTTGAAGCCAGCATCAGATATTAATAATCTAGCCATAGATATGAATGGTTACTCGTTTAACGAAGACAATCTTCATTTTTATTCGAACGACCTTCCGGCCTACCCGGATGAAATTGATATAACCGTAGTGTACGATAATTACAATAAAAAAGACGAAGCAAAAATCATTAACGGCGTTCATTTGTTTTTGGATAACTATTTGGGTGAGTTAAAATTTGCAACCAGCATTGACAATTTAAGTATTGTGGGGAAAGATGCGGCCGAGCAGGAATTGATTCCCATCAACAAATTAGAAGCTTTTCTCACCTGGCGGGAAGCTGAGTTCATCGAAAAGTACGAAGGAGAGCGAAGGGATACAGAAGATGATAACTATATATTACTGGAAGCCATGCTGGAATCTGGCAAAGTACTCATTGCTTCCATTAACCAGGATGCGTTGGAGTGGGATCGAAAGGCTTCGCACCCCTGGATCGTTGATATTGAAGTGAACTTCAAGGCTGATGCATCAACAGGGATGCCCGATGATCAAACATTTGAAGCCTTAAATGATTTGGAAGATGAGTTGCAAAAACATTTAAAAGATGAAGATGGATATTTATACATTGGCCGGCAAACCAGTAATGGAAAACGAAATATTTATTTTGCCTGCAGAGAATTTCGCAAACCATCCACCATTTTACACAAGGTACAAAAGCAATCTGCCTTAACATTTCCCCTTCAATACAGTATTTACAAAGACAAATATTGGCAGTCTTTTCAAAGGTTTAGAAAAGAGGAAGAAGAGCTGGATTAATTTGTATTGCTGATCCTTTAAAAATTTTAATAAAAAATAGAGTGTAATTCACTGCTCTTTATTTTTCCTATTAACGATAAATCCAATTGAACTCATAGGCAAGTGAAGGTTTCAATCCACGTTCAGCAATTCGTCTGAAACGTTCCGGTAATTTCATGAGGTAGTCTCTTCCTTTTTCTGCCGCACTGTTCAGATTGGTTAAATCTGCAATTTTCCATTCTTGGATCAGCGATTCTAATATGTTGGTATAATCGAATGCCGTATATACGCCCAATCGCTGCGCTGCGTCGCTAAAGTGACCGAAGGCTTCCCCGATCTTTTCGCCTTGCTGTCGGAGGAAATGGGCTGGCATCACAATTTTTTTACGCATCATGTCTTCAAATGCCAATAACATTTCATTGGTGTCTACTTCGAAAATACGGGTTACAAAATTTTTGTAAGCTTTAGCATGGCGCATTTCATCGGCAGCAATTACCCCACAAATTTTGGATAGTTGTACATTACCATGTTGCTTTGATAAACTTGCTGTTCTGCGATGAGAAATATTGGTCGCTAACTCCTGAAAAGAGGTGTACACAAAATTACGATAAGGATCTTTGGCGGTACCAATTTCCATACCATCAGCAATCAAATGTTGTGTGCTGATTTCCATCTGTTTCATGTTCACCCTTCCAGAAAGGTAAATGTACTTGTTCAATAAATCACCGTGCCTGTTCTCTTCAGCCGTCCACATTTTTACCCATTTGCTCCAACCTTGTGGTTCGTGGTGACTAATCCCTTCTACCTCCATAAGCCAACTTTCGTAAGTAGGCAAGGCTTCTTCGGTGATCACATCACCCACCAATACCGCCATATAATCGTAGGGGAGTTCCCTGCATTGTTCCTGCAGTTCTTTTATCTCATTAAAAAATTCAGGGCTATTGCTTTCCGGTAAAAAATCGGACGGTTGCCAGTTGGTATCAGGTTCTTTTAAAAAATCTGCTATAAGTGTCTCTATGTCTTTTGCAATGAATTGCATGACCTCTAATCTCGATGCTGTCAAAATAATAGTGCTATTGTGATAAATATGATTCTACTAACAAACAGCAAAGTTAATGATTTGTTTACCTTGTGTATGTTTAACCTTGTTTTGGAGCTTTTTAGTAAGGTTGCTACCGTTATAGATAAAATCTTTAATATTACAATTCACTTTATAATAAAACATCATGGCTACACCAGATTACAGCAAACTGTCGACCGCCGAACTCATAAAAAAAATAAAATTGGTGAAAATTTTATTCGGTGTTTTTATTGGAATGATGTTGCTGTTAATTGGGGTATCACTGTACATGGTTTTAATTGAGAAAAAATCACTTACAAACTTGGTTGTTGGAATTGCCTTACTGGCAACACTGCCGATGAATATTAAAAATATAAAAGCATTGGAAGCGGAACTTAGATTGAGAAAATCTTAAAAATCTAAAAGATAAAAGTCTTTGGCGCAGCATTTTTTAGGATTCTTTCGAAAATTATAGCGGCCCTCGCTGAAACACTTTAAACAACCCTCTTCTTTATTTCAGCAGAAACAGCTGTGTAGCAAAACCGGTTCATTCAACATGCAATACAATTATTAGTTATATAATAACGAATTCATAATAATGTTACAACAAAATAACATTTGGAATAATGGAACGTATAGTGTTATTAAAAAAATATTTCGCAACATATCTTATAAATCAAAGCCATTCTAATGTTCCAATAACGGATCCGGATGCTCGCTTTGCTATCGAAAACTGATCAAAATCAATTTTTCAGCCAACGTATTTCAGCTCTTACATCTTCTACGAATGTTACTTTTAGCCGATGAAAACTTTCTTGATTTTCACTATACATATTTCTTAGCTCTTTTACTATTTGGCTACCCGATTTCTAAACTGCAAAAAACTGGCAGTTGAAAAAAATCAACTGATTTTACTCAACTTCTCAAGTTCAGATTGGTGCGGCCCATGCATTCGGATGAAAAAAGAAATTTTCGGTACCGAAGAATTTTCTACGATGGCAGATAGCAGCATCGTATTCATCAATGCAGATTTTGCTAGAAATAAAATAAAACAGTTATCTATCACAAGCAAAAGGAAAACGATGCATAAGCAGAAAAATGAAATCCGGATGGCAAATTTCCATTTACGGTAATGCTGGATTCCTCTGGAAAAGTTATAAAACACGGGGTGGTCTGCCAAACGAAAATGCAAACAATTTCACCAAGACCATCAAAGCCATTTGTAAGGAAAAACAGTGAGTGTTTGCCAGTGTATCGTGGGTTCAAAAAATACGAAAAATTGATGGGAAACGACTTTGAAATTATTGTTGTAACAGACGATGAATATTGGGCAAACACAAAAATCGAATCGGCCATGGAGGAAATTCGCAGAATAGAAAACTTACTCAGCCCTGGAAGGAAAATAGTCAAACCAACCAGATCAACCAACATACAGGCATTGCACCTGCGAAAGTTGACAAAGAAGTATTTGATTTATGCTTCAACTAAAGCAGCTGCACCTAAAATAGCAGCGTCGGCTTCTTTGAGTTCACTGAACAACAGCTTCACTTTATTTTGAAAAATTGGTAACAAATTCATCTCCATGTGTTTTCTGGTGGGTCGCAGCAGCAACTCACCTGCTTTGGTTAAACCACCAAACAATACAATGGCTTCCGGAGAAGAAAACATGATAAAATTGGCGAGCGACTCTCCTAATATTTGTCCGGTAAATGCAAAGATATCATTGGCAATACTATCCCCTTTCATGGCACATTCATACACCGCTTCACTGGTTAATTCATTGAGCGAATAATCTCTCAACAAACTTTCTTCTTCGGGATACTTGGTTAAAAATTCAATGGCCGTTTCACGTACACCTGTAGCCGAAGCATAGGCTTCCAGGCTGCCTGCCATCCCAGTACTTTTATGAATCCTTCCTCCCGGTCTGATGATCGTATGCCCGAGCTCACCAGCAAAGCCATCGTAACCAACCACCATTTTTCCGTCAATCACAATACCACTACCTACGCCTGTTCCAAGGGTAATAGTGATGAAGTGTTTCATGTTTTTAGCTCCACCGTAAATCATTTCGCCCATGGCGGCGGCGTTGGCATCATTGGTGAGTTTGGTAGGTAAGTTGAATTTTTTTTCTATCAATTTAGCAATTGGAATAATTCCTTTCCATTTCAAATTGGGTGCATATTCGATGGCACCACTGTAAATATTACCATTGGGTGCACCCATGCCAATTCCTCTGAAATGATTGATGCCGCCCACTTTATCAATCATCGGCTGCAATTTTGCATGTAAGTCAACTATAAAATCTTCTACCGATTCATGCTCGTTCGATGGTATCCTGTCTTGGGTTAATATATGCCCGGTACTGTCTACAATTCCAAATTTGGTTGTGGTGCCGCCAATATCAATGCCTACTGTATATTCTTTTTTCATACAATTATATTTTAATGCCCGGATTTGTTGTTTTCGTTATTTAAATCGGTCAAAATCGAAATTTACTTTACGCTATCGGCTTTTTTTTATTTCAATGGCCGTAGATGTTTTACGATACGTGAAGTAAATTATTTAATCATTTTTTACATCGTAGTTGATCCCTTGTTTACCAAGTATTTTTTTAACAATAATTGCAAAGAAAGCCAGATATGCAAAACACATGGCGGCTACCCAGTAAGATTGATGTATACCAAATCCGTCAACTTCAGAATTTGCTTGCAGGAAATCTGCTAGTTTACCCTGTATGGGGGGGATGATGCCACCACCAAGAATCATCATGATCAGGAAAGCAGAACCCTGACTTGTGTATTTGCCCAATCCTGCAATTGATAAGCTAAAGATACTTGGCCACATGATTGAACAACACAAACCTCCGCTAAGAAAAGCATAGATGGCAACGGTACCCGTTGTGAGAGTTCCCAATATCATTGCAAATACGCCTAGCAAACTAAATATAAGAAGGGTTCGTGCCGGTTTATTTTGCGCAAAGTAAAAAGCAAGGATTTGTATTACCACACATACTACGTAATAGTACAGTGGTTTCATGTCATAGCCAAATGCAATGTTCACTCCAAGGATGATTAAAAAAGCTATTATCGGAACAATAATTTGTAATAACAGGGTGGTATTTTTATTTAAATTAAAAGCGCTAACTGCAAATGCCCATCGACCAATCATTAAACTGCCCCAGTACATAGCAATATAAGGAGTGGCCTCGGATGCCTGCAAAGCACCAAAGTCTTTGTACCTCAACAATTCTGCTAAATTACTACCTACAGAAACTTCTACACCTACGTAAACAAAAATAGCCAGCATTCCCAAAACTAATTGCGGATATTGCATAGCGCCCCAGCCATTAGAATTTTTCTTTGCACTCATATTCGAAACTAACAACCCTAATACAATAACTGCTAAAGCGCCAAATAACCATTTAAGCCTATACGATTCCATAGTGTGTTTCTCTACATCTGTAAGAGTAGCCATATCGGTTTTATAGCTATTAAAAACTGGTACAAAACAAATGATGAGTAGCCCTGTCATAATAAGCAAAGCGTACAAAGCTTTATCGGCCTTTTCTGTAGCCTCTTCCAAAATGCCAGAAGGCACTTTTTTAGAGAAATAAAACAGTGCTGCCGCTGCTATAAAAAGACCCCCTACGGCTGTGTACAATAATATTACTTTACCTAAGCTGAGTGCGGCTATCTGATCGTCGGTGATGGCTGCGGTGGTGCCAAATAATGCCAGTGAAACAATCAATGGACCAATGGTAGTTCCAAACGAATTAATCGCACCGCCCAGTGTTACGCGGCTAGTGCCAGTGGCAGGATCACCTAAGGTGATGGCAAACGGCTGTGCGGCGGTTTGCTGAAGTGAAAAACCCAATGCAACTATGAATAATCCAGTAAGCATTCCTGCAAAAGTATTCACATTCACTGCAATGATCATAGCGGCGGCACCTAGTGCTGAGAAAAGTAAGCCGTAAACGATACTTTTTTTATAGCCCCATTTTCCTACAAGATCTTTGCCCCCAAAAGCCCCATATGCAAACAATATCAAAGCCCCAATATAATAAGCGGTATAAAAGGCAAAATCAATAAGTTGGCTTTGGAACTGATCTAGCTTAAAATAATGTTTACAAAAAGGAATAAAAACGCTATTCCCTGCAGCAATGAATCCCCAGAAAAAGAAAACAGTCACCAGCGTACCCAGCGCTCCATAATTAGTAGGAATACCGGAGTGTTTTAAATTAACATCAGCTGTTGTTGATTGTGCAATCGCCATTTTGAAAGGTTAAGTTGTTTTAAGAGGGTTGAAAGTATAAAAAAATAGGCACTCTAAAAAATATTACATCCCATAAGTGGTTGGTAACAAAATCATACCTAATTTGTAAGCAACTTATTTAACATGGAAATTATTCACATAAGCGCAGAATGTTACCCGATGGCCAAAGCTGGTGGCTTAGCGGATGTGGTAGGTGCGTTGCCAAAATACCAACAAGACCTGGGCCATGTGGCCAAGGTAGTGATGCCGATGTACCGCACCAAATTTCTGTATGAAAACGAATGGACCGTAGAGCACAAGGGCAATCTTAGAATGGGGGAAGCTTATTACGATTTCACCATCATTAGGGAAGCCAGCAATAAATTGGGCTTCGACTTATATTGCGTAGATATTAATGGGTTGCTCGACAGAGAAAAAATTTATGGATACGACGACGATACAGAAAGATTTACTGCATTTCAAATTGCAGTTTTGGAATGGATGTCGCAATGGCAACATCGGCCAGATATAGTGCATGTGCACGACCATCATACCGGGCTCATTCCTTTTATGATGCAAAACTGTTTTGTTTACCGTTATTTGGCTTCCATAAAAACCGTACTCACCATTCACAATGCACAATACCAGGGCTGGATGAGCTGGGAAAAAGCTACTTACTTACCAGCTTGGGATACCTGGAAATGGGGCCTACTAGAGTGGGACAATATGGTAAACCCTCTGGCATGTGGTATCAAATGTGCACACAAAGTTACCACCGTGAGTCCGGGTTATATGAGAGAGATAAAATACAATGCCAACGGATTAGAATTTTTATTTGAACTCGAAGCGGGCAAATGCACTGGAATCATCAACGGTATTGATTACGCTGTATGGGATCCTGCCATAGACACTTATATTTTATCTAACTTCTCTACCAAAAAAATAAAGGAAGGAAAACACCTGAACAAGAAAAAACTCTGCGACGATTTTGGATTCGATATACAATTACCGCTCTTCGTTTTTATTGGAAGATTGGTAGGAGAGAAAGCCGCAGATCTTTTACCGGAATCCATCAGCAGGGCCTTTGACCAGATGCCGGGTGCCTTTAGTTTTCTCATTTTAGGAAGCGGTGAAAAATATGTAGAAGCTGCCCTTCAAAATATTCAAGAGCAGCATGTAGGTTATTACAATACCCAAATTGCCTACAACGAAAAATTGAGTCACCAAATGTATGCCGGTGCTGATTTTTTGCTGATGCCAAGCAGGGTAGAGCCCTGTGGTTTGAACCAATTGTATGCTATGCGATATGGCACAGTGCCAGTTGTTAGAAGAACAGGAGGTTTACGAGATACTGTAATTGATTTTGAAGACGAAGGAGGATATGGCATTTGTTTCAACAACGCAAGTGTAGCAGATATCATACATGGAATGACAAGAGCAGTAAAGCTGTATAAAGATCCTACAACCATGCAACAATTAAGATGGAGAATGATGCAGGTAGAAACCAGCTGGGAAAGAAGTGCATTACAATACATCGACTTATATTTATCTATCTTATAAAACAACTGTCATATGTTAAGCAAACAAGTAGTAGCCGTAATTCTGGGTGGTGGTGCTGGATCCAGATTGTATCCACTCACCGCAACAAGAAGTAAACCTGCAGTTCCCATTGCCGGAAAATACCGATTGGTAGACATTCCGATTTCCAACTGTATTAACAGTAACATCAACCGCATGTTTGTATTGACTCAATACAACTCCGCATCCTTAAACAAACACATCAAAAACACTTACCAATTCAGCGGTTTCAGTTCTGGATTTGTTGACATCCTTGCTGCCGAACAAACCCCCGATAGCCCAGGCTGGTTTCAGGGAACAGCAGATGCGGTGCGCCAATCTTTGAAGCACATCAAAAACAACGATTTTGAATATGTCCTTATCTTAAGTGGTGATCAGTTGTACCAAATGGATTTTGCAGAAATGCTCGAAAAGCACATAGAGAGCGGCTCTGATATCACCATCGCCACCATACCCGTAGGTGATCGCGAAGCGCCCGAATTTGGTATTTTAAAAGCAGATAGCCACAATACCATCACTTCATTTATTGAAAAACCTGCCAAAGAATTGTTACCGGAATGGACGAGCGATACCGGAGCAGAAATGAGGGAGCAAGGCAGAATCTACCTCGCATCAATGGGTATCTATGTTTTTAGCCGGCAACTTTTATTCGATTTACTGGAAGAAGAGAAAAAAGATGCAACCGATTTTGGAAAAGAAATCATACCAGACACCATCAACAAATACAAAGTACAAAGCTTTCAATACGATGGATACTGGACGGATATAGGAAACATCTATTCCTTTTTCGAGGCCAACCTGGCACTCACCAGGGATATCCCTCCTTTCAATTTATTCGACAAACAAAAAGCAGTTTACAGCCGCGCCAGAATGTTACCACCTGCAAAAATCAGTGGTACACATATGGATAGAACGATTATTGCAGAAGGTTCGATCATCCGCGCAAAATCGATCGCCAATTCTGTAATTGGTATCAGAAGCAGGATAGGCGAAGGATCGGTACTTACCAGTTGCTACATCATGGGCAGCGACTTTTATGAAACCATCGAAGAAATCGCACACAATTATACCAGAGGAATTCCCAAAATTGGTATTGGCGATAACTGTACGCTCAACAATTTGATTATGGACAAAGATTGTCGCCTAGGAAACAATGTGGTGATCAATGGAGGTAACCACCTTGAAGATTCAGACCATGCTTTATATGCAGTGAAAGATGGCATTGTAGTGCTAAAAAAAGGAGCCATTATTCCGGACGGATATGTGATTGGATAAAGTTAGATTATTAAAAAAAGGTTTGATAAAATGTCAAACCTTTTTTTATTACAAAACATTTCGTTTACAACAGGGCATTCCATTTAAATTGATTGATCCATGATCGGGATTCTTCATTGTCACCATCACCGCCCCAGTCTTTAGAACGCTCTAGCAGGGTAGATTTCAGTGTACTATTGGTGAAATATTTTTTAGAACTAATGGGTTTGATAGAAGCAGTTTTAACGTCCGTTACCATTATTTTAGTGGCAATAAAGGAGGTGTACAATCTTGGTATAGTTACCCCCAATATCATTCCGGGTAATCCGCTGATGGAGCAAGGGCCACCGGATATCATGATTTCGTCTGTATAAAAAGCAAATACATACACACTGTCCATGATCACACCTACTGCCTTTCGGCAACTGAAACCGGCAATCACCCTGCTTTCGTTGCTCAGTTTCCACTCAATAGCAGGTATTGTGTCCTCCACATTAAAATCTGTGCCTTCAATCACTTTTTTCATCATGAATTTGTTGGTATTAAAATCGAAATACCAAATGTTTTCTTCATCACTTCGTCTTAAAAACTCAGGAATTTTAGCACCCGCTTCCCATCTATCAAATTTGTAAACACTTTGATTGTTCGCAAATGTATAATTGAAATACCCCGTTTTAAACTGTGGTAATTGGTCTTTCAACATCTCGGCCCAAGAGCTATTGCCCATGGTTTTCTTCACATTGGTTTTAACTTCAAACTCAATATTAGCCGTACTTATAAAATTCTGTGCGGAAACGATACTACTTAGGATCAGCAATAAGCTGCAACTTAAAATTGTTTTTTTCATGAAATTATTTTTTTCATTTTCATATTTGAATTACAGACTAGGGTTGGTTGGCAACTGGTGCCGGAGCGGCAGATTTATTTTTAAAATTCCACGTAAATCCTACCATCCAATAACGCTGCAAACGATCGTTGCGTACCTCAGATAAGGTGTTGCTGAAAAAGCTACGATCGATACCGATATTTTGGTTCAGGATATCGCGAATCAAAAAATAAGCAGTAAACTCGTCTTTTTTAAACGTTCGTTCCAATCTTGCATTCAACAAGTGGTTGTTCAGGCTTTGGCTAAATTGACCGGTAGCTGGCCTGGAGAAGAAACTATAATCCGTATTCAACGACCATACTTTTTTATAGTACAAGCGAATATTACTACTCAATGTATTTGTATAAAAAGAGTTATTACCACTCACGGTTGATTTGTTGTTGTTGTAGTTAAATTCGTTTTGAATATAGATATCGTATTTTTTTTCTTTTGATTTATTTAATCCAAAACTGATACCAGCGTTTACATTATTGGCAAAACTGGTTTGGCTGTTGATCACATCTGCAAACTTGCTATAACTCAAGCTAGGACCCGCATCAATTCTGATATCCAACTTTTTTATTTTCAAGCCAATTCCAGAATAAAAACTCATGTTATTGTTGCCATTCGTATTGATAGGCTGGATAGTAGTTTTACCTGAATCGAGATCAATAATCCTGTTATTGGTAATAGCATTACTTGTGGTACTAAAACGCATACTTTGGTACATCCACCTGTCTTTGATAAAATCATAACTATTGTGTGAAATATTAAAACTATTGGAGAACGATTGCTCTAAATCGGGGTTGCCGATATATTGATTGAATAAATCGTTGTTATTGGCAATGGGTTGTAATTGAGAAAGGGATGGCTGCCTTGTACTCCCATTGTAATTAAAGCGGAGATTTCGGTTTCCTTTGTAACTATAGGTAAGAAAGGCTTCAGGAAAAAAGTTGGTAAAGTTTCTAATGTATTGTTGTTGGGTGGTTTTATCTAAAAAATTAAAATCGGTTAATCCAATACCGCTGCCTAAATTGAATTTAATTTTTTTACCCGCATAATTTACTTTAAAAGACGGCTTGTGTGTTGTAATCGTTTGATCAAAATCATTGGTGAGCGAATCAACCAATGTTTCATACTTGCCAGTTATATTAGAATATTCGAAAGTTGTTTGGTTATTGGTGCCGCTGTTTCTACTCAGTTCATAGCCTAACTCCATTGAATATTTTTTGCTCAGCGGTTCTGTGAAAATCCATCTGGTTAACATACGTTTGTTAGTCCTTTCAACATCCCTTAACTGATTGATATCTTGTAAAAAAGAAGGATTGCCATCGCTGAAAGTCTGGTTTTGCGATTGTAAAATATTGTTTGCAGAACTGGCCAAACTATAAAAGTCAGTATTAATTGACAAGGTTCTCCTATTCTTTTTAAATTTATGTTTGAATAAAACAGTAGCATTGATAGACTGTTTGTCAGAATTTATACTGAGGTCTCTTTCGGAAGTATTTTTAAGATTTCCATTTTCACCAGTGGTAGCCGCCGATCTGCTTTCTTCACTTTCGGTTTGATAGGCACTGGCGGCAATGGAAAATTTAATAGAATTGTTGCTGTCAATTTTAATATCGTAAGCCGCATTTAGTTTTACATTTTGTCTATTGATATTTGAAATAGTAGCTGCATTTTCCCGAAAAATTGAATCACTAATTTGCGTTTGTGTAAACCTGCTCATGGTGTTGTCGTACACCTGGCTGTTGAACTTAGGAGAAAAAGTAAGGGTATTGGCATCTTTATATTTATTGCTATAACTCAGACCTGCATTCACATTGGTCAAAAAACCATTTTCGGTATTTATATTTGGTTCTTCATCAGAACCGCCGCCACCCGACATAAACATAATGCCACCATCTTCATCCATAGATACATTGAATTCACTGTTGTCGCCGAATTTTTCTCTATCCTGCCAACTCAAACCATCCTGACCAGTGTTGCCATTGAGCAAAAATGCTGACAGTTTTCTTTTGCCTTTAAAACTGCTAAACAATACATTGGTGTTAAAGCGATCGTTGATACTTTTTTGCAAGCCACCCGCTGCATCTACTTTTCCGAAGTACCCTTTCTTTTTATCTTCTTTTAATTTTAGGTTAATGGTTTGCTGGCTTTTTCCATCGTCAATTCCAGTAAATGCCGCCTGATCGCTTTGTCTTTTATACACCTGTACTTCTTTTACTGCATCTGCCCTTAAGTTTTTAACTGCCATTCCAGGATCATCGCCAAAAAATTCTTCCCCATCTACCAGCACTTTTTCTACGTTTTCACCCATGGCTTTAATCTGGCCATTTTTATCCACCTGAATGCCAGGCATCCGCTTCAACAACTCTTCTACATTTGCGTTAGCACTTACTTTAAAACTATCGGCAGTATAAATAGTGGTATCTCCTTTGATCCTGATTGGACTGCCACTTTTGATGATCACCGCTTCCAATAATTTACTTTTGGGAGTCACCGCTACTAACGGGAAATTTTCTTTTCCCACTTTTACATCCAAATCTTCCACATAATCTGCAAACGAAGGGTGTGTTACCAGCAATGTATGTTTACCTGTTGGGAGGTTTTTAAGGATATAATATCCATCATCACTGGTTCGGGTAAATTTAATTAGAATAGAATCTGGTTGTGAGATCAAGGCCACCACAGCATTTTTTACAAATTTGTTGCTCGTAGTGTCTTTGATAATTCCTGAAATAGTGGATTGCGAAAAACCGAAAAAAGAGGTCAACACAAAGAAAAAAAGGAGGCTAAACTTTTTGGGCATTGAGTTAGTTTTTATTGGTACTTTTAATTGGTGATCGAATATGATCTTTAATATAATGGCTGCAAACTAACAATTATTAAATTTACGTTAAAGCGTATTTATTTAAACGGTGTACAAAGCGTTACAATGGCATACGAAGACGATCATTTTATAGACAGTACCAAACTAGTCTGGAATTATTCCTTATTTAAAAAGGAAGCAATTGATCGTTTTCAAAAAGGCGATCTGCAGGATGGCTATGAAAAATTTGGAAGTCATTCCATGCGATTGCTGGATACCGATGGTTATTACTTTGCAGTATGGGCTCCCAATGCAACTTTCGTTTCGGTGGTAGGGGAGTTCAATGGTTGGAAAAAAGAATTACACCCACTCTTCGTGAGACTCGATCATTCCGGAATATGGGAAGGTTTTATTCCAAGGATACCGGCTGGTGCACACTACAAATATTTTATAAAAGGATTTGAAGGAACAGAAACAGAAAAAGCAGATCCATATGCAAGGTATGCTCAACTCAGGCCAGGCACAGCTTCTATCACTTGGGAGATGAACAGTAATTGGCATGATGGGCACTGGATGGCGAATCGTCACCAATACAATTCACTGAATGCGCCTTGGAATGTGTACGAAATGCATATGGGAAGTTGGATGCGACCCGATAAACACAACGAAAATTGGTATAATACTTATGTACAACTAGCAGATAGATTGGTGCCGTACGTAAAGGCAATGGGTTATACGCATGTAGAATTTATGCCGATCATGGAACATCCTTACGATGGCAGTTGGGGTTACCAGGGAACCGGATTTTTTGCCGCTACAGCCAGGTACGGCACTCCGCAAGAACTCATGTACCTTATAGATATGTTGCACCAAAATGACATTGGTGTGATATTAGATTGGGTTCCCTCGCATTTTCCTTACGATGAACACGGTTTATTTAAGTTTGATGGTACCCATACTTACGAATACAACGACATGCGCAAAGGATTTCATCCCGATTGGAATTCGTACATTTTTAATTACAGCAGAGGAGAAGTACAATCTTTTTTATTGAGCAGTGCACATTTCTGGATGAGGTATTATCATGCTGATGGCATTCGGGTAGATGCAGTGAACTCCATCATACGCCTCGATTTTTCGAGAAAAGAAGGAGAGTGGGAACCCAATATAAACGGCGGTAATGAAAATTTAGAAGCCATTTCTTTTTTACAAAAATTGAATACCATCCTTTACCGCGATTTTCCCGACATTCAAACAATCGCAGAAGAAGCTTCCGACTGGCCAGGGATCACCACGCCCGTTCACAAAGGTGGTTTTGGGTTTGGCATGAAATGGATGATGGGATGGATGCACGATAGTTTCCGTTACTTTAAAAAATCTGCTGAGCAACGAACAGCCCATCAAAATGACCTCACCTTTAGCATCATGTATTTCTATGATGAGAAGTTTATGTTACCCATCAGTCATGATGAAATTGTGCATGGAAAAAGCCCCATGATTTATAAAATGCCCGGCAATGAATGGGAACAATTTGCCAATCTGCGCTTGCTATACAGTTACATGTGCACCCATCCCGGCGCAAAACTGTTGTTTATGGGAAATGAGTTTGCACAAACCAGCGAATGGAATTACAAATCAGAATTGGACTGGGATTTACTACAATTTGAACCACACAATAAAATGCAGGAATGTGTGCGGGTACTCAATCATATTTATAAAAATGAGCCGGCACTGTACCAATACCAATTTGAACGAAAGGGATTTGAATGGGTAAACACCGACAACAGGGATGATGGCATTGTTATTTTCAAAAGAAGGGGAAAAAACAGGTCGGAAGATATACTCGTTGTGTTAAATGTTACCATACACCCCAAACGGAATTGGAAAACCGAAATAAAAGGTAAAATGTCCTGGAAAGAGATCTTTAACAGCGACGATGTAAAATTCTGGGGTTCAGGTGATTACATGAATCAAAATATTGTATCCATTGTAGTAGATAAAAAGAAGAAGTTGTATGAAATAAATTTCGACATTCCAGCGTTAGCAGCTTTGATATTCCGTTAAAATGCGGAATACTATTTGCTAATACTATTTTATGAAAAACATCTTCACCAGTATTTTTTTAATAACAGCCGCGCCCTTGATGGCACAAACAAACAGCGATAGTGCGGACGTTTACTTCAAAAATGGACAAACAGCATCAGCTGAAAGAAAGTGGCTCAGCGCTAACCAACATTTCGAAAAAGCCATCCAATTCAATCCTCAACTCGCAGATGCTTATTTAGCCAACGCATCTGCGTTGAAGGAGATGCGAAAAATAACAAAGGCAAAAGAGAATTACGAAAAACTGTACGAACTCCAGCCCCAACATCCGGAAGCCATCCGCGAACTGATGGAATTTAATTATAATTACCGTCGTTTTGATGATGCGATCGCTTTTGCGAAACAGTGTAACAATTGCCCTTCCGCCAACCGTATCACCGGCATGAGTTTTTATCATCAAGAAGATTACGGATCAGCAGAAAAATATTTGCTGGTTGCTATCAAAAAAGATCCACAAGATGCAGAAGCCACTTACACATTGGCAAGAACCTATCTTGACATGGAAGAGTATAAAAGAGCAGTTCCATGGTACGAAAAAGCAGTTAATCTTCCGGCTGCAAAAAGCAGTTGGATGTACGAACTTGGCTTACTCTATTATAACAACAATGACTATAAAAATGCAGTGGTCTCTTTTGAAAAAGCGGCAACAAATGGCTATGAAACCAAAAATGATTTCAACGAAAACCTTGGTTTTGCTTCCTTATATGCGGGTGAATATGAAAAAGGGGAGAAGCTACTAACGGCAGTGCTTAAACGCAAACCGAACAACAAAACCCTGATCAGAGATATGTCGGAGATTTTTTACGGCCAAAAGCAATACGACAAATCACTCGAATATTGCCAAATGCTGATGGAACTCGACCCCAATGATGGGAAGGCTTTGTACCAGGCCGGACTAAATTTTCAAAAAAAGGGACAAAAAGATCGGGGTCAACAGATGTGCGACAAAGCCATTGAAATGGATCCTTCATTGAACAGTTTACGGAAGAAAAAGGAGATCGTTGGTCTTTAAAGAAATAACCCATATTAACATAAAACCCCCATCAGTTTATATGTCAACCCTCAAACCTACAAAAGCTACTGGATTCGAATTGCCGGTGTCTAAACTTGTCAGCATACAGGATATTCAAAACATGGCTGATTTTATTCAACGATTCCGGACAAAATACACGTCTAAGAAATCATTGAACAATAAGAAAGGGCAACGTTGATACTAACCCCCAAACCATACCGCGCCGGAAATTATTCCGGCGTTTTTTTATTCTGATGGTAATACAATTTCTTTTTTAAAGGCTTCTATTTCATCCAGAAAAGCCGATGCTGCTAAGACGCCCGTCCATTCTTTGCTGCTGAACAATAGCTTAAACCATTTCTTATCTTTATTGGCAGGCTTGATATTTATGTATAACCAAATGGACACTGCTGTAAAAAATGCTGTGATGGGAACAGTGATCAACCAGAATGCAAGCGGCGAGGCTGCTATCATGGCAGGACTAACAAACCAACAACAATAAAAAGGGGCTTGTAAAAAAAGAATACGTGTAATTTGTAAAGTGGAGACTTTAAGTTGCTCCAATTTTTTTTGTACTGCCAGCACAGAATCATACGGTTTTATTTGTTGGATCCAAACAATATGCTGGAGATAGACCACAATGGCGATCAGGTTAACCAGCGCAATAGCCCCGGCAGAAATTATAAAAAAGATCTTCGACCAGGCGAGAGCGTGAAGCAACAAATAAACCAACAAAGCCACCCATAACAATCCTGCAATCACTAATCCGGTTTTAATACGCACCACACTACCCAAAGTATGTTGTGCCCTTTGTTGCTGCTGCCGCTCAAACTGCTGTAAGTTGAGCACCCATGATTGTAAATTAAGTAACCGGGCTTGCTCCAGTTTTTGGTCGTAGGCTTTCCATAATGAGGCCAATTGGTGATCTTCCATGATTAGATATTTTGTTGTTGTCGTAATTGTTGTTTGAGCTTTTCTTTGATCCTGCTAATGCGGGTAGCTACATTGGTTTCGCTGATACCCATGATTTCTGAAATATCTTGGTACGATTTTTCTTCCAGCCAAAGTAAGATCAAAGCCCTGTCTAGTTCTTTTAATTCCTGTATGGCTTGTTGCAAAAGTTGAAATTGTATTTCTTTATTGGTAGTAACAGGAGAAGCAGCAATATCATTGTTTAGGTTACTAAGCGGCACCAGTGGAACAGAAGTTTTTGATTTTCGATAAAAGCCAATAGCCACATTTAATGCTACCCTGTACATCCAGGTACTGAATCGATATTCAGCATTAAAGCTTTCGGCAGA
>Ga0105049_10002766_pt1 | contig 20761 bp, 20 predicted proteins | sample MAT06_FD_78087 | JGI IMG/M metagenome (GOLD analysis project Ga0105049, IMG submission 78087) | Freshwater microbial communities from Lake Fryxell liftoff mats and glacier meltwater in Antarctica - MAT-06 | ecosystem: Environmental > Aquatic > Freshwater > Ice > Liftoff microbial mat | place...
ATTAAGGGGTCTACGGCTAGGAGCCGGCATCAGCAAGGCCAAGTATTGATGGATCAGCGTGGCGTGGAATTATGCCGCCGTGGCCGAACTCATCTATTTCGCGGGAACGATGGACTGCGGCAAATCAACCCTCGCTCTGCAAACTGATCACAACCATGCCAGTCGCGGAAGATCCGGGCTGGTCTTTACAAAATTTGATCGGGCAGGGGAGTCGGTACTGTCAAGCAGGCTTGGACTTGAGGTACCTGCAATTGAAGTCAGTGACGGGATGAATCTGCGGCGGTTCGTTGTGGACAGACTTTCAGGTGGTCATCGAATTGACTACCTCATCTGTGACGAAGCGCAGTTTTATTCGCCGGAACAGATTGAGCAGGCCGCGCAACTCGTTGATGATTTAGCGATTGATGTTTTCGCATTTGGGATCTTGACGGATTTTCGAACGAAACTTTTCCCTGGATCAGCGCGGTTACTCGAACTCGCTGACCGGGTTCAATACCTGCAGGTGGAAGCGTTGTGTTGGTGTGGTAACCGGGCATTGCACAACGCACGAACAATTGACGGGGTGATGACAACTGACGGTGATCAAGTTTTAGTGGGTGACGTGAGTAGTGCGAATGATATTTCCTATGAAGTCCTGTGCCGGCGTCACTACCGCGCACGCCTGACGTCTCATCGTTCGAATAGTGAACACATTTCCCGCGACCCTTTGCCATTTGACACCGATGCGTCTGAGCGCGGCGCGACACGATGGGAAAGGTCTTAATCCTGCGTTGAACTGGAACCAAAAAGAATTTCATCCCAACTGGGGACTTTGGCTCGTCCTTTGCGGGCCTTTTTGGCTGGCGACTGCGCTGCTGGAGCAGTTGTCACATCTTCCGGAATAACACGTTCCGGTTCTTCGATGGTGAACAGTTCGGGGACTGCCGTCAGTTTAACCGGCGCGCTCGCCACCTCGTGGCTGACTGTTTGACGTTGGGCGCGCATTCGGGCGGAGCTGGTGTCCACAATGATCGTCGATTCACGCGCCGAAGGGCTCAGCGTTTCCCGCACAGGCTCCAGACCCATTAAGGTTCGGGCCGTCGGGTTTAACGGATTTACGGATTTACCCGATGGTTCATAGGACCACTGGGCGTTTTCGGTACCGGTACCAGTCTGAATGTGAACCAGCCATTGGCCATCAATGTATGCGCTATCCCAGCTGAGTTCTTCCGGTTTAAGCCCGAGTGAATTGCCCACGACAGTCGCTAACGTGGCACTTCCCCGGGACTGATGTAGTTGGACCTCGCTGGCACATTGGGCGACATAGGCTCGTTCACGCACTGGGGGTTCGGCGTAGCGGATTACCCGTGCTAATTCCCAGCCGGTTTCCTGCGCCACGAATTCAGGTGACTCACCAGCACGTACCCGCTGTTGAACTTCACGTGGACTCAGGGGATTCAGGGTGTGCTCCTTGTCGTGATGTCGTGACCAAAAACTACGAGTGCTGCCACCTGCAGTGGAACGTGACGCCCACCCTAACTTACTGGCTATCTCGTTCGTCAAGAAACGCGCCGGGTCCCGGACCAGGTATTGGATCCTGATTGAGTGGTACAGGCACGGTTGAGGTGGTGTCGTAATGCCGGGCCGATATTGCTTCACGCCACCTGCGCTGGCCGAGAATTGCGCAGCCAAAGGCAAGGGCCGATCCACATGCGCCCAGGCCAAATGCATACGAGGTCCCCACCCGGTCCACCAGAAACCCGCTGAAGGAGGCACCGAGCGCAAATCCGGCCGCGAGTCCCGAATTGGTCCAGGTGAGGCCTTCTGTGAGCAACTTGGCGGGAACGAGCCGTTGGGTGAGCGAAAATGTGCAGATCAGCGTGGGTGCTATCGCGAACCCAGAAACGGCAGCGGCGGCGATGAGAAAAGGCACCGAACCAATAAAGGCTAATGGGATGGCGACCACGGTCATGGCGAGAGACGTGTACACCAACTGTCGTGGTAGCGAAACCGTGTACTGACGACTGCCGTAGACAAAGCCACCAATCATGGAACTTGCGGCCCATAGGGCCAATGCCAGACCCGCCAACTGCGGTACCCCGGCTTGTTGCATAAAGGCCACTACGGCAACGTCGAAGGTGCCAAAAAGTGTCCCAATACCCATCGCCACCAATGCCACTGAGGTCATGCCTTTATACCGGATGGTCGGGCCGTGGCCTCTGTGTTCGGAACGCGATATTGGTGGCGGTGCCGACCCGCCAAGTGCTGCTAGAAGTAACGCGCCCACGAGGGTAAGCACCGCCCCGAGTAAAATTGGGCTTTCAAAACTTACATTGAAAGCTAGGGCCACCGCAACGAGTGGGCCCAACGTAAAAATCAGTTCGTCGAGAATGCTTTCCCAGGCAAATGCGCTGTGTAGCAGGCGATCGTTGCTGTGCGTGAGATAAGCCCACCGAGTCCGAACAAAGGATCCGAATGCGGGGAAACTGGCCCCAGCGATAACGGCGAGAACGGTTTGGATGAGTCGCGAGTATTCACTCGTGACGGCGTAAACAAATGCGAATAGTGCGATTGAAAAGACGATGGGCAAGGTAACGAGAATGATCCGTTGCCCGTACCGGTCACTCATTCTGCTGGACAACACGGCTACAAGGGCTGCGGTCAGAGTGAAGGCGGCCTGCAAGAAGCCGGCGAACGCATAGGAACCCGTCGTGTTGCTGATGAACAGCAAAAGTCCAAGGCCAATCATTGCCAGCGGAAGTCGGGCAATAAACCCTGCACCGGAAAACTTCGCGGCGCCGTTCAGCTTCAAGGCGTCGGCATATGGTTCGAAAACAGATTTCAGCATCGCACGTGAACGCTACCTCCACCATGCACTCGACTCCGCGTTACGGTGCGAATGTGGGAGGGTGGGGCCATGAATGACACACTTTTGTCACTACTGCACAAGCATGATCTCGCCCAACTTGCGTGGGAGTGTGCACAAGCTGCGGGGACTTTTCTGAAAAATGAAAGGCCCCGAAACCTGAGCATTGATACGAAATCTAGCGGGACAGACTTGGTCAGCGCGATGGACCGTGGTGCTGAAATGTTGATTGTGGATCTCATCATCGCTTCGAGGCCTAATGACTCGATTTTGGGTGAGGAGGGATCGGATCGAAAAGGGGACTCCGGCGTTCGCTGGATTATCGATCCGCTGGATGGAACCGTGAATTATCTTTTCGGAATCCCAATGTGGGGAGTGTCAGTCGCGGTTGAAATTAATGGGATTGTGCAGGTTGGCATCATCTCGATTCCCGAAACAAATAAAAGTTATGTGGGAATTGCAGGTGTCGGGTCATATTGCGTGTCGGGTGAGGTTCTTGAACAACTAGCGGTCCGCTCAGGTTCAGAACTGGAAAGCGCGCTGGTGGCGACGGGATTTGGCTACTCGTCAGTGCGGCGAGCGCTTCAGGCACACGTTGTTGCTTTTGTCATTCCGCAGATTGCCGACATCCGTCGATCCGGGTGTGCCGTGGTTGATCTGTGTTGGTTGGCCAGCGGGTATATCGATGGCTACTTCGAAATTGGGCTTAATCCGTGGGACTACTCCGCAGGAGTATTGATTGTTGAGTTAGCCGGTGGTCGAGTGGAGGCACCGGTTGGGCAGGACCTAGGGAAACTTCTGATCTCCGGCACCCCGGCAATTTTTGAGGATTTGGAACGATTGTTACAGGCAGCCGGAGCACATGACGTGCTAGGTAAGGAGGCGCAAATCCTTTAGGTACCGGCTGGCATTTCGGACATAGATCTGCGCACCCGGCTCAACGTCTGCGCTGGTTACCACGCCTTCGGTAATTATTGCGGGTATGCCGAGCGCCCTCGCATGGGGCGGAACGACCTTGTTATTTCCAACGAGAGCACATGCACCAACGAGTGAGGTAGGTCCCACCACGGCATTGTGAAGGACGACGGCGTGTGAGCCAATGAGTGATCCTGACTCGATTCGGCAGCCTTCCAGGTGAACGCCATGCCCGATCACGCAGTAATCCCCGATCACGGTGTCGTGTGTTGATGTGCAATGGATCACGGAGCCATCTTGGATGGACGTCCCGACGCCGACCACGATTCTCCCGCTGTCTCCGCGAAGTACGGCACACGGCCAAATACTTGACCGCGGGCCAATAGTCACATCCCCGATCACGACGGCGTCGGGGTGCACAAACGCGGTTGGATCAATGGTTGGAGACTTATCTCCCAGTGCATAAATAGGCATCATCCATTCTCTCATTTGCCAGGTTCATCTGTGTGAAAAGGTGTTCGATGCCACCCAATTGCACCCGTGTAATGCAGATGGGGCACAATCACCGCTCAAACTGGAAGTTAAACCATGGGAACCGCACAAGCGAAAGAAATGAGGCGAAATGGCTACCGATTACGACGCCCCTCGCAAGACCGATGAGGAGCTCGCTGAGGACAGCCTGGAAGAACTCAAAGCCCAACGGGCCGAGAAGGCGTCGTCACCGGTGGATGTCGACGAAGCAGAACTCGCAGAGTCAATTGAGTTACCGGGTGCAGATCTTTCGGGTGAGAATCTGTCCGTGGAAGTTGTTCCCAAGCAAACAGATGAATTCACCTGCGTGACCTGCTTTTTAGTACATCACCAAAGCCAACTCGATCACGAGGGTAAATCTGGTTCGGTATGCAAAGAGTGTGCTTAAGCCTTCTTCGCTAAGTATCTGAAGACGGCAACTTCGACGACGGCCGCACTTGCTGCAGTAAGAGCCGCCCACATGAGCGCGGATCCCCATGTGCTGTTTACGTCTTGTGGGTTTGGTGCAGCCTTCCCCGTGATTGAGCGATAGCTCGAATCCAGTGTCTTACGGACAGCCCACGTGGCACCGATTGCCGCTAGCGGCGCAAGAACATGCACCATCACTCTGCTCTGTACCGCGTTGTGGGTTTCGGCGTCCGCCGCCGCGCTAGTGGATCTGGTCTTTTCACCTGACATGGCGCTTTTCTACCACCGGGACGCAGGTTACGAGTTTTTGGGGCCCTTAGCCGTGTCAATCGCGGAGATGAATTTGCCGGGATTGCGGCTGGATAGACACCAGTTGCCATGGGGGTCGGCCGGGTCTGTGAGTTCTATTTCCACGACGGCGAGCTTTCCTTTAATAATGCTGAATGCGGTGTCATTGCGTGTACCCCTTTTCACGTCTCGTTGTTCCTCAGAAGTGAGTTCCCGCGCTGATCCGATAGTCGCAATGCCAACCGATGCCCGCCCGGCCGTTAGAACGTATTCACCCTGATACTTGTCAACCCGAATTTGCGGGGCCGTTACCACGGCGAAAATAAAGTACAGGGAGCCGATAAACAGAGCCAATAAAATTCCAATCAGCGACCCAAAAGCTGCGGAATAGGCGACACCCACCATCAGGAAAAGCCCAATGCCCAACAAGAGAATTGTGGGACCAGGTAGTAGTCGTTCGCGATACAGCATCTTCGGAGTATGGTGCATGCCTTATGTCCACGAAACCTTCGGCATACCCTCTTCCCCGTGGCGCGAGCCTGCCAGCGCGAGCACCACGCGCCCCCCGAACGGGTGACACAATTCCCTCACACTTTAGGTCATGCTTCGGATGTGGAATGGATCACGAAACTGGCTTACACATGCTCATGTACGCCGGCGAGGGATTAAGTATTGACGGAAAATTTACCGTCACCAAACATCACCAAGGTGCACCTGGATTGGCACATGGCGGTTTATTGAGTGCCGCCATCGACGAAGTACTGGGTTCGTTGAATTGGCTACTCGGTGTTCCAGCCGTTACCGGTCGTCTGGATTGTGAATTTCTCCAGCCGGTTCCATTGGGATCGGTCCTGCACATCCACGCCGAAATAGTCGGCAAGGAAAGGAGTAAAGTTTTCACGGTGGCAACTGCCAGACTCAATAGCTGTGACGGGCCGGCGGCGGTTGATGCCAGAGCAATTTTCATTCAGGTGAGTGTTGAACACTTTCTTAAAAACGGCGATAGATCAATCATTAAAGCAGCGCCGCCACGCGTGAAAGAATTTGAGGTGAACCCGTGATCCATGAAATTCTTATTCAGCGGCTTGATCTGGAACTTCCCCTGCCAGCTTTTGAGTACCCGGGGGACGCCGGGTTAGATCTTCGGGCTCGTGAGGGCATCGAGCTCGCCCCGGGTCAGCGAGGGTTGATCCCCACAGGTATCTCGATTGCTTTGCCACCGGGATTTGTGGGACTTGTTAATCCGAGAAGTGGACTGGCAATCAGATCAGGATTCACCGTACTGAATGCGCCTGGAACTATCGACGCTGGATTTCGGGGAGAGATTGCGGTTATCGGTTTTAACTCTGATCCGGCAACATCGGTCATAATCTCGCGCGGCGATCGAATCGCACAGCTGATAATCCAGCAAATCCCCCAGATCAGGCTCGTTGAAGTTACCGAACTTCCAGGTTCCGTCAGGAGTGAGCAAGGTTTTGGTTCCAGTGGTGGATTCCACCCCGGATCCACACAGCATTAGTTCACATGCGCGCGCCCTGAGAGGATAGGAACATGACATATAGCCGAGGTGTTGATGGTGGGCCATGGGATGAATCCGACATGGGTGCACCACCGGAAGATGTGGACTCTGGACCGGTCATGAATTTTGGAGCATTACGCCTCCGAATTCCACCGGGTATCGAGGTTCAGGTGCAGGCAGACCAAGCATCAGGTCGCATTTCACAGTTGACGTTGCGTGATGGTGAGAGCGGAATGCAACTTCAACCGTATGCGTCACGGAAATCGGGTGGTATGTGGCTTGAAGTAATCGATGCCCTCACATCTTCCATCAATTCGTCGGGAGGATTGGTGGAAACCGCTGAAGGGAAATTCGGCACCGAAGTGGTGGCCCAGGTGCACGCTTCTGGTGAAACTGGTTCACTTCAACCGGCTCGGTTCGTCGGCGTTGACGGGCCCCGCTGGTTTTTACGAGCAGTCTTTATGGGCAAAGCGTCACGTGATAAAGCTGCTGCGGAACGGCTCTCGCAGATTTTTGACAGCGCGCTCGTTGTACGGGGCACGTCGGCTATGGCACCCGGTGCCCCCTTGATCATGAATCTGCCGTCACATACGAACACGGATAATGCGTTGCCGGTGAACTCACCAGATCTCAACCCATTCGTTCGCGGTCCAGAGATAACGGAAATTAGATAATCACCATGAGCGCAATCAGCCGTGCATACCGCAAGTTTACCGCAACAACCGCCCAACTTGAATCGGAAGAACTGCAGAATCATTTTGGTACGTTACATGAACCTCAGACTCAAAGAATCAACCAATGTCGGCCGGGTGCACGGATCGAGGTTGTCGGTACCGTGCGAAGTATCAGTATTTACCCCTCATTGAAGACACCCTCACTTCAGATTGAACTGTATGACGGCTCTGGTGTGGTGACCATCATTTGGATGGGGCGTAGAACGATCCCCGGGATTGTTCCGGGTCGAGCAATGAAAGTCTGTGGGCGTTTAACCTGTAATACGGAGAGCCCTACTATTTACAATCCGAGATATGAATTGAGACCACTGACACGATGAATGAGTCCGAGAAAATTGATTCAGAACCGGCCGGAGAAGCGGGGAAGTCGGATGAGTCGGCCTTTGAGCACGAAAGTGCCAAGGACATTCGTGCCGAGCGAATCATGCTCGATCGGGCAATCGGTGGATGGCGAGGACTTTTTGACAGTGGCGTCCCGACCCTAGTCTTTGTCATTGTTTATCTCGTTCAGTCCGATAATTTACCGGTCGCCCTGTGGTCAGCTCTCGCCGTAGGAATCGTGATCGCCGGGTACCGAATGATTCGAAAAGACTCGTTACATCAAATTATTGCCGGACTCGTCGGTGTTGGTATTGCTGCCGGTTTCTCGGCATGGACTGGCAAAGCCGAAAACTTTTTCCTACCAGGACTCTTCACGAACGCGATCTATGGCACTGCATTTTTGATTTCGATATTAGTACGCTGGCCACTTTTCGGGGTGTTCTTGGGATTGTTCACCGGAACCGGCATGAAATGGCGAGCAATTCCTGAGTACCGGCGCGCAGCTGCTGCCGCATCTTGGGTGTGGGTCGGCATGTTTTTTTTCCGTCTGGCCGTTCAATTGCCCTTATTTCTCACGGGAGCGATCGGTGCATTGGGAGTGATGAAAGTCGTTATGGGCTGGCCATTGTTCTTGGCCAGCGCCTATTTCACCTACCGGCTGCTACAGCCCGTTTACCATAAATTAGAGGCGTTAAAAACTCAGGAATGACAGAGCATCCCTCTTAACGCTTCTTCTTGGCGTGGTGAGGCCACAAAGATGAGTTCGTCACCCACTTCCAAAGGATCGTCTGCGCTCGGTGCAATGACACGGTCTCCTCGAACAATGGCGACGAGTGCGGTGTCTTCTGGCCACGTCTGAGCGCCGACTCGTTGGCCCGCAACGGGTGTGTCAGAGGCCAAAGTTATTTCGAGGAGATCTGCCTCGCCCTGACGGAAGGAAAACAACCGGACGAGGTCACCAACGGAAACCGCTTCCTCGACCAAAGCTGACAGCATGCGTGGGGTTGAAACCGCGACGTCAACCCCCCAAGATTTGTCAAACATCCATTCGTTTTTTGGGTGATTAACCCGGGCAACAACTCGAGCAACCCCAAATTCGGTTTTGGCCAACAACGAAACTACCAAGTTAACCTTGTCATCGCCGGTTGCTGCAACGACTACATCGCACTCTGAAAGTCGAGCTTCTTCTAGTGCTGTTACCTCACACGCATCGGCCAGCAGGATTTCGGCGCCCTCAACTATTCCCGGTCGAGCCAACTCGGCATCGCGGTCAAGGAGTAAAATTTGATGCCCGTTGTGAATCAGTTCGCGGGCAATCGCGCGCCCCACTTTACCTGCTCCAGCAATCGCGACCCTCATGACTTTGCCTTCCCGCCGTCTAGTGCGATAGCTTCGATTCGCTCACGTTCCCCGGGTGGGAAAAGCAGATGGACCCCGTCAGCCTGTTGTAGAACCAATGTCGAGGTGGGTAGGACTGCGGCGCCGTAACGGGTGACAAAAGCAATACGCGCACCGGTTGCCTTCTCCAATTCGATCGCATTTCGACCCAACCACTCGTCATGCAGCGGGACTTCAGCGAGCGTCATGGTTCCGGTTGAATCGGTGAACTCCTCGCTAGCCCCCGTGGGCAACACCGCCTTCATAATCTGGGTGACGGTCCACGCAACCGTGGCTACGGTTGGGATGCCGAGTCGTTGGTAGACCTCCGCGCGCTTGGGGTCATAAATCCGTGCGATCACGTGCTCGACACCGTAGGTTTCGCGCGCCACGCGCGCACCTAAAATATTGGTGTTATCGCCACTACTGACGGCGGCGAATGCGCGGGCGCGAGCAATCCCTGCTGATTCCAATGTTTCCCGGTCAAAGCCAACTCCTTTTACCGTGATTCCAGAGAAGTTCGGGCTCAACTTGCGAAAAGAGGAAGCATCTTGATCAACAACGGCGACAGAGTGACCTTCGTCGTTGAGCCGGGTAGCGAGGAGTGAGCCAACACGGCCGCAGCCCAGAATGACTATGTGCACGTGCACACGCTACACGCTGGTGCCGTCGCTTCACCCAGCAATCCAACACAGGTCTACGCTGTGGGATTGTGTCGATCGCGGATGGTCTCAAAAGGGCCATATTAGGCAGAGCCCTTCGCAGTGACCGACTCTCGGAAACCTTGTTGCCAAAACGCATAGCTTTGCCCGTTTTCGCCAGTGATGCCCTGTCCTCAAATGCGTATGCAACCCAAGAAATTCTGCTCGTCCTCTCGGTTGGTGGGGCATCACTATATGCATTTGGACCGTGGATAGCCGCATGTGTGGTCATCGTGTTTTTCACTGTTATCGCGTCATATCGACAAAATGTGCGGGCCTATCCTGATGGCGGTGGCGACTACGACGTTGTCTCGGCCAATCTTGGACCACGCTGGGGTGTTTTTGTCGCGAGTTCACTTTTGATCGACTACGTTCTCACGGTTGCCGTCTCGGTTTCCGCGGCCATAGCAAACCTTGGCTCAACCATTGGCTTCGTGGAAAGGCACAATGTGTGGTTTGCCGTGGGGACCGTGGTGATCATTACGCTGCTTAACCTGCGCGGTGTTAAAGAGTCGGGCGGGTTGTTTTCAGTTCCAACCTACATCTTCATCGCGTCAATTTTCATTATGATCGGTGTCGCAATTTTTAAGGCGCTCACTGGAGTTCCGATGGCGGCCGAAAGCGCCAATTGGGAGATTTCGAACGAGGAAACATTGACAGGTCTTGCGCTGATTTTTCTTCTCGCTCGCGCGTTTAGTTCAGGAACGACGGCACTGACGGGAATCGAGGCGGTCGCAAACGGCGTGCCCGCGTTTAAGGAGCCCAAATCAAAGAACGCGGCAACAACGCTTTTGTTGCTGGGTGTGATTAGCATGTTGATGTTTAGTGGCATTACCTGGTTGGCCATCAAGACCGGCGTGAAATTAACCGAGTCAGACGGTGACCTGATTGGTCTGCCGGCCGGTGAGACCCAGAAGACCGTCATTGTTCAAGTCGCGGCCGCCGTATTTAATAATGCCGGATGGGCGGTCTTGTTTATATCATTAGCGACGGCTCTCATTTTGGCTTTGGCTGCAAACACGGCATTCAACGGATTTCCCGTCATGGGTTCGATCCTGGCACGCGACGGCTATCTTCCACGGCAATTGCACACCCGTGGTGATCGACTTGCATATAGTAACGGAATTTTTGTCCTTGCTGGGCTGGCAGTGCTTCTCATTATTGCCTTCCAAGCCGATGTCACGAAACTCATTCAGCTCTACATCATTGGTGTTTTTATAGCATTTACGTTGAGTCAGTTGGGAATGATTCGACACTGGGGCACAGTGCTTGCATCAGAAAAGGACCGTAGGGAACGACAACGGTGTATACGTTCGCGGATCGTAAATGCCATTGGGTTTGTCATGACCTCCACGGTATTGGTTATCGTGGTGGTCGCCAAGTTCACGAGTGGTGGTTGGATCATCGTCGTAACGATCCCAATAATTTTCTATCTCATGCTGCGAATAAATCGTCATTACGACAAGGTGCGCAGAGAACTGGCAACATTTGAAACCGACCACGTTATGTTGCCTTCGCGCGTGCACGCGCTCGTCTTGGTCTCAAAAATTGATAAACCCACCTTGCGGGCAATTGCGTATGCGCGTGCGAGTCGACCGACGGTCCTTGAAGCAGTGACCGCGAACGTTAATGATTTTGAAACCGAACGCTTGCAGCAAGACTGGATTCGTCGAGATGTTCCGGTGACCTTGCGCATTCTGGATTCACCGTATCGTGAGATCACAAGTCCGATTATCGACTACGTTAAGGAAATTCGACGAGAGTCTCCAAATGACCTGATCGCGGTCTTCGTTCCACAGTACGTCGTTGGTCATTGGTGGGAACAGGTGTTACATAACCAATCCGCATTGAGATTGAAGAGCCGACTGCTGTTCTCGAATTCGGTCATGGTTATTAGCGTTCCTTGGCAACTGGAATCAAGTGAACATAGTTTCGAAAATGACTTCTAGACCACAACTTGAAATTGGTAAAGAGTATGTAGCGGAGATCGGAGCCATTGCCCATGGCGGTCATTGCGTAACGTACGTCAACGGTTGTGTTGTCTTTGTCCGGGGCGCCTTAACCGGTGAACAGGCGAGCATTTTGATCACCCATAAAAGGCAAAAAGTTTTTTTTGGGGTGGCGCAGGAGATTCTCAAGAAATCCGAGTTTCGAGTATTACCCAGTTGTGAAGCAAGTAGATCCTGCGGCGGGTGCGATTTCCAGTTCATTGACCTTGGTCATCAACGTGCGCTCAAGACGTTAGTGCTCAAGGAATCATTACAAAGATTTGCCCAACTGGATGAACTATCTATCGAGAAAATTATCGGTGTTGGGGTGCGTTCGATCGGTGGCCCAACCGGCTTGGGGTGGCGAACTCGCGCCCGCTTTGAATGGAAAGACGCATGGCAGATGCACGCGTACCGCAGTGAGCGCATGGTCGGGACACCTGCCTGCACAACCGTCACGAAAGAGATTGGTGCGGAACTCACGCGGTTGCAGCAGGCGGGGGGACTGTCGCGGGGTGAATACACATTCGCCCAAGGAATGGGTGGGGTAAGTGTTGTTGGCCCCCCCGGTAATATTGCGGGGCCGTCTGTGGTGAGCAGGAATTTTGCTGGAATTGATTGGGAAACAAGCCCACATGATTTCTGGCAGTCACATGCCGCGCTATTGCCCGAGGTACAGGAAGCCATCAGCGATTCGGGCGCACTGCGCGTAGGTGCCAACTGGTGGGATTTGTATGCGGGCGCCGGCGTCTTCTCGCACGTCCTCGCCGAAGGGGTTGGCGTAACGGGCTTGGTGACCAGCGTGGAAGGAAATCGAGCAGCGTCGGTTGCAGCCCGAAATCGGTTTGCGGAATTGACCGGTCATCCCCGGGCAGACGTTCGGGTCGTCAACAGCAGCGTTGAATCCTTCGTGAACCACATGCGTGGGAGCGTCGCGGCGCCGGACGGTGTTTTCCTCGACCCACCGCGGTCGGGGGCCGGAATTCCTGTGTGCGAGACACTATTGGAGATCGCGCCCCGGTGGATTCTTTATCTCGCATGTGATCCGGTCGCGCTCGCGAGAGATACCCGGGCGTTATGCAGTGGTGGGGTATACGAATTGGCGTACATTACCGCCTGGGATGCATTCCCGATGACCCATCACTTTGAGTCGCTGGCTGTTTTCCGGAGCGCCAAAGTATCTTGACGTCAAGATACTTGTGATATCCTGTGTGTCCAACGATGAACGGGGAGGTCGCATGACCAGTGTGAATTCGTTTTCTGCGAAGGAAACCCTCAGGGTTGGCGAGCAAGAATTCGACATTTTCGCCATCGATGCTGTCCCAGGTAGCGCAAAACTGCCTTTCACCCACAAAATTTTGCTGGAAAATTTGCTTCGTACCGAGGACGGAATAAACGTCACCGCGGACACAATTCGAGCACTCGGCGGCTGGGACGCGCAGGCCGAACCCGCTGAGGAAATTGCCTTCACTCCCGCCCGCGTTATTTTGCAGGACTTCACCGGTGTTCCAGTTGTTGTCGATCTGGCTACCATGCGTGAAGCCGTCATCGCACTCGGTGGCGACCCCAATAAAATTGAGCCGTTAAATCCAGTCGAACTTGTTATTGACCATTCGGTCATCGCCGACTTTTTTGGTATCCCTGATGCTGTGGAACGAAATGTTGCTCTCGAATACGAACGTAATAGGGAGCGTTACCAGTTTCTCCGTTGGGGACAAAGTGCGTTCGACGAATTCAAAGTTGTTCCCCCCGGCACCGGAATCGTTCATCAAGTAAATATCGAAAATCTGGCACGGGTGGTCATGGCTCGGGGCGGACAGGCCTACCCCGACACGGTCGTGGGCACCGACTCGCACACGACCATGGTGAATGGTCTGGGGGTCCTTGGGTGGGGTGTTGGCGGGATTGAAGCCGAAGCCGCAATGCTTGGCCAGCCTGTTTCGATGCTGATCCCCAATGTCCTCGGCTTCAAGCTCACCGGTGAGCTACCAGCAGGGTCAACCGCAACCGACCTGGTCCTCACAATTACGCAAATGCTGCGCGAGCGGGGGGTTGTGGGCAATTTCGTCGAGTTCTACGGCAACGGCGTCGGCGCTGTTCCGCTGGCTAACCGGGCGACGATTGGAAACATGAGTCCGGAATACGGCAGCACGGTAGCCATTTTCCCCATTGATCAGGTCACATTGGATTATTTAGCGCTCACCGGCCGAACCGAGCAAGCAATTGACCTTGTTCGGGCTTATGCACAACGGCAGGGCCTGTGGCATGACCCCGAACATGAGGCTCACTATTCGGACGTCATCGATCTGGACATGAGGACCGTCGTGCCCAGCATTGCTGGACCAAAGCGACCGCAAGACCGGGTTATTTTGGCGCAGGCGAAACCTATGTTTCAGCAAGCACTTACTGGTTTCACCGATACTCCGGATCAGCGGGCACGCATCAATATTTCCGGTGAATCAGTCGAAATTGGCCATGGTGCGGTGAGTGTTGCGGCCATCACCTCGTGCACAAATACATCCAACCCGTCGGTGATGATCGGCGCGGGACTTCTCGCGAAAAAGGCTGTCGAGCGTGGGCTGACCCGCAAACCCTGGGTCAAAACAACGTTGGCGCCGGGGTCCAAAGTGGTGACGGATTACTATGAAAAATCCGGGCTACTGCCTTATTTGGAAAAATTGGGCTTTAACGTGGTCGGCTACGGCTGCACAACCTGTATCGGAAACTCCGGTCCATTGATTTCCGAAGTTTCCGCTGCAATCAACACCCATGACCTGGTGGTGAGTTCGGTGTTAAGCGGGAACCGAAACTTTGAAGGACGGATAAACCCAGAGGTCAAGATGAATTATCTGGCATCACCGCCCCTCGTTGTTGCCTACGCAATAGCGGGAACCATGGACACGGACCTGGTCAACGACCCACTCGGTTTCGATCAAGACAATCAGCCGGTTTTCCTCGCGGACATCTGGCCAACGTCCACCGAGATTGAACAGGTAATCGCCGACTCCATCGATTCACGTATGTACATCGATCGTTACCGGGATGTTTTTACCGGTGACGAAGAGTGGCGTTCACTTCCCACCCCAACGGGCAGTATCTTTCAATGGGATGAACAGAGCACCTATATCCGCCGCCCACCGTACTTCGACGGAATGGACAAGGACCCGTCACCGCTCACCAACGTCAGCGGTGCTCGAGTGCTTGCCTGGATGGGGGATTCGGTGACAACGGATCATATTTCCCCAGCGGGATCGATTAAGGCGGACTCACCAGCCGGTATCTATTTGAGCGATCGCGGAATCGACCGCAAGGATTTTAATTCATATGGTTCACGACGTGGCAATCACGAAGTCATGATCCGTGGAACATTTGCCAATATCCGGTTGAAGAATCTGCTGGTTCCAGGAAGCGAAGGTGGAGTCACCGTTGACTTCACCGATCCAACATTGCCCGTCACCACCATCTACGACGCAGCCATGAAATACCAGAGTGAAAATATTCCATTGATTATTCTGGCTGGAAAAGAATACGGCTCTGGATCAAGTCGTGACTGGGCAGCAAAAGGCACGGCGCTCCTCGGGGTGCGTGCGGTCATTGCCGAGTCCTATGAGCGAATTCACCGGTCTAATTTGATCGGGATGGGTGTCCTTCCAGTCCAATTTGCAGCAGGTGAAACCGCCGAGACACTGGGTCTTTCCGGTAATGAAGTTTTTGCCATTGACGGGATCACCGATCTCAATGTCGGCGTTACCCCCAAAAATGTGATGGTGAGCGCAACCTCACCGAGTGGAACAATCACCAAGTTTGCGGCGATTCTGCGCATTGACACCCCCGGTGAAGCCGACTATTACCGAAACGGTGGCATTTTGCAGTACGTATTACGCTCACTCGTGTGACGACAACGCCACCCGGTTGGCCCGGTGACCTCGCGCCCTGCGCCGACCCTGAGTTCCTTGAACAGGTGTGCCGTTGGCTATTGGAGCGACTACCGGGTGAGTTTCGCGGCACGGCCGCCAGCAACGATCCGGTAGCCCTTGCGTGGGTGCTCCAGCAGCGGGTTCACAGTGACCTTGAGCTGATGCGCAAGCTCTATGCCACCGCGAGAACACGTTCGGGTTCAGCAGCGCCAGATGTTCTACTCGAGTCGCTCAGTGGGGTGGGAGCACAACTGCTGCGCACCGCCCGCGAGGTGGATTCGGTGGTTGTCGGCCTCGCCGGCCTAGATCACGGCAGGTTGAACACTTCTGATCTAGACTAAGGGAGTGCATTATCTGGCGGCAATCCGTGATCCCCGCGACGTTCGGGCGCTTCCAGCGGAGAAGCTCCCCGAACTTGCGCGAGAAATTCGGGCATTCCTGGTCGAAAAAGTGTCAGCCACGGGTGGGCATCTTGGTCCAAATCTGGGGGTTGTCGAACTGAGCATCGCTCTGCATCGGGTTTTCCGTTCACCCGAAGACGCCATTATTTGGGATACCGGACATCAAGCTTATGTTCATAAAATATTAACCGGCCGGGCAGCAGATTTCGACTCGCTCCGACAAGAAAACGGAATGAGTGGCTACCCGAGTCGAACCGAGAGCCCACACGACATTGTGGAAAACTCACACGCTTCCACAGCCCTTTCCTACGCGGACGGACTCGCCAAGGCATGGCAGCAACGTGGTCTGCTCGGTGAGCAACACGTCGTTGCCGTCATCGGTGACGGGGCTTTGACGGGTGGAATGGCGTGGGAAGCCTTAAACAATATTGCGACCGGGGAACGACCAATTGTCATCGTGGTCAATGACAACGCAAGATCCTATTCACCAACAATTGGTGGACTCGCCCATCATTTGCACGCCTTGCGAACCGCATCAAATTACGAGAAAGTCCTGAGTTGGGGGAAGCGCGTTCTGCTTCGCACACCTATTGTCGGCCCTCCCGTCTTTGATGCACTTCACGGAATGAAAAAAGGTGTTAAGGACGTCGTCGCGCCACAGGGAATGTTTGAGGATTTAGGTCTGAAATATGTTGGTCCCGTTGACGGACATGATGAAGCCGAAGTTGAATTCGCTCTGAGCCGCGCTAGGGATTTCAAAGCTCCCGTCATTGTTCATGTTATTACCCATAAAGGCCACGGGTACGCCCCTGCAGAAGCCGACGAAGCCGATCGGTTTCACGGTGTTGGGGTCATCGATCCCGAAACCGGACTACCGGTCGTTGCTGCGGGTCGGAGTTGGACAAAAGCTTTCGCTGACGAATTAGTCTCCATTGGACGTGTTCGACCCGATGTAGTGGCGATAACGGCCGCGATGTTGGGCCCGACCGGACTGGAACAGTTTTCCCGGGAATTTCCCACTCGCACCTACGACGTTGGTATTGCCGAAGCGCACGCGGCGACGAGCGCTGCTGGTCTGGCTTATGGCGGCATGCACCCGGTCGTTGCGTTGTATGCAACCTTTCTCAATAGGGCATTTGATCAAGTCCTGATGGACTGCGCGTTACACAAGGCTGGTGTGACATTTGTTTTGGATCGGGCCGGGGTCACCGGCGACGATGGAGCAAGCCATAACGGTGTCTGGGATATGTCCATGTTGCAGATCGTCCCCGGATTGCAGATCGCAGCACCCCGCGACGAGTCAACACTGAAGCAGGCGTTGCGTGAGGCAATTGATATCAACGATGCACCATCGGTTGTTCGTTTTTCAAAAGGCTCGGTGCCCCAAGACATTCCGGCGCTGTCCCGAGAAGGCTGCGTTGACGTACTTAATTGTCATGGGGATGCCGAGGTCTGCATCGTCGCAATCGGTTCATTTGCCCAACTTGGGCTGGACGTTTCTGAGGGGCTCAGAGCTCAAGGAATTGGCGCCCAGGTTCTTGACCCGCGTTGGGTCAAGCCGATCCCGCAATATGTCATTGAACAGGCTGCGAAGGCGAAGTTTGTTGTGGTGATCGAAGACGGAATTCGAACAGGTGGGGTGGGCGCCGCGTTGAGTCAGGCGCTACGTGATGACAACGTTGACGTTCCCCTCCGCAACTTCGGTGTCCCACTTAAATTCCTCGAACACGGCAAGCGGGCATCGGTTTTGGAGGATTGTGGACTGACGGGACAGGCGATCGCCCGGTCCGTCACCGAGTGGATCGCAAATAAGCAACGCAGTGAGACCGCCGACGCAATTAGGCAGGAACGCTAGCAATTCCTTGGGCCAAGAATGGTGGGTTGCTGTAGCCCTCGCGGTCAAGGTAGGGGGTTATTCCACCCAGCCAAAATGGCCAGCCGGCACCGAGAATCATGCACAGGTCAAGATCTTGTGCTTCGGCGACAACACCTTCTTCGAGCATGATTCGGGCTTCTTGGGCGAGGGCCGTAAGGGCTCGATCCTTGATTTCGTCCGGGGTCATGGTGCTGGGTGCGTCCCCAAAAATTTCCAATGCGCGTGGGTCAACTCTCTTGTTACCGGCGTCATCCCACAACCACACACCGGGAAGACCAGCTGCCACGAGTTGACCCATTTTTTCCGAGGCGTGAAACCGGTCTGGGAAATGCCCGTGAAGAGTCTGGGCCACATGTTGAGCTACTGCTGGCCCGACCATGTGTACGAGAACGAAGGGATCCATGGGTAGTCCCATGTCATGCACCGCGGCATCAGCATCTGCAAAACTCGCGCCTTCATCCACGCACGCAATAATCTCGCCAAGGAAACGATTGAGGAGTCGGTTGACCACAAAAGCCGGTCGGTCAGCGACCAATACACAGGATTTCTTGAGACCCTTGCCAACGGCAAATGCGGTCGCCAGCGCAGCGTCGCTCGTCTTTTCAGCACGAGCAATCTCCAGCAGGGGCATGAGCGCCACGGGATTGAAAAAATGGAACCCTACGACCCGCTCTGGATACGTCAAGTCGGCTGCCATCTCGGTGACGCAGAGCGAGGAAGTGTTCGTGGCCAGGATGCAATCGGGGCGGATCACCTCTTCGAGTTGCGCGAATACCGTCTTTTTCACGGCAAGTTCTTCAAATACCGCTTCGATCACGAAGTCGGCGTCGGCGAACCGGGATTTGTCGGTGGTTCCGGTGATCAAGGCTTTGAGTCGATTGCATTTATCGGGGGAGAGTCGACCCTTGCCCAACAGCTTGTCGAGCTCGGCGTGGGCGTAGGACACGCCTTTGTCCACCCGCGACTGATCTAAATCGGTCATCACAACCGGGACCATCAGGCGACGCGCAAAAAGTAGGGCAAGTTGGCTGGCCATCAGGCCGGCACCAACGATTCCTACCTTTTTCACCGGAAGGGCTAAAGATGTGTCGGGAACACCAACGGGTCGTTTGGCGCGTTTTTGTACGAGGTCAAATGAGTACAAGGAAGCGCGAAGTGGATCGGACATAACCAGGTCGGTGAGAGCTTGATCCTCTGCGTCAAAACCCTCATTGCGGGTTGCCGTCTTCGCTGCCGCAACAAGGTCCAGGGCCAGGTATGGCGCGCGGGTGGCACCGTGAATTCGTAAATCGATCTGAGCGCGGGTGGCTTCAACCACGGCGTCCCATTTATCTCGGTCGATTGGTGCACGTTCAACAGTAATCAGGTTGGCAAGGATCTTGGCCGCCCACAGAATTGACTGCTCTAGGAAATCCGCGGGTGCAAACATGACGTCCATGACACCAAGTTCCACGGATTGCTTGGGTTTCATCTGCTTGTTCTGGCTCATGGAGTTATTAATAATGACGTCAAGCGCATTTTTGGGTCCCACCAGATTCGGCAACAACCACGCGCCACCCCAGCCGGGAATCAGACCGAGGAAAACTTCGGGGAGGGATAGCGCTGCAGCATCCGCCGAAACGGTTCGGTAATTGCAATGCAAGGCAAGTTCGAGACCACCACCCATGGCGGCGCCATTAACGAAAGCGAACGTGGGGACGGCGAATTCACCAAAGCGACGCATGACGTCGTGACCCAATTTACCGAAAGCAGCGATGATTCTCGGATCGTTCACCAAACTCATGGCCGAGAGATCGGCACCTACCGCGAATACGAATGGTTTCCCGGTGACGCCCACAGCGGCAATGTCGGTGCGAGCCTCTATTTCATCCAGTGCCGTGTTCAGCGAGGCGAGTCCACCGGGCCCAAACGTTGATGGACGGGTGTGGTCCTTGCCATTGTCCAAGGTAATCAGCGCCATGATTCCGGCGCCAAGTGGCAGGTCGAAATAACGCACACGCGCTTCGGTGACGATTTCATCCGGGTTGGCTATTGCCCTTGATGCTTGTGTTTCATTCATGCGTTGCTCCCTGACATATTTTCCCAAATGACGGTTCCACCCATGCCTAGTCCAATGCACATGGTGGTGATTCCATATTTCGCGTCAGGATTCATCGTGAAATCCATGGCAAGGTTGTTCATCAATCGGATACCACTGGAGGCCAGCGGGTGTCCAACCGCGATCGCGCCCCCCATCGGGTTAACCCGTGGGTCATCGTCGGCTATGCCAAAGTGGTCAAGGAATGCCAATACCTGAATCGCGAATGCTTCGTTGACTTCAAAAAGATCGATGTCTGAAATGGACAAGCCGGTTCGAGCCAGGGCTTTTTCGGTGCTGGGGACTGGCCCCACACCCATCACTTCTGGTTCAACTCCCGCGAAAGCGAAACCAACCATGCGCATTTTCTTGGAAAGTCCGAGTTGATCGGCTACCTCTTCATTGGCGAGTAGAGCTGCGGTTGCGCCGTCGGAGAGACCCGATGAATTGCCGGCGCTCACCCGTCCATGTGGCCTAAACGGGGTTTTCAGAGCTGCCAACCCTTCCAGAGTGGTACCCGGTCTGGGTGCTTCATCGGCACTGACTAGGACGCTGCCAAGTTCAGCGTTACGTGCGGCAACGGGAACCAGATCGGGCTGGATCAACCCATTCGCGTATGCCTTGGCCGTTTTTTCCTGCGAACCCAATGCAAAGGCATCTGCTCGCTCCTTTGTCAGGTGGGGGAACCGGTCGTGCAGATTCTCGGCCGTCGCACCCATGGCCAAGGCCTCCGGGTCGACGATTCGCTCGGAGAGGTAACGGGGGTTGGGGTCCATTCCCTCACCCATCGGATGGTGGGTCATGTGCTCAACGCCGCCGGCGAGGGCCAGGTCATAAGCCCCGGCCATGATCGCGCTGGAAAG